>Ga0209573_1002844_pt1 | contig 20623 bp, 18 predicted proteins | sample TNRBio252014_DNA_FD_185870 | JGI IMG/M metagenome (GOLD analysis project Ga0209573, IMG submission 185870) | Wastewater treatment Type I Accumulibacter community from EBPR Bioreactor in Madison, WI, USA - TNR Reactor_6/25/2014_ DNA (SPAdes)... | ecosystem: Engineered > Bioreactor > EBPR >...
AAGGCCAGGGAGGGCCGACCTGCATGGACGCAAGATTGAAGGGAAGTCTGCGCCAAAGAACAGTTATCTTTTTGATATTACTGCTCTTTGTTTCGAGCGGCGGCTTCTATTTGATGTCGAAATCGCAGGAAGCTCTCGGCGCGGCATCGACAAGAATCCGTGAGGTGCTGCTGCCCGGGGGACGGCTCATCGAAAACGCGAAGCGCGAGATCGATCTGCAAGTTCATGAACTGAGCCTCCTGGCGACCTTCGAAACCCCACGCCGCGAACTTGACCCTCAACAGAGGACGCTGCTCAGACTCAGTCCCTCGGTGCAGTCTTTGCTGAATCTTCACTCGAGCCCACTTTTTCCCGAAAGCCTCGCCCAACTCTTTCAGCCCTGGACGCTCGCAGCACGCGCCTACCAGCAACGCATTCCCGCCTTCCAAAGCTTCGACGACGCCACCCAGGCTCTCGTGGACCTGCGCGCACGCACTCATATTCTCCAGCGTGCGGTTGACCGCGAGTTGAGCATCCAATTGATCCACGTGACCGAGTCGTCCGAAACCAATATGGCTTATTGGGCGCTCGCGCTCTCACTCGCCTTTATCGCCTCGACCGCTTTTGCGTTCCTCGTGTGGCGCTGGATGGAACCGCTCTCGAAACTTCGCATCTACCTCAAAGACGACGCGGCGCTGGGAGTTGTGCCCTTTCCCTCTTTTGTCGGACGTGGCCTTCAGTCACCCCCGAGTGAGATCCAGGAGCTCAGCGAAATCCTGCGCGAACACGTGCTCACGTCGACAAAGCAAAAAGCTGAGCTCGCCGAGCGCGAATCGAAGCTCGAGGAGTCAAACCGCTCACTCTCCACGCTTTTTGCGGCGATTTCACACCTCTTGCGCCATAACGAAAAACTCATCGAGGAGCTTGTTCGCAAAGAACGCCTCGCTTCCATGAGCGAAATGGCGGCGCAGCTCGCCCACGAGATCAAAAATCCCTTGAACAGCATGAGCCTCAAGCTGGAACTTCTGCGAGAGGATTTGGGAAGCGAGGAACAGAAAATCCTCGACCGTGTCCTGGACGAAATCGATCGCCTCGACGCCCTCACCGAGAGCCACCTCAGCCAGACCCGAGGAGGTCTCAGGGGACAGATGCCGGTGCTCATGAAAGAAAAAGGCGAGACGGTGCTGCCTCAACTCTTCGAGGAGCTCTGCGAGTTTCATGTCGCGCCCCTTGCCGAGAAGGGCATCGTCCTGCAAACCGAGGCTTCCCAGAATTTTGCGCTGCCCGTCCCCAAAAGTGTGATGCGATCGGCGCTCGTAAACCTTCTCAAGAATTCAGAGGAATCTCTGGACGAGGTGAGTGACCTGCGTCCCAAGACCATTCGCCTGGAGCTTGACGCGTCCCACACTCAAAGCTGGAAACTTCGGGTGATGGACAACGGTTGCGGCTTTCCCGAAGACTACCGTCCCAACCCCTTCCAGATTTTTCGGACCAACAAAGCAAGTGGTTCCGGACTGGGGCTTGTCACGACTCAGAAGATGCTCGAAGCTTATGGTATTCGCATGCGCCTCGAGGAAAGCTCAGCCCCCTTTGTGACCTGCTGGTGCCTTGAACCCGAAGCAAGCCTCAGCGAGAACCCACGCGCCGAAGAAGCGAAGGAGTCCAACTCATGATCCTAGTCGTCGATGACGAACTCGAGAACCGTCTAAGCCTTATGCAGGTGCTGAGTCGCGAAGGCTGGACCTGCCTCGAAGCCGAGAACGGCGAAGTCGCAATCCAGATTCTCAGAGACCGCCCCGACGTGCAGCTTTTGATTACGGACATGAAAATGCCGGGAGCAGTCAACGGATTGGAGCTCTTGCAGATGTCGCGCAAACTGCGCCCGGACGTTCAACGTCTCCTGATCACGGCTTTTGGCACCATCGAAGCGACCGTCGAAGCGATGCGTGCCGGTGCATTTGACGTGCTCACCAAACCCGTAAGGATCAAAACTCTTAAGGAGAACGTCGCGCGCCTGCTGGCCCAAGCGCCGAACAAACCGCACGCGAGCCTCGGCGCGAGCTCCTCGCCCGCAGCACAGCTCTCGGCCTCCTACGCGAAACTTATGGAGACTCTCCGCAGGGCGGCGCTGTCCGAAGCCCACGTGCTGCTCACCGGCGAGAGCGGCAGCGGAAAATCTTATCTCGCCAAACTCTTGCACGAGTGGTCGCAGCGTCGCGAGCAGCCTTTTGTAAGCCTCAATTGCGCCGCAATTCCCGCAGATCTTCTGGAGAGTGAGCTCTTCGGCGTCGAACGTGGCGCTTTCACCGGAGCCAACGTCAGTCGCGAGGGCAAGGTCCAGGCCGCGCACAAGGGCACGCTTTTGCTCGACGAGATTGGTGACATGAGTTTCGCGCTTCAAGCGAAGCTTTTGCAGCTCATCCAAGAACGGCGCTTTTACAAACTGGGTTCCAACAAAGAAATCCATGTCGACACCCGTATTGTTTCGGCCACGAATAAGAATCTCACAGAGATGATCCAGAACGGCCAGTTCCGCGAAGACCTTCTCTACCGCCTCAAGGTGATCGAGATTCACGTGCCTTCGCTCCGCGAGCGCAAGCAAGACCTTTTGTGGATCATCCCAAATCTCCTCGACTCGCTCGCCGAGAAAAACCACCTGCCCCCGGTGCGCCTCACGCACGAGGCGCTTTCGCTGCTTTGGGCCTATGACTGGCCCGGCAATATCCGCGAGCTCGAAAACGTTCTGGAAAGCACGCTGGTCCTCGCGCCCCGCGAAGACATTCGTGAGGGCCTCCTCGGTCCGCTCCATTTGCCCGAAGCCTTCCGCCTCAAAACCCAAGGACTCGCAGCAGGCGCCCTACTGCCTCAGATGGCCGATCTGGCGACCATAGAACGCATGGCGATCGAACAAGCTCTCACCATTTCGGGGGGGCGCCGCAAACTCGCCGCGAGTCTGCTGGGGATCAGCGAGCGCACCCTCTACCGTGTGCTTGGCGCCGAGCCGAAGAACCCGTAGTTTCTCGATATTGATCGAAATAGTGTTTGGCACAAACTCGCGAAGCGTCCTATAAGCGGTTCCGTGGACACACCGGCCTTCGAGGATATCGTCTTTGGAATCGGGACCTTCGGTCTGGTCCTCGCATTTCTCTGGTTGGCTCTGCGCCGCAAGCGCAGCGAGACGCAGGAGCTTCCCCCTTCTCACGCCGCCGGCTCATCAGCACCCGCCCATGGCAACACTGAGACGCCTGAGTCCGGCTCATCATGGTGGAAAGCACTCTCAAAGACTCGCAGTCGATTCTCGCTCGGCCCCAAGACCGAGATCAAAGAACTCCAACTTTCCCTCGAGGAAGCCTGTCTCGTCAGCGATCTCGGTGTTCAGAACACAGCCGAAGCCCTCTCCAAGCTTTCGTGGACCGAAGTCGCAAGACTTCCGGAAGACGCGCGCCTCGATGCCTCAAAACGAGCTCTTGGAATCACTCTGAAGAACTGGCTCTCTGAGGCGGGACAAGGTCTTTCCTCGAGCGAGTGGCCGTCGCGTGGAAGCGACGGAGAACCTTATGTGCTGTGGTTCGTTGGCGTGAATGGCGTCGGCAAAACCACGAGCATTGCCAAGCTCGCCTCCGAGCTCAAATCCCGTGGATTCTCGGTTCTTCTCGCGGCGGGAGACACCTTCCGCGCAGCGGCTGGCGAGCAGCTCGAAACCTGGGCCGAGCGGCTCGGCATCGAGTGCGTTCGGGGCGCAGCCGGAGCCGATTCATCGTCTGTGCTCTTCGATGCAATTCAGTCCGCCCGAGCCAAAAAAATCGATTTCGTGCTCTGCGACTCCGCAGGACGCCTCCACAACCAAAGCCAGCTGATGGAAGCCCTCGCAAAAAACAAGCGTGTCATGGCCAAAGCCCTCAGCTCCGCTCCTCACGAAACGCTCCTGGTGCTCGATGCCCACACCGGCCAGAACATGCTTGCTCAGGCCAAACAGTTTCAAGACGCCGTCGGCCTTAGCGGGCTTATTCTCACAAAACTCGACGGGAGCGCCCGCGGAGGAGCTGTAGTTGCCGTCGCCCGTCAGACACACACGCCCATTCGAAGACTCGGCCTGGGCGAGTCCGAGAAGGACTTCACGAGTTTCGAGGCGGGCGCGTTCGTTGACGCACTGCTAGGCCTGCCAGAAGACCCCAAAGTTCTTTCAGAAGGACTCGTGCAAAGTCTCTAGAAATATGGAATGATTCCTTACTGAACTATGGAAAAGATTCTGACCGAAACTCTCCCAAAAGGAAGCCCGAAAATTACGGAGATTTCTCTTGGCGGGACTGCGGTCAAAGTCAGAACAGAGGCCACTCCGGCGTCCCTCAAGCAAATCCGCGATCTCGTGAATTCAAAATTTGAAGAGTTCTCGGGAAGCGCGGCCAAAGGCATGAGCGGACAACAGATGGCAGTCCTCGTCGCTTTCAATCTGGCAGAAGAGCTTCTCCGCGAACAAGAGAGAATGCGTCTTCTCAAACGACGGGCCACGGACACGACCGACCGCCTCATGAGTCGCGTTGAGGCGCATTTGGCGACGCTGTCCGGACGTTCTTCTTGATCGAGCGCCTTTTGCGGCTGCTCTCGAAGAACGTTTTTCACCTGTAAACTCCATAGGGACTGTCCCGACCCAGCCCTCCCAAAGGGCGATGACTTTTAGAGAATGGAGTGAGGCCCGCAGCCTCTTTTGAACAAAGTGCGAGAGCGGGCCCAAAGACAAAATGGCAGCATCCCTTCGCGAAGGAGCAGACGGCTCCTTTTCGGGTTCCCTCAAGAGTGATGAGTTTTTGCGCCTGAATCGCGAAGACGCGCGTCGCTTCGCCAAGGCACGCCATCTCGAGCTTCACGCCGCAAAACAGGACTTCGTTCTTCCGGATCCTGCCCAGCTGTCACCTGCCTTCGGTGAGTTGCTGCGCTCGCATCACACCGTGGGAGTTTTTGCGGGAGTGAAGAGCTGGTTTGAGGTCGTAGATTTTGAGCGCTGGCTGCGGGCCGCCTCACCCCAGCCTCTTGTGACTTGCTACCCGCGCGCGAACGTGGACTCCTTTGACTTCCGCGCCTCGTCGGGTTCAGAACTTTCCAAAGAGCCCCCCTACGGTCTCTTTGAGCCGAGCGCGCAGACTCCGATTGCTCAACCTTCATTGATCTTTGTCCCCTGCACGCTGGCCGACCGCCTGGGCCACCGCATCGGTCGCGGCAAGGGTCATTTCGATCGTTACCTGGCTCGTCACCCCGGAGTTGTCGCGGTGGGTGTTTGCCACGAGGATTTTCTTCTCGACGAGTTTCCCGCGACATGGACCCAAGCTCACGACAAGGACATGAACGTCCTTCTTAGCAACAAGAATTTTTTTATCATCGCCAACCAAAGGAGACCGTGAACTATGACACTTTATATTTACATCGGCATCGCCCTGATTCTGGGCATCGCACTTGGACTGCTTCCCATGATCCTCAAACAAAAGGAACTGCTCGCCAACGCGCGCCGCAAGTCCGATGAGCTCATGAAAAACGCGCGCCGCCAGGCTGACAACGCGGCCAAGGACGCCCAACGCAAGTCCAAGGAAGCCGTCGACCAGGCACGCCGCCAGTTCGAACAGTCCGTCGAAGCGAAAATGCAAGAAGCACGTCGCGCCGAGCAGAAGGCACGCGACATCGAAAAAAATCTCGTCGACGAGCGCCGTGAACTCCAAGACTCCAAGGACCGCGCCGAAGCCGCTGCACGCAAGGCCGAGCTCGCCGCCGCCGAGCACGAGCGTGTCACCAAAGCTAGCGCGCAAATGGAACAGCACTTCCGCACCAAGCTCGACGAAGCCAAACGCGAGTTTGAGCGCATTGCCTCGATGACCGAACGCGAAGCACGCGAAGCGCTCCTAAAGAGCATCGAAGACGACACCAAACTTTCTGCAGCCCGCATGGTCCGCGAGATCGAAGAAAGCGCCAAGGACGAAGCCGAAAGCCTCGCCAAGCGCATCATCTCTGTCGCCGTTTCCCGCTATTCATCCGACTACATTCCTGAGCGCACCACCTCCTCAGTTCACCTCCCAAGTGATGACCTCAAAGGTCGCCTCATCGGTCGCGAAGGCCGCAACATCCGCGCCATTGAGGCCGCAACGGGATGCGATCTTATCGTCGACGACACCCCCGAGACCGTGGTCGTGAGCTGCTTTGATCCTGTTCGCCGCCACATCGGCAAAACGGTTCTCGAACAACTCATCGCCGATGGACGCATCCATCCCGGACGCATCGAAGAACTTGTCGAAAAAGTCACCAAGGGCGTCGACAACAAAATCCGCGAAGCCGGCAAGGCTGCGATCCTGGATCTTGGAATCGTCAGCATGCACCCGGAGCTTCTCAAGGTGATCGGACAACTGCAGTTCCGCTATTCGTACACGCAGAACATCTACCACCACTCGATCGAAGTCGGACATCTCTGCGGCCTGATGGCTGCGGAGCTCGGTCTTGACGTAAAAAAAGCTCGCCGCGCGGGACTGCTGCACGACATCGGCAAGGCGATGACCCACGAGGTTGAAGGCTCGCACGCCGTCATCGGCGCCGACCTCTGCGAAAAATACGGTGAAGCGCCCGACATCGTGTACGCGATCCGTGCCCACCACGAAGACGTCAAGCCCCAATCGTGGCTCGACTTTATGGTCATCGGCGGCGACGCTATCAGCGGCGCTCGCCCGGGCGCTCGCCGCGAGCAGCTCGACAACTATGTCCGTCGTCTCGAAGATCTCGAGAATATCGCCAACGCCTTCCCCGGAGTCGAACGCAGTTTTGCGATCGCAGCCGGACGCGAAGTCCGCGTGATGGTCGAGAACTCGCGCATCAACGACGAAGGCGCCGTCATGCTTTCGCGCGACATCGCCAAAAAGATCGAGTCGGATATGACTTATCCCGGCCAGATCAAAGTCACCGTGATCCGCGAGACTCGCGCCACGTCACTCGCCAAGTAAGGACCTCTTTGTGAAAGTTCTTTTTATCGGAGATATCGTGGGAGAAGCGGGCCGAGACATGGTCCGCGACTTTCTGCCCAAGCTCAAGGCTGCGAAGGGCATCGAGCTTGTCATTGCCAACACCGAGAACATGGCAGGCGGTTTTGGGATCACGCCTCAAACCGTGCAGGAAATGTCTCAGGCGGGTGTGCAACTCATGAGTGGCGGCAACCACAGCTTCGACAAAAAAGAAGGCCTCGGCACGCACGAAGACGATCCCTACCTCGTCCGTCCCGCGAACTACCCCGAAGGCACGCCCGGCCGCGGTTGGACGATCTATTCGGTTTCATCAGACGTCAAAGTTGCTCTTGTGAATCTTATGGGACGCACATTCATGGACCCCCTCGACTGCCCTTTCAAAAAGGCGGAGAAGCTCCTGCCGGAGATCCAGGCCAAAACTAAAAACATTATTTTCGATTTCCACGCCGAGGCGACGTCCGAGAAGATGGCCTTTGGCTGGTTCATGAACGGCCGCGCCAGCGCCGTTGTGGGCACCCACACGCACGTTCAGACGGCCGATGAGCGCGTTCTGGACGGAGGAACGGCCTATATCTCAGATTTGGGCATGACCGGGCCCTACGATTCGGTCATTGGCGTCAAAAAAGAGATCGTGATCGATCGTTTCGTGGAGCGTCGGGGCCGAAAATTTGAAACCGCGAGCGGTGACCCCTGGCTCTGTGGTGTTATCATCGACATCGATACGGATAGCGGCAGGTCGAAGTCGATCGAGCGCGTCCGCATCGAACGAAAGGATCCGAGTACTCACCCATGAAGACCGAAACGCAGGAGCCCGAGAACGCCGTCACTCCCGAGATCAAAAAGCTCGCGCGCGAGCAATTCGACAAGATTGCCCGCGGCACGGCCGAGATCGTTCCCGAGCACGAGCTGCTTAAGAAAATCGAAAAAAGCCTCGTCGAGCGTCGCCCCCTGCGCATCAAGCTTGGCGTGGATCCCTCGACGCCCGATTTGCATCTTGGTCACACGGTTATTTTACAAAAGCTAAAGACCTTCCAGGATCTTGGCCATCAGGTGCTTTTCCTGATCGGCGACTTCACCGCGCAGATTGGCGACCCCACCGGCAAGTCCGAAACCCGCAAGGTGCTCACGCGCGAAGACACGCTTCGCAATGCACAGACCTATTCCGAGCAGGTGCTGAAGGTTCTCAACCCCTCGAAGACGCAGATCGTGTTTAACTCGCAGTGGATCGACACTCTAAAGATCCAAGACGTGATTCGCCTCGCGTCGCAAATGACCGTGGCGCGCATGCTTGAGCGCGATGATTTCTCAAAGCGCTACAAGAGCGAGCAGCCCATTGCGATTCATGAGTTCCTCTATCCCATCATGCAGGCCTACGACTCAGTCCAGCTTCGCGCGGACGTCGAGCTGGGCGGCACCGACCAGAAATTCAATATTCTCTTAGGACGCGAGTACCAAAAGGCCGCGGGCCAAGAGCCTCAAGCCGTTGTGCTGCTTCCGCTCCTAGAAGGCACGGACGGCGTGCAAAAAATGTCCAAGAGTCTTGGCAACGCCATCGGCATCACCGAAGCGCCCAAGGACATCTTCGGCAAGGTCATGAGCATCAGCGACACTCTGATGGTCAAGTATTACGAACTGCTGACGGACACACCGCTCGAGACCATTAAAGACATGCACCCCCGCGACGCCAAAGTGAAACTTGCCGTGGAACTTGTGGCACGCTTTTACTCGCGCGAAGAAGGCGAAAAATGCGCTGCAGACTTTGATTCGGTTTTTGCGCGCAAGCAGCTTCCGTCGGATCTGCCGTCTGTGATCATCAACGCTAGCCAAATCCCTCTCACAAAACTCATGGCCGAGCACGATTTGGTGGGCTCGCTTTCCGAAGCGCGCCGCATGATCGTCCAAGGTGGCGTCTCGGTCGACGGCGAGAAAATCTCAGACACAGCCTACGTTATCGAAAATGTCGCGGAAGCCCTGGTGAAGGTCGGTAAACGCAAGTTTCTTCAGGTTAAGTTTCATCCTAAGAAGGTGTGATGCCTACGCCCCAAGTTCCCGCCCTCGAGATCAAGAAACTCACAAAGCATTACGGCTCTTTTGCGGCTGTTGACGATCTGTCGCTCTCGATTGAGCCTGGGGAAATTTTTGGGCTCCTGGGCCCGAACGGCGCAGGCAAAAGCACAACGATTCACCTGGCGAGCGGACTTGCGCGCATGGAGTCCGGGTCAATTTCGGTCTTCGGCCACGATGTTGTCGCGCACCCCACCCAGACGCGGCGACTGGTGGGGCTTATGCACCAGGAAGTCGTTATCGACAATTTCCTCACGATTGGCCAGATGCTTGGACTGCATGCGGGCTACTACGGCCTCAAAGATGATCCTGAATGGCGCGAGCTTCTTGTCGAGAGGCTGGCTCTGGGAGATCATCTCGGAAAAAAAATGATGAAGCTTTCGGGCGGCATGAAGCGGCGCTTTATGGTCGCAAAAGCGCTGATCCATAAGCCCAAACTTCTGATTCTCGATGAGCCCACTGCGGGTGTGGATGTCGAGCTGCGTGTGGCGCTCTGGGATTTTGTCCGCGAGATCAATCGGCGCGGGACGACGGTCGTGCTCACGACGCATTACCTCGAAGAGGCCGAGGCGCTCTGCGGTCGCATCGCAATCATGAACCGCGGCAAGCTTGTCGCGCTCGACACAACGAAGAACCTCATTGCCGACCAGACGCTCGAGAAAGTTTTTGTGCAGCTCACGCGGAGCCAGGAGCCAGTCTTATGAGCAAACTTAGCGAACGCCTCGACCGCGTGCAGGTGTTTGCGCCCGAAGGGTCGCATTCGTCTTTCCGGAGTTTTCAGACGCTCCTTAAACGCGAGATCCTTCGCTTTTTGTCGGTCGCGGGCCAGACACTTCTCGCGCCTGTGGTGACCGCAACGCTTTATCTTTTGATCTTTGGTGTGAGCCTGGGCTCGCGCGTTTCGTTTGGTGGTGATGTCACTTACATTCAGTTCGTTGTGCCCGGCCTTGCGCTGATGGGCGTGATCAACAACGCTTTTGCCAACACATCGAGTTCGCTTTTTGTAGCGAAGTTTCTGGGTAACATTCAGGATCTTCTCGTGACGCCGCTCACGCCTTGGCAGTACCTATTTGCGTATTCTGCGGCGGCGATTATCCGAGCGCTTGCCGTGGGTGCGGTGATTCTTGGAGTGGCGGCGTGTTTTACGTCGCTGCCGTGGGCGCATCCCGTTGAGGCGCTTCTGATGGCGGGAGTTTCCGCGCTGCTCTTTGCGCTCTTTGGACTTATTGCTGCGCTTTATGCGAAGAGCTTTGATACGCTTTCGATTTTCACGAACTTTATGCTGATGCCGCTGATCTATCTTGGTGGTTTGTTTTATCCAGTGTCTGAGCTACCCCAGCCTTGGAATCTCGTTTCTCGATTCAATCCGCTCTACTATCTTATTGAGGGGTTTCGACATGCGCTGCTGGGCGTGGGGGAGATTTCTTTTGTGACTTCGTTTACGGTTTCCGTGGGGCTCTCGGCGGTGCTTGCCGGGATTGTGCTTTGGATGTTTGGGTCTAGCCCGCGGCTGCGGAATTGAATAATTATTTATTATTCAGGGCGAGGTCCATTTAGACAGGCTCCACCGAAACCCGGGACAGCTCCACTAGCCATTCATTGATCTGATAAAAAGTGGTGTAAAGAAACTGCGTCTTTGTGGAATACTGCAATGCTAACAAAATACCGTGAACTCTTTCGGATTCGGCCAAAAACTCATTCAGAAGGTTAACGTCGTCTGGGGCCGACTGCATGCGAGCAAGGACACGACTTAACTGCAACAAATCATTTCTTTCCTTGGTAGCCAAGAACCCCACTGACAACTGTAAAACCTTTTGTTGAATTTTCAGCGTGGCTTTTTTTGACAAGACAAAATCACTATTTTCATTTTCCCCAAACTGAAATTTAACGACACGCTCATAGCCAGGGACAATCGTATTCTCATAAAAGTCTGAGCTACCCGACCGTACTGCGTTTGAAATCCAATACAAAAAGGTTTTCGCCTCAAGCTCGAATTCTTTATCTGAAGACGGAGCGCAGTGACCTGATGGGACAACTGTTAAAAGCGACTTAAACAAAGCTGCTCGAGCGCCGGAGCTTTTATCAGCAAGATATTTTAAATAGTTAGAAACATTAACAAAACTTGAAAAATGCGTCGTTGGACTTCCGCCGTTGAGGCCTGTCCGACCATAGGTAACCAAACCATAACTTATTCTACCAAAAGAACTCCCAATGTGATCTGTGCGCATTTGATCAAACCCATAGGTGTTTCGCCCACCGGGCGCATTAATCGCGAGAATCTTTTCTGGGCTATTTTGTATTTCTGCAACATATTCGCCGTATGCAGAGTCAGGAAAACCAGGATGACGTAATTTTCTTCCAAAGGAGTAAAGTTCACCGTTGTCGGTGAGATAGTAGAATATATAGCTTTCAAACTTTCTTATCCCGTCCTCTTTCCCGTTGAAGAGCATGACAAATGTCTTCGCATTATGCGCGAGAGGGTACTCCGAAACTTTTCCGTAATTTGTACACTTGAGCAAGCGCGGATACAGTACGCACCTTTGCTGAGAAGGTTCGTCATGGTCATAAGTACTCGTTCTCCACTGACTCACATAACAGGAAACATCAAGTGCTGAATTTGAAAGTTCATCACTTGTTAAAAAACATGGACTATGTTTTCGTGCACGATAATCCCACCATTTCAGTTGCGGGTCATATGTAAAAGGGATTGCATTGTACTCAGGCGGAGTAATTTCAAAAACTGAGCCCTTTGTATCTTGTAAAAACACTTGCGAAGCATCAATAGCCATATCTTGCACACGATCAACGCCACGGACTTTTTCGAATTTCCCGAGCACAAAATCTTCGAATGTATTCCAGCAAAACACGCCTTCGTCCGTACTCGCGCAACCCATTTGCTCGAAGGTCACCACTTTATCGGCGTTTTTCAAAGGTTGATTGAAAAGATGCTCAGAGGTGTCTCCTTTCTGGCAAGTAACTCCATTAAACTCAACGTGACAGCAAATCGTTAATGTCGGCTTTTTAAAAACCGAATCACCCATAAAAGTCAGCTCTTCTTCGGGCGACTGTGCGCAAGAAACTTTTTTGGCCTTTTGTTGGCTGGTGTGCAGCTTTGGAAAAACATACCCTTTTTCAACTTGCTGATAGGCGGTAGCCGTCCCAACATAAAATGCAAAGGCCCATGAAAAGAGTGCTAAAAGATGTTTCATATTAAAATTCCTCATGACGGATAGGGCGATTTATAAAGAGCGCGGCAGATTTAGCTCTTAAGGCATACAACGAGGCTTCCAGCGAAGTGGCCGCATCAAAGTCATTTTCGTAAAACTTCTGCCAAAACGGCACGTTTTCGGCGCTATCCATAAAACTTGTAAAATCAAAAACAGACACATGGCCTGAACGTAGAAGCAAAACTTTTTCGCGGTACATAGACAGCCAGTTTGCAAGGGAAGGATCAATATTTTGGTCCTTTAGTGTTTGGATTAAAATTAATGTTTTGCTGCTTTGCCCATAGAAAGCTTTTGCACCGTCCTCGAGTGAGGTGTGCGCGTACGAACGCATCAGCAAGGGTTCTGCATTTTGACGGCGCCATTCAGACACCAGATGTTCGAATGAGGAAAACTTGCGCAGTCCTTGATTATTATTCATAGCCAAAAAAGGAATGTAAATTTTTTCGCCGCGCAAAAGGTGGGCATGCCATAGCTCTAATGTTTGATTGTTAAACAAAAACTTTTCGCTCTCTTGAAAAGGCCTTAGCTCAACACGAACACTATTCACAATTTCGGTGTTCGGAGACCTAGCCTCACCACCAATGCCAACTCCGTCGGCACCCCCAATTCCGGTTCCATCGGCGCCGCCGATTCCGCTACCCGCAATGGAATCCACGTCCGAAAGGACACCGCTGATGCTGGCTTTGCTCAGCTTAAATACAAGTGGACCGAAATAAAGCTCTCGATCAGCACCTAATTGGGATTTCAAAGATCGCTGCCAGTGAGATTTCCCAAATTCAGGAGAACTTAAAAACTGAATGATCTCACCTGCTGGAATCGACAAGGCTAGGTCGGAAGAATCACCTGTTGGCGGCCCAATAACACTGACACCGCCGGCCTGACGGGTGAGAACTTGGTGCGACAGCATCCCCAAAAAACCATAGCGACCGTCGGAGTCTTGGCCAATCAGCAACCCCCCACTCATTCCGTACTCAACTGGCATTGAAGACGTTTCGATCATTTTGTGAACGTCCGGAACGAGTGACCTTGCGCTTTCAAAATTTAAAACTTTGCCATCTTTTAGAACCTGCAATTGATGACTTCCATGAGGGAAGCCTAGACCAAGCACCTTTTCGACACCTAATTGATTAAAGACGAGGCGGGCTTCATCCAAAGCAAAGCTGCGAGCTTGGTCAGGGTTACCCGTTAGCTCAAGGAGTGCCAGCCCCTTAACAAAAGAAACGCGGAGTAGCTTAGCTCCAAAATCACGATCTCCGCCGGTCAAAGCAATACTGTGACAAACCGAAGAGCTATCATCATGCAGGACAACATGCTCCGAGGTCAGCACATAGATAGCGCCTGGGGCTTTAACCAAAAACGCACTTCCATGAAGTGATACATTGGGCGCTCCACATACAAACGACTTTATTTTTACTGAAGCCCTTTGCCAGAGCTCTAGATCAGAACCTTGTCCACGTGCACTCAACGCAATTAAGGCTAAAAATAAACTCAATAAAGGTTTCATTTTTTTCTATTTCCCTTGTTTGCCCACATGTATTTCGACTGTTTTGTTTTTCCGGACTTTGTAAGCTGTCCAGAGTCGGTCCAGTCTTTCAAAATACGACAAGCACTTGCTTTTGAAATTCTAAAAATTTTCTGAATGTCACGGCGTTCGAACGGAGTTTTTAGCAATGCCTGTGCCGCTTTAATCTGAAGATGGGGCTTTGATAGCGAAGTCGACCCTAGAGCCAAGGCGCTAGCCCTCGCCGGGTCTTTTTTGTCGGAAACGTGCTGAGAGTAAAGAATCTGAATCCGTGGCCAACTCGAGCCTCGAGTTATCTCACCACCACGCACTTTAATCACCTCTGGGCCAAGCAATTTTCTTAATCGGGCCAAGGTGTTGTAGATTGAACGTTTTTCATCAGAGGAAAAAGAAAGGTCCTCGAACTGAACACTTAAATTTGTTTCTAATTGCTGCAGGATTTCGCACATCCTTGGCGAACAAACAGGCTTTATGGAACCTTGGGATGTAATTTTGGAAAGTGCCAAGTCGATCTTTATTTCCGCCTGTTCGTTTTTGAAGCTTCGGCAATCATTTAGATGCCGAACAAGCTCCGGCAACACACACATTTTTTGGTTATTGCTTTCTACGCTTTCTTTATAAATTTTCCTGAAGATATCAAATCCAAGCATCGAGCTAACTTCTTTGCTATCCGACTCCTCGGAAAGAGATAAGATAAGACACAATTCTGATTGGAGGACTTGATAACGATGCGAGGAGATACTTTGTAACTTTGGAAGAATCGTTCTTAGTCTAGGCTCTTTTGGGTTGAACACATTGAGCCACGAGCAAGCGTTTCGAAACAAAAGTAGGTTTTCTTTGCTTTGTTCGCTTAAGTCAATTCGCTCCAAAATCGAATCAAGAGTCCAGTATATTTTTTCAAGAGAAATGCTTTGGTCATGCATCCATCTCCATACCCAAAGGTACAGTCGATCAATTGCGTCACCCACACGCACATTTTTCTTATCCAGTGGCGACCACAATCCGTAAATCGTTCGCATCCGGTAAGAGCCCTGCCAAAGTCCAGCACTGTTCCATTTTTCTGGCAGCTTGACCGATCCATTTTTGGCGTAAGGCAGCGATGAAAAATAAAACGTTAAGTACTCTGGCTGACCGCTTAAAGCGGGGGACTTAAGTACAACTAAATCCTCATAAAACGATTTTCGAATTTGGTAGGCTAGCCACTGCTCCGCCAGATGAGCCAGGTAATTGGGCGCAAACTTATTGGAAAGGAGTTTTAACTTGTCGGCCAGCTGCTCTTCTTGGGTCAGGCGAGGAAGGTCAAGTGCCTCTAAGCACCAAAGTAAATTTGCCGCCGCAATCGTCTGATCAAAGAGACCGATCGCGCAGGCTTCAGCCATTAAAAACCAGTCCAACGCGGATGTAAATTCCTCACGCGACCATGCATCCAAACCCAATTCAAAAAGAAGTCTGAAATTACTTATTTCCTTTTCTTGCCTTTGAAAATCGTAAACTCGCCTGAGTAAGGTTGAAGAGAGGTGTTCTTGTCCGGTTGCTCTGAATATCGACGCCTTTAAAAGCAACGCGGAAAGCAGCGACTCTTGCTCGCCACGTTGTGCACCCAAAGATGATGCAGATTTTATTTTATCAATACTCAATTGTTCCCAACCGCGCTCAATCTGGACGCGCGCCAAAATACGCATGGCCTCGGGCACCTGTTGGTTGATGCGAAGGTGCCACGCTTGTTTAAGTAAATCTGCATCGTCTCCTAGGACTTCAGCTAAATACTCGCGAGTACCTTCGGAAATTTGTGCCGCCATTGAATCCACCAACCTACGCCAACAAAAGATTCGCCATCTTAAAGCTCATCTTCAATCTGAGCATATTCGGCATAGAATTCCACCAAGCCTTGAACTTCTAGAATGTCGATAAAGCCCGCCGTACTCGACGAAACGTTTAGAAATATCGGATAAAGAGCCCGAATAGACTTAACCATTTCGCTTCCTTTGGAAAAAGCATTAGGGCGATCGCCCTGCTCTGCCACACTAATAACTTCACCCAACTTAGGCCAAAGAGCTCGCAGCTTTGCTTTAACATCGACATCAAGTGCGAGACTCTCAATTTGCACAAAGAGTTTTTGCATCTGACGAAATGTTTGTGCGGTAATCTGGGTATATGGCGTGTCGTCATATCCGTATTCCGTCTCGATTTGTTCGGATAAAATCTGCAACTGGGCGAGCCTCTCAGCAATAACTTCGCTGTGTATGGAGTTTAGCGATGGCGGATCAGTCCAGCCCAAGAAAGTCTTTGAAAAGCGATACTGAACAATTAAATTTTGAATCAAGCGTAGAGTTTGAAATGTAACGGGTGAGCGACCGGCACCAGTATTAACATGAATATTCGCAAGAATGCTTTCTAGGGACCGTTCAATAACTCGTAGCCGCGCTTTATCAATGCGCTCTACGTAGGGGGATATCTCTTGAATGATAACGATTTGTTCCTCGAAAAATGTCTGAGAATCGTCAGCGGACTCGACGTTTTGGGCGCCGACATGAAATGCTGGAAGCCCTATCGCAATAAACAAAATTAATTTATACCATTTCATAAGCGGCTTCCTTGTTTCGATAAGATCAGTGAACACATGTCATATAAGATTTTGAGCTGCGAGTGTATACTAAAATATTCCGAGACTGAGACGATTAACCTACTGTAATTATTGGGCCATCCGAATTATTAATTTAAATCAAACCCCCGCAGAAAATTACTCCTGCGAGGGCGATATTGTTTAGAGAAAACGCTTAGTTGAGCAGATCATCAATCTCTTCGCGTAGGGCCAAAAGGTCTACTGCGGTATCAAACAGCCCTTCTTCTTCCATTAGAAGATTGAGATAGTCTTTCGAAAAATCAATTTGATCACGAAGAGCTACAAGCGCCTCCGAGGTTTTCGTAGCCAAATCTCCACGGCCATTCGCCATAACGATTACCGATCCCGCCTTCTTTTTGATGGGCATCAAAAAAGTGTTGTCGTCGCCCAAGTTCGCGTAGGTCCGAATCGTCTCAATCGATCGCAAGGCGCGATAAGCAATGCCTTCGGCAATGCTACGAGAGCCACGATAGCGACCTTGCGACGATGTGTTGCCTCTCCATTCGGACACGGTGGCCTTGATGTCGAAAATGCGCATCCCGCCGCCCGTGCGATGACGGAACTGAATGGACGCACTGACGTCTTCCACAGTCACAACATAAGATGGATCTGCGCCAGGAGCGTAGATTGTCCCTTTAACTTCGCCATTCACCATAACCTCGACCGTGCTATCGCCTTGAACACCTTCAGCTTGCACCACCAAGTTTTTGATGTAACGAGCATTTCCAAGGGAAACGGTTTGCGTTTCGGCATCGCCAATGTTGAAACTTCCCCCGACGGAGATTGTTTCCCAATCACCGCTGCGAGATGCACTAACGCCTGCATGGCTATTGTGTTGCGCGTATGCCGACGTAACGCCCAAAACAGCTGTAAAAAATAGACACATAATTTTATTCATAAAGATCCTCCTTCAGGATTGAGGCGCCTTTATATTGCAAGATTCGTCTAATCGGTTACTCAACATTTGATCATTTGGATTCGGTTTGAGTCGATTACCCATTCCAAGGCCATAAGTTCGCCAAAGAAGCCACTTAAGATGCTGGAGCCGCGGATCAGCGCCGCCGACTCCGTGTCGTGCTCTGGGGAGAGACCGCAACCTGCCCCTCGAGGACTATGCCTGGAGGGCAGATCTTGGCGAGCGGTGGTACGTCACACGAGAGCTCGTCTATTTCGACGATGAAATTTATTCCTATATCACAGGCTACCAAGGGCCTCTTGCTATCGATGAATACCGTTTCTCAAGCCCCCGGTCTCAGGTCCTTTGGGGCGAAGAGCCCGACTGGGCTTCTTTCGATTGATTCGCGTCTCGCCTGCCCCGATGTCTTAGCGTCCGTTGTAGAGATAGCCTTTCATCGTTATTCCCGTGAGCCCACCGTCCGCGGAGTAGGTACATGTGCCGATTGAACCGTGCCTGACCTGGCCGGATGAAAATAGATTTTTATTTCTCATGAAATCTCCCGTTCCACCTTAAGGGAGCATCTTCCATACCGTGTCTATTTGATCCGTAAAACGCTGATTTTACTTAGGCGGAACCTATAGCCTAGTGCCTAAACTTTAGACACTTACAACGGCCCCAACCAAGGCGCAGTTGCCTCGATGCCCGCGTCCGTATTTCAAGCAAAACTGAAAGAGACTTTTTATCAAAGGAGGCAGAGTGCCCGAATTCTCTAGCCCTCGAGAAGACTCCGGAGCATCCAAGCTGTTTTCTCGTGCAACTGAATCCGTTGCGTGAGCAGATCCGCCGTCGCTTCGTCGCTCGCCTTTTCGGCCGCAGCGTAGATCTTTCGCGCGGTGCGCACGACAGCTTCCTGTCCCAGCACCAGATCACGAATCATGTCTTGAGCGCTGGGAACAACATCGCTGTCCTTGATGCTCGAAAGACGCGTGTACGCGGCATACGAGCCTGGCGCTTGGACGCCGAGGGCGCGGATGCGCTCGGCGATCACGTCGACGGCAAGAGCGAGCTCCGTGTACTGAGTCTCGAACATCAGATGCAGCGTCTGAAACATCGGACCCGTGACGTTCCAATGGAAATAGTGTGTCTTGAGGTAGAGCGTGTAACTGTCAGCCAATAAGTGGCAGAGGCCTTGAGCGATTTCTTTGCGGGATTCTTCAGGGATACCGATGTCGATTTTCATACCTATGTTTTATGCTGAGGGCGGGCGCCTGGCAATGGCCTCAGACTTGGCGACGGGTGCTCTACTTGCGACCGCTTAGTCGGCGCGTCAGGCGCTGGAACCATTGGCGTGACTCCCGTGATGGGATGGCGGCAAGAAAGAGATAGAAGCCTCCAAAAAACGCGATACTCACAAGCGTCGCACCCGCAAACGCCAGTTTCGAGATCTCCCGAAGGCCCACGAGCCACTTCGAGAAGCCGCACAGCTCCAAACCGAGAAGCATCAGCACTCCAACAAGACAACCCAGCAGCGTCTTGAGAGTTTCAAAATCCGCCAGACGATGGCCTCTAACTTTTAAGATCAGACTCAGCACGAACATATTCGTCAGCGATGTGATTGCCGTGGCAAGAGCGAGACCCACGTGACCAAATCGCGCAGCTCCCCATGAGGCCACAAAATAATGTGAGACAACAAGCACTAGAGACACTGTCGACGGGATCCAGACCTTGTCGATGGCGTGATAGACCTGCACACAGATTTTTGTGGTGTTGAGCGCCGGCAGCGCCAGCGAGAAGGCCGTGAGAGCCATTGCTGTCTGGAGCGTGTCGGCCTCGGAGAAGCGTCCGTGCTCAAAAAGCAAGCTTACAAGCGGCATTCGAAACGCGATGAGCCCCGCGGCCGATCCGATTCCAAGAATCAAGGTCAGGCGGAGGGCGCGACAGAGCGTGCTTTCAAACTCTTCGAGTTTTCCGTCGTGCATCAGACGCGCCAGACTCGGAAGTGCGGCTGTTGAAAGAGCAACTCCAAAAACTCCGAGAGGAAAATGTAAAAGTCGGTAGGCGTAGTTCATCCAGCTGACACTGCCCTCCGCAAGCCCCGATGCAAGAATTGTATTCACAAAAACGTTGATTTGAACTGCGGCCACCGCGAGAATTGAGGGCGCCATGAGCCACGCGATTTTTTTGAGTGCCGGATCCTTGAGACTTTTCTTGAGCGCGTCTGCGCTCGACGATTCACGCACGGCCTGCAACGGAGAGTAACCTTCTTTTGCAAGCAGCGGCCACTGCACGAGCCACTGGCAGAGTCCCCCAACGAGGCTCCCCACCGTGAAACCGACAATCATCGCCTCAAAGCCGTGCGCGCGGAGCAGAAAGGCCGCAATGCCTCCAATGAAAATGCTTGCCAGATTGAAGGCCGCTGCGCCCAGAGATGGCACAAAAAAGTGCCCGAGTGTGTTGAGCACGCCCATCGAGAGAGCGGCTGCTGCCACAAAAAGAAGGAAGGGAGCAAACCAACGCGTGAGAGTCGTCGTCAGTTCGATTTTGCCCGGCACCGAAGCGAAATCCGGAGCCATCCACTCAACGAGCTGACCTGAAAACAAAAATATCGCGAGGCAAATGCTGCCCACAATCAAACACAAAGCCACAAGCACTCGAGCGGCCATTTGACGGCGGCGTGCGGGATCCGTCTCGCGCGAAAAAACGGTGACAAAGGCCGAACTTAGCGCGCCTTCTGCAAACAGATCACGAAGCAGATTCGGAATTCGAAAAGCAACCAGATAAGCGTCGGTGGCCATGCCTGCACCGAAGAAAAAGGCAAAAACCTGCTCACGCACAAGTCCCAAAATACGGCTTAGAAAAACAGCTCCGCTCATGGATCCCGCTTTTTTTATAAGGCTCACGACTTCAAGGCTAAACCCATTCCCGGCAATCGCCTAGCCTTGAGGGGAATGAAAAAACGCTTCAGCACGCCCCAAGCTCATGCGTGCGCCCGCCACTCTTAGTCCCTCTTCGCACGGATCGTCGTGAAACCGTAGGACTCGAGTGTCACGGGATGTGTCTGAATGCTCGACCTTCACCCGTCTCGATGCCTCATGTAAGCGCAGTCCGTCAAGAACAGGACGGGACCCTTTAGCCAGTTCTCCCCCGGAAAAACACTCCTCAAGAAGCGTCTTTGTAAGCTGAATCCCACGACCTCCAACGCTTTAAGCCGCTCGCCCTCTTTAAAAAACACGCAAGCGCGCGAGGGCGCCACATGTGGTCCCTTGCTTGAGCGGCTCTCAAGGTCTGGACCCCGGCCTCAACACCATCAGTCCCCCT
>Ga0209573_1002846_pt1 | contig 20620 bp, 19 predicted proteins | sample TNRBio252014_DNA_FD_185870 | JGI IMG/M metagenome (GOLD analysis project Ga0209573, IMG submission 185870) | Wastewater treatment Type I Accumulibacter community from EBPR Bioreactor in Madison, WI, USA - TNR Reactor_6/25/2014_ DNA (SPAdes)... | ecosystem: Engineered > Bioreactor > EBPR >...
CGTCACCGCCGATGCGCACCGCACCGATCCGGTCGCGCGCACCGTGGCATTGCCGGACGCGCACGACATGCACCGGCGCATCGGCGAGTACTTCTGGGAGTGGAACCGCGGCACGTTCCTGCCGGTGAGCGTCGAGCCCCTGGATCAGGCCGACCGCGAGACGCCCGGTCTGGTCGAGGGGCTGGTGAGCTTTGTCGAGGCGATGGAAGCCGCCGGCACCGTACTGCCGGGAAAGACGAAGAAGGCGCTGCGCGCCTATCGCGCCACCGTCGAAGGCAGGCGTCGGCCGCGATGACCCAGGCATCCGACCTGGGCCAGATCACCAATCAGGCGGCCGTCGCCTACCGGGCCCGCGTCAACGCCAACCTGCAGGCGCTGGCCACCGCGCATTACGGCGCTGTCGAGCCGAACCCGGCGTATCCGAACATGCTGTGGTTCGACCAGGCGTCTGGGTCGGTCAAGCTGCGCGACCCGACCAACACCGCCTGGGCGGTGGTCGCCAGCATCGGACCGCCGTTCCGCTGGACCGCCGTCGGCGCGCACCCGCACGATGGCGCCGACCTCACGTCCGGCACCATCGCCGCGGCGCGCCTCGGCCTGATGACGGCCGCGACGGCGACTGCGGCGGGTGCGGCGGGCGCGGTGCCGGCGCCGCCGGCCGGCGCGCAGTCCAGGTTCCTGCGCGGGGACGGCACGTTCGGCGAAATCGCTTCGCTGTTCACCAAGGAATATGTCTCGCCGCAGACGACGATCACCTCCGGCGGCATCACCTTCACCCACGACCTGGGCGCGCTGCCGAAGGTGGTGCAGCTCTCCGCCGTCTGCATCAGTGCCGAGCAGGGCTTCTCCGTCGGCGACCGCATCCTCGTGCCGGCCGGGCCGACCTACGTCTACGGGCTGGCGTTCACCGGCCCGGTGGTCCTGATCGACGCGAGCCAGATCCGCATCCTGCTGTCCACCAACGGCGGCACGACCAGGTTCATGACCACCGTGCACAGGAGCAGCTTCAACTACTGCCAGCTCGCCAATGCCGCCTGGAAGCTGATCTGCTCGGCCTGGGCGTGAGCCGATGACCCAGCTCGCCATCCTGGGCGCGGTCGCCTCCGCCGCCGGCCCGCTCGTCCGCACCGCCTTCAACCAGGGCGACGAGGCGCTGTGCACCGACAGCGAGGGGCCGCTGGCGCCCCCCACCGCATGGCCGTTCATGCGCTGGCGCAACGACGCGGCGCAGCGGCTCTACCGCCGCGATGCCGGCAACGCCGCCTGGGAGATCATCGCCGAGGACGGCGCCGCAGTTGACCCCGGCCCGAACGACGATGCCGCGGCCGGTTACGTGCGCGGCGCCACCTGGATCAATGCCGCCCGCGGCCGGGTGTTCATCTGCGCCGACGCCACCGCCGGCGCCGCGGTCTGGTGGAGCGTCGGCGGCATCGCCGACCTGGCCGCCGCCTGGGTGGCGCTGCTGGCGGCCGATCCGCCCTCGACGATCCAGGGCCTGCTGGCGGCGGCGGACGCGCCGGCGGCGCGGGCAACGATCGAGGCGGCTGCCGCAGTCCACACCCACGATTCCGGCGAGCTGGCCTGCGGCACCCTCGATGGCGACCGGCTGCCGCCGATCTCGAGCTCGGCGCGCGGCGGCGTCCCGGCCTTCGTCGAGAACCAGGACGAGGGCCGGGTGCTGACCCCGCTCGGCTGGGCGCCGCTGCTGTTCGATCCGCCCCGCCTCGCCGACCTCGCCGGGCTGGCGTCCGAGTGGGCAGCGCTGCTGGCGGCGGATCCGGCGCCGGTCGTCCGGTCGCTGCTCGGGGAGGCCGACCCGGCAGCAATCCGGGACTCCATCGCCGCCGCGGCGGCTTCCCACGCCCACGACGTCGGCGAGCTGGTCTCGGGCACGCTCGACGGCGACCGGCTGCCTTCGCTCGGCACCGCCGGCCGCGGCGGCGTCCCGCCCTATGTCGCCGGCCAGGACGAGGATCGCGGCCTGACGCCGGCCGGCTGGCGGACCATCGGCACGCGCACGCTCGCCGACATCTCCGACCTCGCGCCGTTCTGGAGATAGCATTATGCAATCGACCACCCTGGGCGCGGTGCCTGCCGGCACCGGTGCGGCCCTGCGCGCCGCCTTCAACGCCAACCATCAGGCCATCGCCACCGAGCATGAGGGCGCCGAGGCTCCCGCCGTCTGCTATCCGTTCATGCGCTGGCGCAACCACGGCGCAAAGCTCGTCCGCCGCCGCAATGCCACGAACACCGCCTGGGAGATCATCGAGAACTATGGCGCCGCGGCCGACCCGGGCGCCGGCGACGATGCCACCCTCGGCTACGTGCGCGGCACACAGTGGATCAATACCGCCGGCAACCGCATCTTCCTGTGCGTCGATCCCGCCGCCGGTGCGGCGGGCTGGCGCCAGCCGTCCACCGACGTCGCCAACGTCGCCGACCTGGCCGCATGGTGGCGCACCCGGCTGCTGAGTGCCCCTGCTGCCGTGGTTCAGTCGTTGATCGCCGCGGCCACCGCCGCCCAGGCGCAAGCCAGCCTCGACGCCGCGCCGGCGGAGCACCAGCACGATGCCGGCGACCTCGCGTCGGGCACCATCGACGGCGACCGGCTGCCCGGCATCTCGACCGCCAGGCGCGGCGCGGTGCCGGCCTACGTCGCCGGCCAGGACGAAAGCCGCGGCCTGACCCCGCTCGGCTGGGCGAACGTCAACCCGGCGCGGGCGCTCGCCGACGTGGACGACCTCGCGGCCTTCTGGCGGGCGCTGCTGGCGCTGGCGCCCTCGGCCACGGTGCAGGCGCTGCTGGCGGCCGCCGACGCGGCTGCGGCGCGGGCCACGATCGAGGCGGCTGCCGCGGCCCACGGCCACGACGCCTCGGCGCTGACTTCGGGCAGCGTCGACGGCGACCGGCTGCCGGACATCTCGACCGGCAAGCGCGGCGCGGTGCCGCCGTATCAGGCCGGTGTCGACGAGGGGCGGTATCTCACCCCGGGCGGCTGGGCGGACGCGCCGCCGGCGCCGCCGGCCGAGCTCGCCGAGCTCGCCGACCTGGCAGCCTTCTGGCAGGGGATTCTTGCGGCCGATCCCTCGGCGGCGATCCAGGCGCTGCTCGGCGCGGCCGACGCCGGCCAGGCGCGCGACGCGATCGGCGCCGCCACGGCCGCGCACACGCACCTCGCCTCGCAGGTCACCGACGTTGCCGACTGGTGGCGGACTGCCCGGCTGCTGGCCGACCCATCGGCGGCGATCCAGGCGCTGCTCGAGGCCGCCGACGCCGGCGCGGCTCGAACGGCAATCGGCGCCGCCACCGCCACGCACGGGCACGCCCTTGCCGACGTTGCCGGCATTTCGGCATTCGCCGCGACATTGCTCGACGACGCCGACGCGAGCGCGGTGTTGACGACCCTCGGCATTTCCGCGTTCGTCAAGACGATCCTCGATGATGCCAGCGCTGCTGCGGTGCTGACGACGCTCGGCATCTCATCGTTCGCCAGAACGCTGCTGGACGACGCCGACGCGGCGGCGGCGCAGAGCACTCTCGGACTCGGCACCGCCGCGACGCAAGCCTTCGGCACTGGGGCCAATCAGCTGGTTCGGCTCGACGGCAGCTCCAGGCTGCCTGCGGTCGACGGCAGCCAGCTCACAAACCTGCCGGCGTCCGGCTTCACCACCGGCGACGTCAAGCTGACGCTGAAGACCACGGCCGACAGCGGTTGGGTGATGTTCGACGACGGCTCGATCGGCGACGCGTCATCCTCGGCGACGACGCGGGCAAACGCCGATACGGCGGCACTGTTCGCCCTGCTGTGGAACAACATCACCGACACCTGGGCTCCGGTCTCCGGCGGGCGCGGGGGCTCGGCCGCCGCCGACTTCGGGGCGCACAAGCGGTTGACCCTGCCCCGCGCGCTGGGCAGGGCGCTGGCGATCGCCGGCAATGGCGGATCGCTGACCAGCCGGCAGCTGGGCCAGTATCTCGGCGAGGAAGCACACGCCCTGAGCAGCGGCGAAGGCCCGTACCATTATCACTACCTCAACGTTCCGGGCGGCGGCTACACCATCGCCAACAGTTCCGTCGCCCAGTCGGCCGCCGCCGCCAGCAACGCGAACTCCTGCAGCTCCGTGAGCAACACGGTCAATTCCTCCGGCTCCGGCTCCCCATTCAACGTGATGCAGCCGACCGCCTTCCTCAACGCGATGGTGAAGCTATGAGCGCGATCCGCATCTCGCCCGACGCGGTGGTGATCGGCGATGCCGTCTATCCGGTCGAGACGTTCTACGTGGTGCGGCCTGACGCGCCGCGGCTGCCGTCGTCGGCCGTCATGCTGCGATACGAGCCCGCCGGGCCGTACGTCGTCTCGGATGGACACACGCAGCGCGAAGCGCCGCCGGAGATGCTGCCGGCGCTCGACGCCTTGCTGGCCGACGAGGCGGCGATCGCCGCCGACATGGCCGCCTACCGCCCGCCCATCCCACGGACGATGCTGTACCGCCAGGCCGGCGCCGCGCGGCGCGACCGCCAGTTCCGCAAGGCGCTGCGCGCCGATCCGCTCGAAGCCCTCGTCCACCGTGCCAAGGAGTACGAACCATGACCGCCTACGTCACCTATGACGCCAGCACCGCGCTCGGCAAGCTGGCCGCCGAAGCCGTCGACCAGATCCTGGAGGGCAAGGCGAAGCTCGATCGCGCGCTCGCCGCCGCCAACGCCCTGATCTGGGTCGAGAGCGGGCCGGCGGACATGGCCGCGCTCGAAGCCGCGTTCGGCATCGTCCCCGGCCAGGGCCAGCGGTTCTTCGACAACTGCAACGCCGCGTCGGCGGCGCTGGCCGACGGCCGCATCGGCAACCTGCGCGAAATCGACCAGGGATGAGATGACCATCGACCCCGACCGCCGCTTCGATCCGGCCCGCGAGCCCGACGAGCCCGACCCGCCCGGGCTCGGCGACGGCGCCCAGGAACCGCTGGTCGCCTGGGACGTCGCCGCACTGGTATTCCGGCTGCAGGCGCAGATGGAACACCACTGGGTGGCCGCGGCGGAAGCCCGCAATGCCAGCGCCGCCGACCGCGCCGAGCTGCACCGGCTGCTGCGCAGGCACATCGACGACGAACGCCCGCAGCTGGCGGCGATCCGCGCCCGCCTCAACATCGGCACCGCGGCGCTGCTCGCCGTCGGCGCCTGGACGCTCGCCGGCCCCGACGGGCTGCGGCAGCTGGGCCACGCCATCACCGGCCGCGGCGGGCTCGGCTTCGACGGCGCGCTGGCGCTCGCCGGCGTCCTGATCCCCCTCGTTCCACCGCTGTTCCGCATCCTGTTCCTCAGAGGAGCACCCCATGGACAAGACCCCCATCCACGAGACGAAGGCCCGACTGACTGAACCATCCACCTGGGCCGGCCTCGGCGGGCTGCTGATGGGCGTCGCCGGCGGCCTGCCGGCGATGGTCGGCGACGGCTTCCGCGCCTTCGGCATCATCGGCGTCCCGGAAGGCCAGATCCTGCTGTTCGCCGCCGGCGCCGCCGCCTTCGTCGCCGCCATCCTCCTGCCGGAGCGGCGACGATGATTCGCCACGACATCGCCGGGTGTGTGTTCACCACCGTCGCCGCGACCCTGCTGGCTCTGCTGCTGTCCGGCTGCGCGCCGGACCGGCAGCGCACGCCGCGGGACGACTTCCGCTCCTCCTGCCTGGGCGCTGCCCGTTGGCACGCCCTGGCGACCGAGCGTGCCGAAGCCGGCCGGATGGACCCGCAAACGTTTGCCGCCATCGACGACGCCTACGACCAGGTGGTCGAGACCTGTCGGTGGGTGCTCGCCGCCGGCACGGCGCCCAGCGCCGCGGAGCGGCGGACGGTCGTGGACTTCGTGCCCGCAGGGGAGAACGGCGAATGAACCCGACACTGATCGCGAGCCTCGTCCGGGTCAGCGCGCTGGCGGTCGAAACCCTCTGCGATTATCTCCGCCAGCCGCCGGCCGACGCGGCGGAGGCGGCCGAGCAGGACCGGGCGGTGCTGGCCCTGATGGATCAGCAACAGCGCATCGCCGACGCGCTGCGCGACCGGATCGGCGTGCCGGAGCCGGTGCCGCCCGCGCCGGCCGGGCCGGCTGGCGGCGACGACCTGAATTCAAGCGGCGAAACAGATCGTAAGCGCTGTCGTCAGGCCACGGCCCTGAGCTCGGTCGCGGATGGGTAGGCCCAGGGCAGGAGCTCGTCGAGGCGGCTCTGGGGGTGGCCTTCGACGATGCGGGTGATGACGTCGGCGAGATAGGCGTGCGGCTCGACGCCGACGAGCTTGCAGGTGCCGACGAGGGACGCGATGGTTGCCCAGTGCTCGGCGCCGCCGTCGGAGCCGGCGAACAGAGCGTTCTTGCGGTTCAGATTCAGCGGTCGGATGGCGCGCTCGACAGTGTTGCTGTCGATCTCGATGCGTCCGTCGTCGAGAAACAGGCAGAGGCCGGACCAGCGCGCGAGGCCGTAGCGGATCGCCTCGGCGAGCTTGGTCTCCTGGCTGATCAGCGCGAGCTTCTCGCGCAGCCACGGTGCGAAGGCCTCGACCAGCGGCCGGGATCGCTGCTGGCGGATGGTGCGGCGCTCCTCGGCCGGACGGCCGCGGATCTCGCCTTCGATGCGATAGAGTGCCGCAATCCGCGAGAGCGCCTCTGCTGCGATCGGCGCCGGGCCGCCCTCGGCCAGTTCGTAGAACTTGCGGCGGAGATGGCTCCAGCAGAAGGCGATTTGCACCTCGCCGCGCGCGGCCAGCACCTTGTAGCCGTCGTAGCCATCCACCTGCAGCACACCGCGGAAGCCGTCGAGATGGGCGATCGGCCGCTCCGCCTTGCGGTCGGGCGCGTAGACGTAGGCGACGCCCGGCGGGTCGGCCCCGCCCCACGGCCGGTCGTCGCTGGCATAGGCCCAGAGCTGGCCGGTCTTGGTCCGGCCCCGCCCGGGATCGAGCACCGGTGCCGTCGTCTCGTCGGCGAACAGCTTCGCCGACGCCTTCAGCCGCTCCAGCAGCCGCTCGTGCACCGGCCGCAGCAGGAACGCGGCCCGCCCCACCCAGTCGGCGAGCGTCGAGCGGTCGAGGGTCACGCCCTGCCGGGCGTAGAACTGGGCCTGCCGATAGAGAGGGAGATGGTCCGAATATCTCGCGACCAACACCTGGGCTATGGTGGCCTCGGTCGGCAGGCCGCCCTCGATCAGCCGCGGTGGCGCCGACGCCTGCAACACCACGTCCTGGCAGCTGTGGCAGCCGTACTTCGGCCTCCGCACCACCAGCACCCGGAACCGTGCGGGCACGATGTCGAGCCGCTCGGCCGTGTCCTCGCCGATGCGGTGCAGCGCCCCAGAGCAGCACGGGCAGAGCGTGCTCGACGGCTCGACCACCGTCTCGACCCGCGGCAGGTGCGCCGGCAGTGCGCCGCTGTTGGCCCGGCGCCGGGCGGTACGCGCCGTCCGCTCGGCCGACGCCTTCTCCTCCATCGCGGCCTGGCCGGCCGAATCGACCTGCTCGGCTTCTTCCAGCGCCAGCTGCAGCTGCTCCTCCGGCAGGCTTTCGGCGCGGCGGCCGAAGCGGTGACGCTGCAGCTCGCGTCTCCCGCACCAGGGCCGCCAGCCCTTCGGCGCCCTTGCGGAAGTCGACCGGCCGTGTCGCCACCATCACCCGGATCTGGCCCGAGGGCCCGATCACCCGCCGGCCTTCAGCGCCCGGATCACCGCCGCAATTGCCTGGCGAATTTGCGTCCGCCCCGATCCGCACCGCGACGCCGCCGATCTCCAGCTCGATCCCGCACGCGTTGCGCCGCCGACGGGCCCGGTGCGGGGCGGCCGACCGCTCCGGTGCTGCGGGCCCGACGATCGCGAGCACGAACAGCGGCGTCACCTCCGGCGGCGGCGTCGCCGCACCCTCCTCCGCAGGCGATGCCCGCCGCGCACGCCGCCGCCAGGTAAACAGCTGCTGCGGGGCCAGTGACGATACCGCGGAGGAGCGGGTCCCTCCTCTTCATCCACTCACCCACTCCACTACCGGCGCAGCCATTCGCTGCCATCCAAACGTTGCACACTGCGCAATCGCCTTCGGCGCCAATTCCCTTATCCGACCTTCGCTTTCAATCTCGGCGAACGCGGCAGCGAACTCCGAAGTTGACAACGGATCGAAGTAGACGCCGGCGTCGGCAATAACCTCAGGGAAGCTGGATGTACGAGCTGCAAGGACTGGCTTACCCAGGCTCATCGCCTCTAATGCTGGTATACCAAACCCTTCGTAGAGGGATGGAAAAATCAAGAATTCTGCGGCCTTAATCAGCCTATACTTAATAAACTCCGAAACAAAACCAGAGAATAACAGCCTGTTCCTTGCCTCAGTGCTTAATTCCGTGAGAAACTTGTCGACTAGCCAACCTTTTCGGCCGATCACGACGAACTTGAGGTCGGAACGCATGACCTCAGGCATCGACAACGCGTTGATGAGCAAAGAAAGGTTCTTCCGTGGCTCGATCGTGCCGACTACAACCGCGAAGCGCCCCAAAGAGATTGGCGGCTGATTGTGGTCAAGCACTTCGAACTCGTCCGGCCAGTCCGCGTACTGATAGAGCACTCTTGCTTTTGTGGAGGCGGACGGAAATGAGGTAATTAGTGCAGCTCGTGTTGCTTCAGAGACGCAAAACACGAGTTCATTCGATGTGAGCTCGTCGCAGAGATCATCCAGATGGTAAGAAATGTTGGCCTCTTCGTGGTTCTCTGGCATGACCAGTGTACTCATGTCATGCACTGTACTAGCCTCGTACTGGCAGACGTCTAATCTCCCCTTTACCGACGGGAACAACAAGTGACTGTTGCGGTCCACGAGGCCGTATTCGTCCGCGTGTTTTTTTTCAAAGTCCTCACGGAGGAAGGATCCTGTACCGGCGTGTATTGCCGCCAGGACGCGGTCAGGAGGGATCCGGGTCAGGTTGAAACTAAACTCAACGTCTACCCCGCCATGTCGCAGCAACGACTGCACGAGTCGTCTTGTGAACACCGGGATGCCGGTCCACATATCTTCGAACAAGGGACCGACATCGATCGTAACTTTCGGGCGTGACTTAAGTACGTTCATGAAGGGGTTCGCCGGGCAGCCGTTTCAGAACTCGGGATCGGGTTATAGCCAGAGCGATATACTGAACCGAAGGCCTGGGGGGCGCTAGGTCACAAACTCATAATGGGGGGATTCCCTTCGTCGATGAATGGTGATTCAAGCTCCTTGAAGGAGTCCGCCATGAACCAGCGTCGTTATGAGCTATCGGATTTCGAGTGGTCGATCATCGCGCCGTTGCTGCCGAACAAGCCGCGCGGCGTGCCGCGTGCCGATGATCGGAAGGTCCTGAACGGCATTTACTGGCGTCTGCGGACCGGAGCGCCCTGGGCCGACATCCCCGATCGCTACGGCCCGCCGACGACCTGCTACAACCGCTTCGTCCGGTGGCGGAAGCTGGGCGTCTGGGATCGGATTTTCGAAGCGGTGTCAGCCGGGTACGACGGCGACCTGCAGATGATCGACTCCTCGTCGATCCGCGTCCACCAGCATGCCGCCAACGTCAAAAAGGGGGTCTCGCGGAAGCCGACGCCGCCCTTGGGAACGAGCCTCACGGCCGATGCATGGGGCGCTCGCGAGGCGGATTGACCACCAAGATCCACGCGCTCGTCGACGCCAACGGCCTGCCGATCCTCCTCAAGCTGACCGAGGGCCAGGCGCATGACGGGCGCAGCGCCGTCGATATGCTGGATGGCCTCGGCGACGGGCAGATCCTGCTGGCCGATCGTGGCTACGACAGCGACAGCCTGCGGCACACGCTGGCAGCGCGCGGCGCCTGGGCGAACGTCAAGCCGATGCCCAACCGCAAGAACATCCCCGCCTTCAGCCCGTTCCTCTATCGCTACCGCAATCTCGTCGAACGCTTCTTCAACAAGCTCAAACACTTCCGAGCCATCGCCACCCGCTTCGAAAAGCACGACGCCAACTACCTGGCACTCGTGAAGCTCGCGGCGGCCAGACTCTGGATGCGGTTTATGAGTCGGTGACCTAGTCCTCAGCGGTTTGCAGCCAATGAAATTGGGGCGTTCTTCCGAGCACTTGCGTGAACATCGCCTGTGCCGTGGCTAGTTCTGTGTATCGTTCCGTTGCCACCAACACCTGGATTGTGGAAAACCCAGCGTAGAACGGGGGATCATACCGCCAGAAATTGAAGGTATCGTGCGTGACCAAGTAACTCTCGGATGATCGACTGAGCAGGAAATTCGGATCCATGTCTGCATCGGCAAAGAAGACGTTATGGGCCGGGGCGGCTGGAATACTCGAGCGAGGCGCATTGAGTCCGGAGAGAGCAGCGGTCAATCGTTGCGCCAAGTTTGGTGCCGGGGAGGCGACGTCCGGCAATCGCAGAACGACGCAGGTCTCAGGGTTGAAGTAGACCTTGGCGACCATAGAAGCTACGAAGTCGCAAAAGGAAAGATCGTATCCTGCGGTTTCCGTCAGCAGCACGTAGACGAGGCGTTTGTACGCAGCGAGTCCCTGGAGTGGTGCAGTGCCTTGTTCCGTGATCCATCCGACGCTGCGCTCGACGGCGTTGCGGCGTAGATAGAAGCGCAGCAGACCCTCTTCTCCCTTCGGCCCGCCTCGGCATCTCTCGGCCCGCAACGGCAGGGCGGCCGGGGTAACGTGAGCCGCGCCGCAGCGGAAGCTGAACGCCGTATTGACCTGGGAAGCAATGGTCGAAAACAGCTCCGGGGCACGGCGGACGAGCCTGCGCAGGGCCAGGGCATTCTCCTGGATCCCGAGCCGGTACAGGAAGAGGTGATTGCGCAGCCCCGGCACCAGTCGGACCGTCGTGCCATCGCTGATGCACAGGTGGTCGCCGATTTCCCCCAGTCTGGCAATCAGCCAGGCGAGGGTCTCGCCGTGGGTGAAGATCTCGGGCCGGGCCAACAGCAGCATCGGCAGGCCTCGCGCCGCGCACGCCTCTTCAACCAATTCGACCGCCGCCCGCAGATCATGCGAGATCGGCGTTCCGTCGAGGTCCTGGCACTCGAACAGCGAGCCCGGAAGAGCGCATCCTTGCAGCTCCCGCGCCGGCAGCGAGACGACGAGCCCGTTGCCGCCCAGCATCGATCAGCGAGCAAAAAATGGAAAACCCGGGGTGTTGGGTGCCCCGAGCAGCCGTGTCCGCGAGCGGAACTCGTCGCTGTCCGCAAGTGTGGCCCGCACGTCTGTCATGGACTCCTTGCGGATCAGGTTGGGCGCAGAGGGCCAGCCGCACGGGGTACGCCGCGCACACCAGCACGCAAAAGCAACAACTGCGCATAATTTCATCCGGTTATGCTCTCACAAGCAGCGCACCGCGGGGGTCGACAGCCCCACTCTCCTCGTTTATAAATCCGCACTCGCGCCGAGCGCAATACCACCTAGCGAAACTCGTGACGATCAGACGCCATGTACATGCTACGCAACCCACGGTAATTCCCACCATACCAACTAACCGTTTCACCGCATTTGATACAAGCACGCAACCCAGAAAATAATCATGTTATTCAATGTGCCAAGAACTCTTGAGAGCGAACGCTTTTACGTCTTAATTAATTTACAATCTGTGGGGGTGGAAGAATCATGACTTTACTTAAGGTGACATATTTAACGCTTCCGCACCGCAGCGGAACAGTGGCTAACAATGTTGGAGACAGAATTATTTATCACGGCGTACGCAATATAATGCGATATGCAATTGGGGAGCATCAGGAGTACGTTTCATTCTTATCGGATAATGATGATTTTCATGACGAGACCGATATAATTGTGGTATGCGGCACGCCACAGATAAAATATGGTCCACCAGAGGTAATGAATCGCATTTTAAGCGCAGCACAAAGCCCATTTCCTTTGCGTTTTAATCTCGGCGCTGGCGCCTTTTACTTCGACGCCTTTGAAGGGCCGCTACAAGACAATGATGCTGCCTTTGCTCAGGAGGTCATAAATTCTATTGGTGCCCGTTGCTATCGTGAATACGGAAGATTCGATCTCGTAACATGCCGAGATTTTGCTGGTTTGGCTGTCATGAGACAACTTGGAATCGACGCTATTGCGCTTCCTTGTCCAGGATTTTTCTCCTCACTTTACCAGAAGCGCCCTTTGTTCCGTCGCAAGGAGCAATTGATTTCAGTCCTCAACGGTACAGCCACTTTTTGGAACCGTGTGAAGGGTGACGTTCACGATTTCTACGTACGCCTATGGGAATCTGACCAGTCAAGAATTTTTCTTGCTCACGATGAGCAAGACTGCCTAATGCTGAGTGAACTTAGCATTCCTCATGTTCTCTTAGAAGACGCGGAAGATCTACTTGAATGCTTAGCTGAATCTGAACGCCTAGTTTCACTCCGAGTGCATGGCGCTCTTCCTTCATGGAGTTTGGGCCTTGATGTCACGTTGCTTGGCCTCGACCGAAGAGCTTTGCTGGGCCGGGATTTCGGCGCTGAATTTCGCGTTCTTCCGCTCCGTACAAATAGTGACTTTCTCTCGGCTGAAAAGTCTTTAGAAACGACACAGTTAATGCAAGGGGATGACATACGTCGCGCCTGGTTAATGAGGTACCTTGATGCCTATGCACATGCCATTCGGCAGCGTGTTCAAGAGACTTTCGGATTTTGCTTTGTGTCAGATGAGCGGTTATATTCTAATAGTCCACTCGGTGGGCACATTCGTCCGGAGCTAACAAGGCGAAAAGGCCTATACTATGAATGTTTGTACTACAGTACGGCTGCGCGCTTTAATGTCGATTTATCACTACTGAGATCTCATCATACAAGTAACGTTAATGCCGGCGTATTAACAGTGAAAACGGATGGAATAAACCGAACAATTGTTTTTGGTCCGTATATCCGCATAATGGCAGGATGCTGGACGGTAACAACGACGCTGCACGTTGCGCCCCCGTCGGCTGATATACGCTCCGTTAATGTTGTTGCTAGCGTGATTAAGGGACTGCCAGCCGTGCTGCTGCGCGAAGTTTGCGGGGCGGTGGACTGCACCACCAGCTCGGATTTCGCCGTTAGCTTCGACAATCCTCCTGACTTAGGTATGATTGAGATCGTGTTCCGTTTTGGTGAAGATGTGCCGACTGGTACCACTGTAACGTTTACGGAATTACAGTTTTCGAAGTCTGATTAACGAGTAATGCGTTGTCTTTGTTTTCATGAACGCGGTAACGATCATCTACGTTGGCAATGAAGCGGGGGAAGGCACGTGCAGGCATTCGAATTCACCGTACAACTGGATACCCTAAATGCGGCGGTGAGTACGGGCATGATTGTCCTGAAAGGCTGCATTAAACACAAGGCGTTATCCCTGATCCAAGTTGGACGCAAAGACGACCCCCACCCTCTGACCCTCGGCTTCAGGCTCCTCGCACCAGAAGCGTACACGATTTTATTCGAGGATCGGGCAAACATTGAAGGTCATTTGCTCGTTAGTAACGTCGAATATGCATTTACAATAGGGCTTCCCATTGGGCGACTAAAACAGTCCACGTGCCGATGTGTCATTGATTTCTTGTATGAAGGTAAGTATTGGTTTCACGAATCAGGTGTAACGGACGCACATGTGTACGATATAAATCTTATAGAACTCCTGAAACGACACAATACACCGGATGATGCCTGCCTCCCAGCCCAAACGTTTAACTTTCAGATCAATATGGATCCGACGTGCATCTTTATGAATGGTGATGACCTTATCCTAAGAGGGCGTGTTATACACTACAATGGCACATCATTGGAAGTTGACCCGGAGGGAGGCAACCACTCATTAGCGCTGGGATTTAAACTTATTTCTCAAGAAACCCGGCAAGTCGCGTTTGAAGATCGGGCTAGATTTGAAAGCCAAATCATACCAGCAAATGCTGAGTATCCATTTACGCTTATAGTACCCAAGAGACGCTTAACTGATAAATTCTATGATTGCATATTGGATTTTTTGTACGAAGGTGATTATTGGTTTAGTGACCTTGGTTTCAAACCTGCGCAGATGTTTAAAATTGACGTCACGAGCTTGTTTCCAACCGACAGCATCGGGGCTGGGGGCACGGCTTCGGAGGCGGCCTTAAGTGGATCGCGGAGAACCGGAGAACGGTTCGAGCGCGACCTACTTGAACGCGCATTTCAGAATCACAGCTTCGAGGCTTACGAATCGCTGAACTTTTTGCGGGGCGAAGAACGTATTGAGTATAGAGGAGGTGCGACTTTATCAGATGATGTTCTTGAAGTGTTGAATCAACCCGTAGGCGATGACGATATTCTTCCTATTACCAAGCTAATGTTTCATTTGGTGACGCTTCGAAACATGCCGAACAGCAAACGCATGGGAAAGCGTGTTGTTCGTTTCGAGATATTGCGTGAGTTATTTGGAACCTTTGCCGATTTTTGCGAAACTCCCGAGTTTCTAATTCCAGGTAAAACGATTGAGTACTTGAATGACCCGGCATTAACGGATGGCATTTTCGACGTTCCGATGTCCAGAATAATGCTGTGGTACTGGTTGTCCGAAGGCCGATCGATCCGACCACAGATGCGGCTCGATCGAGATGATATCTATTGGTGGTGGGCGACTGGCGCGATGCCGGCAAATCGTGTTCCCGCGGTTTTTCTAGGCATCGGCGCCACGGGTTATTTAAGTGGACCTCACGAGGAATTTCGGTCGCGACCTGTACCCATCTCACGGTTCTTTGTCCGGGCATATCGTGAGTCGCGGGGCCTTCAGGCTCGTTACGATATAAAAACCGACGAGGGTCTCGTTGCCTTTTCCTTCGATTGTATGATTCATAACCTGTCGATGCCCATCAACAGTAAACTTCTTGGTTCGGCGACGATCGACTTCTGGGCCTCGCGGATCGGTGCCGACCCACGGGACGTGACCGCCTTTGAATTTGCTCTGGCGTGTCATCTTGAGGATCTCGACCGGGATTCGGCCAAGTTTTCGCTGTACCAGATGAGGGAAGTGGTTGGGGAAAGGGTAGTTCCTAAGGTACTTCAGACGCGTCCGACGTGGGCTGTTGGGCTCAACCAAAGATGGCATCGAAATGACCCAGAGCGCGATCGCGGGAAGGCATTGGCGATCGAAGACGCCTCACGGCAGGGCGTAACGATTGCAGGGCTATTTTCTTCTCAATCCGGACTTGGCGTCAACGCGAGAATGTCCCGCCAAACATTTGAACAGTTAGGGCTGCATGTGAACGTTTACGATGTCACAAGCAGAAATATTATTGGAGCTGCTAGCTCTACGCCGCCAGCCTTTTCCTTGTGGCACGTGAACGCCGATGCTGTACCCACCGCAATGCTGGAGTGCCGCCGTCAGCATGTTCGTACGACTGCTAGGGCAGGCTTCTTTCTGTGGGAACTTGATACCCTGCCGGACGCTCATGGACTCGGAATTGAGATGGTTGATGAAATTTGGGCCCCGACAAAGTTTGTTGCCGATGTCTATGCTCAATATACAAACAAACCAATTCGTTGGGTTGGGAAGCACCTTCCAATTCCGGACCTTCCTCCGCAACGCCGCAGACCTGGCGCACCTTTCACGTTTCTTATATCGTTTGATTTTCACTCGGGCGTCGAGCGGAAGAACCCTTTGGCGGGAGTGCAGGCATTTAAAGCTGCATTCCCAGAGAGCAATCGCGACGTCGCGTTACTCTTGAAGACGACAGAATATGTACCCAATCATTGGGGCGATCCGCACGACCAGTGGCTTCGGATCATGGAGATATCCAGGCAAGACCGCCGTATAAAGGTGATAACGGACATTCTTTCTGATGAGCGATTTTTTGCATTAATAAATTCGTGCGACTGTATTGTTACGCCACATCGTGCTGAGGGATTCGGATACCTGCCAGCATATGGTCTCTTTTATGGAAAGGCTGTAATAACTACAAATTACTCGGGAACGTGTGACTTTTGCACGCTCGATAATTCTTATCCGACTGCGTATAAGCTTGTTGCGGTGGCGCCAGGAGAATTTATTACCGAGGTGCCCGGAGCACGTTGGGCGGATGTCGATTTTGACGATTTGGTAGCTAATATGCGACGAGTTGTGGAGAATAACGAGGAGCGAATTAAAAAGCAAAAAATTGCAAGGGCATTCATTCGCACCAATTATGCCCTGGATGTTCATGCAGCGCGCTATCGTGATGTACTGTCGCGCTTCAATTATTTTCAGTTTAATGAAAGCAGGTCCTGACTCGTTAGAATGTCATCGGATCTAACTGTGAAGACCCTTTTTCTTGGTTCATACGGTTTTGGTAACCTCGGAGACGAGTTGTGTCTGATCGAGGCGATGCGCTCGTTCCCCGATAGCGCAGCCTGGACCTTTAGCGCCGACCCTTCCTTCACCACCGCAAAGGTCGAAGGAGTTTCGGGTTGCGTCCGACATCGTCACGAAGCCGCAGACCTGAAGCCGGATCGCATCGTCCTGGGCGGCGGCGGAGTAGGTTTCTTCCCGAGTATCCGAGATTCCCTGCACTGGATGGATGATGCGTTCCGGCAGAACGCGACTTGCCATATTCACAACATCGGCGTCGCCAACATGGCGGACCTGAGCTGGGTCAAGGCGGCCGAGGTGCAGCGAGTCCTGGCGGGACTGGCTTCGTGTTCGGTGCGCGACGAAACGTCGGCATTCTGCATGCGCCTGTGGCCGGCAAAGCTCTCCCCGCAGATCACGCGATACCCGGAGCGCCTGCTGCCGGCCGATGACGCTCTGGTGCCGATGCTGCCACGGTCGCGCAAGCTCCTCGGCGTCTCGATCACCGGACAGAGTCTGATGCGCCGGGCGCTTGAGAAAAACCGCGGCAGGATCGAACGTCATCTCACGGCCTTCCGCGACTATGCGATCGTTCCGGTCATCAGCACGGTCAGCGCATCCGACCCGGAAGAGGACGACGTGGCAGGATTTCAGTTTTTCCGGGACCGCTTCCTCGATGGATTTGACGTTCACGACGCACCGTTCCTCGACAAGACGTGGTGGCGCGAAAATGTGACGCCGTTACGGTTGAAGGGGATTATTGGTGCATTGGATTTGATCATGACGCAGCGCAAGCACAACCTGATCCACGCGATTGGCACACAGACGAAAGCAATCGGTATATTCCCTTCTACGGACGATAGTATTGCACGTATTTTTTACACGTTAAGGGACTCATTGCCGTTTGAATCGACTATGCTGTCATTAAATGCTGATGGCGTCTGATTTCGGCCGATGACGTTAGATAGCCTGCTTCGCATCGCGCTCGGATGCAGACGGACAGGTGTTCTTGCGATTTCAATTACGGTTTTGTTTGCCCTACCCGCCTTGGGACTCAGCAACGTTGATCCCACGACCCTCAACGGCAAGTTGATCCTTGGTTATCAGGGGTGGTTCGCCTGTCCGGGCGATCCCCCGGGGCGGGGATGGGTGCACTGGTTCAGCGGCCCGGACCCAACGGTGGACATGCTGCCGGACGTGGCCGCACTGGAGGCTTCCGAACGCTGCCCGACCGATCTGGTTGCGGCGGACGGCAGGCCGATCGAGGTGTTCAGCAGCCAGAACCCGGCGACAGTGGCCCGGCACTTCGCATGGCTGCGCGAGTACGGTCTGGACGGGGTCGCCCTGCAGCGCTTCGCCACACAGCTGCTGCGCGCCCCGCTCAAGACAGCCGCCGACCAGGTTCTCGTCAATGTCAGACGCGCGGCTGAGGAGCACGGCCGCGTGTTCTTCGTGATGTACGACCTGTCCGGAATGCCGGTGGATCAATATGCCTTGGTGATTGCTGACTGGTCCGGATTGCAGGAAGCGGGGCTGACCCGCGGTCCGGCGTACCTGCATCACCGCGGTCACGCGGTGCTGGGGCTGTGGGGTTTGGGGTTCGCCGGGCGGCCTTTGGCCCCTTCGGACGCGCAGTCACTGCTTCTGGCCCTAGCGCAAGCCAGCGAGGTCCGCGGCGGGGTATCGTTCCTCGGTGGAGTTCCGGCCGGCTGGCGGACTGGGGACGGAGACGCCAGCGCCGATCCGGCATGGCAAGACGTCTGGCGCCGGTTAACGGTGATCAGCCCATGGACGGTGGGCCGATTCATCGACGAGTTCGGTGCCGACCAATACCGCGAGGCGAAGCTGGTGCCCGACCTCGTGGCAGCGCGTGCCATGGGCATCGACTACATGCCCGTCGTTTTTCCGGGGTTCTCCTGGGCCAACCTGAAACGCGCGCGTCACGCCTCCCCGGAGCAGGTGGTTCCCAATCAGATACCTCGCCGCTGTGGCCGGTTCTATTGGCGTCAGGTGTTCAACGCGGCTTCTTCCGGGGCCACCATGATCTATGGCGCAATGTTTGACGAAGTTGACGAGGGTACGGCAATGTTCAAGCTGGTACCAACGGCGACTAAGGCACCCTCGGGTGGATCGTTCGTAACCCTGGATGCGGATGGCTGCACGCTCCCGAGCGACTGGTACCTGCGGCTCGCCGGCGCTACGGCAGATCTACTCAATGGCCGGATCCCGGCCTCAGCAGCATTTCCTCTGTCGTTGTCTATAAGGGATGGCCCGTGATACCCGCACTCTCCACGCCCCTTGCAGGCGGGCCCGATCCAGGTTCGCCTCCACGCGTTGATCTTGCCCTTTACCTACTGTCGTTACTGCGCTTCGACGTCTCCCCTGAACCGCTATCGAGCGAAGGCGGGTTGGCGCGCTTTCTGACATGGTGGCAGATCTCAGGCCGTGACGAATACCCGGCAACATTCGCTAGAATGTCGGAAGATATTGTTGAAGAACAGAGAGTTTGGCTCGGCGCTCCGTTTCTTGGTCTGCCGCAGGATGCGGAGTTGCCAATTACTCGGTTTCTATATGGCCTTTGGCTATTCCGCCATGACCTGTCAAAAGCATTCGATCTTGCCGAGCCAAGTGGACGGCAGCAGTTTGTTTGTTGGGTCGGTAGCTATGGCCTGCTTGAGCATGGCCGGGGTCTCCTGTTGTCTGACGAACAGCGACGACGGCTTCGAGCGGCTTCAAGCGGACCCACGGGCTGGACGTTGGCGATGTGGTTGCTTTGGCATGGATGCGGAGATCTACAGCAGAGCTACCCATTGGATGAACCCTACGGAGAAAAGGCGTTTGCCGCATGGTATCGCGAGAGCGGTGCGCGGCAATGGAACCACCACGCCTTGTGGCAGAGCGATCCGTCTCCGCGGCCACGCGGCGGACCACCGGTGCCTTCCAGCTGCATGCTACGCTCGCGGGTGACGTTAGTCGGCTTTGCACGCGGCGAATTCGGCATCGGCGAAGATGTGCGGATGGCTGCTCTGGCGTGCTCTAGCGTCGGTCTGCCCGTTGAAGTGGTCGACACACCGACATTGACGCACCGCCAGGAAGATCGGCGCTTGGATGCCATGTTGACTACGGAGCCCTCTGGGGCAGTCAATATTTTTTGCATGACCGGCTTTGATACGGCCGCGAATTATGTGCGACGCCCTGAGTTGTTCGATGGGCGCTACAACATTGGTTATTGGCCCTGGGAGCTGCCAGAGTGGCCGGACCGCTGGATGCCTGCATTTCAGATTGTAGATGAGGTGTGGACGTCGTCACGCTATACGCATGAGGCGTTCTCAATTAAATCACCCATTCCTGTTTTGTTGATGCCAATGGCGGTGGAGTTGACCACAAATAGCACACGCGGACGGAAATTTTTTGGACTGCCTGAGGAACCATTCTTATTTATATTCGTGTTCGACTGGAATTCATACTCAGCCCGAAAAAATCCATATGCTTGTATTAAAGCCTTCCAAAACGCTTTTCAACTTGATGATTATTCAGTGGGGCTTGTAATTAAGACGATGGGACTCAATATGACCGATCCTGCATGTCAACGCATGCTCGAACAGATTGCTAAGGATCCTCGCATTCACCTCATCCAAGAGACGTTGGACAGATCGGACATCTTGGGTCTCGTTGGAGTTTGCGACGCGTTAGTGTCTCTGCACCGATCGGAGGGATTCGGGCGGACCCTCGCTGAAGCAATGCTCCTCAAGAAGCCGGTCATTTGTACTGCGTATTCGGGAAACGTTGATTTCTGCATGAGCCACACAGCAGCGTTGGTTCCAGCAGAATTGATACCTGTCAAAACGTCTGAATATCCGGAGGCAAATGGGATGTATTGGGCGGACCCAGATATTCACGAGGCTGCCGCATCGATGCGTCACGTAAGAAGCGACTGTGATTATCGTGAAGCAATTGCTACTGCAGGGCATGCGCTCGTAACAACGCGTTACAATCGTTATGTCGTCGGCGAAAGATATAAATCGCGCTTGCGCTACCTTGGCTTCCGATGGGTGTGACTCGGCTTAATTAGATCGAGCGCCGAGCGCGCACGCAAGGAAGGCGCAGAGCTTTCGAGCATTTCCCATCACGCCGCCAGCCTCGGTATCCGGCTTTCCGCGATGCCCCGCAAGAACCGCGGGTTGCAAGGTAACCGGCCGATCTGGGCCGCCTTCTTGTGCTGAGATGGTTCTGCGAAGATGCGTCGTTACGGACGTCGTTAACGACGTCGCTTGCGGGGCGGTCGGATGCGAGCGGAGGTTTGGGTCGGTCCCGA
>Ga0209573_1002847_pt1 | contig 20616 bp, 20 predicted proteins | sample TNRBio252014_DNA_FD_185870 | JGI IMG/M metagenome (GOLD analysis project Ga0209573, IMG submission 185870) | Wastewater treatment Type I Accumulibacter community from EBPR Bioreactor in Madison, WI, USA - TNR Reactor_6/25/2014_ DNA (SPAdes)... | ecosystem: Engineered > Bioreactor > EBPR >...
CTTCGATCTTCTTCAACGTCTCGTCATCATCCGCAACGAGGTCGGCGCCTCCGGCGCGAGCCGCAGCCGCACCTTCACCCTGGGCAAAGACCAGAACGCGCACGGTCTTACCCAAGCCATGCGGAAGCACAACCACATCACGCAATTGCTGATCCGCCTGGCGCGAATCGAGCGTGGTGCGCATGTGAACTTCAACGGTCGAGTCGAACTTGGTGATCGAAGTCTCCTTCGCCAGGGCAACCGCCTCGCGCGAAGAATACACCTTGTCAATATCTACTTTGGCGGCAGCCGCCGTGTATTTCTTTCCGTGTTTAGCCATTTTTTACCTCCGTGGTTCAAGCGGACGGCACAAAGCCATCCTCCCACAAATTAGTCAACAACCGTAATGCCCATCGAGCGGGCGGTACCTTCAATTTGCAGCATTGCCCCTTCAAGCGTGATCGCATTGAGGTCCTTCATCTTCAGCTCAGCGATCTCCTTGATCTGGGCGCGGGTCACCTTGCCGACCTTTTCCTTGTTCGGAACGCCGGAGCCTTTTTCCACCTTCGCGGCTTTGCGCAACAACACCGCAGCCGGCGACGTGCGCAGCACGAACGTGAACGAACCATCAGTAAAGATGGTGATTTCCGCCGGGAGGATCTCACCCGGGCGGTTGGAGGTGCGGGCGTTGTATTCCTTGCAGAACGCCATGATGTTGATACCATGGCTCGCCAACGCGGGACCAACGGGGGGAGCGGGGTTAGCCTTGCCAGCCTCAAGTTGGAGACGAACGATTGCTTTTAACTTCTTTGCCATTTTCTTTTACTCCTTGCCTGCACCTGGGACACAGGAACAGGTGTGGTTTTAGCGGGTCATTTTGGGAGACCCTCCCACCGCATCAGGCTCGACTTGAGCCTGCTACTGTCCATTTCGTTTTTCTTACTGCTACGACTTTTCCACCTGCAAAAAGTCCAGTTCCACAGGGGTTTCGCGCCCGAAGAAACTGACCATCACGCGCACCTTGCTGCGTTCCATGTCGATCTCGGAAACCACCCCACGGAAATCGTTGAACGGTCCATCGATGATGCGCACACGTTCACCCTGCTTGAAAGTGACCTTGACGGTCGGCGCTTCGGCTTCCATGCGTTTGACGATCTGCGCAACTTCCTCCGGACGCAGCGGTGTGGGGTTGTTGCCCATACCAACGAACCCGGTCACGCCGGGGGTGTTGCGAACCACGTACCAGGATTCCTCGGTGAGGATCAAATTCACAAGAACATAACCGGGGAAAATATGTCGCTCCACGGTGCGGCGCTTGCCATCTTTGACCTCGATCTCTTCCTGCGTGGGGATGACCACGTCGAAGATCATGTCTTTCATGCCCATCGTTTCAATACGCTGTTCGAGGTTGTGGCGAACCTTGTTCTCGTAGCCCGAGTAACAATGGATGACGAACCACGCCGGTCCTTCGACGGTCGTTTCAACGGGAGGAAGGTTGGAGGGAATCTTGGTTTCGGGGGCAGGAGCAGGCTTCGGGTCCGGCTCGGAAGCGGAATCATCCGCAGGAGCGTTCTGCTCCTCGGATGTCACTTCTTCCATCGGTTCCTGTTCGAACTGCTCTTGCGGTTCCGGTAAATCCATCAGAATCCTCGATCCTTATTGTTTAAAGTCCAAGAACAAGGTCCAACAGCTCGCCAGCCATGAAATCCACGCCTGCCAGGAAGAGCCCCATGGTAACCATCACCAGTAAGACCAATCCGGTCAAACGGCGCGCTTCGGGCCACGTGGGCCAGCTGACTTTGCGAAGTTCGCCGCTGGTTTCGCGGAAATAGCGCTGTATGGCGTTTTCCTGTTTCTTGACCTTCTTTGCTTTCTCAGCCAAGGCAATACTCCTTCTTCATTTTACGGCTAAAACGCCGCTGTCGCGGCGTTGCCTTGAGGCAGGCCAGGTAGGACTTGAACCCACAACCGCTCGTTTTGGAGACGAGAGCTCTGCCAATTGAGCCACTGGCCTAGGATGCATGGGCGGGTGTTGACGCCGCCCATGCCAAATTACTTGGTTTCGCGATGCGCGGTGTGTTTCTTGCAGCGCGAGCAATACTTCTTGAGTTCCATCCGGTTCGGATCGTTGCGGCGATTCTTCTCGGTGGTGTAGTTCCGTTCCTTGCAATCACTGCATTGCAGGGTGATCACCGGGCGAACATCTTTCTTCTTGGAAGCCATTTTACTACCTTACTTTCGATTAATTACGCGATGATCTTGGTAACGACACCAGCGCCGACGGTCAGACCGCCTTCACGGATGGCGAACTTCGAGCCCTGCTCCAACGCCACCGGCACGATCAACTCGACCGTCATGTTCACGTTGTCGCCCGGCATCACCATTTCCACGCCTTCCGGCAGGGTGATGTCGCCCGTCACATCCATCGTGCGGATGTAGAACTGCGGTCGATAGCCACTGAAGAATGCCTTGTGTCGTCCGCCTTCTTCCTTCTTCAAGACGTACACTTCCGCCAGGAACTTCTTGTGCGGCGTCACCGAGCCCGGTTTCACCAACACCTGTCCGCGTTCCACGTCGTCGCGTTCGATGCCGCGCAGCAATATGCCCGCGTTGTCGCCCGCCACCGCTTCGTCCAGTTCCTTGTGGAACATTTCGATGCCGGTGATCACGGAGGACTTGGTGTCACGCAGACCCACGATCTCGATCGGTTCGCCCTTCTTGGCGACACCGCGATCCACACGTCCGGTCACGACCGTGCCGCGTCCCTTGATCGAGAACACGTCTTCCACTGCCATCATGAACGGTTTGTCCGTTTCGCGCTTCGGTTCGGGGATGTATTCATCCACCACCCGCAGCAACTCGCGGATCGGGGCGTATTCCGGTGCGTTCGGGTCGGTCGAGGCGCTTTCCAATGCCAGCTTCGCCGAGCCGCGCACGATCGGGGTCGTGTCCCCGGGGAAGCCCTGCTTGGTCAGCAGTTCACGCAGTTCCAACTCGACCAGTTCGAGCAGTTCCGGGTCGTCCATCATGTCGACCTTGTTCAGGAACACCACGATGCTCGGTACTTCCACCTGGCGCGCCAAGAGCACGTGTTCGTGCGTCTGCGGCATCGGTCCATCCGGCGCCGCCACCACCAGGATCGCACCGTCCACCTGCGCGGCTCCCGTGATCATGTTCTTGATGTAGTCACGGTGTCCCGGCATGTCCACGTGCGCATAGTGCCGCTTGTCCGTCTGGTATTCCACGTGCGCGATGTTGATCGTGATCCCGCGCGCTTTTTCTTCCGGCGCGTTGTCGATCTGATCGTACGCTTTGAATTCTGCCTGTCCGGCCAGTCCCGCTACCTTCGTGATCGCTGCTGTCAGCGTCGTCTTGCCGTGGTCGATGTGCCCCATCGTCCCTACGTTCAGATGCGGTTTGCTTCTGTCAAACTTTTCCTTCGCCATTTTCCGAATCTCCTTAATAGGTTTACAAGAATGCTTTTCAGCAACTGAGCCCTCAACGAGATTTGAACCCGTGACCTCACCCTTACCAAGGGTGTGCTCTGCCAGCTGAGCTATGAGGGCTTAACGTGCTGTTTCCCTTGCGGGAGTACCGGATCGTACCGGTAGGTGGGCAGTGAAGGATTCGAACCTCCGAAGTCTTCTGACAACTGATTTACAGTCAGTCCCCTTTGGCCACTTGGGTAACTGCCCATGATAAATTGGAAACGATCACCGACTTATACCTCAACCGGTAATCCAGAGCCGACGACGAGAATCGAACTCGTAACCGCCCGCTTACAAGGCGGGTGCTCTGCCGATTGAGCTACGTCGGCAAGGCAATAAGCGGACAGATTATACCAAAACAATTCACATCGTCAAGTAATTTTGATGGCAATGAATCTGAAACGAAAATCGAAATTGACCCCTTGACATCTCAAATCAAATGGTATATTATTTAGAACAAGTGTTCTATTATGGATAAAACGAACCAATTCGCCCTGATGATCGAAGCCCTGGCAGAACTTGCGCAGGAGGAACAGATACTCATCGCATCTGAACCGCTTCAGACTCCGCCGGAGCCTGAACTGCCAACCCTGAAGTCTGTCCTCACCGACATCGCTCCCCTACCACAGGAAGCGCTCTTCCTTGGCATCGCGGAAGATGGATTGCCCGTGCTTCTCAACCTGTACGATCCCGTACCGGGTCCCATCCTGATCGCAGGCGACCAAGGCAGCGGCAAGACAAAATTCCTCAAAACCATTGCCCGCGCTGCCGACATGCTCCATGCGCCCAGCCAGGTGCAATATGGCATCATCACCTCCCGCCTTGACGAGTGGAAGACGATCCACGGCAGCCGGAACAACGCAGGCGTTTACGAAACCAGCGATGACAACGCAAAGGAATTGCTGCAATCACTCGTCACCTGGGCGCATCACAACAAGGGTCAGGAACAATCCATCCTCTTGTTGATCGATGACCTCGATGCCGTGCTAAAACTTGGTCAGCAGGCACAGCAGAACTTGCGCTGGCTGCTCTTACGCGGAACCAGCCGCCGGGTGTGGACATTCGTCGCGATGGATGCGGCGCAAGCTCACGACCTCAAGGGCTGGCTGGAATTCTTCCATACCCGCCTGTTTGGAAATGTGCAACACTCCACTACAGCCAATCTCCTGACGGGCAATTACAACCTTCATCACCTGAAAGCCGGCATGCAGTTCGCCATGCGTGAAGACGGAAAACTGCTGGGCTTCTGGCTCCCCATCATCGAATAACGAAAGGCAGGTCCTCATGCACACCGGCATGTTATGGTTCGACAATGACCCACGCACGACCTTGAGCGTGAAGATTCAAAAAGCCATAGATTACTACAACAAGAAATTTGGACGCATCCCCGACTTATGCCTTGTCCACCCCAGTATGCTGGATAGCGGACAAAAGCAATTCGAACTGGGCAAAATGGTTGTCCGCCCGTACCGCTCAGTGATGCCCGGTCACTTCTGGATCGGCGTCGAAGACCAAAAGACAAGATAAGATATAGATTTCCCTTCGCCATCTATATCTCCTTGCAGGCTTCCCGCATAACTGGCAATGCGGGAAGCCTTTCTTTTAACCGGTTGCAACCACAAAAGCAATTGCATGTCCTTCAGTGTGGCTTAAGCTGACCGACCAGGTTGTCAGCCCCAAATGATCTGCCAGCCGTTCCCCCTCGCCATGCAGGGATAAATATGGAGCATTCTTTCCATCCACTTGGATTTCGATATCCAGCCAGCTGACATCGCCAATGCCACACCCCAAGGCTTTCGATACCGCCTCCTTGGCGGCAAAACGTGCCGCCAGCGAAGGGATGCGCCCATGGCAATCGCGCTGCTCGCTTTCGGTAAAAATTCGATTCAGGAAGCGCTCCCCATGCCGCTCAATGGCTTCCTGAATACGGCTATTCTCGATCAAGTCCACACCCGTTCGTAACAGCATGTTTTCTCACGGTCCTGCCGTAGCAATGACCAGTCGCTCCGGGTCGATGTACTTCCGTGCCACAGCCGCAACATCATCCCGCGTCACACTGCGGACAAGAGACTCATAGCGCTGATAGTAATCCATCCCAAGATCATATCGATGAATATTCAAGATCGCGCCAATCACACCGTTGTTCGACTCAAGTGAAAGCGGCAGCCGCCCAACGTAATTCGCCTGACTATCGGCAAGTTCTTCTTTGGTGACTCCGTTTTTCACAAAACGACTTAATTCCTTTTCGATCAAAGCCAGCGTCCTGCCCACGTTTGCCGGGTTCACGCCGGCAATCACTTCCCAACTACCGGGTCCTGTTCCAGCATGCAGGCTGGAATAGGCATAATACGCCAAACCCAACCGCTCACGCACCACATCACCGATGCGCCCCATCATGCCGAACTGACCGAGCACAGAGTTTCCCAGCGAAGCCGCCATAAAATCGGGGCTCTTGCGGGTGGGACCAATCACACCCACAATCAAGTCAGACTGGGCTTTGCCTTTGATGGTGTGATGTCGCTTTTTGGTTTTGCGAATCGGCTTGAGCGGAGGAAGAGGCGGCGCTTCTTTCTGACCCGAAGCCTGCCAGCTGCCCAAGTACCGCTCCACCTCCTCGACCGCTTTCTTCGGGTGGATCGCTCCCACGATGGCGAGTACCATGCCGCGAGGTCCGAAGTGGCGGCGATGAAATTCCTTCATATCTTTGCGGGTAATGGATCGGATCGTCTCGATGTATCCATCGCCGGGTCTGCCGTATGGATGACCGTCGTAGAGCATTTGCTCAAAGATCAAGTCCGCCATATCGGAGGTATCCTGCTCGCGCAAGGCAAGCCCGGTGAGCAGCTGTGTGCGCAGGCGTTCGACTTCGTCTGCGGGAAAGGTGGGCGTTTGCAGAGACTCTGCCAGCAGTTCGAGCAGCAGCGGCAGATCCTCGACCAGGGCGCGCCCGCCAAAATTGGTGTTGTGGACACCTGAGTCAAAGCCCAAGCTTGCGCCAACGGATTCGAGTTCGTTGTAGATTGCATCGAAGGTACGCGTCTGCGTGCCGCGCATCAGAGAGGTGGCGACAAAATCTGCCAGCCCAAGTTTTTCGTCACTTTCGAAGATCGCTCCGGCGGGGAGATACCCGCCAAATGAAATGGCAGGGCTGTTGAAATTCGAACGTGCAAGGATAGTGATGCCGTTCGAGAGTTGGACCTCCAGCACATCTTCGGGGCTGGGCAGGGATGATTTGACCGGCTTGGCGATGAACTTTGCCATTATGCTCCCTTCCCTTTCGGGACATATGAGCCGATCACCCGTGAGCGCGGCTGGAAGTATATCTGTGCCACACGCTGAACATCTTTCGGCGTGACTTTTGCAAGTTTTTTGAGGTAGTTGGTGTACCAGGAATAATCCGAGAACATCTCGGTATACCCCATCCAAAAGGCTTGATGGGTGATATTCTCGCTGCCATACGCGAAGACCGCGCGCGCCTGTTTGACCGCGCGTTGGATCTCTTCATCGGGCACAAGGTCATCTTGTAATTTCTTGATCTCATCATCCAACACTGCGACGGCTTTTTCCGGCTTTCGGTCAGGTCGATGCGTGATGGTGATGCGATACAGATACGGGTCGATTGTGGCTTCAGACCAACCGGAGACATCCACGGCAAATTCACGGTCCACGAGGGCGCGGTAGAGGCGGGCGGTTTTGTACGAAAGTCCGCTGGCGCCGTTGAGCAGGCTCTCCAGCACTTGAAGCGGAAAATAGTCTGAATGAGTGGCATTTGGGAAGCGATAGGCTATCTGCGTGAATGCCGTCTCACCGGGTCCTTCCACAGCGAGACGAAGCTCTCCATGTTGTTCCGGCTCCGGGCGGATGAGACGCGTTGGCTTCGGTCCGCTGGGGATGGGTTCGTACAAATCCCGGATGCGCTTGAGCATGGATTTCGTCTCGAAGTCACCAGCGATGGAAAGCACCGCATTACCCGGCACATAATAGGTTCGGTAGTGGTTGTACAGATCGTCACGCGTGATGGAGCGCAGATCCGCTTTGTCGCCGATGATTTCATGATGGTAAGGATGCACGCGGAATGCTGCGTGCTGCACCGCTTCGCTCAGTCGGAAAGTGGGTTCGTTCTCGCTGCCTTCTCTCTCGGAGATGATGACCGTGCGTTCCGACTCGACTTCTTTTTTGTCGAAGATGCTGTTCTGCATCCGGTCAGATTCGAGGTGTAGGGCAAGGTCGATCTTGTCTGCGGGCATGGTTTCATAGTAACGGGTGGAATCGCGTGAGGTGGATGCGTTCCAGCGCCCGCCATCTCTTGAGATGGCTTTGTCCAATACTTTGGATGGAAATTTCTTCGTCCCCTTGAACATCATGTGTTCTGTCCAATGTGAGATGCCGGTTTTGCCGGTGGGTTCGTCGCGCGAGCCGACACGATACCAGATCCACGAGGAAATGATCGGTGCGGTGTGGATCTCTTTGAGCATGATCTTCATGCCGTTCTTTAATGTGACTTGCGTGACTGGTTTCTTCAAATTACCTCCAAAATTATTCTGTTGACAAGTGCGGTGCAGGACTCGTTATGGACAGATCGGCTGATCGTCCAGATTGAGCGCATCGGGCTTGAGGAAACAATAAAGTGGTTTGATGACTTCCTGCAAGCCGACGAAGGGTTCGTTCAATTCTGTTTCTGATAGCGGAATATTGACCGGCACATCCAGCACTACGGGAACTTGTGTATCGACCGGGACGACCAGGTTCAAGAAGACGGGCAGGCTGGTCCCTGCCGGCAGGACGATGGTGGTGTTGGCGCGGGTGATGTTCAACCCGCCGGTATTGACGGTGACAAGGGCGTTGTTGATGGTCACATCCTGGCTGAGGACAACGTCGGTCTGCTGGTTGAGGGTGAGGTCGAATTTTACAGGGATGGACGTTTCCACTTTGACATTGGTCTGGATGCTGGCACGGTCCATCTTTTCAAAATTTTCGTACAAGCCGCCGGGCAGGCTGATCAAGTCCTGGGTCACACCCATGATCTTGTCTACATCCACTTGAAGGCGCGAAACGTTGGTCAACAATACGAGCAGGATAATGATCAAAACAATGTTGACGGTAAGAGAGAGGATGCTTGCGGTTGTCCAAAAGGCAGGCGCCCAGGCGTAGGAACGCTTCTTCGAAACGGGTTCAGGATCCGGGTCGGGGGAGGAAGCGGGCACAGCAGAAGGCTTGGCTGTTGTGGTTTTGGGCCGCGCGGTCGCATCCTTCTTCGTCTGTGATTGTTTCGGTAATGATGAAGGGGGGGGATTCGCTGCCGGCTTTTTGGACGAGGAAGATGATGCTCCGGCGGCTTTTTGGGGCAGGCGCGTAAGCGGAGAAAGGCTCCCCAGTAGTTTTCGAAACCTTTTGACAGGATCTTCTTTGATGGGCTGGCTGGTCATGGTGCCTCCTGAAAAAATCGATGTCTAATATTAGCATAGTTGTCCCGGCTTAATAGATTCGTTTTTAAGATGAAAGCGATATGAGAACGGCTTGTGATATGAAATCTTTTCAAATATAATCAGATAGTTTGTGTCTAATTTTGGAGGCAGAGAAAGTGGAGAATCAATTTTTTGTTGCCGTGATCGGTGCCGGACCGGCTGGTCTTTTTGGCGCGCGTGAACTCGCCCAGCATGGTGTGCGCGTTGCGCTTTTTAACCGCGATATCAAGGCGGGCGGTCTGGCAGAGTATGGCATTTATCCTGAAAAGCACACCATGAAAGATGGGCTGCGCAAGCAGTTCCGCCAGTCGCTCGACCTTCCGAACATCGACTACTATGGAAATGTGATGGTTGGGATGAATGGCGATTTAACGCTCGACGACATCCGCGCGATGGGCTTCGATGCCGTGCTGGTCTCGGCGGGCGCACAGGGGACGAAATCGCTCGGGCTGCCGGGTGAAGATCTGGAAGGTGTGTACCACGCCAAAGACGTGGTGTATGCCTACAACAAGTTGCCGCCTTTCACCCAGCGGAATTTCCGTTTTGGGAAGCGCTGCGCCATTATCGGCGCAGGCAATGTGATGGTGGATATTGCCCGGCACCTCATCAACGTGCAAAAGGTGGAAGAAGTGACCGCCATCGTGCGGCGCGGTCCGGCGGAGGTGAATTTCACCAAGGATGAGATGAAGCACCTCATCCCCTACCTGGATCTGGACGAGTTCGAGAACGAGATGCAACGCGTCATCCCTGTGCTGGAAGCGATTCAACAAGACCCGGAGATCGGTCGCCACAAGGTACTGGATTCGCTCTCCAAGGCAGATCCCAAAACCGAGGACGCGAAGTTCCATTTCGATTTCCTCGCCTCGCCCACCGCCATGTACGGAGAAAATGGACACCTGACCCAACTGGAAGTGGAAGATAACATCCTTGTCGAAAAGGATGGCAAGACCAGCGCCAAGGGCACCGGCGTGAAGCGTACCCTGAATGTGGACGCGGTCATTTTCGCCATCGGCGACCAGGTGGACGCTTCCTTTGGGTTACCCGCAGAATGGGGCGAATTCCTCAAAAACAAGGACCCAAAATTTCCGGTCGAAGGCGTGTCGTACGAGTCGACAGTGGAGGGTATCTTCGTCGGTGGTTGGTCACGCAAGGCAAGTGAAGGCTTGGTGGGCTATGCCCGTCGCGATGGCACGAACGCGGCAAAGGCGGTGAAACAATATCTGGAGACCATCGCTCCTGCCAACGCCAGTCCTGAAGCGGTTGCTGAAAAGGTCAAGTCCCTGCACAAACCAGTCATCCTCAAAGAAGATATCAAACGGTTGGAAGCCGCCGAAGCGGAAGAAGCCCAAAAACGCGGACTCCCAGAGTTCAAGTTTTCGACCAATGAAGAAATGCTACAAGCAATGGGATTGATCGAAACCGCATAAAGCCAGGAAAACATCGTATTTTGTAACAGGGCACAATTGTTTGTGCCCTGTTCGTTATTAAGAGGGGAAATCTAACCCAAAAAACCCTAATTCGATATTAATGTGCAAAACATGTGCAAAATATTGACATTATATAACCAGTGGGGTAATATGAAATTATGATTTCCCGTGGCAAGGTCAGACCAGACTGAAGGAGAGAGAAAATGGAATACGTTCAGCCCAATCATCCGACCGTTACGCATGGCAATCCCTCAATGATTATCCATGAATGGGAGCATTCCCTTCTGGAGATGGCGAAGGCGGGCTACCATCAGATCACTCACCCATCACGAGAATACAACGCAAATACAAACCTGCTCGAGCAGGCATACGCCCGCTGTGAAGAAATCACGCGACAGCATAGTAAAACCTTTCACACCGCGTCTGCCCTGATGCCCACTGCCACTCGCCGCGCCATTCGTGCCTTGTATGCCTTCTGCCGTTCCTGCGACGACATCATGGACGAGCCCTCCAACGATGACCCCATTCCCCAACTGGAGGTATGGCGGATGAAAACCACGCGCCTCAACTCCGACGAGACAGACCTGGTCGCTCTCGCCTGGCATGATACCCGCCTGAAACATTCGATTCCGTCCATTTTTGCCGAGCAGTTGATCGATGGCGTAAAAAAGGATCTCACCCACAAACGCTACCAGACCTTTGCCGACCTGACCGAGTATTGCTACGGTGTCGCCAGCACTGTCGGGCTGATGTCCATGCACATCATCGGTTTTCGACACCACCAAGCCTTGATATACGCCATTCGTCTTGGTGTAGCACTGCAACTCACCAACATCCTGCGCGACGTAGGTGAAGACTACCGAATGGGACGCCTCTACCTACCACGCGAAGAACTGCTCATCTACGGCATCCGCGAAGAGGACATTGCCGCAGGGTACGTCACCGAAAATTGGCGGCAGTTCATGAAATTCCAGATCGAACGCGCCCGCGAACTGTACGCCACCTCCCTACCCGGCGTGAAACTGCTCGATAAAAGCGGACGTTTTGCAACCTATGCCGCGGGCATCCTCTATGCGCGCATTCTCGACGAGATCGAAAAGAACGACTACGACGTATTCACCCGCCGCGCCCATACCAGCAAACTCACCAAACTAAAACTCCTGCCCGGCATCTGGTGGAAGTCCATAACAGAATAAAACAACAAGGAGATTCTTTGGTATGAAAAAAGTGATCGTGATCGGCAGCGGATTTGGCGGCTTGGGTGCGGCAGTCCGCCTTGCCACGCAGGGACATGACGTGCAGTTGTTCGAAAAACGCGACAGGCTGGGCGGGCGCGCCTACCAGTACGAAATCAACGGATTCAAGTTCGACGGCGGACCGACCGTCATCACCGCGCCGTACATGTTCGAGGAACTCTTCGAAAACGCGGGACGCAAGATGGCGGATTATATGGAGTTAATTCCGCTCGACCCGTTCTACCGCATCTTCAACGAGGAAGGCAAATCGTTCGACTACCGCCACCAAACCGAAGACATGCTCAACGAGATCGAACGCTGGAATCCCGCTGATAAAGCAGGCTATCTCAAGTTCGTCGAAAAGACGGTGGAGATCTTCACCAAATTCCAGCCGTACACTGAAAAGCCGTTCCTCAAACTCAAAGACATGCTCGCCATCATGCCCGACATGTTCAAACTGGGCGCGGTGCAATCCACGCATGGCATGGTCTCGAAATTTATCAAAGACAAATTCTTGCGGCGCGTATTCTCCTTCCATCCGTTGCTGATCGGCGGAAATCCGTTCGATACACCTTCCATTTACACGCTGATCGTGCAGTTCGAGAAGCAATGGGGCGTGCATTACGCCAGAGGCGGAACGGGCGCCATCGTCCGCGCGCTGGGCAAGTTATTCGAAGAACTGGGCGGAAAAATCCACTTGAACGCCGAAGTGAGCGAGATCGTGATCGAGAACCGCAAAGCCATCGGCATTCGCATGGGCGATGGGACGTTTATCCCCGCTGACATCGTCGTTTCGAACGGCGATGTGGCATCGACCTACCGCTACCTCATCAAGGAAGAACACCGCCGCGTGTACCCCAACTGGCGCATCGACGCGATGCAGTACAGCATGTCCTTATTTGTGATCTATTTCGGCACCAAGCGCCGCTATTTGGATAGCAAACTGGCGCATCACAATATCATCCTCAACAAGGAATACAAATCGCTGTTGGCGAAAATCTTTGGCAGCACACGCCTGCCCGATGACTTCTCGCTGTATTTGCACATGCCGACCATCACCGACCCATCCATTGCGCCCGAAGGTCACGAAGGCTTTTATGTCCTTTCGCCTGTGCCAGTGCTTGCCAAAAGTCTCGGCGGCGTGGATTGGGAGAAGATGGCGATCCCCTACCGTGACCGCATCCTGCAATTCCTTGAAGATAATTATTTGCCAAACTTGCAGGAGAACATCGTCGCTTTGCATCACATCGACCCGTTGCACTTTAAGAACGTGCTCAACAGTTATCGCGGCGCGGCATTCTCGGTGCGCCCCAGCCTGATGCAATCTGCATGGCTGCGTCCGCATAACCGTTCGGAGGAATTCCCCAACCTGTATTTCGTCGGCGCGGGAACCCACCCTGGCGCGGGCGTACCCGCTGTTCTGGCGTCGGGAAAGATCGCTGCCAACTTGATCCAGGCTGAGGCGGAGTCTGAAGCGGCTCGTACCTCCACGTATCGCGCCGCTCCTGCCATGAATGCGGGTCAGGATTAGAATCAATTCCAATGAGTGATTTCTTCTCGCTGGGCTTTGGCAAAACGGAAGCCGAACTGGACATCCCCTCCCTGCCCGTGCGCGGACGGATGCCTGAGTGGCTGCGCGGCACGCTGCTGCGTAACGGACCTGGCACGTTTGAGGTTGGCGGGCAGCACTACCGTCACTGGTTCGATGGGCTTGCCATGCTGCACAAGTTCAGTTTTCAGAACGGGAATGTTTCGTATGCGAATAAATTTTTGCGGAACCGTTCGTATGCGGAAGCCAAAGCGCAGGGACGCATCGCCTTTTCGGAATTCGCCACCGACCCGTGCCGCGGCTTGTTCGGGCGGGCGATGGCGGTCTTTCGCCCAGACATTACCGACAGCGCCAAGGTGAGCATTGCCCAACTTGCAGGACAGGTGATGGCGCTGGCAGAGACGCCCATCCAAGTGGCGTTCGACCCGCAGACGCTGGAAACGGCGGGCGTGTTTCAATATGAAAAGAATCGCGTCGGGCAGATGACCACGGTGCATCCGCATTTGGACGAGTCGCGCCGCGAAGCCTATAACGTGGTGACGCGCTACAACGCGGTCAGTTTTTACAACATCCACAGCGTGAGCAACACAGGCAAGACGCAGCGCATCGGCTCGGTGCCTGTGACCAAACCTGCCTACATGCACAGTTTCGGCATGACCCAAAATTACTTCATCCTTGCCGAGTTTCCACTAGTGGTGAATCCCATTGACTTACTCTTGTGGCTCAAGCCGTATATTGAAAATTTCCGCTGGGAACCGCAACGCGGCACACGCATCTGGCTCGTGCATCGCGGATCGGGCGAAGTGGCGGCGCAATATGATGCAGAAGCGTTCTTTGCGTTTCATCACGTCAACGCCTTTGAGCAGGGCGATGAAGTGGTTTTGGACATCGCCGCCTATGAAGATGCGAGCATCATCCAATCGTATTATCTCGACAAGATCAAAGATGCTAAATCGGAACTGCCGTTCGGCAATTTGCGCCGCTATCGCCTGCCGTTGAAGACGGGTAAAAAGCGCGGCATCAAAGTGACGTATGAGACTATTTCCAATGTCTGCATGGAATTGCCGCATTTCGATTACGCCAACTATAATCTCCGCGCAGACTATCGCTGCGTGTACTCCATCAGCATTGATAAGAAGCGGCGGCAGGGTTTCTACAATCAACTCGTAAAAGTGGACATCCAAACCCGCAAAACGAAAACGTGGGCGGAAGAAAATTGTTACCCAGGCGAGCCGATCTTCGTGCCCAAGCCTGATCGAATGACCGAAGATGATGGCGTGATCCTCTCTGTCGTTTTGGATGCGAAGCGCGGCACTTCCTTCCTGTTGGTGCTTAACGCTGTGACCTTTGAAGAAATTTCGCGGGCTGAGATTCCGCAGCCTGTGCTGATCGGGTATCATGGAATCTATCTGCCTGAAAAAGAGAACGCATGAATCAAACTCCACTCATTGATATTCGCAACGTGACCAAAGACTTCCCGCTGGCTGGCGGGAAGGTTAGCGTTTTAAAGGGCGTGTCGCTGCAAGCCATGCGCGGCGAATTCCTCGCCATTGTGGGACCATCGGGCAATGGCAAATCCACGCTGTTGAACATGATCACGGGCATCGACCATCCCACCAGCGGCGAAGTGTACGTGAACGGTACGCCCATTCACGCCATGAACGAAGAGCAGTTATCGGTTTGGCGCGGGACGCAGGTGGGCATTGTCTTTCAATTCTTTCAATTATTGCCTTCCTTGAACTTGTTGCAGAACATCATTTTGCCGATGGACTTTTCCAAATCTCTGCCGAAGAAACAGCGCAAGGAACGCGCCATGCACCTGCTGGAACTGGTCGGTTTGGCAGATCAGGCGCAGAAACTGCCTGGCAACGTCTCAGGCGGACAGCAGCAACGCGCCGCCATTGCGCGCGCGCTCGCCAATGACCCGCCGCTCATCGTCGCAGACGAGCCGACAGGCAACCTCGACGCGCAGACCAGCGATGATGTATTCAACCTCTTCAGTCATCTTGTGGATCAGGGCAAAACGCTCGTGATGGTAACGCACAATGACGAACTCGCCTGCCAAACTCCGCGCCGTGTGGTGGTGCGCAACGGTTTGATCGCGCATGACGGTCCGTGTGAAGGATAGGACATGGGCGTGATCTGGCATAAAGTCTGGTTCGACCTGTGGAAGAGCCGCGGGCGCACGCTGTTGGTGATTCTCAGCATCGCCTCGGGCGTGTTCGCCATCGGCGGCATCTTCGGCATGGTGGATCTGTTGATCAGCGGCATGGACGCCTCGCACCGTGACGTCAACCCCTCACATATCAATATCATCCTGCGCAATTTCGTAGATGCCGACATCGTGGACGATCTGAAAAGCATTGACGGCGTGGAAGAAATTGACCCTGTCAACCAAATCTCCGTCCGCTACCGCACCAGCGACGACGAACCGTGGAAACTTGGCACGCTGGTCATGCGCGATTACGACGAACAGGTCTATGACCAATTCGTGTTGAAGGAAGGCGACTACCCCACTGGCTTGGACTTGGGCGTGGAACGCATGACGGGTGAATACTTCGACATTGAGATTGGCGACGCCGTCACCTTTGAAATTGACGGCGAGCCGACAGCCTTCACCGTGCAAAGCCAGATTCGCCATCCCTTCGTCCAGCCGCCGCAGTTTGGCGGGCAGGCGCATTTCTTCGTCAGCGCCGAAGGTTTGGAAGAATTTGGCATTCCTGAAGGGCAGTACGGTCAATTATTGGTGCGCGTGGACGAGTACAGCCTCGAACGCTCACAGGAGATCGCAGGCGACATCCGCGAACGCTTGGGTGAGCAGGGCTTGGGCGTGCTTGTCACGTTGTATCAAGACCCCGACCGTCATTGGGGGCGCATGTTCGTGGAAGGCATCAATCTCATTTTGCAGATCATGGCAATTGTCTCGCTCTTCTTGAGCGTGGTGCTGGTGCTCAACACCATGACCGCCATCATCACCCAGCAGACCGACCAGATCGGCATCCTCAAATCCATTGGTGGACGTTCAAGCGTGGTGGCAAGCATCTATCTCGTGGAAGTGTTCGTGTATGGCATGTTGGCGTTGGTCATCTCGCTGCCGCTGGGCGTGGCGCTCGCTTACGGCATGACACGCTGGTTCCTGATCCTCTTCAACATCGATTATCCGACAATTGAATTTTCCATCCGCGCCATCACCTATCAAGTCATCGCCGCATTGGTCGCGCCTGCGCTCGCCGCGCTGATTCCGATTCTCAAGGGCGCACGTATCACCGTCCGCGAGGCGATTGCAAGTTACGGCATCGGCGGAGACTTCGGCTCGAATGGGCTGGACAGGCTCGTGGAGCGAGTCGGAAGCGTGTTCTTATCCACGCCGTATGCCGCCGCGTTGGGCAACATGTTCCGCCGCAAGGGTCGTCTCATCCTGACGCTGTTGGTTTTATCCACTGCGGGCGTGATGTTCCTGATCGTGATGAGTTTGATCTCGTCCACCACGCTGACGCTCGACAACGACATGGCGCGGCGCGGATATGATTTTCGCATCGGCTTCACGCGCAACCAGCCGAGTGACGATTTGGTGCAAACCGCATTGGATGTGGAAGGTGTGACCGCCGCCGAAGTTTGGTTCAGCCGCAACGCGACCATCCTGCGCGAAGGCGAACGCCTCCAAGACTCCGCGGGGCTGGGTGCCCAATTGTTCGGACTCCCCGCTGAAAGCGAACTCTACCAACCCATCATCACCAGTGGACGCTGGTTCGAATCGGACGACGAGAACGTGATCGTGTTGAGCGGCGAGACGGCGGAGAAAAACAACATCGCAGTCGGCGACACCATCAACTTGAATTTGGGTGAACTTGGCAACTCGGAATGGGAAGTGATCGGCACGTATCGCGTGGTCTACGGCGGCGGATTTGTGATCGATGCCATTTATGCGCCGCTCGAAGCGGTCTATGACGCGACGGGTGTGCAGGATGAAGGCACGCAAATTTACATCCAGACCGACCGCACAACGACCAGCGACATCAAGCAAATTTCTGACGACCTGCGCGCAGTGTACGAAGCCGAAGATAAAGACATTGACTTGTACACCACCAGTGTGGTCTTTGAAGAACGCGATTACGCCAACAACCAGTTTCAATCGGTGATCGGCATGTTCCTCGGCTTGGCAATGCTGGTCGCCACCGTCGGCGGCATCGGCTTGATGGGCGCGCTCGGCATCAGCGTGATGGAACGGCAGCGCGAGATCGGTGTGATGCGCTCCATCGGCGCGAACAACCGTCAGATGATGACCATCTTCATTATGGAAGGTGTCTTGCAAGGGTTGGTCAGTTGGCTGGTATCCATCCCTCTCGCCTATATCATCGCCGCACCGCTTGCGCGCGCTCTCGGTCAGACCATGCTCGATATAGATTTGGATTACGCCTTCAACACCCCCGCCGTGTTCATCTGGCTGGCGATGATTTTGGTCATCTCCATTTCTGCTTCGTGGGTGCCTGCCCGTCAAGCCGCGCGGATGAGCGTGCGTGAGAGTTTACAGTATTCGTAAATACCCTATTCACAACTATACCCAAACCCTATGAAACTATCGTCCCCGGAATTCCGCGCCATGCAATCGCTGCCCCGCAAGTTGGGACAGCGCTATTTTGAAATGCCCATGTTCCAACGCATGGGTCTCGACCTGCGTGATAAAGATGTGTTGGAGATCGGCTGCGGCTCCGGCTATGGCGCATACCTGCTCTCTTCTCTCCAACCCAAAAGCTATATCGGGTTAGACGTAATGGAAGAACAGATCGCACTGGCGCAAAAGCAATTTCCCCAGTTCCAATTCATTGTGCAAGGCGCAGAAGATCTCAGCCAGTTTGCCAACGCCAGCAAGGATGTGGTCATCATCTTCGGTGTGCTGCATCACATCCCGGATTGGCGCACAGCCATAGACGAAATCGTTCGCGTGCTCAAATCGGGTGGCAGTCTCTTCCTTGAAGAACCGCGCGGCGTGGATATTAAAATCTTCGATGCCTTCTTCCGCTGGGGACACCCCGACACCGACTTTGGGCTCAACGCCCTAGACGCGCATCTGACTCAACGCGGGCTGGTCATTCAAACCAAACAGTGGACTCTCCTGCTGACGATGTACCACATCACGAAATAAACTCAACAACCGGTGTTTCTTATCAATGTAATATAGCCTGTCGTCTCATACATGGATGGCTCCTGCTGTAAAAAGCCCGCCAGCAAAGGCTTGAGGGGATAGTATGTGAACTGATAACAGGCATCCACCTGCATCTTTCCCCAGGTATCCTTTTCCAAGCCAAAGACATAACGCTTCACACCATCTGTGGTTTCAAGATCGTACTCGGTACAATAATACCTGCCGCACTTAACGGTCACTTCCCGTTTCTCCAAAGCCCTCACCTGAACCGTCTTATCCCCATTCCAGTAGGAATTAAACGTCACAACTGTCATCAACGCCCCAACGAAAAGCAGGAAAACGCCCAGAACGACCATCGCCACATCCCCTGCTTTGCGTTTCCTGCGCGGCTTGCGCGTCAGCAGGACCAGCAAAAGATTTCCGAGCCCAAGAATGAAGAAAATACCAATATAGATCATACTATCTGAAAAAGCGCCCAGCGCCGAAGCGGAATAAACGACATCCATATGCAACTCCTATACATTACATGACACACCCACGTTCCGCCAACTCCTTCACCTTCACCTCGGAAAAACCCAGTACATTCTGCAAAACTTCGCTGGTATGCTGACCCATCAGCGGCGGCGGGCGGCGATACGCTACAGGTGTTCCATCCATCTTAAGCGGCGAAGCGACCAGCGGCAACGCCCCAATGGTGGGATGTTCCATCTGCACCAGCATCTCGCGTTCTTGCACATGCGGCATGGCAAAGACCTGCTCCAAGTCATTGATGTGTCCGCATGGAAATTGGTCGCTGATGAGGTCAAGCCACTCGCTTACCGGCTTTTGCAGGAAAATCGGTTTCAACATGGCGATCAACGCCTCCCTATTCTCTACACGCACTTTGTTGGTTTGGAATCTCGGGTCTGTAGATAACGCAGGTTGCCCGATCACCTGGCAAAACGCCTCAAACTGTTTGTCATTGCCAACCGCCACCACGAGCCAGCCGTCGCTTGCCTGAAAACTTTGATATGGCACAATGTTGGCATGCGCATTGCCATAGCGTTTGGGATTTTTGCCTGAGATCAAAAAGTTGCTCGCCACATTTGCCAGCCAGCCTAATTCAGAATCGAACAAGGCAATATCAATGAATTGACCTTTGCCGGTAAACGTCCGCGCTTGCAGCGCCGCGAGAATCGCAATGACCGCATTCTGTCCGGCGAATAAGTCCGCCACCGCCACACCGACCTTCATCGGCTCGCCATCGGGTTCGCCTGTGACGCTCATGATTCCGCCCATGGCTTGGATCATGAAGTCGTAGCCGGGTTTGTCGCGTAAACTCCCAGTTTGACCAAAGCCCGAAATGGAACAATAGACCAGCCCCGGGTTAAGGTCATGAAGCGTTTCAAAATCCAAGCCAAATTTTTTGAGCGTGCCCGGTCTAAAATTTTCCACCAGCACATCGCTTTGCAGAGCGAGGTTGCGCAAAATTTCGCGCCCTTCATCCGTTTTCAAATTCACGACCATGCCGCGCTTGTTGCGATTGACGCACAGATAATAAGCGCTCTCGCCGCCCGCAAACGGCGGACCCCAACCACGCGTCTCGTCGCCTTCGGGCGGCTCCACTTTGATGACCTCCGCGCCCAGGTCGCCGAGAACCATCGTACAATAAGGACCAGCCAGCACGCGGCTGAGATCGAGCACACGGATATTTTGCAAGGGTTGCATATCATCTCCTATGAAACGCGATTTGTATTTTAGCAAACCCCTCATCAATGCGGCAGGAAGTTTGGGATTCACGCCCGACCCTCGCAATGGGATTTCATTGGATTCATTCGGCGCCTTCGTGACGAATCCGCTCTCGCTGCGCCCGCGCCTGCCAACTCACCATCCGGCTTTGGTCGAATTCCCAGGCGGATTCCTCCTACACACCGGATTGCCCAACCCCGGGCTGAGCGGCGCGTTGAAAAAATACTCTGCCAAATGGAATCGCGCCGACCTGCCAATCATCGTCCACCTGATGGCAGATCGCCCCGAAGAGACTCAACGCATGGTGCGCGAACTGGAAAATGTTGAGAATGTGATGGCGGTTCAACTCGGCTTTGCGCCATTATTATCGGATGACATCATCTTGCTGAATTTGGAAATGTGTTTGGGTGAAGTTCCCCTCATCTTTGCCCTGCCCCATGAACAGGTTTTGACGTTGGGACGCGAACTTATGGATGGCGGCGCAAGCGCCATCAGCATTGCCTCGCCGCGTGGAGCATTGTATGACAAAGCGGGAAATCTGGTTACCGGAAGAATGTACGGGCAATCGTTGTTTCCGCGCTCATTAGATACTGTAGTTTCGC
>Ga0209573_1002849_pt1 | contig 20599 bp, 12 predicted proteins | sample TNRBio252014_DNA_FD_185870 | JGI IMG/M metagenome (GOLD analysis project Ga0209573, IMG submission 185870) | Wastewater treatment Type I Accumulibacter community from EBPR Bioreactor in Madison, WI, USA - TNR Reactor_6/25/2014_ DNA (SPAdes)... | ecosystem: Engineered > Bioreactor > EBPR >...
GTCGATGAAAGCGATCTCCTGCTCGCGGGTCGCGTCCTGGAAGAAACGGACCTCTTCGGCGACGAGGCCACGGAAGGCCCCGAGGGTCAGTTTGCCGATGTCGACGTGATAGCCGCGCGATTCGAATTCACGCTCGATCGCATTTCGCCAGCTTTCGCTGAAACCCTCCTTCCGCGCATAGACCGCCGCCCAGACCGCCCCGCAGGAAGCGAGGAAGCAGGTCAGTACAAAAAGCTGTCGGATCAAGCGCATCGGTCAAAAAGGGACGGTCGGGGCGACAGCCTCGGCCTGGACGGGCAGTTTCCGCGAAAAAAGAGCCCCCCGCAATAACGATTGGAGACCGGCAAACCTTGGCCTAATTTCCCCTTTCCCCATCCCATGCGCATCATCTCCGGCAGCGCGGGCAGCATCCCGCTCCAGGTTCCCCGCAGTCTCACCCGTCCCACCACGGACCGGGTGCGCGAGTCTCTCTTCGCCGTGCTCGGCGATCTTGTCGTCGGCGCGCGGGTGCTTGATCTCTTCGCAGGCTCGGGCTCGCTCGGACTCGAGGCCCTCAGCCGCGGAGCCTTTTCGGCCGATTTCATCGAATCCCACGGCCCCGCCTGCGAAGCCATCCAGAAAAATCTCGAGAAAGCCAAACTCCAGGGAGGCAAGGTTCATCGACGCGACGTCCTCGCCCACCTCGGGGGCATCTCCGCAGCACGCTACGACCTCATTTTCGCCGATCCACCCTACGCCCGGAGCGACTCCGAGCGCGAATTGCTCGAAAAACTCCTCACCGCTTCCGGACTCGCCGCTGCCCTCGCTCCTGACGGGCTGCTCGTCCTCGAAAGCCTTTCCTCCGCCCCCTTGCCGGAGAACGATCTCTGGACAGCCAAGGACGAACGCACCTACGGGGTCACCCGCGTCAGCTTCCTCGCTCCCGTGACCCGCGACCCGTGACCGCATGCCACGTCCCCTCATCTTCCTCCTCTACAATCTCCTGCTCCCCGTCGTCCTCGTCCTCGGGCTGCCCGCATTTGTGATCAAGGGAATCCGTCGCGGCGGCCTCGCGCGGAATTTCCGGCAACGGCTCGGCTTTTTTTCGAGAGAGACGCTCGCTGCCTTCCACGGGAAGAAGCCGCTCTGGATCCACGCCGTCAGCGTCGGGGAAGTCTTCCTCGCCCTGAAACTGATCGAGGCCCTCCGCGCCGCCGCGCCCGGACGCCACATCGTCCTCAGCACCACGACCACGACCGGATACCGGGTCGCCGCGGAAAAGGAATCCGAGACCCTCACCGTGATCCACAATCCCGTCGATCTGCCCTGGCTCGCCTGGTCGGTGCTGCGCAAGATCGATCCCTGCGCCCTCGTCCTCGTCGAGGCCGAGGTCTGGCCGAATCTCGTCGGACTCGCAAAGCGGCGCGGACTCCCCGTCCTCCTCGCGAACGCCCGGCTTTCCCCGCGCTCCGAACGCCGCTACGGAAAAGTCCGCGGTCTCATCCAACCGATTTTTTCCCTCCTCGACGGAGTGACGGTCCCTTTCGAAGAGGATGTCACCCGCTGGTCCGCTCTCGGCATCCCCTCCGAACGCATCGTGGTGACCGGCAGTGTGAAATTCGACAACGCCGGTCACGCCGCCTCGGCCGAGACCTTGCAAAAAGAACTCGCCAACTGGCTCACCGACACGGACATGCCCGCGACGCGGCGCATCCTCCTCGGGGGTAGTACGCACGATGGAGAGGAGCTCCTCCTCGCCGATACGACGCGGACCTTGCAGGCCGAATTCCCCGACCTCCGGCTCGTCCTCGTGCCCCGTCATGCCGAGCGGGGATATGAAATCGTCTCCCAGCTCCGCGACGCCGGCTTCGATCCCGTTCTCCGCGCCGGAGCGGACAGGGTCGGGTCCACGACCCAAGAGGGTAGATCGGCGCGCGTCTGGATCGCCAACACCACGGGAGAATTGCGCGCCTGGTTCCACCACGCCGAACTCGTCGTGATCGGGAAAAGCTTTCACGGCATCGGGGGACAAAATCCCGTCGAGCCCATCCTCGCCGGACGTCCCGTTGTTGTGGGACCGCACATGGAAAATTTCGCCGAAGTCGTCGGGGAACTCCGCCGCATCGGGGGGCTCCGCCAACTCGACGGGGAAAACGCGCTGCCGGATGCGCTCCGGGATCTCCTCCTCGACCCGGCCGCAGGTCGCGCCATGGCCGCAAGCGGGGCCGCGGCGATGGCGAGGCATGCGGGCTCGGCAGAGCGGAATGCGCGATGGATCCTGGAGAACCTTTGACCCGGCCCGGGGAGCCAATCCGTTGCTGGACAGAACCCTCCGTCTCCTCCACCATTAGCCTCCGGAACGCACCGCACTTTCTCCATGTCCGCCCCCGCCGAACTGCTCCGCGAAGCCTGGCCCGTCCTCGTCGCTTATGTCGTCGGGGCGACGCCCTTTGGATATCTTGCCGGAAAACTGCGCGGGATCGACATCCGCCAACACGGCAGCGGCAACATCGGCGCGACCAACGTGCTCCGCGTCCTCGGCAAACCGGTCGGCATCACCGTGCTCGTCCTCGACATGCTGAAGGGACTCCTCCCCGTGCTCCTGGCACAGGCGATCAGCGACTCCTCCGCGATCCATATCGCGACCGCGATCGCCGCGATCCTCGGTCACAACTACACCTTCTGGCTCGGCTTCAAGGGTGGCAAAGGCATCGCCACGACCGCCGGTGCGATCCTGCCCATCCTCCCTTGGGCGCTCCTCGCTGCGGTCCTCGGCTGGATCCTCGTGCTCCTCATTACGCGCTACGTCTCCCTCGCCTCGATCGCCGCGGCCCTGCTCATCCCGATCGAACTCGCCGTCGAATCCTCGATCACGGGCAAATGGAATGCCGCCGTCTTCGGCTTCGGCCTCTTCGTCTGTATCCTCGCGATCTGGAAACACCGTGCCAACATCGCCCGTCTCCGTCGCGGCGAGGAAAACCGCTTTGGCAAAAAACCCTCGCCGGCCGCCGGCACCGAAACTCCTCCGACCCCTTCCTGACATGTTCACCAACGCCGCCGTCCTCGGAGCCGGGAGCTGGGGCACCGCCCTCTCCGTCGCCCTCGCCGATCGCGGGCTCGCCGTCAGCCTCTACGGCAACGAGCTCTCCATCCGCGACGAGATCAATTCCGACCATCGCAATTCCCGATACCTGCCAGAGGTCGATCTGCCCGCGGCCATCCACGCCACCACGGAGATCGGCGACGTGAGGGAGGCACCTCTGATCCTCCTCGTCGTGCCTTCGCAGGTCGCCCGCATCGTCCTGACACAGCTCAAAAGTGTCGAACTCCCAGCCTCGACCATTCTCGTGAACTGCACCAAGGGCATCGACCCCGGCAGCGGCAAGCTGATGCACGAACTCATCGAGGAATTCTTTCCCGAAAATCCCGTCGCGGTGCTCTCGGGACCCAGCCACGCCGAGGAGGTCGCCAAACGCATCGCCACCCTCGTCACCGTCGGCGCGACGGATCCTGACATTGCCACCAAAGTCCAGGAGGTCTTCACCCTGCCCTGGTTCCGCACCTACACGAGCACCGACGTCGTCGGGATCGAGCTGGGCGGAGTCGTGAAAAACGTCTTTGCCATCGCCGCCGGTGCGATCGACGGACTCGGACTCGGAGACAACGCCAAGGCCGCGATGGTGACACGCGCCCTCGCCGAGATGACCCGCCTCGGCGTCGCCCTCGGGGCGAAGGAGGAAACCTTCCGCGGACTCAGCGGCATCGGCGACCTCATCGTCACGTGCTACAGCGAGCACAGCCGGAACAACCGCGTCGGCCGCATGCTCGGATCGGGAAAAACCCTCGACGAGGCCATCGCGGCAATGAGCCAGGTCGCCGAGGGCGTGCCCAATGCGAAAAACGCCCACGAACTCGCCCGCAAGCTCGGCGTCCGCACCCCGCTCATCGATCAGGCCTACGAGGTGCTGTTCCACGCGAAGCCGCCGGCCAAGGCCCTGCGCGAATTGCTCGAGCGCGAGCAGCGACCGGAGGCGGATTGATCCCATCATCGGTGCAACCATCCGCCGCTTTCCCGGTTCCAGCCCCATGCCCCTGTTTCTCTTCGCCATCTTTTTGAGCGCCTTCCTGCTCTTCCAGGTCCAGCCGGTCATCGCGCGTTACATCCTGCCGTGGTATGGCGGCAGCCCGGGCGTCTGGACGACCTGCCTGCTCTTTTTCCAGGTCGGACTGCTGGGCGGCTATGCCTACGCGCATGGCCTCGTCACCTTTCTCCGGGAAAAGCGTCGGCTCCAGGTAGCAATCCATCTCACCCTGCTCGTCCTTGCTTTCCTCCTCCTCCCGATCACTCCGGATCCACAGTGGAAACCCGATGGCACCGAGGCAAATCCGCTCTTCGGGATCGTGCGGCTGCTCGCCTTGACCGTGGGAGTCCCCTACCTTCTCCTCTCGGCTTCGGGACCGCTCCTGCAGCATTGGTTCGCGGAGACCCATCCGGGACGCTCTCCCTACCGGCTCTACGCGATCTCGAATCTCGGCAGCCTCCTCGGATTGCTCACCTACCCGTTCCTCTTCGAACCGCTCCTCAATGTCGGTGAACAAACGCGCTTCTGGTCTTGGGGTTTCGTCGCCTACGGACTGCTCGCGATCGGTGCGGGGATCCTTTACTTGCGCCGCAGCTCTTCCATCGAGGCCTCCGCAGCCGCGGAAACGGTCACACACGGTCCGCGTCCCATCCATGTCCTGCTCTGGATCGCCTTCAGTGCCTGCGGCTCGATGTTGCTGCTCTCGCTGACGAGCCAGATGTGCCAGGACGTCGCGGTCGTGCCCTTCCTCTGGGTGGTGCCGCTCTCGCTTTACCTGCTCACCTTCATCATCGCCTTCGACCACGAGCGCTGGTATCACCGCGCCCTCGCGATCCCGCTCGCCGCCGCCGGCGTCGGCATGACGATCTGGCTGATGAACCGCCAGTATGCCCCGACCGAATGGCCGCTCCTCTGGCAGATCGTGATCTACTGCGGGACGATCTTTTTCACCTGCCTCGTCTGCCACGGCGAGGTCGTGCGGATGAAACCGCCGGTGCGCCACCTCACCGCCTTCTATCTCTGCATCTCGCTGGGCGGGGCGATCGGCGGGAGTTTTGTCAGTCTCGCGGCACCGCGTCTCTTCACCGGTTATTGGGAGCTGCATCTCGCCTTCGTGCTCCTCGCGATCCTGACAAGCTACCAACTCTGGCGCCAGTTCGCGCCGCAGCGCCGTTACGCCGTTCTCATCCCGGGCACGGTCGTCGGTCTCATCGCGATCGGCACGATGGGATTTTATCTCCAGCATCACATCGACGAAAGCCGCACCCAGGCGATCGCGGTGAAACGCGGCTTCTACGGTGTGCTCAAGGTCGAAGAGGTCGGTGCCGGCACCGAGGGAGCCTTCCGCACCCTGCACCACGGCCGCATCAGCCACGGACGCCAGTATTTCTCGGGCGAAGACCAGGGTCTCGCCACGACCTACTACGGACTCGAGAGCGGCGTCGGCGCGGTCTTTGCCTGCCTCCCCCAGCGCAACGAATTGCCCATCGCTCCCGTCCATGTCGGCGTGGTCGGTCTCGGGGTCGGCACGATCGCAACCTATGCCGGGCCCGGCGACCGTTTCCGCCTTTACGAGATCAATCCCCAGGTCGAGGAACTCGCCCGCTCGCATTTCACCTTCCTCGGCGATTGCGAGGGGGAAGAGCAGGTCGTGCTCGGCGATGCCCGGGTCTCGCTCGAACGCGAACTCGCCGCAGGAAATTCCCAGCACTTCGACGCGCTCTTCGTCGATGCCTTCAGCGGCGACTCCATCCCCATCCACCTGCTCACGCGCGAGTCCTTCGATCTCTATTTCCAACACCTCAAGCCCGACGGAGTCCTCGCCATCCACGTGACGAATCTCCACCTCGACCTCGCCGATCCGGTGCGAAATCTCGCCAAGGAATTCGGCTACAAGGCCTATCGTTGTGATCACAGCCCCGAGGACACCGAATACGAGTCCTACTATTCCGACTGGATCCTCATCACCAAGAGCGAAGCCTTCATCGACGCGTTGAAGGCGGCGGAACGCATCACGCCGTGGGATCGCGAAGAGACCAAGCCCATTCTCTGGACCGACGACTACAGCAATCTCTTTGAAGTGGCCTTCTGAAACGCCGCTCAGGTCGCGTAGGGCCAATGGGTCTTCGTCCAGAGACCGCCATCGACGTAGATCGTCTGTCCGGTGATGAAGTCGGCCTCGTCGCTCGCGAGATGCACGACCATGCGCGCGATGTCGAGCGGGTAACCGATCCGTCCCATCGGCGTCAGGGGCGACCAGGTGCCGGAGTAGTCGTCGGACTCTTCCTTGGTGCGCTCGATCTCGATCGCGCCGGGAGCGACGCAGTTCACGCGGATGCCGTAGCGCCCCAGTTCGCAAGCGCTGACGCGGGTGAGCTGCTCGAGCCCGCCCTTCGAGGCACAGTAGTCGACGAGATTCAGGAAAGGCTGCTTGTTCGCGCCTGATCCGATGTTGATGATGGATCCACCCTGCCCCGCGTCGCGCATTCGCAGTGCGGCGGCCTGGGTGCAGAGAAAGCTGCCTTTCAGATTCGTCTTGATTGTTTTGTCCCAGTCGGCCTCGCTCAGTTCGAGGAGGGGAGCCCAGGTCTGGCGTCCCGCGTTGTTGACGAGACAATCGATCCGGCCGAGCCCGCTCACGACCGCCTCGATCATGGCGTCGACGTCCGCCTTCGTCCCGACGTCGCCGGGCACGATGAGGCAACGAACGCCCTTCGCCTCGATCACCCCCCGCGTTTCCTCGGCTCCGGCGAGGTCGCTGTGGTAGTTCACCGCGACATCCCACCCGGCCTCGGCCAGCCCGTAGGCGATGCCACGGCCGACTCCCTTGCTCGCCCCGGTGACGAGGGCCACTTTTGACGTCTTTGCTTCACTCATGTGCCGCAATGGAGCGAAAAAGAGCGTCCCGTCAAAAGCGATTCGCTGCCCGCTCTTCCCATCAACACGGAGAGAAAAAAGATCGAAATCCCGTCAGTTTTTTGCAACCCTCGCGTTATACCAAGAGAAACCGACAACGCCGCCTCACCGTGCGCTCCACCATCCTCCCCCTGATCCTCATTGCTTCGACCTGTCGTCCGCTCGAGGGCGCCGACTTTTCCGATAAGCTCGCGCCCTTTTTCGACGCGCATTGCTACGATTGCCACGACAATTCCGTGAAGAAAGGCGGCCTCGACCTCGACGCGCTCCCTCGCGATCTTTCCGACGAGGCGGTGATGGCGAAATGGGTGCGCCTCTACGACCGCGTCGCCAATGGCGAGATGCCGCCCCGCGACCGCGACGCCCCCGGCGAAGGCGAAAAGCGGATCTTCCGCGAAGAACTCGGCCCCGGCCTCTTCGCCGCCCACCAGACCCAGAAAGGGACCGTGCTGCGACGCCTCAACCGCCGCGAATACGAAAACACCCTCAACGATCTCCTCGGGATCCGTCTCGACGCCGCCGCCATGCTGCCCGAGGACGGACGCTCGGGCGAGTTCGACAATGTCGGCGAAAAACTCGGGATCTCGGCCTCGCAGCTGCGCCTTTATCTCGACCTCTCCACCTCCGCGATCGATCTCGCCGTCGCCAGGACCACCGCCGCACCGGCGCCGGTGAAAACGACCGCGACCTACGCCGAGACCCAGGGGGCCGACAAATTCATCGGCGAAGCCTGGCACCGCGCCCCTGATGGAGCCGTTGTCTTTTTCCGCGAACTCGGCTATCCGACCGGGATGCTGCGTGAGGCGAACTCCAAACAAGCGGGACTCCATCGCATCCGCGTGACCGGCTACGCCTACCAAAGCGACCAACCCGTGATCTTCTCCGTCGGCGGCACCACCTTCGCCCGCGCCGCGGGCCGCCCGACCTACGGATATTTTTCCCTCGCCCCCGGCAAACCGCAGACCGTCGAACTGACGACCTGGATGGACAAAGGCTACATGGTCGAGATCACGACCCAGGGCCTCCACGATCCCGAATTCCTCATCAAGAAAAACGGAATCGCGAATTACCAAGGGCCCGGGCTCGCGATCACCTCGGTCGAGATCGAGGGGCCGATCACGGAGGAGTTTCCGTCGCGCGGTCACCGTCTCGTTTTCGATGGCCTCGACCGCCGCGAGATCGAGCCGCGGAATCCGGAGGAAAAGAAAAAGACCTACTACGTGCCGAAGTTCGAGATCGTCTCGGCGAATCCCACCCAGGACGTCATCCCCGTTCTGAAACGCTTCGCCAGCACCGCCTTCCGTCGCCCCGCCAACGAGGAAGACGTCGCGCCCTACCTGATCCTCTTCCAGGGCGAAATGACCGGCGGCGCGGACTTCGAGAGCGCGCTCAAGACCGCCCTTGCCGCGATGCTCTGCTCCCCGGATTTCCTCTACCTGAGAGAACCCGCCGGTCGTCTCGACGATCACGCCCTCGCCTCGCGACTCTCCTACTTCCTGACCCGCACCTCGCCCGACGTGGACCTCCTCGACGCGGCGACGGGCGGTATCCTGGCGAAAGATCCCGCCGCCCTCCGCGGCCATGCCGGACGTCTCCTCGACTCGGGTTCCTCGGATCGTTTCATCGCCGACTTCACCGATTCGTGGCTCGACCTCCGCAGCATCGAATTCACCAATCCCGACGAGCAGCTCTTCCCCGAATTCGACCGCTACCTGCAGGATTCCATGGTCGCCGAGACGCGCGCTTACTTCCGCGAGCTGCTGAAGGAAAATCTCGACGCCGCTCATCTCGTGAAATCCGATTTCGCGATGCTGAACCGCCGCCTCGCCGAACATTATGGCATCGACGGCGTCACCTCGCCCGTCATCACCCGGGTGGACCTGCCCGATGCCTCGGTGCGAGGCGGTTTCATGACCCAGGCCAGTGTCCTGAAAGTTTCCGCCAACGGCACGAACACCTCGCCTGTCCTGCGCGGCGTCTGGATCAACGAACGCATTCTCGGCAAACATCCCGCCCCGCCGCCGCCGGGAGTCCCCGGTGTCGAACCCGACATCCGCGGGGCCACGACCCTACGCGAACTCCTCGCCAAACACCGCAACTCCGAGAGCTGCCAGGCCTGCCACGAAATGATCGATCCGCCGGGCTTCGCGCTCGAAAGTTTCGATCCCATCGGCGGCTGGCGCGAGACCTTCCGCAGTCTCGGCGAGGGAGAAAAGCCGGCCCAGCTCCACACGGGATCGAAGCGCATCCAGTGGAAAATCGGCCCGCCCGTCGATGCGAGCGGGCAATTGCAGGATGGCCGGACCTTCACCGACTACGCCGCCTTCCGCGATCTCATCGCGCAGGATCAGGCCCTCCTTGCCAAGGCATTCGTCACCAAACTCCTCACCTTCGCGACCGGACGCGAGATGGGATTCTCCGACCGTCCCGAGATCAACCAGATCGTCGCCAAAGCCGGCGAATCCGGCTACGGTCTCCGCGATCTCGTCCTGCTCGCCGTTTCGTCGGAGATTTTCCGAACGAAGTAAAAACGGTAAACTGTAAACAGTAAACGGTGTTTCCGATTACCGACTTCCGACTTCCGACTTCTGATTACCGATTGCCGATTACCGATTACCGTTCACAGCCCCTCCCCATGAACGCCCCCCACCTCGCCACCCGCCCCGCCCTCAGCCGACGCCATTTCCTCCGCGGAGCCGGCAGTGCGATGCTCGGCCTGCCCTTCCTCGAGGCAATGACCCCCACCTTCTCGCGGGCCGCTTCGACCGTCTCGCCCAAACGCTTCGTCGCGATGTGTGCGACCCTTGGATTCCACAGGCCCCACCTTTTCCCGACCCAACCGGGTGAGGACTACGATCTGACCCCCTACCTCGCGAAACTGAAGGACCACCGCCGCGATTTCACCGTCTTTTCAGGCCTCTCCCATCCCGAGCAGCAGGGCAACAACGGTCACGCCTCCGAGATGACCTGGCTCACCTCGGCCCGGCGTCCCGGGCTCGCCGGCTTCAAGAACAGCATCTCGCTCGATCAGGTCATCGCCAACACCATCGGCAGCGAGACGCGGTACCCCTTCCTCGCCCTCTCCACGAACGGGCGCTCCATGTCGTGGACGGCGAACGGGGTCGAGCTCCCCGGTGAAACGTCACCGGCGAAGTTGTTCAAGGCGCTTTTCATCCAAGGCACCGAGGCCGAAGTCGCCGCCGAGATGAAGAACTTCCAGCGCGGCCGCAGCATCCTCGACACCGTCCTCGGCGAAGCGAAGAGTCTCGAACGTGAACTCGGCGCCCGCGACAAGGAGAAGCTCGAGGAATACCTCGCCTCGGTCCGCGACCTCGAGGTGCGCTTGCAGGAATCGGAAGGCTGGGTGCAGAAACCCAAACCCCAGGTGACCTCCGAACTGCCGAAGGACGTGCAGGATAAAAACGACGCCATCGCCAAACAGCGGCTCATGAATGACATGATCGTCCTCGCCCTGCAGACCGACTCGACCCGTACGATCACCTTCCAGCTCGCCGGCATGAATGCGGTCCCGACCATTCCCGGGGTGAAGAACGACTGGCACAATCTCTCCCACCACGGCAAGGATCCGGCGAAGATCGACGAACTCAAGATCATCGAGGAAGCCGAGTTCGACGTCTTCGGGGAATTCCTGACCAAACTCAAATCCGTCTCCGAAAACGGAAAGTCCCTCCTCGATCACACCGCCGTCCTCTACGGCTCGAACCTCGGCAATGCGAGCAGTCACGACTGGCGCAACCTTCCCGTCCTCGTTGCGGGAGGCGGCTTCAAACACCAGGGATATGTCGCCCACGACGAGAAGGACAATACGCCCTTCGCCAACCTCTTCATCCCCCTCGCCCGGCGCATGGGCGTGGAGATCGATCAATTCGGCAGCAGCACCGCTGCCGGAGTGAAAGGGCTGGAGGTTTGATGCGGAGAGCGGAATCCGCTCTCCGACACCCGTCGGTCAATACTTCGCGAGGTCCGCTTTCGCCGAGGCGACCTGGGCTGTCGCGGTCTTGAGGCTCTTGTTCAGCTTCTTCAGCTTGGCTTTGTCCTTTTTCTTCTTGGCCGCCTTGATCTGCTTCTGGATTTTCGCGACGTTGCCATTCGCCGCCGCCAGTTTCGCCTGAAGGCCCGCCACGATGGGGCGGTGATCATAGGCGGCGATTTCCTCCACGAGACCGGTGCTGCCTCCGAGGAACCCGCCGCTGGTCTGACCAAGAACCCGGACCAAGCCCACGAGCGGAAGATTCTGGCCTGTGATCGAGCGACCGCCCGCAATGGGAACTCCTTCTCCGAGATCCGTCCAGGTCCTGCCCAAATTGGTGGACAATCCGAAGCCGAGAGGATGGATCGCCGGACCACCGCCACTGCGCGTCCAGCGGAGCTGGGTGCCATCGATGACGGTGAGGTCTTCGACACCCACATCATTCCCGAAACGAAGGAGATAGGGGGCGGCGGCACCATCAAAGTTCAGGAAATTGCCGCCGATGAGGATGCTTCCGTCCGTCTGCAGGGCGAGCGCCGAGACTTCGCCGTCGGCCCCGACACCCGGATCAAAGGTGGTATCCAGACCGCCGTTGGCGTTCAGTCGAGCGATGCGGGTGATGCTGGTCCCGTTGAAGCTTGTGAAGATTCCACCGATGAGGATCTTCCCGTCGGTCTGAAGAGCCATCGTGAGGACATTGTTGTTGGCCCCGTCTCCGGTCACGAAAGCGGGATCGAGCGATCCGTCCGCAGCCAGTCTCGCGACCCGGGAATGGTTCGCCCCGTCGACCTGGGTGAAATAACCGCCGAGGAGGATCTTGCCATCGGGCTGCAGGGCGAGAGCCGCGACCCGGCCGTTCGCGCCGCTTCCCGGATTGAAGTTCGCATCAATCGTGCCGTTGTCATTGAGACGGGCGATCCGGTTCACCGAAGTCCCCGCGATGTTGGTGAAATTGCCGGCGACGAGGATCTTCCCATCGGGCTGCACCGCAATGCTGTAGACCGCATCGTTCGCCCCGGGATCAAAGCCCGTGTCGAGGGTCCCGTTGGCATTGAGACGCGCGATCCGGCTGCGGACCTGCCCCTGCACATTGGCGAAGAGACCACCGACGAGGATTTTTCCATCCTCCTGCACCGCGACGCTGTAAACGACATTGTCGGCCCCGGTTCCGGGATTGAACTCCGTCGGACTCACATTGGCGCCGTCCTCATCGATTTTGGCGATCCCATTCCGGGTGATGCCATTCACGGTGGTGAAGATACCGCCGATGACAATACTGCCGTCGATGCCGACCGCGACACTGTTGACGATGCCGTCGGTGCGGGTGTCGAATTCGCTGTAGACAGATCCGGAGTCGTCGAGGCGCGCGATCCCCTTGTGGATCTCTCCACCGACCTGGGTGAACTCACCGGCAACGAGAAGGTCCCCGAGACCTCCCGGGAGGACGGCGATGGCCTGGACGATGCCATCCAGATCCCCGAGACCATCACCCACGTCGAAACTGCTGTCGATCTGGCCGGCCGGGGCGCTCGCCTCCACGGAGGATAGACTCGAGGGTTCGTTTTCGCCGGGCTCGGGCTCGGAATTATCCGTGGTCGTGAAGTAGCCCTCTTCCGAGTAGACGGTGCCTTCGCTGTTGATGGCGTAGGCGGCGAAGAAATAGCTGGTCCCGGGGGTGAGGCCGGTCACGGGCACCGTGAAGACGCCCGTGCCATTGGTCGGCGCGACCACCTCCTGATATCCGGTGGCGTTGTCGCCCAACCGGTCTTCGAACAACTCCGTGTCGGCCATGACGTAGACTCCACGTTCGGTGATCGCATTTCCGCCGTCGGAGAAAACGTTCCCACCCAGGGTCGCTCCGGTGTCGGTGATCAAGTCGCTGGTCGGCGAAATCACCGACGGGGCACCGACGGTGACAAAGCTATCGACATCCGAATAGAAGACCGCACCAAGGGCGTTGATCGCATAGGCCCGGTAGCTGTAGCTCGTGCCGCCGACGAGGTCGAAGACATCGACGGTAAAGACGCCACCGGAGGTGCCGCCTTCGACTTCCTTCACCACGCCCGCGGCCCCCACAATGGGAGTGTCGTGATCGACGGTACGGGAATAGACCACGCCTCTTTCGGTGATGGGCGAAGTCCCGGTTGCGGTGATTTCTCCGCCGAGCAGGGCGTAATCGCTGTCAATGTCCGTGGCCGTCGGGTTGGCGAGGGTGAGATGGCTCACGCCCGGCACCGGATAATCCTCGACCTTCTCGATGACGCCTTCGCTGCCGTTGCTCCCACCCGTGTCCGTGCGACCTCTCGCCCGGACGAGTCCGGGAGTCGTCATGTTGACCCCGATTTTCTCCCAACCACTCGGCGAACGGGATGCCACGCCATCCCCGACGAGACTCCAGGTGATGCCACCATCCAGCGAACGCTCGAAGACCACGTCGGAAAGCACGGGCACGCTGCCGGAGCGGAACCATTCCACACTCGTCGCGGTCGTGGACAAATTCGAGACCGCGGGTGAGAGAGCGGACGAGGCCTCGATTTGCACAAACAGCTCCGCGTCGGGCTCCGCCGCTCCGAAGGTGGTCGCCCCCACGAGAAGCTTGCCGTCGTCACTGAGAGTGATGGCGTAGGCGATTTCCTCCAACTCAACATTGAAGGTGGGATCCAGGGTGCCATCAGCATTGATCCGGGCGAGGCGGTCTCGCGGCGTGCCGTCCACTTCCGTGAAGTTCCCGGCAATGATGGCTTTGCCATCCGACTGGACGGCGATGCTGTAAATGGGATTATTCACAAAGGCTCCACCCGTGTTACCCGTACTCGTCGCGTAGGCCGGATCGAGCGTCCCGGTCGTCTCGACCCGGTAGAGGCCGAAGGTGGGATCGTTCGGGAAGGGCACCTGGGCGGGGTTGTAACTGGCGATGAGGATCTTCCCATCGGCCTGGAGCGCCATCGTGTAGGCATCGAAATCCGGAGCAAAACCGGTATCGAGAGTCCCATTGCTGTTCAGACGCGCGAAACGCTCTTGGGCGACACCGCTGTAGAGATTGAAGAATCCACTGATGAGAATTTTCCCGTCGTCCTGGACAGCGATGGAGGAAACGGAATTGTTCGGACCGGTCCCTGGCGCGGGAATGAAGGTCGTGTCCAGAGTCCCATCCGGATTCAGACGGCCGAGGTGTTGGTAGCGGACGTCGCCGTTGAGACCGCCGGAACCGAAGGATCCGAAAGAGCCGCTAACGAGGATCTTGCCGTCGGGTTGAATCGCGAGCCCTTCGACCACACCGTAATCGGTCGAGGCGTTGAAGGTCTCGTCGCGGCTTCCATCGGGATTCAATCGCGCGATGCTCGGACCGGCGAAATGACCATCGATCTCGTAGAAGATCCCGCCGATGACGATCTTTCCGTCGTCTTGTACGGCGATCGCCCTGACCGATGCCTGGTAGGGAGAATATTCGACATACGGGGCAAAGGTCGGGTCGAGACTGCCATCGGCATTGAGACGGGCGAGGTTGATCCGCTCCTCGCCTTGGACGGCATTGAACACGCCCCCGATCAGGATCTTGCCATCGGCCTGGGTGGCGATTGCATTGATGTCGGATCCATCAATACCGGTGACATCGCCGTTCGGGTCCGTCCCGCCGAGGGTCGTGAAACTGACAGGATCGGTGTAGTCGTCGCCATCGAGACTCTCCGCATAGGCACTGAAAACGTATTCGGTGCCCGGCTCCAGGCCCGTCACATCCACCGTGAAAACCCCGAGATCGGCGGTGGCGGCGGGTATCGTCGTGACACCATTTTCATTACCGAGTTTTGGAACGGGATTGTCCGATTTCCGGGAATAGACCACGCCGCGGGAATGGATGTTGGTCGATCCGTGACTGAGGACGTCTCCTCCCAAGGTGGCGGTTGTCACCGTGATCGAAGCACTGGTCGGCGTTTCCACATTGGGGTCGACGGGACTGGGGGAGCAGTTACAGCAGAGGAAAATCAGGGCCACCAATGGTGCCACGTCAAACAAGCGCGTGAAGAGGAATCGTTTCATGGAAATACAAGCAGGTTGGGATGATACAACCGGATCAAGGAAATGAGCGGTTGGAAACGGTCGACAAGTAAAACAGCGGAATGGCATTCTCTCAAATAGATCCGTCATCCCACGATCCATTCACACGGCAATCCGGCGATTGAACGGTGGTAGTGTGGCTGCGAGCCCAGCTCCCGTCAAGACGAGACAAATCCAGCCTAGCATGTCACCATAATGCAAGTAAGGTGTGATAGTTTCCGTCTCAACGAGGGCAACTTGCCCGGCCAGTGTTTCCGATTGCCATTGACCGGTTCGGCTGACGATGCGCCCGACGGGATCGACGAAGGCGCTGATCCCGGTGCTCGTAGCCCGGATGAGGCTCCGCCTCGTCTCGATGGAGCGAAAACTGGCCAGGGCAAGGTGTATGATCGGCTCGTGCGAATCGCCAAACCAGGAATCGTTCGAGACATTGATGAGGATTTCCGTGGGACCGGCGCGATGCCACATCTCTCTCACAAAAGCGGGCATGATATCCTCGTAACAGATCATGGGCAGCGCCGAAACACCGGCCACCCGGAGATTGAGGTAGTCCGTCCCTTGCTGGATCACTTTTCCCCGGGGATGAAATCGCTCCAGTTGGGGAAAAGTCCCGACCAATGGGATCGTCTCGCTGAAGGGGATGAGGCGCCTCTTGTCATAGCGCCCGACCAAATTTCCTTCCGCCGAGATCGTGATCATCGAATTGAAAAAACGTCCCCCGTCACCGCGGACAAATGCTCCGGTCACCAGTGGACGCCCGATCTCCAGCCGGCGCCCCAGGGGCTCAAGTTCGCTGATCGATGTAATGAGGACCGTTTCGGGCCACACCACGAAATCCATGTCAGGGTTGGCCTTGATCAGTTCCATCGTCATTTTCCGGTGGCGCTCGACGACCTCCCTGCGCGAGACGGATTGATCGCGTGCTGAGTGGTTGGTCTGGATCAGTCCGACCTTGACATGCCGTGCGGACTTGATCGAGGCGTCCACTTGTCCGACCCGGATCATGCCATAACCGAGCACCAGAAGAAATCCGACCACAGGCACGAACCATCGCAACCACACGGGACGCCTGCGCTCCCATCGTGCCTCGACCAGTTCGTAGAAGGCGCCGTTCACCATACCGATCAACGCGGTGAGCCCTAGCAGTCCGGTCTCCTCGACGATCTGGGTGATGGCGGTGAACCGATACTGGGACGCTCCGATGTTGTAGGGCAGGAGATTCGGGAAGATGAACTCCAGCGCGGGATAAGCAATCATCAACGTCCAGACCGGAGCGAGACCAAGAGTGTGACGGGCGCGCTGCACAAGTCCTAACAAAAGCGCAAACAACAGCGCGAAGAAGGCGGCGATCAGCAGCAGCAGCGCCATCGAAACCACCAGCGATAGACCACCGAAATCCGCCAACGTCTCAGCCAACCAGTAGTAGCCACCGAGATGCGCGACCACCCCATAAAGCAGGCCGAGCCAAAAGGACTGCTTCACCGACGAATCCTTTGCCGCGATCAACACCGGAACCTTCGCGATCCAGGTGAGCGGGTAAAAGCCGAACCCGATATATCCCAGCGCGTCGAGCACGCCGGAAAGAACCGCCAGTCCACAGCGCCATCCAATGTTCATTCGGTGATCGGACGATGAATTCGCGTCCGGAGCCGGATCAAGAACGAGACGCTCAGTCCGGTCAAGATGAGACAACCGTATTGGGCGGGTGTCAGGCCCAGGTAGCGGACATCATGCCCCGGGAGATCCGTCGCCCTCAGGAAGTCGAGGAAAAAGCGGGGCACACAATAGGCAATCGTCATCACCGAGAGGATCGTGCCCGGCGGAGGATCGTCGATTTTGTTTTTTCTCCCAAGCCAATAGATGAGGGGAACCCAGATCAGCGAGAGCAGGACTTCATAAAGGCCGAGATCGTGACGCGGACCATCGGGAAATCTCACGGCGAGGGGAAATTGGGAATATCGCCCCGGATGATCGTGCGCCGTGGCACAACCGATGCGGGCGATCATCCACGCCGGGACGAAACCGAAGAGAACGGCCTCGGCATAAGGAAGAAACGGAATGCGTTTCCACCGCAGATAGACAAAGACGGCAATCGCAGCGGAGAAGAATCCACCAAGGGAGGACATGCCCGCCCAGAACTTGAGCAGAATCCACGGATCACGGGTTAGCTCGTGGGGGTGATACGCAAGGACATGGACGAGGTGGGAGCCGAAGATCCCGGCGAAGGCGGTGACTCTCACGGACTGCCCGATGATTCCCGGAGCGAGCCCGACCTTGCGCGCCCTTCGTCCCGCAAGGATCGCCCCCACCACGATTGCGAAGCAGACGAACATGCCAAACGGTTGGATCTCAACCGGACCGAGGGAGATGGGATGGAGTTCGATATACGGGATCACACGGTGTCGAGGTTAGCCGCAAAACCACCGGATTGCACAGGGGATTTGCCGATGCCACGGAGCATGACGACACCTCGCGAAACGATGCCTATCGCTGCAGGAAGCGTTGCATGGGAGGTCCATGAATCCGATCGCCTCACCTTCCACTTCAGTCAGCTGAATCCCTTCGACATCTCCGCCAATATCCGTGCACCCGTCCCCGCAAGCCCTCCCAATGCCGGATAAGCGAGGGCCCCGTCGCGACGGGAGCGGGAGAGACGCGCCGCGGCCGCCTCAAGGGTAAGTCCCACCCCGGCGAGAGCTTCTTCAAACTCCTTCCGCGCAACCTGCCTCGCCTTGAAGAGATCCATCTGGAGCCGGCTCTGCACATTGGCGGCTCCGTCGCCGGTGGTCTCGATGGCGGAGAAGATGGCCTCCGGGTATCTCGCGGTGATGAGCGACTGCACGCCGTCGGACACGCCCGAGGAAGGCATGCATCCGAAGGGTTTCACGCTCACGACCATGTGGGCCTTCTTTTTCACGACCGACTGGATCAGTTTGCCGATCTCCATATGTCCCTCCCCGCCACGAAGGTGGTTGTCGTAATACTGGTGCGAGATCGTGGCGATCTCCGACATGTCGGGAAGGTGGTAATGCCGCAGGCCGATGATCCGGGAGTAGAGCGCGAAGGCTCCCTTCAGGGCGATCTCGGAAAGCCAAAGGATGAGCAGCTTCTTCCTCGGATTTTTGCCCTCGAGTCCGCTGCGCCCGACATCGTCCTCCTTCAGGTCCATGCGGCGGCGGGTGTCCCATTTCGCCTGCCAAGTCATGTAGAGCAGCCAGGCGGTGACGAGTTGCACATCGACCTCGGCTCCCTCGGATTCGAGGAATTGCTGGAGCTTGTAGTTGCCGTCGCCCTCGGTCGTCATCGCCCAGAATTCCCCGATGATGGTGACCTTGGGTTTGGGCTGGAGCCGGTTCACTTTCACTCCCGAGAGGGTCTGACGACACTTCCACAAGGCCACGAGGAGGCTCTTGCGCTCGTGCAAGGCGTCGTGGAGGAGGCGCTTGCATTCCTCCAGGGCCAGATTCGTCGAGCCCGGCTCGACCTCGTAGGGACGGATGCGATAGCCGACCGCATTGAGGACGTCGCCGACGAGAATGGCTTTGAGAATGCCGATGAAGAATGGCGGATCGAAGCCGAGCCCGTCATTTTCACCCGTGGCCTGCTTCAGCCCGCCTTTCTGCTGGAAGAGCATAACGCGGAACCCGTCGAAGCCCGCGTCGCGCAGGGCCTTGCGATACTCCGTGACATAGGTGCCGAAACGGCAGGGACCACAGGAACCGGCGGTGAAAAAGAGATGGGTGCGCACGATCTCTTCGACGCTCATCCCGCCGGCGTCGCGGAGGTGCTGCAGGTGTTTCACGAGATTGCCCACGGTGAAATAGGTGGGATTGCACTGGCCGCGGTTGCCGAACTCCTTGCCGACGCGAAGGGCATCGTTGTCGGGCACGTCGAGGATCTCGATGTGATATCCCAGACCGCGAAGGGCACCGCGGATGAGAATGTCTTGTGCTTGTGTCAGGCCCCCGCAGAGGATCGTGGTCTCCTCGCGCTGATCCTTGCGGAATCCGCCCGGATTCGGATCGGTCCAGTGGCTCACGGACTCCTCGGCGATGCCGAGACGACGGCGCTCCGCTGCCTCGAAGTTTTTCAATTCCGCCTCGATTTCCTCGAAGCTGAGCGGAGCTTCCGCCGTCGTGACCTCCGATGGGGTCACTTCGAGCAGGCGCAGGTCTTTTGGGTCGAGAGTTCGCATGATGAGCAGCCGGATTTGGCGGTTTCGAAAAGAGCGGGACGGGAGGCGGTGAGATTCAGGGCGGCGACACCGCCATTGAGCCAGCTTCCCGGCAAAGGCACGGCGGTGGGGGTAGTGGAATCGTAGGTGTGCTCCGGATCGGGAAGGGCGAGGGTCACGTCTTCGGCGAGGTATTCCTCATAGACGGCATCGAGCAGGGCGAGGTCCTCGCGGCAGGCGAGTTGCTCTCGACGCCGGGCGAGCAGCTCGCGGCGCTTCGCGGCGATCGAGCGCTCGAGTTCACCCTGGCGGGCGGCCTTTTCCCGAAGGGTCTCCTCGTGGAGCTTCAGGGTGTGGGCGTAGGTCTTGACGCGGATCTTGATCGAGCCCCCCGGCTTGTTGGCATCGATGTCATGCAGGGCGAGGTAGGGCGTGGCGCTCGATGAGATGATGCTGTCGATGAGCCCGTAGGTGGGCGCGTCGTGGCCGCACTTGAAGCTCGAGAAGTCGAGCACGACGATGTTCGGGTGCCGCGCCGCGAATTTTGCGGCCCAGACTTTCTGCACGCTGTTGGTCGAATAATTCTCGGGCCACACATCCGATACCGAGAGCGGCGAATCGACGAGCCCCTTAGCGAGATCCTCCTCGTAGAAGCGACCCAGCCAGGCGGGGTCCTTCGGGATGGAACGGATTGAGAGCACCGGATAACCGAGGGCCTGGAACTCATCGAGCACCCCGTGATTGAGCCCGGGGTCATTGTGATAGGGACGCCCGAGAACGAGGAGCCCGGCACGATTCTCCTCCTCGAGTTGCGAAATGATCTCGGCGCCCTTGCGCTGCATCTCTTCGTCGAATGCGCGCAGAGCCGCAAATCCCTCGTCGCAGGCGAGATCGCTCTCGTCGCGGGTGATGCGGAGCCGCTCGCCCCAGGTCTCGAACATCTGCTTCTTGAAGTAGTTGGTTTCGGTCAGGGTCACGGCGGGATCGACATACTCGACTCCGGCCCGCGCGAAGAAATCGACGTCCTTGGTGAAAGAAGCCGCGATCACTTTCGGTGCTCCCGCGACGATGGGACAGGAGGTCGACTCCATCACCCCCGAGACGAAGGTGGGGAGATTCGTGATGCAGGGAAAAAAGAGGTAATTGAGCGCCTTTTCCCGGTGCTTGTGATGAAGGAGTTCGTGGATATGCGCCTGGCTCACCTTCGAAGGATAACAGGGATCGATCGACCCATACTTCCCGCCCTCGGCCCACATCTCCTGCGAGGTGGGATCGGAGAAAACAATATTCGCACCCGCGATGCCGAGGGTTTCGAAATAAGTCCGCCAGACCGGCGCGGTCGAATAGAGGTTGAGGACGCGCGGAATGCCGATGCGCACCTCGCGCCGCCAAGCTTGATCA
>Ga0209573_1002850_pt1 | contig 20573 bp, 17 predicted proteins | sample TNRBio252014_DNA_FD_185870 | JGI IMG/M metagenome (GOLD analysis project Ga0209573, IMG submission 185870) | Wastewater treatment Type I Accumulibacter community from EBPR Bioreactor in Madison, WI, USA - TNR Reactor_6/25/2014_ DNA (SPAdes)... | ecosystem: Engineered > Bioreactor > EBPR >...
GTAACTGAGGTTTTTAGGTTCAAGCTGGTCACGCAGTAAGCGCATCCCGCCACCACGGTAGAAGAAGGAGACAAGGCCATGGCTGAGATCATTCGTGAGGCCGCACGCCTGTTCGCCGATCCGGATCTGATCATCCGGCACCGGCCGAACGGGGACCGCGTCCTGCGCTCCGGCATCGAACTGCCAGACTCGATCACGCGCTGCGTGGGCGACTGGCTGGAACACTGGGCGGTGCTGCGGGCGGACGAGACCTTCCTCGCCGAGCGCAACAGCGCCGGCGAGTGGGACCGGCTCAGCTATGGCGATGCCCGCCGCCGGGTGGTGGCGATCGCATCCTGGCTGATCGGGCAGAACCTGTCTCCCGAGCGGCCGGTGATGATCCTCTCCGACAACTCGATCGAGCACGCCTTGCTCGCGCTCGCGGCGATGCACGTCGGCGTCCCGGTGGCGCCGATCTCGCCGGGCAACTCGCTGATGTCGAAGGACTTCGGCAAGCTGCGGGGCAATTTCGAGCTGTTGCGGCCGGGCGTGGTGTATGCCGATCAGGTCGAGCGCTTCATGCCGGCGCTCGCTGCGGTGGCCGACCTCCACGACGGCGTGATCGTCGCCGGTGGGCGCAGCCAGCCGCAGCCCGGCACGCTGCCATTTGCGCACATCGCGCAGCACAGCGACGAAGCGGCGGTGATGAGGGCCTTCGCGCGCGTCGGCCACGACACCATCGCCAAGTTCCTGTTCACCTCCGGGTCGGTGGGCACGCCGAAGGCGGTGATCAACACCCAGCGCATGATCTGCTCCAACCAGCTCGCCAAGGAGCTGGTGTGGCCCTTCCTGCGCAAGAACCCGCCGGTGCTGTGCGAATGGCTGCCGTGGAGCCACACCTTCGGCGGCAACCACGACTTCAACATGGTGCTGCGCTGGGGCGGCAGCTTCTACCTCGACGACGGCAAGCCGACGCCGACGCTGATCGACAGGACGCTGCGCAACCTGCGCGAGGTGTCGCCGACGATCTACTTCAGCGTGCCGCGCGCCTACGACATGCTGGTCCCGCATCTGCGTGCCGACGCCGAGCTGCGCGAACGCTTCTTCCGCCGCCTGCAGGTGATCATGTATGCGGGCGCCGCGCTGCCGCAGCACTTGTGGAGCGAGCTCGAGGCCTTGTCCGAGGCCACCGTCGGCGCGCGCATCCCGATGGTGTCGTCGTGGGGCTCGACAGAGACCTCGCCGCTGGCGACCGACTGCCACTTCCAGGCCATCCGCGCCGGTGTGATCGGCGTGCCGGTGCCAGGTACCGAGCTCAAGCTGGTTCCGTCGCACGGCAAGCTCGAGGTCAGGGTGCGCGGACCGAACGTGTTCCCGGGCTACTGGAAGCAGCCCGAGCTGTCGGCGAAGTCCTTCGACGACGAGGGCTACTACCTGATCGGTGATGCGGTCGAGTTCGTCGATCCGGCGCACCCCGAGCGCGGTCTGTTGTACGACGGTCGTGTGGGCGAGGACTTCAAGCTGCTCACCGGCACCTGGGTGCATGTGGGGTCGGTGCGGGTGGCCGGCATCGATGCGATGTCGCCGATCGCGCAGGACATCGTGGTCACCGGCCACGACCGCGACGAGATCGGCTTCCTGATCTTCCCCAACATCCCCGAATGCCGGCGGATCTGCCCGCATCTTGCGGCGGACGCCGACATCATCGACCTGCTGATGAACCCCGCGATCCGCAGCCGGGTGGCGCAAGGCATGGCCGCCATGATCAAGCGGGGCGGCGGCTCCTCCACCTATCCGACGCGCGCGATCCTGCTCGCCGAGCCGCCGTCGGTCGAGGCCGGCGAGATCACCGACAAGGGCTACATCAACCAGCGCGCGGTGCTCACGCGGCGCGCCGACATGGTCCAGTTCCTGTACGCCGACGTGCTCGACAAGACCGTCATCACCGTCCATCCGGCGGCCTGAGCTTCAACGGAGAGAACACGCAATGACCGAACAACTCGTCCGGACGTCGTCGGAAGACGGCATCCATACCCTCATGCTGGCCCGCCCCGACAAGCGCAATGCGATCAGCGACCGCCTCCTGGCAGCGCTCGAGGCCGCGCTCGTCGCCATTCCGGAGGGCACGCGCGCCGTCGTCCTCGCCGGCGAGGGCAAGCACTTCTGCGCCGGGCTTGACCTCTCCGAGCACCAGCACCGCGACGCCTTCGGCACCATGCTGCACTCGCAGTCCTGGCATCGCATCTTCGCCCGTATCCAGAACGGCGGCATCCCGGTGATCGCCGCCATGCAGGGCGCGGTGATCGGCGGCGGCCTCGAGCTGGCGAGCGCGGCGCACATCCGCGTCGCCGAGCCGAACACGATCTACCAGCTGCCCGAAGGCCGCCACGGCATCTACGTCGGCGGCGGCGCCTCGGTGCGGGTGGCGAAGATCATCGGTGCCGGCCGGATGTGCGAAATGATGCTCACCGGCCGCATCCTCGATGCCGACGAGGGCCAGCGCCTCGGCCTGTCGCACTACCTGGTGGGCGAGGGCGAGAGCCTGGCGAAGGCGCAGCAGCTCGCGCGCCGGGTCGCCGAGAACGCGCCGATGGCCAACTGGGCGATGGTCACCGCGATCGCCCGCATCGACAACATGGCGAGCGACGACGGCTTCTTCGTCGAGTCGCTGACCGCCGCGGTCGTCCAGACCAACCCCGAGATCGCCGCACGCATCGGCGAATTCCTCCAGCGCAAGGGCCAGGGAGCACGTCAATGAGCACGCAGGGCATGGGTAATTTCGCCGCATCCGAAGCCGCCGCGCGCGGCACCGCCTACGACGACATCTGGCTGGTGGCGGGGCAGCGCACGCCGTTCGCCGACTACAACACGGTGCTGCGCGACGTGTCGCCGACCGATCTCGGCATTGCCGCGGCGCGCGCCCTGTTCGCCACCAGCGGCATCCCCGCCAGCGCGGTCGATGCGATCGTCGCCGGCAACATGGCACAGGCGAGCTTCGACGCCTACTACCTGCCGCGCCACATCGGGCTGTATTCGGGGGTGAACCCGAACGTGCCGGCGCTGCTGGTGCAGCGCCTGTGCTGCACCGGCTTCGAGACTCTCCTCACCGCCGCCGACCACATCACCCTGGGCAAGGCCAGCGTGGTGTTGTGCGTGGGAGCCGAGTCGATGTCGCGCAATCCGGTCGCGGCCTACACCCAGCGCGCAGGCTTTCGCCTCGGGCAGGTGGAGTTCAAGGACTTCCTGTGGGAGGCCACCCTGGACACGGCCCCCGGGACCACGATGGGCGGCACCGCCGAGAACCTGGCGGCGCGCTACGGCATCGGCCGCGAGGAGGTCGACCGCTTCGCCGCGCAGAGCTTTGCGCGCGGAGTGGCAGCCTGGGAGGCGGGCTGGTTTACCGACGAGGTAAGCCCCCTGGTCAATGAAACCTGGGCCCTCGAAGGCTACCAGGCGCGCGCCCTCCGCCTCGCCGACCGCGCCAGTGTGTGCGATCGCGACGGGCACGTGCGGCCGACACCGTTCGAGACCCTGCACAAGCTCAAGCCCGCCTTCGGCGGCGTGCAGACCGGCGGCAACAGTTCGGCGATCGTCGACGGCGCGGCGGCGGTGCTGGTCGCGCGCGGCGACTGGGTGCGCGCCCACGGCCTCACGCCGCTCGCGCGCATCGTCGCCGGGGCGGCGGTGGCGGTGCCGCCCGAGATCATGGGCATCGGCCCGGCACCGGCGATCCGCGCTGCGGCCCGGCTGGCCGGGATCAAGGTGGAGGACATCGGCCGCGTCGAGATCAACGAGGCCTTCGGTGCCCAGTATCTCGCCTGCGAGCGCGAGCTCGGCCTCGACCGCGACAAGACCAACGTGCATGGGGGTGCGATCGCGATCGGCCATCCGCTCGGGGCCTCGGGTGTGCGCCTCACCCACACCGTGGCGCGTGCAGCGCGCGCGGCGGGTCTGCAGTACGGCGTGTCCTCGGCCTGCGCCGGCGGCGGCCAGGGCGTCGCGGTGATCGTGGAGAACGTCGCCTGAGCGGCGACAGGGAGAACCCTATGAAATTCGAAGGCAGCACTTTCATCGTTACCGGCGGCGCGTCGGGCCTGGGCGAGGCGACCGTGCGCGCGCTGCACGGCGCTGGCGCCAGCGTGGTGATCGCCGACCTCAACGTGGCGCAGGGCGAGCAGCTTGCCGCCGAACTCGGCGCGCGCGCTGTGTTCGGCCGCACCAACGTCGCCGATGAGGCCGATGCGAAGGCGGCGGTCGAGCTGGCGGTGAGCCGCTTCGGCAGCCTGCAGGGCCTGGTCAATTGCGCCGGCATCGGCAATGCCGGCAAGGTGCTCGGCAAGGACGGGCCGCAGCCGCTGGCCGAATTCGCCCGCTCGATCCAGATCAACCTCGTCGGCACCTTCAACATGATCCGGCTCGCCGCCGCGGCGATGAGCCAGGGCACGGCACAGGCCGACGGCGAGCGCGGTGTCATTGTCAACACGGCATCGGTGGCCGCCTACGAGGGCCAGATCGGCCAGGCCGCCTATGCGGCCTCCAAGGGCGGCATCGTGTCGATGACGCTGCCGATCGCGCGCGAGCTGGCGCGCTTCGGGATCCGCGTGATGACGATCGCGCCCGGCCTCTTCATCACCCCGATGATGCGCGGCCTGCCGCCCGAGGTGCAGCAGTCGCTCGGCGAGAACACCCCCTTCCCGCAGCGCCTCGGCGAGCCGGAGGAGTTTGCCAGGCTGGTGCTGAGCATCGTCGACAACGTGATGCTCAACGGCGAGACCATCCGCCTCGACGGCGCGGTGCGCCTGGCCGCGCGCTGAGGAGCCGGCGCATGGCACGCAGCCACATCCATCGCATGCGCATCGCCTTCAGCGATTGCGACCCGGCGCAGATCGTGTTCTTCGCCAACTACTTCAAGTGGTTCGACACCGCGTTCCGCGAATTCTGCACCGCGTGCGGCGTACCGAGCTGGCGCGAGACCACCGCCACGCGCGGCATCATCGGCGCACCGCTGGTCGATGCGCAGGCGAAGTTCCGCAACTCGGCGACCTATGGCGAGGACATCGAGATCGAGTCATGGGTCGAGGACTGGGGCGGCAAGAGCTTCGTGATGCGCCACCTCGCGCGGCGCGGCGACACCGTCCTGTGCGAGGGCAGGGAGGTCCGCGTGTTCGCCGTCCAGGACCCGGAGAATCCGTTGCGCATCAAGGCCATTCCCATCCCCGAGGACATCCGCGCCCTGTGTGGCTGAGCGGATGACCCCACGACAACGACACCGCGGAGACGCCGGATGTACGACTATCAGCCCCCACTGCGGGACATGCAGTTCATCCTCAGCGAGCTGGCCGGGCTCGACCGTATCGGAGCCCTGCCAGGCTGCGAGGACGCGACCCCCGATCTGATCGCCGCCATCCTCGAGGAGGCCGGCAGGTTCGCCGCCGGCGTGCTCGCGCCGATCAACCGTGCGGGCGACGAGCAGGGCTGCCGGCTGCTGGACGACGGCAGGGTGAGCACGCCCGATGGCTGGCAGCAGGCCTACGACGAGTTCCGCGCGGCAGGCTGGCTCGGGCTTTCGCTGCCGACGGAATTTGGCGGGCAGGGTATGCCGAAGCTGGTGTCCACCCCGGTCATGGAGATGTGGAACGCCGCCAACATGGCCTTCACCATGCTGCCGATCCTCAACCAGGGCCAGGCCGAGGCGCTGCTGATCGCCGCCAGCGCGGAACAGAAGCGCACCTGGCTGCCCAGGGTGGTGAGCGGCGAGTGGGGCAGCACGATGAACCTCACCGAACCGCAGGCCGGCTCCGACCTCGCCGCTACCCGCGCGCGCGCCGAGCCGCAGGCCGACGGCAGCTACAGGCTCTTCGGGCAGAAGATCTTCATCTCCTACGGAGAGCACGAGCTCACGCCCAACATCGTGCACCTGGTGCTCGCCCGCCTGCCCGATGCCCCCGCGGGCGTCAAGGGGCTGTCGCTGTTCATCGTGCCCAAGTTCCTGGTGGAGGCCGACGGCAGCCTCGGCGCACGCAACGACGTGCGCTGCATCGCGATCGAACACAAGATGGGCATCCACGGCAGCCCCACCTGCACGCTCAGCTTCGGCGACGCGGGCGGCGCCACCGGCTATCTCGTCGGCGCGCCCAATCGCGGGCTGGAGATCATGTTCATCATGATGAACGAGGCGCGCTTCGGCGTCGGCGTGCAGGGGCTGGGCCTGGCCGAGCGCGCCTGGCAGATGGCGCTCGGCTACGCCCGCGAGCGCGTGCAGGGGCGCGATGCGGTGAGCGGCGAGGCAGGCAAGCCGATCATCCACCACCCCGACGTCAAGCGCATGCTGCTGTCGATGCGGGCCCGGGTGATGGCGATGCGCGCGCTGCTCTACACCGCGGCGGGCTGGTTCGACATCGCGCACCACCATCCCGATCGCGCGCTGGCCGACAAGCACGGCCGCTACCTCGACCTGCTGATGCCGGTCGCCAAGGGCTGGTGCACCGAGGTCGGCAACGACGTCTGCGACGACGCCATCCAGGTCTTCGGCGGCATGGGTTTCGTCGAGGAGACCGGGGTCGCGCAGCACTACCGCGACGCCCGCATCATCACGATCTATGAGGGCACCACCGGCATCCAGGCCAACGACCTGGTCGGACGCAAGATCCTGCGCGAGGGCGGCGCCACCCTCAAGGAGCTCATCGTCGACCTGCGTGCAAGCGCCGCCGCGCTCTCCGGCGCGGGGCTTGCCGAGATCGGTGACGGCCTGGGCGACGCGATCGACGCGCTGGAATCGGCCACCGAGTGGATGCTCGCCAACGGCCGCGAGCAGCTCGCCGACGTGCTCGCCGGCGCGGTGCCCTTCCTGCATCTGCTCGGCACCGTGTGTGGCGGCTGGCAGCTCGGTCGTGCCGCGCTCGTCGCGCAGGTGAAGCAGCGCGCGGGCGATGGCGATGCCGTCTATCTGGCCGGCATCGTCGATCTCGCGCGCTTTTACGTCGCCACCATCGGTCCGCAGGCGGCCGCCCACGCCGCCACCGTGCGCGAGGCCGGCGCGGCGCTGACCCGCTTCAACGAAGCCGCGTTCTGAGCAATGTCCTCCTTGGCAAGCAGATGAAGAGCGGGCGTCGACAGGGATTCGCGGCTTCCGCCGCTCCTACAAGAGGCCGCAGCGGTCCGGTGTAGGAGCGGCGGAAGCCGCGAACCCGTGTCCCGATGCCGCGAACCCGTGTCCCAATGGCCGGGATGATCGCGGCGGCAACCGCCTTTCAACCACTTCCCCGCTCTCCGCCCCGCGGGCAGCGTGCGTCGCGCCCTCCACCGACAACTTCCAGGAACGCCGATCATGGCAAGCACAAAAGTCATCACTGCGGCCGACGCCGCCACACTGATCAAGGACGGCGCCACCCTCTACTGCAGCGGGGTGGGCCTGGCCGGATTCGCCGAGGAGGTCGCGATCGCCATCCAGGCACGCTTCCAGGCCACCGGACACCCGCGCGACATGAGCATCTGGCACGCCTGCGGCCTGGGTAACGCCAAGGACAAGGGGATCTACCACCTGACCCAGCCCGGCATGATCAAGCGCATCGTCGGCGGCCACTTCGGCGTTGGCGGGCCGATCCTGATGAAGCTGATCATGGAGGACCGGATCGAAGCCTACAACCTCCCGCAGGGCGTGCTGGTGGTGCTGCCGCGCGAGATGGCCGCCGGCCGTCCGGGGCTGATCACCAAGGTCGGGCTGGAAACCTTCGTCGACCCCCGCATCGAGGGCGGCAAGATCAACGCGGTCACCACCGAGGACCTCGTCGAGCGCGTCGAGTTCGACGGCGAGCAGTGGCTGTTCTACCGCGCGCCCAGGATCGACGTGGCGCTGATCCGTGGCACCAGCGCGGACGAGAACGGCAACATCACGGTCGAGGACGAGGGCATCTTCAACGAGTCGATCTCGATCGCGCAGGCCGCTCGGCGCAACGGCGGCATCGTCATCGCGCAGGTCCTGCACGTGGTGCAGAACGGCACGCTGCATCCGAAGCAGGTCAAGGTGCCCGGCATCCTCGTCGACCACGTCGTCATCGGCCGCCCCGAGAACCACATGCAGACCATGGGCACGCAGTACAACCGCGCCTTCACCGGCGACGTCCGCGTGCCGGTGCATTCGCTGCCGCGGCTGCCGCTCGACGAGCGCAAGATCATCGCCCGCCGCGCGGCGATCGAGCTCGGCCACGGCGCGATCGTCAACCTGGGCATCGGCGTGCCCGCAGGCATCGCCACGGTGGCGGCCGAGGAGGGCGTGCAGGACCTCATGGCGCTCACCCTGGAGACCGGCCACATCGGCGGTGTGCCTGCCGACGGCCCGGACTTCGCCCACGCCACCAACGCCGACGCCACCCTCGACCCCGGCTACCAGTTCGACTTCTACGACGGCGGCGGGCTGGACGTGGCCTTCCTCGGCCTGGCGCAGACCGACGTCCAGGGCAACGTCAACGTGAGCAAGTTCAGCGGCCGGCCGGTCGGCTGCGGCGGCTTCATCAACATCACCCAGAACGCGAAGAAGGTGGTGTTCTGCGGCACCTTCACCGCCAGCGGGCTGCAGGTCCGTGCCGGAAACGGTCGCCTGGAGATCGTCCGCGAGGGCACCAGCCGCAAGTTCCTCGACCAGGTGGAGCAGATCACCTTCAGCGGCCACTACGCCGCCGGGGTAGGGCAGACGGTGATGTACGTGACCGAGCGCGCGGTGTTCCAGCTCACCCGCGAGGGCGGCATGGAACTGCTCGAAGTGGCGCCCGGCATCGACATCGAGCGCGACATCCTCGCCCACATGGATTTCGTCCCGCGGATGGACAAGGTCCGCCCGATGGATACCGGCATCTTCGACGAGCAGTGGGGACGGTTGTCAGCAATCCTGCACGGGTGAGGCTGGCAGCGCGGGCGTGTAATAGGATGTTCGCGTCCTCGCCGCACGCACCTGGAATCCCGCCATGCACCAGACCCTGTTTGTCTTCGATCACCCCGAATCGGTCGTCAGCTGGTCGGCGATCGACGACCGCGTCATGGGCGGCGTGTCGCGCAGCGCGCTGCGGTTCGATCCGGCCGGCCATGCGGTCTTCGCCGGCGTGGTGTCGGCGGACAACAACGGCGGCTTCGCCTCCGTGCGCAGCCCGGTTTCGCAATCGCCGGGCGGGGCGATCGACGCCCTCGAGCTCGAGGTGCGCGGCGATGGCCGCCGCTACAAGCTCAACCTGCGCACCGACCGCGGCTTCGACGGCATCAACTACCAGGCCGCATTCGAAACCAGCGCCGGCACCTGGATCCGTGCGCTGCTGCCCCTGGCGGCATTCCGCCCCACGCACCGCGGCCGCCCGATCGCCGACGCCGCATCGCTGCACGGCGCGCGGATCAAGCAGCTCGGGCTGATGATCGCCGACCGCCAGTTCGGCCCTTTCGAGCTGGCGATCCGCGGCATTGCCGTGATCAGCGCAGGGGAGGGCGGCGAAGGATCGCGCTGAGCCGGCCGGCCAAGGCCTTGAGGCGCGGGTTCATGCAGGCGCGAACAGGCCGTCGAGCGTCCCACCCAGGACGTTTGCCGGTTCAGCTTCGGTTCAGGATGTGCGCCCCATACTCCGCTCGCCTTGACCACGGAGTCCTCATGATGAAATCCAGCATCGCAACGTCGTCCTTGTTGCTCGCACTGGCTGCCGGCCTTGCGGGCCCGGTGTGCGCTGCCGACGAGAGCTCCCCAGCGCTTGCGCCAGACCCTTGCGCAGCCAGCAGTCGCGAGATCGCCGCGGTCGCGGCGCATCTGCGCGACGCCCGCGCGCAACGCACGGGCACGTCGGCGCAGACCGCCGCCCATGCGACGCTGGCCAGCGAACTGGACGCACACCTCGACGCCCTGCATGCGAATCTGCCCGCTCCGGGCACCCAGCGTGCGCAGGCAAGCGTGCTGCTGAGTGACATGCGTGATGCGGTATCGCTGATGCGCAGCGCCGCGCGCGCCGACGCACGGGAACTCGCCGCGCGACGAATCGAAGACGATCGTCGCCGCTACCGCACGCTGCTGACCACGCTCGGTTGCACCGACACGCGCCCCACATCGCTCTGAGCCGATTCCCCACGGCCGCGGAGTACCCGCTGGAGCTGCAGCCGATTGGCGCGCTCGGCGCCGGCACCCTGTCCTCTGTCGGCGCGCGCCTCATCGACGCACCCATCGCGCGCGTCCTGCTAAGGCGCTCACGCCGGCGATCAGCCCCTGGCGCCGCTACAGATCACCCGGCGCGCGCCCGGTCCGCACGACGTGCAGATCGCCACACCCTGGGCGGCTACTCGCAGCGCATCGTGGTGCACGAGCGCTACGTGCTGCGCATCCGCCACCCCGAGGCGCAGCTCGCCGCGGTGGCGCCGCTGCTGTGCGCCGGCATCACCACGTATTCGCCGCCGCGCCACTGGAAGGTGGGGCCGGGGCAGAAGGTCGGGGTGGTCGGCATCGGCGGCCTGGGCCACATGGGGTCAAGCTCGCCCATGCGATAGGCGCGCGCGTGGTGGCGTTCGCCACCTCGGCATCCAAGCGCGAGGCCGCGTTCGCGCTCGGGGCGGACGAGGTCGTGGTGTCGCGCAATGAAGACGAGATGGCGGCGCACAAAAAGAGCCTGGACTTCATCCTCAAAACCGTCGCCGCGCCGCACGAGCTCGATGCGTTCGTGAAGCTGCTCAAGCGCGACGGGGCGATGGTGCTGGTGGGCGCCCCCGCAGCGCCGCATCCGTCGCCCAGCGTGCTGCAGTTGATCATGCGCCGCCTGACCATCGCCGGTTCGATGATCGGCGGCATCCCCGAGACGCAGAAGATGCTCGACTTCTGCGTCGAGCACGGCATCGTCGCCGACATCGAGCTGATCCGCGCCGAGCAGATCAACGAGGCCTACGCGCGCATGCTCGCGGGCGACGTGAAGTATCGCTTCGTGATCGACAGCACGAGTCTGGGGTAACGCCACCCTCAAGCCGCGCGGCGGCTAAACCAGGCTTGATCGTGAGCGGAGATCCCGACAACGCGACCGAGTCGCATCAAGATCGCGCCGGGGATTGACGTCGACGACATCACCGACGCCAATCCCCAGGAGACCTTTGCCTGCCCGGTATCACCACGCGCTGGTAGGCCGCGCCTCAAGGGCGCCCACCTGATGGGCGGCGGTCTCGAGAACGGCGGGTCTTCGGGCTCTCGGACGGAGGGGTTTTGGCCGCCTGCCGCCATCGGAAACCGCATCCCCATCGCTGCCCTTGATTGCAGTTTGGGCTGGACCGTGTATACGCGGTTCGACCAAGTTCCGGGCCCCGCCAACCCTCCGCATGCAGCCCCACGCAGGTGCAGTGTCACCGCCTGTCCATTTCTGCCTCCCCTGCGCCGGCCAGTGCTCGCCAAGCCGCGCCGACTGGAAGACGTGGCCTTCGATGTCCTGGCCGCCTTCACTTGGCATCATGGCCGCAAAGCCGGTTTGCGCGCAGCCCCAGCCGGCCTTGATCGGCGTGCGCTTGACGCGCGTCGGCGCCTGGACCCGAGTGCGCCGGCCGCTGAGTGACGCGACTCAGTGATCGTTCCCCGCGTAGATCCACATCGAAACCGTGCGCCCGGCGCGGGTGAAGCCCATCGCCTCGTAGAACGCCACCGCGTCGCCGTCGGCGCTCAGCATCAGCTGGTGGAAGTCGCGGTAGCGCTCGAGCATCGCAGCCATCAGCTGGCGCCCGATGCCCTGGCGCTGGAACGCCGGCAACACGAGCATGTGCGGGAAATACGCCACCAGGTGCCCGTCCGAGATCGCATTGACCAGGCCCACCAGCCGTCCGTCCACGCGCGCGGTCGCCAGCGCATGCGAATCGCGCAGCGCGCGCATCAGCAGCGCGGGCTTGTCGGCGGATGACCAGCGATTGGCGACGTAAAGCGCCAGCACCTCATCGTGCTCGATCGGATCGGACAGGGAAATGACGGCGTTCAAGCGCATGCCTGGGAAATCCGGGAAGCGTGGCGGGATGGAGAAGCCTGAGGCCGGCGAGCCTGGCGCGCTCAGATCGTCGCCAGCACCGCCTGCAGCGTCTGCGCCCCGTGCGGCGACAGCAGCCAGCCGAGCGCCGCGCAGTTGAGCACCACGGTGATCCAGTAGGTGGTCTGGAACGAGGCCTTCGAGGACTTGTGGCGGAACAGCCGCTGCGCCGCCAGCGCGCCCGGCCAGCCGCCGAGCAGCGAGAACAGGTGCAGCGTGCTCTCCTGCACCCGCCAGACCTTGCGCACCGCGGCCGACTTGTCGTGCCCGTAGGCGAGGAAGGCGACCACGCTCGCGACGACATAGAGCCCGAGCACCGCCAGCGGCAGCCGCCCCTGCCAGGCCAGCACCCCCAGCAGGGCGAGGAAGCCCGCCGCGAACAGCGGGGGCAGGGCGCTGCGCCCAGGCGCGGCCGGTGCCACCGCGCGCTCGCCGACGAAGGCGACGGCTTTCGCCTGCGAATGTCCCTTGTCGTTGGTGACGCACGCATAGGTCACGAGCTCGTTCACCTGCGGCCGGCGCTGGCGGTTGGAGAACTCGCTGATGTGCAGGAAGACGCGTGCGCCGCCGCCATTGGGCGTGATGAAGCCGTAGCCTTTGTCGTCGTTCCAGGTGGTGATTCGTCCTTGGTAGCGCATGGGGTGAGGTGGGTGGTCAGGTTGTTCGGAAGGGGGCGGTGACGAACGCCGCGAGCGGTGCGGAGAATAAACCGCGCCGGACGCCGGTGTCGATGATGTGGCTCGGCACGCCGCTACTTGCCCGCCAGGGTTGCAAGCGCCGCGCGCACACGTGCCAGTGCACCCGGAAAGTCGAAGGCCTCAATCTGGCGTCGAACCTCTTCGAAGCGCAGCTGCAGGCTCTGGCGCAGGGCCTGCTGGTTTTCCGCAAGGAAGTTGATGGCCATCGTGTCGTCGTTGGCCAGCAAGGCCTCGAGTCGGGCCAGCACACCCGTGTCTACCCGTTGTTCAGGCATCTCCTGCAGCATCGTCTGATCGGCGTGCGCCAAGGCTTCCTGTATTGCTGCAATCAGCGTGGGCAGACGTTCGGCGAGCGGGACCAGCGCCGCTTGCACCTCCGCACGGTCGCCACGCGTGAGCGCGTCCTCGAGGTCGCTGGCGAGCCGATGGATGCTCGTGGCGCCGACCGTGCCGACCGCACCCTTCAGCGCGTGAGCCAGGCGCTTGGCGCCGACGAGATCGCCTTGTTCGATCTGTTCGGAGAGTTGTCGTGCATCGTCTCCATGGTGCTCGGCGAAGAGACTCAGGACAAGCGGGTAGTCCAGCCAGGAGCCGCCCAAGATGCGCAGGCCGTCTTCCAGATCCAGATCGGCAATTGCCGACAGCCGCGTGCGCAGCGCGACCTCGGCTCCGTTCGCAGGCAGTGCGCCAACCGGGGTCATAGCGGCCTGCGGCGCCATCCCGCGAGCGCCGGCAACGTCGTGCCGGCCGTCGCCATCATCAGGTGCGAAGCCCGCCTCGTCAGACGCCGAAAGCGGAACGCTCTCGGCTCGCCCCGGCAGCCACTTGTGCAAGGTGGCGTAGAGCCGCTCCGGCTCCACAGGCTTGGCGATGAAGTCGTTCATGCCGGCCTCCACGCAGGCGCGGCGGTCGTCATCGAAGGCATTGGCGGTCATTGCCAGAATCGGCTTGTCGTGCCAGCCGGGCAGGGCGCGGATGGCGCGGGTTGCGTCCAGCCCATCCATCACCGGCATCTGCATGTCCATCAGGATCAGCGCGTAGTCGGCGGTCTTGACCCGCTCCAGGGCCTCGGCGCCGTCTTCGGCAGTGTCGACCGTCAAACCGACGGCATGCAGCAGCTCCATTGCCACCAAACGGTTGATGGGATTGTCGTCCGTCAGCAACACCCGCGTGCCTGCCTGCTCGCGGCGCAGGGCCGGCTCGGCATCGGCGTGCTGCGCCGTCCGTGTCGGCATGATGCCGTGGCCGCGCTGCAACAGCACCGTAAACCAGAAGGTGCTGCCCTTGCCCGGGGTGCCTTCCATCCCCGCATCGCCGCCCATCATCTGCGCCAGGTTGCGCGTCAGCGCCAGACCGAGGCCGGTGCCGCCATATTTGCGGGTGGTGCTGGCGTCGGCCTGCTGGAACACCTGGAACAAGCGACTCCTCAGCGCCGGCGTCACGCCGATGCCCGTGTCCTCGACTTCAAAGCGGATCTGCAAGCCGGCCGCGCCGTCCTCGAGCAGCTTGGCGCGCAGGGCGATGCTGCCGCGCTCGGTAAACTTGACCGCGTTGCCGGCGAGGTTGAAGAGACATTGGCGCAGGCGCATCGGGTCGCCGCGCAGCCACGTCGGCACGGCGTCGCCATCGAGTTCGATGCGCAAGCCCTTGGCCTGGGCGGACGGGCGAATCAGCGAGGCGACATGGTCGAGCACCGCCGAGAGGTGGAAATCTTCCAGCGTCAGATCGAGTTTGCCGGCCTCGATCTTGGAGAGGTCGAGGATGTCGTTGATCAGGCCGAGCAGATGCCGGCCGGATGCCTGGATCTGCTCCAGTCGCGCGTCCTGCGGCGGAGTGACGCCATCCTTTCGCAGCAGATGGGTGAGGCCGATGATGGCGTTCATCGGCGTGCGGATCTCGTGGCTCATGTTGGCCAGGAAGGCGCTCTTGGCCTGGCTGGCGGCCTCGGCCTGCTGTCGGGCCTGAGCCAGTTCGGCGGTGCGCTGCGCCACCAGGTCTTCGAGGTGGTGGCGGTGGCGATCCAGCTCCTCGCCGAGGCGTCTCTTCTCGGTGATGTCTTCCTTCACCGCGACGTAATGGCTGATCCGGCCATCGGGCTGGCGCAGCGGAGCGATGTGGACAAACTCGACGTAGTCCTCGCCGCTGGCCTTGCGGTTGATCAGTTCGCCCTTCCAGGTCTGCCCGGCCGTGAGCGCCGCCCACATCGCGTCATAGGTGGCCTGCGGTGTCTTGCCCGATTGCAGGATGCGCGGGTTCCGGCCGATGACCTGCGCGCGCGTGTAGCCGCTGGTCGCCAGGAAGGCGGCGTTGGCATATTCGATCTCGGCCTCGAGGTTGGTGATGAGGATGCTCTCCGGGCTCTGCTCCACCGCCAGCGCCAGCTGGCGCAGCGAGGATTCCGCGCGGCGCTGGTCCTGCAGCACGCTCAACAGTGCCTGGCGTCCACGTTCCAGCTCCCGGGCGTGTTGCGCCACGGCGGCCTCGGCCTGCCGCCGCTGCGTCACGTCCATGGCCATGCTGATCACCACACGCCGCCCATCTGGCAGGCGGCCCAGCGGCGCAGCGCTGAATTCCCAGATGCACGTGCCGCCGTCCTTCGTGCGGATGACGTGATCGCCCGCGTATTTGCGTCGATCCAGCCCGTAGAGCGTGTCGATCTCGGCCTGCACCAGCGACCTGCGCTCGGCGTAGGCACGCTCGGCCCAGTCGCCGACGGTGGCCAGCTCCGCCCGCGTGTAGCCCGTGATTTCGCTCCACGAGTCGCTGAGCTCGAGGATGGCTCCGTCCTCGGCATGCAGCATGACGGGGAACGGCGAGTTCATCACCGCGCGCCGAAAGCGCGCCTCGCTCGCGCGCAGTTCCGCCGCCCCGCGACCCAGTTGCCGGCTTGCTTCGGCGATCTCGTCGATCTCCTGCTGCGGCGTCTGCGCGCCCGACGGGGCGGTCAGTGCGCTCACCTGCCGGCCGATGCGCCGACCGGACAGCGCGCCGCCGGCCACGCCGAACACGGTGGCCAGCAGGACGAGTGCGCCAAGCACGATCAGGGCATTACGCTGCTGTGTGTGATGACCGCTGCGCGGGACTTCGAGCACCACCGACCACGGCGAATGCTGCAGCGGGACGACGAAACGATGGTCTGCGTCGACATCGCGGGTGGCGTCGAAGCCGGGCGGCGAACGCCGCGCGATGTCGGTGCCGGCGCCGTCCTGCAGGGCGACGGACCAGCCCGCGGGCAAGGCGACCTGATCGATCTGCGCCTGGAAACCGGCCGCCTCCAGGAGGCTCAGCATGAGCCGCGGCGGCCGACCCTCGCGCACCACCGGCACGACGACGGCGACCAGCGGCACCTTGGCGAGCGGCCCGAAGACGATATCGCCGACCTGGGGCCTGCCCGTTTCGAGCGCCAGCGGCGCGGCAGTCCTGCCCCGCGAATCGGGCAGGCGAGGCAGCGCCGCGCCGAAGGGCACCCGTGTGTTGAACAGCATCTGGCGCTCATGGTCGGCGAAGATCACATGGCTGCCAAAGCTGGAGCGAAAGCCCTGCGCCTCGGCATACAGCTCGGGCCAGCGCTGCGGGTCGTCGGCCAGCGGCGAGACGGCCAGCATGTTGAGGGCATTGATGTGCGCCAGCGTGCGCTGATCGACACTGATCGCGAGGTTTTGGGCGCGGTGCTCGGCATCGCTCATGAATGCCGCCTCCTGCTCCCGCAGGTTGTCCCAGCCGAACCAAACGGCAAGCAGCAGCGGCGGCGCCATGCTGAGCCAGATCAGCCGGGTGAGGAAAACGGAGAGCGGCCGGGTCTTCACGGTGTCGTCTTCCCGCCCGGGGAATCCACGAAAGAAAGCTCGTAAGGCGGGGGCCGGCCCAGGTCGCGCGCCAGGGCGTTGGCCTCGCGCTTGAGCTCGATCACGCGCGCCTCGCGGTCCAGCATCGCCTCGTACCACTGCTGCAGCTCGGCGAGCTTTTGCTGGAGTTCGGAGTGGATGCGCTTGCGCTCCGAGATGTCTTCGACAACCGAGATGAAGTAATTCGGCTGCCCGCTGTCGCCGCGAATCAGGGCGACCGTCAGATTGATCCAGACCACCGAACCGTCCAGGCGGATGTAGCGCTTTTCAATCGAATAGGTCTTGATCTCTCCAGCCAGCATCTGCCGCACATATTCGAGATCGGCGTCCAGATCGTCGGGATGGGTGATGTCGTGAAAGGTCTTCGACAGCAGGTCCTCGCGGCAATAACCGACAATGTCGCAAAGCTTCTGGTTGACCCGCAGCCAGCGGCCTTCGGGGCTCACATGGGCAACGCCCACGGCGGCCTGCTCGAAGGTGGCGCGGAAACGCTCTTCGCTCTCGCGCAGCGCGTTCTCCGCCTGCCGGCGAATGGTGATGTCGTGAGCCAGCACCAGTTCGGACTTGCGCCCCTCGAACTCCAGCACGTGAGAGGTGATCTCGACGTCGATCACACTGCCGTCTCTCTTCAAGTGCCTCCAGACACCCGCCTGATCAAGACCTTCCGTGGACAGCGCCTCCAGATTCCTGTAGAGGCGCGGCAGATCCTCGGGCGGGCGGATATCCTTGATCGTCATGGACAGGAATTCATCCCGCGAATAGCCGTAGTGACTGGATGCAGCATCGTTCACGGCAAGAAAGCGCAGCGTCTCGAGCTCATAGACCCACATGGGGTGCGGGTTCGACTCGAAGAGACGGCGGTAGTGGGCTTCGCTCCGGCTCTGTTCCGCCTGAGCACGCTTGAGCCGACGAATGGCGACGACAAGCGCCAGGGTCAACGCCGACGCGATCAACAGCCCTGCCATCAACACGAGAACGGTGCGACTGCGCGCGTCGGCCTCGGCGGTGCGGGCCGCCACCAACGCTTCCAGCCGCTCCTGGTAGTGCCACAAGCCCTGGTCGCGATCACGTCCCGGGGAGATGTCGTGAATGATCGACAGCAGCAGACGACGGCCATCGAAGTCGAAGGGATGGGAATACACCTCGACGGTACGGACCTCGTCGTTGGCCAGTCGATGGCGAAAGATGAAGTAATTGCGGTTTTCCTTTTCGGCAAGGGCGCGCTCGGCCGCCACCTGCCCGGCGCTGAACGTGTTGATCTGCTCGATGCGCATGGCCTTGAGCACATCGCGTCCGCGACCATAGAAGTCCGCCGCGGCGGGGTTGGCATCGACAATCTGCCCCGACGTGGGGTCGATCAGCAGCATCACGACGCCATGCCTGTCGAACACCTGCCGGAAATCGGGCACCTGTGCGACCAGGGGAGAGGCGATCAGCGCCAGCCACAGCGCGGCGAGGATGTGACGCAGTGATGGGCGCTGCCGGTTCATGCCGCAGTTCCGGAGTGCAGGACGTCTGGCGCGCGGGTCGGACATGACCGACGCTGCGGCGATGTCGGAGTTGGTCGGCATCATGGTGCGCTTCAGGCGGCAGGGTCGCGGTGGCGCTCGGCGATGCGGACGAATTCAGCGTAGTTCGCCAGGAAGGCATCGGCCACGTCGGGGTCGAAATGGCAGCCCCGGCCGGCCACGATGACGTCCCGCGCGCCCTCGTAGGACATGGCCGGCTTGTACACGCGCACCGAAATCAGCGCATCGAAGACATCGGCCAGCGCCATGAGGCGAGCCGATAGCGGGATGGCCTCTGCTGCAAGACCATGGGGGTAACCGCTGCCATCCCATTTTTCGTGATGCCAGTGGGCGATTTCCTTGGCCAGCACGAGGAAATCCACGGGTGTCTCGATGTCGGACTCGGCGCGCTCGATGGCCTCGGCGCCAATCTCGGCGTGGGTTTTCATGACCGCCCATTCCTCCGGCGTCAACGCACCGGGCTTCAGCAGGATGGCGTCGGGAATCCCGACCTTGCCGATATCGTGCAGCGGCGCCGACTTGGTGAGGAGGTCGATGTAGCGCGGTGTGAGCACAGCGCTGAAGCGCGGGTGGTGCTGCAGCGCCGTGGCGAGCTGGTGGACATAGCCCTGCGTGCGCAGGATGTGGTTGCCAGTCTCGGGGTCGCGCGTTTCGGCGAGATGGGCCAGGGCGCGGATGCTGACCAGCTGGGTCAGCTCGTTCTCGCGCATGCGTCGCGCCACTTCCGCGTCGAGCAGGGCGTTCTGGTCGCGCAAGAAGTCGCGGCCACGCTTGGCATCGAGCTGGGTGCGCACACGGGCCAGCAGCACGCCGGGGCGAATCGGCTTGGTGAGATAGTCGGCGGCGCCCAGGGCCAGGCCGCGCTCCTCGTTGACATCGTCGTCGAGGGCGGTGACGAAAAGCACCGGGATGTCGCGCGTCGCCGGGTCGGCGCGCAGCCTCGCCAGGACTTCGTAGCCATCCATCTCGGGCATCATCACGTCGAGCAGGATGAGATCCGGCCTTGGCAGCGGCTGCACCGCGACTAGGCAGCGGCTGCCGGAATTGACGGCACGCACGCGGTAGTGGGGCCGCAAAAGGTGCGTCAGCACCGCCAGATTGGCCGGCTCGTCATCGACGATCAGAAGGGTGTGTTCAAGCACGGGCGCTCCAGCGCGAAGGCTACGACAACAGTCTACGAGTTTTTGCATCGCGCGTTGGCGGATGTTGGGCGGATCTGCACGCACCGCCTGGCAAAATCGTTCTGGGCAAACCGGCCGCTTGAAGGGTGGCGCCTTGGCGTGGAGATATGGCAGCCGCTGGCCGGGGTTAGGTTTTCCCAGCGGACATCCAGGAGGCAAGCTCGCAGTCAATGTCCTTGTGAGCGGAGGTTCTACCGTACCGGCCCGGTCCGCCTTGGAGCGGATGCCGATGGCGCCGGTGGCGTCGATCCAGCATTTGGGGCGGGGTGAAGTCGTTCAGCCCGGTCGGCATCCTGATCCCGTCGAATTCGAAGGCACTGAACTCGGTAAAGCGTTCACGGCACTTGATCGGGCTCATGGGCAATCGCCGTCAGGATATGAGATGCAAGTGCTTTGCATGATGCATCACACTTTCGAGCGCCCGGCAGCCGACGGAATGCCATCCCTTGGCCCGCTGAGTCAGTGCTCCGTGGTCCGGGGCCGCTTCGCCTCGGCCAGCGCATACACGTAGGCTTCCACCTCGGTGCCGTCGGTCAGGATCGCCATCGTCGGCTCGCGGACGTAGTCCTCGCCCTCGAAGGCATCCAGCGCGGGCCAGTGGGCGGCGAGGTTCGGCGACACGAAGACGTGTCGGGCGATCTCCTCGCCGTGCGCGTCGAGGATCAGGGCGGGAAAGCCGGATTGCTCGAATCCCCAGCCGGCGTGGACGAGGCGGCCGCGCACGCTGGCGGGTTGCCAGCTGCCGCCGATCTTCTGCATCACGTGCTCGTTGGGGCGGCCGGGGCCGAGCGTGCCGTAGACGAAAAGGCGTTCCATGGAAATCTCCGGGTCGACGTGCGGCGGTGGGGTGCAGGCTGCTGGAGTTGGCGTCTGCACGCGCTCTGCTCTGGATTGCACCACAACGTGATGCCGCCGACGGCGCTCAAGGACTTGCCTACAGGGTTGTCTGTTCACGCGTTCCCTGCCTCGCCTCCGCAATCAGCGTTTCATGTAGGCACCTACGCCGACCAGATGGCGACCGACGCGCTTCACGAAGGACAACTTTCTCTCCGTCTTGCGCGTGACAGGATTCATCCAGAGATAGTCGACCTGCGCGACCTCCTGCTCGGCGCTCAGCCGGATCATCTCCTGGATGAAGGGTTTCCCGTCCGCGTCGCGCAGATCGCCGACGCTCTTGCCGATCAGGCGGGGCTGCGATCCGTGGGCGCGCGCGTGTTGATCGTCCAGATCGATCACGAAGACGTAGAGATCGTCCTGGATGAAGCCGCCATTGAGGTCGTTGAAATTGCGGATCGCGGCTTCGGGATCCTGCCTCAGCTCGTGAATCGCC
>Ga0209573_1002851_pt1 | contig 20573 bp, 18 predicted proteins | sample TNRBio252014_DNA_FD_185870 | JGI IMG/M metagenome (GOLD analysis project Ga0209573, IMG submission 185870) | Wastewater treatment Type I Accumulibacter community from EBPR Bioreactor in Madison, WI, USA - TNR Reactor_6/25/2014_ DNA (SPAdes)... | ecosystem: Engineered > Bioreactor > EBPR >...
TAGAGCACGCGCCGCTCGGACAGCCCCTTGGCGCGCGCGGTCAGCACGTACTGCTGGTGGATCTGGTCGAGGAACGAGTTCTTGGTGAGCATCGTCAGCGTCGCGAAGCCGCCGATCACCATCGCCGTGATCGGCAGCACCAGGTGCCAGAAGTAGTCGCCCATGCGCGCCGGCCACGACAGCATCTCCCAGTCCTCCGAGGTGAGGCCGCGCAACGGAAACCACTGCACCCAGCTGCCGCCGGCGAACAGCACCAGCAGCAGGACCGCGAACAGGAACGCCGGGATGGCGTCGCCGACGATGACGATCATCGAGGTGGCGACATCGAAGCGCGAGCCGTCGCGCACCGCCTTGGCGATGCCCAGCGGGATCGAGATCAGATAGACGAGCAAGGTCGTCCAAAGCCCCAGAGAGATGGAAACTGGCATCTTCTCCAGCACCAGATCGACGACGCGGCGGTTGCGGAAGTAACTCTCGCCGAAGTCGGCGACGATATAGTTCCCGAGCATCATCACGAACCGCTCGTGCAGCGGCCGGTCGAAGCCGAACTGCTTTTCCAGCGAGGCGATGAACTCCGGGTCCAGGCCCTGCGCGCCGCGATAGCCACCGCCCGCCTCGGCAGGACCCGCCTGCCCGCCCGCCACCTCGCCGCCACCGCCGCGGCTCACCCGCTCGGTGATCGCCGAGCCCTCGCCGGTGAGCCGGGCGACGATCTGCTCCACCGGCCCGCCGGGCGCGGTCTGGATGATCAGGAAGTTGACCAGCATGATGGCCAACAGCGTCGGCACGATCAGCAGCAGGCGCCTGAGAATATAGCCGGTCATCCGCGCGTCCCGCCCCTCGTCGCCTCTCACCCCTCTGCTCACCCCTGGCGACGGTCGGGGTGAGGTGTACGAACTCCCCTCCCTTCCGCACACTCGACGGCTCTGAACCAGGAGGCCGCGACACGGATCAGCGCGGCGCCGCCTTTATAGTCTCAACCGAAGGCTTCGCGAGCCCTCTTTTCCCTCGGAACGCCCGCCTCGGAGACGTTGCGGTGACATTCAACGGCGTTGACGCGGGGGCACCGGCGCGCTATGTTCACGATATGTACCACGCTCATGCACGCGTTTCAAGTGTCTGCCGGCGAAATGACGACTTTCGACGACAGATGACGACATTTACCGGACATCCGGTAACATTGCAGCATTTTCAATACGATAGCAGGTGCAGCCGGCACGAGACCATCGGCGAGACGCCTCGAACCGGACGACATCGGCACGCGATCGGCTCACCCGCCCAGCGGAGGCTTCGAGACGCAGCGGAATGCCGCAACGGCGGATGTCGACGGCCCGTCGTGGACAGGATTCATCCCAGCCGCTGCAGCAGGGCCATCGCGGCGGCGGGGGCGCGGATCTTGGCGCCGTCGATGACGTAGACGAAGCAGTCTCGCCGGCCGCTCGTCGGCTCGGCGACGGCAGGGGTGCCGAGCTTCGGCAGGTCGGTCGGCTCGCCGCCGGCGGCCCAGGTGCGCAGGCGGTCGGCCAAGCGGTCGAGTTCGGCCGGCGGGTAGCCGGTGGGCTCCGCCTCGCTGCAGCGTTGCAGCCGGGCGTAGACGAAATCGGCGCTCAGGTCGGCGATCGACGGATACTTCTCGCTTGTCGGTGAAGACGATGGCGACGCTGGCGCTGCTTGCCAGCGACAACACCTGTGGATCGCGGAAGCTCGGGTGGCGGACCTCCAGCGCATGGCGGATGCGTCGGCCGTCCAGTTCGCGCGGCAGCAGCGCGAGAAACGCCACGAGGTCCCCTTCGTCGAATCGGCGGAAGGGCGCCAGTTGCCAGAGGATCGGCCCCAGCTTGTCGCCGAGGTCAAGGACGCCGCTGCCGAAGAATCGCTCGATCGACGGCCCGGCATCGGCGAGCTTGGTTCGGCCGACGGCATAGCGCGAAGCCTTGACCGCGAACACGAAGTCGTCCGGCGTCTCGACCGCCCAGCGGCGGAAGCCGGCCGGCTTCTGCGTGCGGTAGAAGGTGGCGTTGATCTCGATCGTCGTGACGTGCCGGCTGGCGTAGTCCAGTTCGCGAGCCTGCTTCAGGCCTTTGGGATAGAAGGCCCCGCGCCACGGCGGATACATCCAGCCGCCGATGCCGACGCGGATCACCGCTGTGAGGCCGACGGCTGTCTCATCATCAGTGTGCCTCGTCCCAGTTGCGGCCGACCCCTGTATCGACCACCAGCGGAACGTCGAGGCGGGCCACCTGTTCCATCACCGCCGTCACCGCCATGCGCGTCTCCGCCACCTCGGCTTCCGGAACCTCGAACAGCAACTCGTCGTGCACCTGCAGCAGCATGCGCGCCGAGAGCCCACGGGACGCGAGCGCGCCGGGGACTCGGATCATCGCGCGCTTGATGATGTCGGCGGCACCGCCCTGGATCGGTGCGTTGATCGCCGCCCGCTCGGCGAAGCTACGCATCGAAGGGTTCCGGTCGTCGATGCCCTTGGCCCAGCAGCGCCGGCCGAACAGCGTCGTCACCCAGCCCTGGCGGCGCGCCTGCTCCTTGGTCCGCGCCATGTAGTCGCGGATGCCGGGATAGCGCTCGAAGTAGGCGTCGATGTAGGCGGCGGCCTCGGCGCGGCCGATGCCGAGCTGGCGGGCGAGGCCGAACGGCGAGATGCCGTAGATGATGCCGAAGTTGATCGCCTTCGCCTTGCGGCGCACCAGCGGGTCCATCCCTTCGATCGGCACGCCGAACACTTGGGCGGCGGTGATCGCGTGCACGTCGAGCCCGGCGCGGAACGCGTCCTTCAGCGCGCCGATGTCCGCCACGTGCGCCAACAGCCGCAGCTCGATCTGCGAGTAGTCGGCGCTGAGCAGCACGCAGCCGTCGCGGGCGACGAAGGTGCTCCGGATCTTCCGGCCCTCCTCGGTGCGGACCGGAATGTTCTGCAGGTTGGGGTCGGAGGACGACAGCCGCCCGGTGCCGGCCACCGCCTGCTGGAAGCTGGTATGGACACGCCCGGTCTCCGGGTTGATCTGGCCGACCAGCGCATCGGCGTACGTGCTCTTCAGCTTGGCGAGCTGGCGCCAGTCCAGCACCTTCTGCGGCAGCGGATGGCCCTCTGCGGCCAGAAGGTCCAGCACGTCGGCACCGGTGGCGTACGCCCCGGTCTTGCCCTTCTTGCCGGCGCCGAGGCCGAGTTCGTCGAACAGCACGGTGCCGAGTTGCTTCGGCGAGCCGATGTTGAACGGGTGGCCGGCGAGCGCATGGATCTCCGTCTCCAGCACCGCCAGCTTCCGCCCGAATTCGTCGCTCAGCCCGCGCAGCCGGGCGGCGTCGACGAGGATGCCGTCCCGCTCCATCGCCGCCAGCACCGGCACCAGCGGCCGCTCCAGTGTCTCGTAGACGCCGACCAGCCGGTCCGCCAGAAGCTGCGGCTTCAGCGCCCGCCACAGCCGCAGAGTGACGTCGGCATCCTCGGCGGCGTAGCGCACCGCGTCGGCCACCGGCACGCGGTCGAAGGTGATCTGCGTCTTGCCGCTGCCGGCGACGTCACTGAACTTCACCGTCGTGTGCTGCAGGTGCAGGAGCGCGAGTTCGTCCATGCCGTGCCCGTGCAGGCCGGCGGCGAGCACGTACGACAGCAGCATGGTGTCGTCGATCGGCGCCACTTCGATGCCGTGCCGGGCGAAGACGTGGCCGTCGAACTTGATGTTCTGGCCGATCTTCAGGACCGCCTCGTCCTCCAGCAACGGCTTGAGGATCGCCATCGCCCGCGCACACGGGATCTGCCGCGGCGAAGGCTCGAGCATGTCGTTGGCGCAGTGGCCGAGCGGGATGTAGCAGGCGCGGCCGGGGGCCAGCGCCAGCGACAGCCCGGCGATCTCGGCCCGCATCGGGTCGAGCGAGGTGGTCTCGGTATCGACGGCGACCAGGCCCTGCAGCGCCGCCGCCGACACCCAGCGGAGCAGGTCCGCCTCGTCCTGCACCAGTTCGTAATGCGCATTGACCGCGGCGGGCGTCGGCGCCGGCGCGAGGCCCGCTTCGACCGTCGGTGACGCGGCCAGCGCGCCGCGGTTCTGCAGCCGAGCGATCACCGAACGGAACGCCTGCTCCTGCAGGAACGCCAGCAGCCGCTCGCGATCCGGCTCGCGCTTCGCCAGCGCCTCCAGCGGTTCCGGCGCCGGGACGTCGTCGCGCAGCCGCACCAGCTCGCGCGACATCCGCGCGGCGTCGGCGTGCGCTAGCAGCATCTCGCGCCGCTTCGGCTGGCGGATCTCGCCCGCCCGCGCCAGCAGGGTGTCCAGATCGCCGTACTCGGCCAGCAACTGTGCCGCCGTCTTCGCGCCGATGCCGGGAACGCCGGGCACGTTGTCGACCGGATCGCCGGCCAGCGCCTGCACCTCGATCACCTTCTCCGGGCCGACGCCGAACTTCTCGCGCACCTGCTCCTCGCCGATCGGCCGGTTGTTGACCGGATCGAACATCGCCACGCCCGGGCGGATGAGCTGCATCAGGTCCTTGTCGGAGGAGACGATCGTCACCTCCGCGCCGGCCTCCGTCGCCAGCCGCGCGTATGTCGCGATCAGGTCGTCCGCCTCCCAGCCCTCGCTCTCGACACAAGCGACGCGGAAGGCGCGGACGGCGTCGCGGATCAGCGCGAACTGCGGGATCAGCGCGTCCGGCGGCGGCGGCCGTTGCGCCTTGTAGGCGGGGTAGAGGTCGTTGCGGAACGTCTGCCGGGCGGCATCGAACACCACCGCCAGATGGTCGGCGTCGGTCTCCGCCAGAAGCTTGACCAGCATGTTGACGAAGCCGAGCACGGCATTGACGGGCGTGCCGTCCGGCCGCGACAGCGGCGGCAGCTTGTGGAAGGCGCGGAAGATGAAGCCGGAGCCGTCGACCAGGAAGACGTGCCGGGGCGGTTGTGCCGCGGGCGGCAGGTCCGGCCCGCCGGGAGCTTCGAGGGTGCCGGTCAGTGCCCGCCCGCCGCGGCGGCGCCTTCGGCCAGGACGAAGCGGCGCGAGCAGTACGGGCAGACGACCTCGCCCTCGCGCTCGATGCGCAGGTAGACGAGCGGATGGCCGAGCGGGCCACCGCCCCCGTCGCAGCCGACCACGGGACTGGTCACCATGACGATCTCATCGCCGCCGGCCACGGAAACATCGGGCATCTGTGTACGCACCATCGCTCACGCTGAAGGCCTGGATGATAGCGATTGCCGCCGGACAATCAACGCCCGCGCACCGACCGGCGGCGGTGCCCGCGTGTGGACGACGCGCCTCCGACGCGATACCGTGCCATGGCTGGCGGAGGGGATCGGTCGTATGCAGGGCGAGGACAGAGCGGTCATCGGCCTCCGTGCGGCATGGGCCGCCGGTTGGCGGGCCTTCGTGCAGCGCCCGCTCTTCTGGATCGCTGTGGAAGTCGTGGTCGCGGCGCTGGCGATCGGCGGCGGCTTCGTGATCACGGCTGTGCTCGCCGCGCTGTTGGCGCTCGCGGGCGTGAGCGACCCGCCACCGTTCGTCATCTTCGTCTACGTGCTTTCGGGCATCGGGATGTGGTCGCTGCTGATCGCGCAGTTGGCGATGGGGAAGGTCTGGGTCAGCCTGCAGGGCGTCGACGGGGCAAGGCCGAGCCTCTGGGCCCTGTTCGCCAAACCAAACCTGATGTGGCGCTTTTGCGCCGGCTACGCCCTGTTCATCACGCTCGTCGGCCTGGGCCTGCTGCTACTCGTCGTTCCGGGCGTCCGGGCGATGCTGCGCTGGTGTTGCTGGCCGTGTGTGATGGTCGATCGCGATCTCGGCGTGTTCGCGTCCTTCGCCGAGAGTGCGCGGCTGACCCGGGGCCGGCTGCTGAAGCTGCTGGCGTTCTGGGTCGCGGCCTTTGCCCTGATCGCGCTGGTGACGCTGCTGATGCGCGCCCTCGCCGGCGTCCTCCTCCCGTCCGCGGAAGCAGTCACCGGCATTCTCGGCATCCCGCTCGCCTGGCTCTACAACCCGCTGATCTGGCTCTCCTTCACCTGGATCTACCGCCGGCTGTCGCCGGCACGGCCGGCGCACGAAGCCGCCGTGGCCGATTGACCGACGGCGGGGCCGGGTGATAGTAGCGATGTAGGGTGGAGTGAGCGGAGCGAACTCCACCGGTTCCGTGTTAAGGAACGCTTGCGACGTTGTGCCCGTTTGCCGAACAAAAGCGGTGGACTTCGATCCGCTCACTCCACCCTACGAGCTGTTCACTTCGACAGCGAACCTTGGCACAAGATGCCGCGGGGCCGTCCACCCCAACGCATGGAGCGAAGCGGAATGCGGGAACCTTCGCGGCAGGCAAACCCGTATTCCGCTGCACTCCATACGGGGTACGCTTGCTGCTACCCCTCATTCCGACGTTGCGGAATTTCGGCCAATCCATGTTCTTTGTAGAATACAGACAGGAGATTTTCAACCTCAACGATTTCTCGTTTGACTCCGGCAGAATGATTATCATGGATATCAACATTAAGGTGGTCTAGGCCGCGTACTTGTTCAAAAAGGCCTACTTGGTATCGCTCAGAAATTTCGTCGTAGATGATAATTAGTTGACACGGGCGTGCGTCGCGCATTGCCTTTCTCGCCCACCTTTGCCATTGGTCGCGCTCAACAAAGAAAACTGCGCAAGAACAATACTTGCAAACCTTAGAAACCTCGAATCTAATGCTTTCCGAGACACCATTGATATTGACAATAACCATTCTGGAATTCGAAATCCAGGCGCTAACGACTTCCTTCCAATCAGGGGTGTCATAGAGTGAAAGGCATAGAAAATTTTCAGTCTGATAGCGCTGGCCCGCATTGAGAAGTGGCCGTGCAAGATTTGCGGCCTCAACATATTGTAGTCCAGCATTGTTGGTGAAATGAATAACCGATCTATGAATGTAGGTGCTGCTCGTATCATCCATCCACTTCGCACCAACGGCCCCATGCGCGGCACTTCCCACTTGATGATGCGTTTCGCGTGTACTCTCAGCTTCGAAATTTCTCAGATAAAGTATAGATTTATTTGCTATTGCAACTAAACCGGGATTCTTGTCTATGTATTCTGTTAGCGCAAGAATTTCTAGGTTTGCGTTCACCGCAACTAGTCTATTATGCCATAAGCCAGCCTGGCGCTGCCCGACGACAGAAAATATGAAAAGAATACCTCCTAATAGAGTAATAATAATTGTAAAAATAAAATGTAACATGTCATAGATATTATGGGGATGAAAAAGATGAGGAAGTAATAATACCAAAAATACTGCACTGTATATCCCTGATAAATTCCTCCGCACTTTTTTTCTCATGTGAATTAGGTAATTAATACGATGTTTTAAACTAGGAAGTTGCGCAAATGCTTTTCTTTCTGAGTTGCTCCATCTCGTTCTTATATATCCGCTGCGACTTGGTCCACAAACCAACTTCATAATGATTCGCTCTACGGAACACATAGAACTAAAGGAATTTTTTCTAAAAAATGTTTGCATGATTATTTAATTTGTAATGGGCTGCATAGCCCGCCCTAGTCCCCTGCGGCGGGTGTCACAGTTGTCCTATAAAAAGAGTAGTAGCCGCCAAGGCCATGTTAGCAAATGAAAACCACTGATGGCCGCCAATTTGTCGAGGATGCTAATCTCACCTCTACGACCTCCTCTGTCACACTTCGCTTTAGACCCACCCTTGTACCTATTCTATCGGTCAAATGCGTCATTGGACGAGACGGTCCGGTCCGTCCGCTTCCGACATCACCCGCTGCCGTCCGTAACTTGCCAGCGATCGCGAGGCCCGCACCCCCGCCTCAATGCTTCAAGATCTGGCTCAAAAACTTCTGCGTCCGGTCGCTCTTGGGCGCGGTGAAGAAGGTCTGCGGCGGGGCCATTTCGACGATCTGGCCCTGGTCCATGAAGACGACGGTATCGGCCACGGTCTTGGCGAAGCCCATCTCGTGGGTGACGCAGATCATCGTCATGCCGGCGCGGGCGAGTTCGACCATGACGTCGAGGACTTCCTTGATCATCTCCGGATCGAGGGCGGAGGTCGGCTCGTCGAACAGCATGATCTCCGGCTTCAGGCACAGCGCACGCGCGATCGCCACGCGCTGCTGCTGGCCGCCGGAGAGCTGGCCCGGATACTTGTTGGCCTGCTCGGGGATGTGCACGCGCTCCAGGTATTCCATCGCGGTGGCGATCGCCTGTTTCTTCGGCACCCGCTTCACCCAGGTCGGCGCCAGGATCAGGTTGTCGAGCACGCTCAGGTGCGGGAACAGGTTGAACTGCTGGAACACCATGCCGACGTCGCGGCGGATGCGCTCGACGGTGCGCACGTCGCGCGTCAACTCGGTGCCGTTGACGACGATGCGGCCCTGCTGGTGCTCCTCGAGTGCGTTGACGCAGCGGATCATCGTCGACTTGCCGGAGCCGGACGGACCGCAGACGACGATCCGCTCGCCGCGCCGGATGGTCAGCGACACGTCGCGCAGCACGTGGAACGTGCCGTACCACTTGTTCACCTTGTCGAGGTCGATGGCGACCTCGGGCTGCGTCTGCGGCGCCTGCATCGGTTCGGCCACGATATCCGGTCTCCTCAGGTTCGGCGGTGCCCGGTCTCCATGCGGCGCTCGATGAACTGGCTGTAGCGCGACATGAAGAAGCAGAAGCCCCAGTAGATCATCGCCACGAACACGTAGCTCTCGACGAAGAACGGCCGCCACTGCGGGTCCGCCAGCGCCGTCTTCGCCGTCGTCAGCAAATCGAACAGGCCGATGATGATCACCAGCGAGGTGTCCTTGAACATGCTGATGAACTGATTGACCAGCGGCGGGATGGAGATCTTCAGCGCCTGCGGCAGGATGATCAGGCCCATCTTCCGCCAGTATCCCAGCCCCAGCGCATCCGCCGCCTCGTACTGGCCGCGCGGCACCGCCTGCAGTCCGCCGCGTACCGCCTCGGCGAGGTAGGCCGCGGTGAACAGGATGATGCCCACCTGCGCGCGCAGCAGCTTGTCGATGGTCACGCCTTCCGGCAGGAACAGCGGGAACATCACCGAGGCCATGAACAGCACGCTGACCAGGGGGACGCCGCGGACGAATTCGATGAAGGCGACGCAGACCGAGCGGATCGCCGGCAGCTCCGAGCGCCGGCCCAGCGCCAGCAGGATCGCCAGCGGGAACGAGCACACCATGCCGACCACGGAGAGGATCAGCGTCAGCGGCAGGCCGCCCCACTGGTCGTTGGGAACGAACGTCATTCCCAGGACGCCGCCCCACATCAGCAGGGCGCAGAGCGCGAACACCGCCGTCCACAGACCGAGGAGCCACGGCCGCCAGAAGCCGGGATAGCAGGTGGTCACCAGGGCGATGATGAACAGCATGATCGCCACCAGCGGCCGCCACTGCTCGCCCCAGGGGTAGAGGCCGAACAGAATGAAGCGGTGCTTCTCGGTGATCAGCGCCCAGCAGGCCCCCTCCGCTTCCCGGCAGACAGTCGGGTCGGACGTGCGCCAGACCGCGCCGAACCACGCCCACTGCAGCAGCGGCGGCACCGCCTCCCACAGGATCCAGGCGCACAGCAGGGTCAGCAGCGTGTTGGGAATGCTGGAGAACAGGTTCTGCCGCGCCCACCCGCCGATCAGCGTGTGCAGGCCGACCGCGGGATGCGCCGGCGGCGCCAGGTGCGGCTCGACCGGCTCTTCCTCGCGCGCGAAGATTTCCTCGGGGGTCTCTTCGAAGCGGCGCGTCATCACCGGCCGCCCTTCAGCGCGAGGCGCTGGTTGTACCAGTTCATGAAGGTCGAGATCGACAGGCTGACGGTCAGGTAGACGGCCATGATCACGGCGATGCCCTCGACCGCCTGACCGGTCTGGTTGATCGCCGTGTTCGCCGTGCTGACCAGGTCCGGAAAGCCGATAGCGACGGCGAGCGAGGAGTTCTTGGTGAGGTTGAGGTATTGGCTGGTGAGCGGCGGGATGATCACCCGCAGTGCCTGCGGCAGCACCACCAGCCGCAGCACCTGCCCGCGCGAGAGGCCCAGCGCGAGCGCGGCTTCGGTCTGGCCGTGGGCGACGGCGAGGATGCCGCCGCGCACGATCTCGGCGATGAAGGCGCCGGTGTACAGCACCAGGCCGACCAACAGCGCGGTGAACTCGGGCGTGACCGTCAGGCCGCCCTGGAAGTTGAAGCCGCGCAGTTCGGGCACGTCCATCGCCGTCGGCGCACCGCCCAGCAGCCAGACCAGGATCGGCAGGCCGAGGATCAGTGCGGCGCCGGCCTTGACCGTCGGGAAGAGCTGGCCGGTCCGTTCGCGCCGCCGCGCGGCCCAGCGGCCGACCGCCCAGGCGCCGACGATGCCGACGAGCACCGCCGCCCCCATCCAGAGATGCGTGGTCTGCCACACCGGCTCCGGGATCTTCAGCCCGCGGGCGCTGATGAACACGCCCGGCAGCGGATGCAGCGCCTGACGCGGCCCCGGCAACGCTTCGGTGATCAGCGAGTACCAGAAGAACAGCTGCAGCAGGACGGGGATGTTGCGCAGCCCCTCGACGTAGACGGAGGCGAAGCGAGCGACCAGCCAGTTGCGCGAGAGCCGGGCGACGCCGACGATGGTGCCCAGGATCGAGGCGAGGATGATGCCGACGAACGAGACCTTCAGCGTGTTCAGCAGGCCGACCACCAGGACTTGCAGGTAGCTGTCCGCCGGAGTGTATTCGATCAGGCTCTCGCTGACCGCGAACCCGGCCTCGCGCTGGAGGAAGCCGAACCCGGTGGCGATGTTGCGGCTTTCCAGGTTGTCGAGGGTGTTGGTGACGAGGTAGAAGGCGAGAAGAACGACGGCACCGAGCACCAGCACCTGATAGAGGATCGCCCGAACGCGGCGGTCGTTCCACCAGACGACGGTCGGCTCGCGCGTTGCAGTCCTCGGCAGATCCGACATCACCACCCTTCCGTCACACAGGAGGAGCCGCCCCGCCTGAAACGGGGCGGCGGCTGGTCAGCGGATCGGCGGTGAGTACATCAGGCCGCCACTGGTCCACTGCGCGTTCAGACCCCGCGGCAGTTGCAATTTCGAGGCCATTCCGACATTGCGCTCGAACGACTCGCCGTAGTTGCCGACCAGCCGGATGATGTTGTAGGCCCACTTGTTGTCCAGGCCCATGCCCTTGCCCAGGTCGCCGGTGACGCCCAGCAGCCGCTGCACGTTCGGATCCGGGCTCTTCAGGCCGGCCTCGACGTTGGCGGCGGTGAGCCCCCGCTCCTCGGCGTCGATCATCGCGAACAGTGACCACTTGACGATGTCGAACCACTGGTCGTCGCCCTGGCGGACGGACGGGCCGAGCGGCTCCTTGGAGATCAGCTCGGGCAGGATGATGTAGTCGGCGGGATTGGGCGTGTCGTTGGCGCGGACGGCGGCGAGCTGCGAGGCGTCCGACGTGATGGCGTCGCACCGCCCGGAGACGAAGGCGCCCGTCACCTCTTCGTACTTCTCGATGGTGACCGGCTTCAGGTCCATCTTGTTGGCACGGAAGTAGTCGGCCAGGTTGAGTTCGGTGGTGGTGCCGGTCTGCACGCAGACGGTGGCGCCGCCCAGCTGCTTGGCGCTGGTGACGCCGAGCTTCTTGGCGACCATGAAGCCCTGGCCGTCGTAATAGTTGACGCCGGTGAAGTCGAGCCCGTTCGCCGTGTCACGGGTCAGCGTCCAGGTGGTGTTGCGCGAGAGAAGGTCGATCTCGCCGGATTGCAGCGCCGTCAGGCGCGCCTGCGCGCTGAGCGGCACGTACTTCACCTTCTTGTCGTCGCCGAACACGGCGGCCGCGACGGCGCGGCAGACGTCGATGTCGATGCCGCGCCATACGCCTTTGTCGTCGGGCGCGCCGAAGCCGAACAGGCTGCTGTGCACGCCGCAGACGACTTCGCCGCGCGCCTTGACCGCATCGAGAGTGCCGGCCGCCGAGGCGGCTGGCGCGAACCCGACGAGGCCGACAGCGGCGAGCAGCGCGGCGGCAAGTCTCGATTGCCGGAAACTCCGTCCCTTCATTCGATTCTCCTCGATGATCCGACCGCGGACACTTCGGGCGGTTCCGACGGTACGGCGCGCGACGCGCTTTCGTTGCAGACCAGTAATCCTGTTATCGACTTCCGACGGTATATTGCAATGCTTTCGACACGGAGTCGTCACCCGAACGAGACGCAATTGCAGATTCTCCGGGAAAGACGGCCGCGACCACGCGCATGCGCCGCCCCGTCGCCGCGAAGCTCACATGTGGCGGACGATGAACATCTCGTAGAGCGTCAGGATGATCTCGACGACGATCAAGGCGACGATGTACCACTCCACCCGCAGGCTGCGGCGCGCCTGCAGCAGGCCCAGCGCCGTCGTCGCCGTCTGCGCGATCAGGTCCAGCTTGCGGGTCAGCGCCCGGTCGCGTTCCGGCAGCTCGTACTCCTCCTGCAAGCGCAGATAGAGCCGCTCCAGTTCGCCGCGTTCCCACAGCAGTTCCGGCTTCTCGGTGACCTGCACGCGCCCGACCATCCGGTGCTGGGTGATCAGCACGTCGCCGATGTGGTCCAGCAACTGCCGTGCGGCGATGCGGCTGCCGCCGCGCCGGCGCAGCGCCTCCGCCACCGGCTCGATGCGGTCGAACACGCGGGCGACCCGGTGTTCGTCCCAATCCAGGCTGACGCTCTTCGCCAGCACGTCGGCGACGACGATCAGGCGCTCCGCCGTCACCTCGCGCAAGTGGATGGCGCCGCCCGCGTCGACGCGTTCGCCGGTGTTGGCGGGATCGACGAAGATTTCCGTCTCCTCCCGCTCCGGCTCGTCGTGGGGATCGCCGACGACGCTGCGCAGGCTGATCAGGAAGGCGGCCTCTTCCATCACCTGAAGATTGAACAGGACGACGGCGCCGTAGCGGAACACCACCGCCATCCCGTGCTCGCCGGCGGGAATCGCGAGCGGTGCCACGGCGAGGCTGTCGTCGCGATAGAGCGCGCGGAGATCGATGCGCTTGCCGACCAGCAGCGCATGCACGCGAACCCGCCGCCAGCCGGCGAACGCCTCGGTCATCGCCTGTCCCCGTTCGGGCGACCGCTGTAAAGGAACGGCGCCCGCACGTCAGACGGGTGCCGGTCGGCGCTCGTGGTGCGGTCGCCCGCGCCCGAGCCAGCCTGGAGCAAAGCCGGCGACTACCACCACCACAGGAATGGGGTCCTGATCCGCCGGGCCGGGACCGCGAGGTCGGGCCTGGGATCGAGAGCGGCGCCACACCAGTCGATCGTCTTGGTCAGAGTTGTCAGACAATGCCGACCGAGGGAAGTCGAGAACTCGAGGGGTAGATTGCCGCCGCGGATCATGGAGCTACTCCTGGGATGACAGAGTTGTATCATCGCAAACCACTCGCAAACCAGTGAATTTCGGCGGGCCTACCCCCCGGGACGACGGCTTGACAAAACCGCGGATCGGGTTTGGTCGCCGAATTGTCGCACACGCGTCGTGGGCTCCGCGTTTGAGTCGCGATTCCAGCCTGCTATAACGGCAGCGTGACGGATACGCGGCGGTTCGACGCGGACACGCCCGGGCGGGAGGTCATGGTGCCGAAACTGACACGGGAACGGGTGGTGGCGCTGGTCGGGCGCAGCCGCCTCGACGATCACACGATCGCGGAGATCATCCGCACCGGTGCTACGGACCTGGAGTTGCTGGAGGCGATCAACCGGGTGACGCGCGGCAGTAGCGATGTGGGCGCGGAGAAGCGCAAGCCGATCAGCCGCACCGTGCTCGCGCTGTGCGACATCCTCGCCGTCGCCGGATTGGACCTCGGCGAGCCGGACTGAGAGGACGCGCGGGAGGCGGGTCAGCCCGGCTGGACGACGCCGTCGGGCGTCGCCGGTTCGCAGACGCCGCCGAGCTTCTCGTCGGACAACCCGTCGGCATGGATGTCGACCGGCGGCAGGCCCCGCGCCTGCAGCAGCCTGGCCGCGGCCAGGACCATCGGTCGCGGGCCGGCGACGTACGCTTTCGCGCCGCCCAGACCGCCACGGTGAGCGGCGAGATCCGCGGCCATCCCCTCGGTCACCAGTCCCAGCCGGTGCGCCGCTCCCGCGCACGGGTCACACAGCAGCGGGCTCCAGCGGAAATTGCGGTGCCGCTCGGCCAGCCGGTGGAAATGCTGGTCGAGATAGTTTCCGGCCGCGTCGCGCGCACCGAACCACACGGTGATGTCTCGCAGAGGGTCGGCCCGGAGCGCCGTCTCGACGATCGACTTGATCGGCGCGAGGCCGGTTCCGCCGGCCACCGCCAGCACGGGGCCACGGTGGTGGCTCCGCCACCAGGCGTCCCCGAACGGCCCCTCCAGCCACACCGGATCGCCCATGCGGACGTGGCGGACGGCGTGCGCTCCGGCCCCGCCGGCCATCCCGTGACGAATGTGGAACTCGAGTTCGGGCTGATCAGGCCGGCTCGCCAGGGAAAACTCGCGCGGGCGAGCCTCGCCGAACGCGAGGCGCGCATACTGCCCTGCCGAGAAGCGAAAGGCGCCGCCGGAGATCACCCGGAGGCGGACGATGCGAATCTCCGTCGTCGCATCCTGCATCCCGACGATCCGGCAGCCGAGCGGCCGGGACGCCGCGAGCCGGGGCGGAGCCGCGGCGACGTCGTCGTCCATTGGCGCCCTCATGCCGTTTGATCCGCTTCCGCACATACCCGACGCGCGTTTATCAACCGTTTCAACTGTTGCACCTGCGGCTGAAACAGCACAATTTTGCTCCACGTTCCGTTACCGAACAATGACAGCGGCATGATTTCCCCTGGACCGAAAGGACATGGCGATCGTTTGCAGCACGATCCGATCCACATACCCGTTGTCGGACATCCGTAGCGTAAGCGGAGACGGCCGACGCCAGACGAGAACGACTCGAGGGGCGCGATGGCAATCTGGAGTCTGGACGATATTCCGTGGGACCAATTCGACGCGGCGAAAGTCGACGCGGAGGTGGCGGCGGTGGTGAAGACGGCATCGCTGGTCGAGCGAAATTCCGCCGATTACGCCGAGTATCTCCGCAACGTCTTCGCCGACGATCCGGCCTTCCAGGAGGCGGCGACCGCCTGGGCCGAGGAAGAGGCGCAGCATGGCGTGGCCCTGGGGCGCTGGGCGCGAATGGCCGACCCTGGCTTCGATTTTGCCGAAAGCCTGCGGCGCTTCATCGAAGGTTACCGCATCCCCGTCGAAACGAACCGCTCCGTGCGTGGCTCGCGGACCGGCGAACTCGTCGCCCGCTGCGTCGTCGAATCCGGCACGAGTTCATTCTATACGGCGTTGCGCGACGCCAGCCGCGAGCCGGTCCTGCGCGCCATCTGCCAGCGAATCGCCGGCGACGAGTTCCGCCATTACAAGCTGTTCTACACCTACCTGCAGCATTACCTGCCGGCGGAGCGGCCGTGGGTGTTGCGAAGGTTGGCCGTCGCGTGCGGGCGCTTCCTCGAAGTGGACGACGACGAATTGTCGTTCGCCTACCACTGCGCGAATCATCCGGATGCCACCTACGATCGTGCGACCGCCGGAGAAGCCTACCGCTGCACCGTCAGCCGATTCTATCGGCGGGACCACGTGGAGCGGGCGGCCGCCATGATGCTGAAGGCGAGCGGCGTCAGCCCCGGCGGTTGGCTGGGCCGCACGGCCACGCGCATCGCCTGGCTGCACGTGCAGCGCCACCAGCGCCGCGCCGCAGCCGCAGCCGCCTGACGCGCCGCCGGCGGCCTACAACAACGCCCTGGCACGGAGGTCGTCCGCCAGCCGTTCGGCCGAGCGGAACAGGTGCGAGGCGATGCCGAGGCCCTCGGCGGCGGCGATGTTCGCCGGAACGTCGTCGATGAACAGGCACTCGTCGGCGCGGAGCCCGTAGCGATCCAGCAGCAGGCGGAAGATCGCCGGATTCGGCTTCGCCAAGCCGACCTCGCCGGAGACGAGGATGCCGTCGAAGAGCTCGAAGAAATCCCACCGACCGCGCACGGCGGTGAACTTCTCGCTCGAGAAGTTGGTCAGGCTGTAGAGCGGGACGCCGCGCGTCTTCAGCGTGCGCGCCAGCGCCACGGTGTCCGGATACGCCCCCGCCACCATCTCGTCCCAGCGGGCGGCGTAGGCGTCGATGAGGGCCGCATGCTGCGGAAATCGCGCCACCAGTTCCGCCACGGCCTCGGCCCAGGTACGACCCTCGTCCTGCCGGTGGTTCCAATCGGGCGTGCAGACTTCGGCGAGAAACCGCTCCATCGCACCGTCGTCGCCATCGAACAGCTTTCGGTAGAGATGACGGGGGTTCCAGTCGAGCAGCACGCCGCCGACGTCGAAGATCACCACGCGCGCCGCCGTCATCGAAGCGGCGCTCCTCGCCCGGGCGTCCGATGACATTTGCGCGTGTTTCGGCAATGTGCTACGCGATCTCGTATCGCCGGCCGCCTGACGACTGGACCTTCGGGCATGTCTATCCTCGATCTGCAAGCGTTCGAGCGCACACCGCTGCAAACCGATCCGTGCGACTTCGTCGTCGTCCCGGAGTTCGTTCGCCGCGAGGCGCTGGAGACGGTGAACCGCGATTATCCCGAGATCACGGCGCCGGGCAACTTCCCTCCGGAGGACCTGCGATACGGGGAGAGCTTCGCCACTCTGTTGGCGGAACTCGAAAGCGAAGAGATGCGCCACGCGTTCGCCGGCAAGTTTGGCCTCGACCTCGACGATCTCGTCTTGCAGTCGACCGTGCGCAAGTTCAGCGAACGCTCGGACGGCGCCATCCACAACGACTCGCGCACGAAGATCGTCACCGCGCTGATCTACTTCAACGACACGTGGCCGCACCCGGGCGGGCGGCTGCGTCTGCTGCGCTCGCCGAAGAACATCGACGACTACGCCGCCGAAGTGGTGCCGGAGCGCGGGACCCTCATCGCCTTCCGCCGCTCCGAGCGATCCTACCACGGCTTCCTGCCGTGCGAGGCCGAGCGCCGCTCGCTGCAGATGTACTGGGTCAAGCCGAAGCGCGAGAGCCGCGACGAGCGTGGCCCCGGCAGCCTGAAGAAACGATTGAAACGTCTGTTCAAAAAGAGTTGACGCGGTAGTCTCTGCGCGAAACGCGCGACACTCCACCGCTCCCGCGCCCGCATCGACCGACCGGCGCCGGCCGCGCACCAACGAAGAAACAACCAACGAGGCGTGCGAGATGCTGACGCTCTATTGTCGTCGCGGCGGCAGGATCGTCGCCGAGGAACGGGTCTCGGGCGACCCGCTGCCGGACGGTCTGGTGTGGGTGGACATCTTCGAGCCGACCGCCGAGGACGTGCACCAGATCAAGCAGATCGCCGGCATCGAGGTGCCGACGCCCGAGGAAATGCGCGAGATCGAGCCCTCCAGCCGGCTGTATCGCGACGGCCTGGCCCTGTTCATGACCGCCAGCGTCATCAACCACATCGACAGCCCGGACCCCGAGACGCGGGCCATCACCTTCGTGCTGGCCGACGGGCTGATGACGACGATTCGCTATGCCTCGCCGACCCCGTTCCAGACGTTCCAGGTCCGCATCCAGACCCAGCCGGAACTGTGCTCGAGCGCCGAGATCGCGCTGGTGGAACTGTTGGATGCCGTCGTCGACCGCATCGCCGACACGCTGGAGAGCGTCGACGCCCAGGTCAGCCGGCTGTCGAAGGCGATCTTCGCGCCCTTGGGCGAGGCCGGCCAGCGGCCGCAGGACTACACCGACGAGTTGAAGACCATCGGCCAGAACGCGATCCGCTGCTCGAAGGTGGATGAAAGTCTCGTCAGCCTCTCGCGCCTGCTGACGTTCTTCGACGCCAATATGCGGCTTGTCGGCCAGAAGCATGTTCGCGTCCGGATCAAGGATCTGCAGCGGGACATCATCTCGCTGATGGGATACGTCGAGCGGATGTCGGAAAAGCTGCAGCTCCTGCTGGATGCCACGCTGGGGATGATCAACATCCAGCAGAACAACATCATCAAGATATTTTCGGTCATCGCCGTCGTGTTCCTCCCGCCGACGCTGGTCGCCAGCATCTACGGCATGAATTTCGACCTGATGCCGGAGTTGAACTGGCACCTCGGCTACCCGATGGCGCTGCTGATCATGCTGATGTCGGCGGTCGGCCCATACCTCTACTTCAGGCGCCGCGGCTGGCTGTGATGGCGGCCGGCCGCCACTCACGCGCAGATAATGCCGGCGTTCTCGCATCACTTGACAGCGGTTCGCAGAATCCCGCACTGTTGGTCGTTCCAAGGGGTGCCCCGCTACGGGGCTGAGACACCGCCGGCGACACGAGGGCGTGCGCGACGCGGGAACCCTTCGAACCTGATCCGGGTCATGCCGGCGCAGGGACTGGAACCGTAACAACGGCCTGTTGCTCCCCTGCCTATCCCGGATCTCCCGCCACCCGTTCGTTGGGAGATCGACGATGCCTAAAGATACCGCCGTTCCGGCCATCACCACCGGCCCCCTGCCCTCATCCCGCAAGATCCACGTCGCCGGCCAGCGCTTTCCCGAGCTGCGGGTGGCGATGCGCGAGATCGCGCTGGATACGACCGACGAGCCGCCGCTGCGCGTCTACGACTGCTCCGGCCCGTACACCGATCCGGCCGCCGCCATCGACATCCAGGCCGGCCTGCCGCCGCTCCGCGCTCCCTGGATCGAAGCCCGCGGCGACGTCGAGGCCTACGACGGGCTGACGACGCACCGCGCTCCGCAAGGTCCCGCCGGCCTGCCCGCGGGCTCGTACGGCCGCCGGCCGCTGCGCGCGAAGCCGGGTGCGACGCCGACGCAGCTGGCCTACGCGCGTGCCGGCATCGTCACGCCGGAGATGGAATACATCGCCATCCGCGAGAACATCGGCCGGGCGAACAACCCGAACGCGGTGCGCGACGGCGAGAGCTTCGGTGCTTCGATCCCCGATTACGTGACGCCCGAGTTCGTACGCGACGAAGTCGCCCGCGGCCGCGCCATCATCCCCGCCAACATCAACCACCCCGAAGCCGAGCCGATGATCATCGGCCGCAACTTCCTGGTGAAGATCAACGCCAATATCGGCAACTCGGTCGTCGCCTCTTCGATCGCCGAGGAGGTCGAGAAGATGGTGTGGGCGATCCGCTGGGGCGGCGACACGGTGATGGACCTCTCCACCGGCGCCAACATCCACGAGACCCGCGAGTGGATCATCCGCAACTCCCCCGTCCCCATCGGCACGGTGCCGATCTATCAGGCTTTGGAGAAGGTAAACGGCGTCGCCGAGGACCTGACCTGGGAAGTCTACCGCGACACCCTGCTGGAACAGTGCGAGCAGGGCGTCGACTACTTCACCATCCACGCCGGCGTGCGGCTCGCCTACATCCCGCTGACGGCGAAGCGGGTGACCGGTATCGTCTCGCGCGGCGGCTCGATCCTCGCCAAGTGGTGCCTGGCACACCACCAGGAGAACTTCCTCTACACCCGCTTCCGCGAGATCTGCGAGATCATGCGCGCCTACGACGTCAGCTTCTCGCTGGGCGACGGCCTGCGCCCCGGCTCGATCGCCGACGCCAACGACCGTGCGCAGTTCGCCGAGCTGGAGACGCTGGGCGAACTCACGCAGATCGCCTGGGAGCACGACGTGCAGGTGATGATCGAGGGCCCCGGCCACGTGCCGATGCACAAGATCAAGGAGAACATGGACAAGCAGCTCGCCGTCTGCGGCGAGGCGCCGTTCTACACCTTGGGCCCGCTGACGACCGACATCGCGCCCGGCTACGACCACATCACGAGTGCCATCGGTGCGGCGATGATCGGCTGGTACGGCACGGCGATGCTCTGCTACGTCACGCCGAAGGAGCACCTGGGCCTGCCCGACCGGGACGACGTCAAGACCGGCGTGATCACCTACAAGATCGCCGCCCACGCCGCCGACCTCGCCAAGGGCCACCCGAGTGCGCGCGCCCACGACGACGCGCTGAGCCGCGCGCGGTTCGAGTTCCGCTGGCGCGACCAGTTCAACCTGTCGCTGGACGCGACGACGGCGCAAGCGTTCCACGACCAGACGCTGCCGGCCGAGGGCGCCAAGCTGGCCCACTTCTGCTCGATGTGCGGCCCGAAGTTCTGCTCGATGAAGCTCACCCAGGAGGTCCGCGACCTCGCGCAGAAAGGCATGGACGAGATGAGCGACAAGTTCCGCGAAGCGGGCGGGGAGATCTACCTGCCGGCGGCGGAGTAGCAGAAGCCCCGCCGCCCTCACCTTCCCGTCGCTCTGCGCCGGGCCCCTCCCTCTCCCTCAAGCGGGCGAGGGGAAGTTCGGCGGCGCCCTGTTTTCCCTCGCCCAAGCCAGCGGGAGAGGGAGGGGCCCGCCGGCGCGTCAGCGCCGGTGGGAGGGTGAGGGCCTGCGCCCCCCAGCTCACCCTCCCGCCAGCGCCCCCTCGATCACCCCCAACACCCCCTCCACAGTAAGCGGGGCTCTGCCCACACGTTGTTTCGAATTTCTTCTTCGGGATGATGGTGCCTCCTGGTCTGGAGGCGGGAGTGGATCGTTGTCCAAGTAATTTGCCTGTTGATGGGCACGTCGTTCGCCG
>Ga0209573_1002852_pt1 | contig 20571 bp, 17 predicted proteins | sample TNRBio252014_DNA_FD_185870 | JGI IMG/M metagenome (GOLD analysis project Ga0209573, IMG submission 185870) | Wastewater treatment Type I Accumulibacter community from EBPR Bioreactor in Madison, WI, USA - TNR Reactor_6/25/2014_ DNA (SPAdes)... | ecosystem: Engineered > Bioreactor > EBPR >...
CGCGCTGAAGACAACACGGATTCAGGTTCAAGGGTAAGGGCCTCCCGGAGTATCACGTCTTGATGCGTGAGTGTTTTGCAGAGTACTGCCGCGTGCTGAAACCTGGGCGCTGGATGACGGTAGTTTTCTCCAATAGCAAAGCCTCGGTGTGGAATGCGATACAGGTGGCGCTACAGCAAGCGGGATTTGTAGTTGCGGAGGTGACGTCACTCGACAAAGTTCAGGGTAGTTATCGCCAGGTAACCTCTACGACAGCTGTGAAGCAGGACTTGGTGATCTCTGCCTACAAGCCCAACGGCGGCCTAGAAGATCGCTTCAATCGACACGGCCCAACGGTTGATTCGGCGTGGGACTTTGTACAGACGCACTTAAAGCAATTGCCCGCCGTCAAAGTTACCTCGGGCTATCCGCAGGAGCTGTTGAACATCGTAGAGCGCGATCCGCGTCGCATCTACGACCGCATGGCGTCCTGGTTTATCCGACACGGCACGATGGTGCCGATCTCGACGCCGGAGTTTCTGGCTGAGTTGCCTGTTCGCTTCCGCGAGATGGATGGCATGGTGTTCCTGCCCGACCAACTGGTCGAGTACGAGAAGGCGCGGTCGCGCATACCGCAGGTGAAGCAGGCAGAGTTGTTCGTTTCTGATGAGCGTAGTGCCATCGACTGGCTGACCAACTTCCTGCTCAAGCGCCCATCAACTCGGTCGGAGATTCACCCCGAGTACATCCCGCAGATCGGTTCGGCCAAGCGCAAGGGCGAGATCATTCCGGAGCTGGACCAGCTGCTTGAGGACAACTTCTTGCGCTACGACGGTACCAGCGAGGTGCCAAGCCAAATCCACAGCTACCTCTCGACCAACCACAAGGATCTGCGCGGGCTGGAGAAGAACAGTCCGGCACTGGTGGCCAAGGCGAAAGATCGCTGGTATGTGCCCGATCCGAACAAGGTGCAGGACCTTGAGAAGAAGCGGGAGAAGGCGCTACTCAAGGCATTCGAGACCTACAAGTCCTTCACTGGCCGCAAAATTAAGGAAGCTCGTCTGGAAGTGCTGCGCGCGGGCTTCCGTGCTGCTTGGGCAGCCAAGGATTACAACATCATCATCAGCATCGCCAACAAGCTGCCAGAGGAAACCCTGCAGGAAGACGAGAAACTGCTGACCCTCTATGACCTCGCGCTGACCCGTACCGAGGATGGCCTATGAGCACGTTTCAGGAAGTGAACGACTGGTCACTCATCCGGCTTATTGGCCGAGCACAGGAGCGCATCGTTTTTGTCGCACCAGGCTTACACCGGCCGGTCGCCGAAGCGCTGGGTGAGCGACTTGCAGAGATCGATCGGCTTAACGTGACCGTGGTGATCGACCCGGATGAGGATGTCTGCAGGATAGGCTACGGCGACGCCGAAGGGCTCGAACTGCTGAGCAAGTATGCTGCGCAACAGGGTTTTGCCTTGATGGCGCAGTCCGGCTTGCGCGTTGGCGTTCTGCTGGTAGATGACACGACGCTCGTTTGGTCGCCCACGCCATGCTCGGTGGAGGCTGCACCATCTGGCTTTGGCGCCGCTGGAATGACAGCGCCGAATGGACTGTTGTTGGGGGCTGATCCGGGCGAGCAACTCTCCAAGGCGGTGTCTGCTGCAGGAACCGATACGCTACCGCTTGATGCCGAGATTGGATTGAAGGTGGTCACAAAAGAGCAGGTGCAGGAAACCCTGGAAAGTTTGAAGAAGAATCCGCCGATTCCGGTCGATCTCGCACGAATTACGAGAGTGTTCAGCACAAAACTGCAGTTCGCCGAGTTCACTGTCAAGGGCGCCAACTTCTCGAAGCGGGAGCTGAAGGTGTCTAATGACTACATGAATGCTGACATTCAAGGTGAGTTGAAAGGGCTCATTGAATCTAGATTGCGGGCTTTTGGCGACTTTCGGGACGAAGATGTTGATGTGCCCGCTTTTTCAAACGGCAATGAAATCTTTGATCGCAACGGCGTTCGCTTAACGGAGAAAGTAAGCGAGGCGTCTCTCCAAAGGCAGCGTAGTGAGTTGGAGCGTCGCTTTCTATTCAATGTGCCTGGATTTGGCCGACTCCTTGCCAAGGATGACAAGCTCGAATTTGAAAAGCTTGTCATGGCGTTTGAGCAGCAGTTGGATGTCTATACACATGGAATTCGCAAGCGACTCGAAGCGCAGACTGGGAAGATTGTCGACGAAGCAATTGCTCTGGTTGTAAAGCGGGCGGCGCAGGCGAAACTTCAGATAGACGTCGATCTATTGAAAGAGCAGATTACGAGAGGTCTCGTACGTGCCAAGGACGAAGAAACTGAGGTCAGACTGGTTTTCAAGGACGTGACCTACGAACAAACGAAGAATCCAGAGTTTCTTACCAAGGTAAATAAGGCGCTTCCGGCAGCCAAACGGAAGCAACTGGGCGTCTGGAATCACGACTTTGAGGTAGCGCATGCAGCGGGTAATCACATTCATGTAGTTCGGGGTCGTAGATGAACCTCATCCATCCGAGTACCTCGTTGTGTATTCAGTGCCCCGAGGGCGAATTGGCGGTGGAGTGGATAAGAGAATGCGGCGAGATACTGGTGGGAGTGCTTACGGCAAGCGGATGCACGGTTTCTCCCGCTCAGGCTGATCTTGAGCTTGCCAATCACGTTTTTGACTCAATGCGGCAAGTCCTTGGGCTTTCCGGCGCCGAGCGCGGTGGGTGCTGTTCGCTATGAGCGAGTCGCGGTTCGGGGTAGGTGATTGGTGCTGGTTGCGGCGACAGGCATCGCCTTGCCGAGTGATCGAGCGGCAAGACGTGTGGGGCGAAGTTGCCTATCGTGTCTGGCTGCCCGCGAAGGATGCCGTGGTACGTGCTCGGGCTGCGGACCTTGCCGTCTTGGAAAGCGTGCGCCCGAGCGTGGAGCAAGTCCTGCACACGACGGCGGCTGCCAAGCTGCTGGATGCACTGGAAGACAATCTGCTGCTGGCGCCGATCCAGTCCAGTGTGGTGCCCCTGCCGCACCAGCTTTATGCATTGAACCGCGCCATTAGCCGCGACCGTATCCGCTACCTGTTGGCCGATGAGGTGGGCCTAGGCAAAACGATCGAGGCGGGTTTGGTGCTGCGCGAGTTGAAGTTGCGTGGCCGGGTGAAGCGCATCCTGGTGGTGGCGCCTAAGGGCCTGGTGCGCCAGTGGCAGGCCGAGATGCGCCTGCACTTCGGCGAGAAGTTCCAGTTCATCGAGCCCTCCGAGCTGGCGGCCTTCCGCCAGTGGCGCAGCGGTGGCGCTGGCGAGGAAGAGAACCTGTGGCGCATGCACGACCAGGTGATCTGCTCGCTGGATTCGGTGAAGCCGCTGGAAGGCCGTCGTGGCTGGAGCCTGGAGCAACTCAACACCTACAACCGCGAGCGCTTCGAGGACCTGATCTCAGCGTCGTGGGATCTTGTCATCATCGATGAGGCCCACCGCATGGGTGGCAGCACCGAACAGGTGGCCCGCTACAAGCTGGGTGCTGCGCTGGCCGAGGCCTCGCCCTATCTCTTGTTGCTGTCGGCCACGCCACACCAGGGCAAGACCGACCAGTTCATGCGCTTGATGCAGTTGCTGGACCGCGAAGCCTTCCCGGACGAAAACAGCGTCAGCCGCGATCGGGTGCGCCCCTTCGTGATTCGCACCGAAAAGCGCGCATCGATCAACGCCGAGGGACAGCCGCTGTTCAAGCCGCGTGTCACCCGGCTGAAAGCTGTGGCATGGCAAGCGCGGCACGGGTCGCAGCAGCGCCTGTACGAGGCGGTGACCGACTATGTACGCCACGGCTACAACCAGGCTATGGCGGCCAAGCAGCGCCACATCGGCTTCTTGATGATCTTGATGCAGCGGCTGGTGACATCCAGCACGGCGGCCATCCGCACCACGCTGGAGAAGCGCCAGGCCTTGCTCGATGCACCGCAGCCGCAGGCCAACCTGTTCGAGAGCACCGGCGCCGATGAGTGGGCAGACCTGGACGGCCAATCGCAGGTGGATCTAGCGATGCAGTCCAGCGGATGGGAGCTGGAGAAGTCTGAAGTTGAGATGCTGCTGGAGCTGGCGCGGGAAACCGAAGCCGCCGGCACCGATGCCAAGGCCGAGGCACTGCTGGAGCTGATCTACAAGCTGCAGCAGGAAGAGGGCGACCCGGCGCTGAAGGTGCTGATCTTCACCGAGTTTGTGCCAACCCAAGCCATGCTGGCCGACTACCTGGAAAGCCGGGGTTTCTCGGTGGCGACGCTCAACGGCAGCATGGACCTGGAAGCGCGCACGCGGGCACAACAGGTGTTCTCGAAGGATGTGCGCGTACTGATTTCGACGGATGCCGGTGGTGAGGGGCTGAACCTGCAGTTCTGCCACGTCATCGTCAACTTCGACATGCCGTGGAACCCGATGCGGATCGAGCAGCGCATTGGCCGGGTAGACCGTATCGGGCAAAAGCACGTGGTTCGCGCCATCAACTTTGTGCTCGAAGACACCGTGGAGCATCGGGTGCGCCAGGTGTTGGAGGAAAAGCTCGAAGTCATCGCGCAGGAGTTTGGCGTAGACAAGGCGGCCGACGTGATCGATTCGGTCGAAGCCGACCCGATCTTCGACGAACTGTTCGTGCATGGTCTGCAGAACCCGGATGCCATCGAACAAGAGTGCGACGCGGTGGTGTCGCAGCTGCGATCCACCCTGGCGGAGTCGAAGAAGAACAGCAATCTGCTCACCACAGAGCACGATCTGGACGCCGACAATGCCCGCAAATGGCGCGACCACCCGGCGCAGTTCTGGCTGGAGCGCGCCATCACCAGCGGGTTGGCTGCGCGCGGTGGCTCGGCAGCAAAGGTGGGCAAGGCGTGGAGGGTGAAGTGGGCTGACGGCAGCGAGTCGGCACAGGCCTGTTTTGACGCTCGCACGGCGGATGAGAACCCGGAGTTGGAATGGGTCACGATGGAAGACCCACGCGCCCGGGCTGTGATCAGTGAGTTGCCTCGCTTTGTCGCTGGGCAGCCGCTGCCAGTGATCGGCGTGACCGGGCTGCCGGATTCGGTGCGCGGCATCTGGTCGCTATGGGAGATCAGTCTGGCGGCTGAAGGCTTGAGCCGGAAGCGCTTCCTGCCGGTGTTCATCAACGAGGAAGGCCGGCCCTTCGTGCCGACCGCCAAGCGCGTCTGGGATCTGCTGCTGACCGAAACCGTGGATGTGCATGCCGTGACGGGTGCCGAGGAGTCGGTGAGGTGGTTTGAGGCATCGCAAGCGGCTGCCTGCACCCAGGGTGAGCGGATTTTCACCGAATTGCTGACCGAACACCGCGCCCGGCTGAAGGAAGAGCGCGAGCGTGCGGTGTACGCGTTCGAGGCCCGAGGTCAGGCCATCGGACGAATCGGCCTGCCCGCCGTGCGTGAGCATCGGCGCAAGCGGCTGCAGCAGGAACACGATGCACGCATGGCCGCCCTGGACGACATGGAGGCCAGCGTGCCGGATTTGAATGCCGTGATGATGGTGCGCGTCTCTCGCGAAACTGGGGGTGAGTGCGCCGCGTCGAATTCGATGGGAGGCAAGTACCCACCTGAGGCATCTACATGACAAGCTGGGCCAAGACGCTCTTGCAAGGTTTCGCGGAGGACCTTTCGCGGCTCTGGATTGCCTGTGACCCAGACGACGTCCTGCTGGATGAGCTGCTGTTAGCCGAGCTCAGAGGGCGCGGCTTCGAGGTGATGCTTTACGAGGATCCGTTTGTATTTCGTGCCGAGTTTGAAGAGCGTTACCGCGAAGCGTGGGATCGTGGTGAGCAGGGGCCGACTCCCTATCTGATTCTGCATCTGCGAGGGGCCGATACGAGTGTGCTGCCATGGGACATCGTTCGGTCCGGTCGAGTGGTGCGCTTGAGTCTTGCTGAGTTGTTCCCGAGGTTGGCTTATAGCGTCGTGCGGCAGGTGGAGCCGGACAAGCTCGCGGCGCTCTTTAGCGCTCATCAGACGGAGTTGCAGTCTGTGCGTGGGGAAAGCGAGTCAAAGGACTTCGTTCTCGAGCACGTCTATCAGCTCACGCCACGCTCCATTCGCACGTCGGTGGACCTTTGGCGCGAGCTGCTGCGAATGCAGTTTGCCAACCGAATACTTCCCACCGTACTTGCACAACACGCAGCGAATATCATCCAGGCAAAAGGACTGTTTCCCGGCCTGCCCGTGGCAACTTGGTTCTCATCGAGGAGCGCGTTGCTGAGGGTGGTTCAGGACGCCTGGCACCGGTATCTGTGGGGCCTGGGCTTCGAGAGCTCGCGAGCAGCGGAGAAAGCGGCGCGAGATTACGTCGGGGGAGTCGAGATCCCGTTTGAGCATACCGATGTACAGACGCTGGTCGATTCCATGTTTCTCGATGGCTGTTTGCGGCCCTTGGCCGTTTACAGCGTCCCGAAGGGCGTCCCGGAATGGGTGAAGGCAGGCATCGTCGCAGATCCAGCTGCCATGGGTCTGCTGGTCGCACAGGGCGTCGATACCCTGGTCTGCGCTGTTCCCTCGGCAGATGCTTCACATCGAGACTGGGGCGAGTTTGCCCAGCGATATGGCGAAGTTCAGGCGTGGGCAAACGATCTATCTACAAACTGGGTTCCGGGTGACAGCATTGCCGAGCGGATGAGCGCACTCCGCGCCAAGTCTGATGAGCAGTTGAAAGCCTGGGTCGGTGCTGGGCACTACGCAGACCTGATCTTGCAGCCGGTCGCCAAAGCGCCGGCGATGGTTCATCAAATTCCACGCTTTCTTCGCGGTCGTTGCGCATCGGGCGAGAAGAAGGTGGCGCTGCTGGTTTTCGATGGCCTGGCCTTCGATCAGTGGGTGCAGATCCGCGAGCGGCTGGCTGCGACCACTGCGCGGTTCATGTTCGAGGAAGGCACCGTCTTTGCTTGGCTGCCGACAGTGACATCCGTGTCGCGGCAAGCGCTTTTTTCAGGCTTGAAACCACGCGAGTTCGATGCCTCGATCGACCGGACTGACAAGGAAGAGTCTTTGTGGAAGTCGTTCTGGCAGAACGAAGGTGTGAGCCCGAACGAGGTGATGTATCGTCGCGCCCTTCGGCAGGTTGAGCAGCTCGATGCCCTCGAAGCGGACATCGACGCGCGGCGGCCCAACGTCTTGGGACTGGTGGTCGACGAGGTCGATGACCGTATCCACAAGGAGCGATTCAAGAAGGACGTGGCCATGTGGATCCGGACCTGGTTGGCGACCGGCTTTGTCGAGCGGCTCTTCTCGCTGTTGCTGGATAAGGGATATCACGTGTACCTCACGGCCGATCACGGAAACGTTGAGGCCACAGGCATCGGGCGGCCCAACCAAGGCGTGATTGCCGAGACACGGGGTGAGCGTGTCCGCGTATATCGGAGCGAGTCTCTGCTCGTAGATTCCGCAGTGGCTTACCCAGGTACCGTTCGCTTGGATGTCGCTGGATTGCCGGCGACTTTCATGCCGCTTTTCGCTGGCGGCAGGACAGCCTTTGTGCCGGAAGGCGATCAGGTTGTGGTCCACGGTGGGGTCTCGGTCGAAGAGCTGATCGTGCCTTTTGTGAAGGTGAGTTCTGTGAAGGGTCTTGAATGAGTGTGCCGGCGCCTCAAATCGGCTTTGACCGCTTCATCCAGCACGACTGGGTGGCAGCCGTTGTCGCGGTGCGCCAAGGTGCAATGCCGCTAGCGACCTTGCACGACATGCTGCAGGCTTCTGGCCTCGGCAAGGAAGCACTGTCGAAGACGCTGACCAAGCTCAACGGATTGGGCTTGGCCCCCCGGGATGACTTGGCAGACTTCGTTGAGCGCGGCTGCGCGATTGTTGGGCGTGATGAGGATCCTGATCGCCTTGCAGCCTATGCATGGGGTGTAGCGATCGCCGCTTATTCGTTCTTCGGGAGGGTTGCCGAGTTTGTCGGCCGGCTAACGATGCTTCAGGGTGACTGCTCCTCAGCGGAGATTCACCGGCGGATGAGTGAGGTGTATGGCGACCGCCAGGTCACGAAGCGTGCGACGCAGGCGGTTCTGCAGACCCAATCGAGCTGGGGTGGCGTGCAACGCGTGGAAGGGGGCAGACGCGTTGTCCGTCTTCCGCCGAAGGACGTAGATGACGACACGCTCACGGCGTGGCTGATCGAGGCGGCGCTGCGGTACATGGGCAAGGCAGTGCCCGTTCAGGGCATTCAATCGCTACCGGTGCTGTTTCCCTTCAACTTCACCCGGCCATTGACATATGTCGTCTCACGCGCACCTAAACTGGTGCTGCGTAGCGAGGGGCCAAGTAGCCAATACGCGGCGCTGCGGGAATTGGTTTGAAGGTAACCGGTCACTGAGCAGCATTCTTTTTCCGCCCGCGCCCACTCGGAGCAACCCCTCTCATGTTCATGAGGGAGGAGTCGGGAGCGACCAGGACGACAGCGACCAACAACAAGTGGTCGCGGCGTCGCTGCCAGGAGTGGGAAAACGTCTTTGCGCAGTTTGCCGCGAGCGGCCTGGGGAATGGCCGTTCTGCTCCTGCGAGGGGGCTCAGCGAGTCGACTGTAGATTTTTTAATATTTCAGAGATGGCATTATTGGTCCAGTCAATCTCATCAAACTCATTGCCATCTTCGAGGAAATAGATCTGTATTTCTGCGAATCCTGCAATGGTCCTAGCTATGGAAAGTGGAATTTGTGCAATTTTTGAATCTTCGGGGATTTCTTTAAAGTATTCGTTTGCTGACTTACCGGCTAGCCACTGCATTGCGGCATAGAAAGTCCAGCCACTGCCCAGGCGAGATTTCAGCGTGGATGTTGCCCTTGGGATCGACATTTTCGACATCGTTACGCTTGCTAGCGCATGCACGCACGCATCAGCCTTTTCGGCTGTTTGAATATGTTTTTTCATTACAATATTATAATGTTTGTTGTTGGGTTAGAGAGTTCTTGCGGGATCGTGCGATTGCTGCCTGTGTCTTAATGTCAGTTGCTAAGGCGGGAGCTGTGTCGTCGCAGTATTGAAGCTATTGAATTATCATGGATTTAAAATCTACAAGTATTGATGATTTAATTGGCGACGATGCGCCTACATGCATCCTTGCTGATTTAATAGGAAAGGGTTAAGGCTTGCGGACCTCCTCGAGCTTTTCCTCCTTTCCCGTCGCCAAGAACAGGCTTGCCCGCTACCCAAGCGCCCCTAGCCCGTCGCCATACGCGGTGATCACGAATTGCGCCAAATAGTTTCTCCAAGTGATCCACGAACGCGGCCGCGCGTGACTGCATGCGATGCTCAAAAACATATGCCCATCTTTCGCGATAGAGCGCATGCGCGAGTTCGGGCGTAATTTCAGTGGAGTCGCGTTGATCCCACATGATGAAGTGAAGCTCGGGGTATTCCGTCGGTCGGATCATATTGGATCTGGCAGGGTGGGCAACATGCGCAACGACGCAGCCGAATTAGTCGGCGAGGCGAAGAGACCTTTGGTGCTCACCTTCACCCCCGATTACAAGCCTTACCGTCGATGTTGAGAGGCTAATTTCCGCTGGAAACGGCATAGAGTCACTAAACAGACCGTTCTGTTCCAATGCGGTTACTTAGTCGCCCATCATGTGACAACTCGGCGTCCCGATCAGCGGCTTGAACTCTTCAAGTTTCGCTTTTGCATCGACTTCCTGCATGTGCCAGGAGGTTGGCTCGCCGAAGTTTGCAGCGGCTGCAGGGCTAAGTGTGCCGATAACCATCAAGTATTTTGACTTCGGGGTGGTTTCCATCTGGCCACCGCTGATTTTTTTTGCTTCTGCCGCACTCAAGAGCTTCAATTCGGAAACGGTGCCGCGTTCGTCATCGCCGCAGCTCGTGTCGCCGGCGCCTTGGTACTCGAGGATCTGTTTGGCAGTGGGGGCAGCGTAAGACGCGGTTGCTGACAGAGAAATGGTGAGGCCGAGGAGGATGGTCGTGAGTTTCATGTTTGTGGTGTGCTCCAGGTAATGGGTTAGGCCGTGCAGGACGGCTCCGGAAAGGTTGTGTGGCTTACGGTTATGCTGCAACGCGGTCAGGTTCCGTCTCGTCCTTTGGCGCCTCATTGTTCTGAAGTGGCCAGAACCATTCCTTGGGTTTGATCTCGTCGGCGTACTCTGTAATCCACCGCGCCGTCTCTTCAGCATCCTTAAAGCTGAATCCGACAGCCGCGTCGGGGACCACGGTCGGGAAGAAGAGCCCCTTCTTTCCCCTGAACCCCATGTAGTCGTCGTCCACGATGAGGCACGGCACGTCGTTCAGGTCGTGGGTCTTGACGTAGGCCAGGATTTCCTGAAGCCGGATGCCGATCGTGGGATCCACGTGCGCGTCATCTTCACTGAAGACCGGGGTCATCCCGACCATCCGGCTCACCAGTCCGGCATTGCAGCCTGCGCCGAGGAGTTCGCAGCGCAGATCCTCCACCGTCTCGAAGATAGTGCGCCACGTGCTGCTGACGATGATCCTCGTGTTGGGAGCGTGGCGCTGCAGCGTGAATTCCAGCAGACCGGACTGGTGGAATGCGAACCGGTATTCGCCCCTGTGTTTGGGCCTCTTCGGGTCCGCGAGAACCTCGGGATCGTCCGAGTGCAGAACGCCGTCGAAGTCCAGGAAGATGTAAACCAGCTTGGTGTAAACAGTGGTTGCTTTCATGTAGAGAGCTCTAGTCGATGGGATTATGCGATTGGAGAATCGAGTTAACGAGGGCTTACTTCACACTTTCAGTCTTTACTCGCCACCGTCTTCGTCGTGAAAGAGATGTTCCACCCGGGCGGGAAGATGACGACCCTCAAGCGCAACAAGGTCGTCGTCATCGTCATCGGGATAGCTCTCGCGGCTACCCCAGTCCGCAGCTTTCTGCTCTTCCGGGTTCTTCCCCTGTTGAGCGAGGGCGATGACGTAGTGATGGGGGCACAGCACGCGCGGCTTGCGAAGATCCTTCTGCCGCTCGCCCGGCGCGCCGCACTCCTCGCAGATGTGTTTCACGGCCTCTTTGGCCTTATGGGTCAATGCGGTCGAGGCGTACCTGATGTGCATGCGGGTCAGGGGCTCGGGTGCGCTGGCGAACAGGCGCTCGATCTGTTCCGCTTCGTCCGGCTCCAGATCCTGGCGGCTGCGGACGTTGTTCAGCAACGGCGTTTCAGACGGCAGGCTGTCGTTCCAGTGCGGCCGGAGTCCGATCTGCAGTTCCCCCATGTCCGCGTTGATGATTGCGACATGGAGTTTCGGGCTGTTGCCGTCGCAGTTCAGAAGCCGCCTGTGGTCGGCCAGCACCTTGTTGACGGTGACGTACCATCCGATCGGCAGGCTGTGCAGAGCCAGCAGGCGGGTGCAGGGACCGATAAGGTCAATGTGCGTTGCGATGAGGCTCGCGAGGTTCGTGCAGGGCTGTTTTTCGGTGTTCATGGTTCAGTCTCCAGTGTGAAAGGTGGTGTGCCAGGCGTGGTAAAGCGCACGGGCATCGATCAGTGCGTGGTGGTGGCCGGTTGCGCCATCGGCCGGCAGGTTCGTCAGGTAGTGGTCGCGGGCACGGTTGAAAGCCTGGATTGCATCGGGCCGGTCGATCAGGTGGTGCATCAGCGCCGGCTGGATCGAGTGCTCGGCCGCCCATTGCTGTGGGGCCGGCGGCAACTGCATGAGCACGTCCCAGTCCGTTGGCCAGTCGCTGGCGAGTTGCACCGGTTGCCACGGATCCGAGCGCTGCCGTGCGATGAAGGTCTCGATCGCGGTGAGCGCGCCGGCGGCTGTGCAGACGAGCGGATCCAGCGCATGCAGTTGAGGCAGCACGGTGGTGCGGACGAAGTCGCTGCAGTCCTGTGGCGTCCAGCCCTCCTCGAGCACCAGGTACAACTCGTCGCCCGTTTCACGGGCAACGAGCGCCAGGCTGATCGGTGCGCAATGCGCGCTGTCACGCTGGCTGTACTCGGTGTCGAAGAAGAGAACCACCGGTGCCATGGGGTCGGGGTTCGTCCGCTGGCGTTCAGGGCGTGACATCTTCGATCCGGTCGAACAGGTTCAGCGCCCAGGCTTCAAGCAGGTCGGCAGCCTGGTCGAGCGCGAACATCGCTTCGAGATGCGTGCGGACGCGCGCGCGGATGCTGCTTTCGCTGCGGATCGCCTTGAGGGTGCGTTCGAGCTTGCGCAGGCGTTCGGCCGCATCCTTCTGCACGAAAGCCCTTTGGGTGTTGCCATGGCGGATGAAGTCCTTGGCCCACTCGATCCGTTCCAGGGCGCGCTGCAGCCAGGCGGCGGCGGCCGCTTCGTCGGTGCCCATGATGTGGTCGAGGAGCTGTTCGAGCATGCGCTCGTCCTCGCAGTCGAGCCTGCGGGTCAGATCGCGCGCGCGTTCCGACGTGATGGCGGCGCTGCTCGTGAGCACCCGGCTGAAGTGGTAGAGCAGCGTCGTGCTGGGAGAAACCGTGCGACCGCCGATCTCACCCATCGAGAGCAGGCTCGCTGCGGCGCTGGCACAGGTGACAAGGGCACGGGTGTGGATCTTGCGGCCATCGCGACGCCAGCGGTCAATGCGAGCACGCATCGAGTGCATGGAGTCGACACGACCGCCATTCGATTCGATCTCGATCTCGACCTGGTCGTACTGGTAGTAGCTGAAGCTCTCGTCGATCAACTCGACGCAGCGCTGCATCGCGATGGGTTCGACCGGTGCGGCATACAGGATGCGCGCCGTGTGCGTTTCAAGGATCCGCGTCACGAGTGCGGAGCTGCTGTCCGGCCCGGTCATCACCGGGGCGGCGGTCATCGTGTGAATGGTGTTGTACATGGTGTTTTCTCCTGTTGTCCTGTTGGTTACTGCAAGCCGGGCTGAAGCTGGATCTGTTTGCGGCCCCACTTCCCGTCGGCGAGCAGGTAGTAGGCTTCGCCCGGTTTCAGCGTGGTGGCCGGCCGCACCTCGGTGACGTGCGGGCTGCCAAGCGGCGCGGCGGGCAGCAGGTTGCGCATCGCCCCCATCGTCGAGGGGTCGGTGTTGCGCATGAAGATCTTTCCGGCGGTGTTGTTGAGGATCACGCTGATCGCGCTGTTGCTGCGCCGGTCGTTGCCGATCGCGTATTCGATCGAGGCCACCGACTGGGTTGCCAGCACGCAGATCACGCGGTGCGCACGGCAGCGGTCGAGGAAGGACTGCTCGCCGGATTCCGGATCCGAGGTGATGAAGCGCTGGAATTCGTCGCACACGTAGCCGACCGGGCGCGCCTTGTTCTTGCGGCAGAACGAGGCCTGGAAGAACTTGGTCTTGAGCACGCGACCGACGACGTTGGTGCTCTCGTGCGCGATAGCGCCGGGCGAGAACAGCAGCACCTTGCCGTTCTCGATCTGCTCGCGGACCGAGAGCGTGCCCTCACCGCCGCCGAACTCGAAGGGCGAGAGCTCGACCAGGCGTTGCACGTCCGGGTTGCACAGCGCCTCGAGCAGCGGATCGAGCGTCATCACCACGTAGTTGAACTGCTCGATCAAGTCAGAGGTCGAGGCATAGCGCCCGAAGGGATCCGCGATCCGGGCGGGGAGTCCCGCCTCCTGGGCGATCTTTGCGAAAACGCCCTGGGCCCGCTTGAGCGCGCGGTGGCTGCTGCGCGCATAGTTCAGCAGGGTTTTCATATCGCCGAAGAAGGAGCGATCCGCTTCGCTGTCCATGGCGCCACCGGCCAGGTCGGTCAGATCGGCACGTGCATCTTCCATCAGGCTCCCGTCGGGGTGCTTTTCCCGATAAAGCGCTTCGGCCTGCACGAGCTCACGCAGCATCGAGCGACCCAGCTCGATCCAGTGTGCGCTGTGTCCGTCCGGATCCCGGTAGTAGTTGGGTGCAATGCTTTCGAGCAGCGCGAGGCGATCGGTAATCGAGAGGTGCTGCAAGCCCTCGAAGAACACGACGCGCAGCTCCGGCGAGACCACCACGAGACGGTCGGATTCGCCGGCGGCGTCCAGCTTTTTGCGGATCCAACCGGCCAGCTCGTCTTTCGGGTCGATGACCAGCAAGGACGCACGGTCGCCGTTCGCAAGCTGGTAGGTCAGCAGCGAGTGGGTCAGCGGCTGCACGGCGCTCACCGTCTTGCCCGAGCCCGTTTCGCCCATCGTCATCCAGTGCCGACCCATGATCGCCGCCGGGATCGAGCGCATGCCGAGCCACTCGCCGGGCAACTGGAAAGCAGGCTCGCCGGCCCACTCGCGCGGCGGGGTGGGGGTCATCGGTTCGCTGGGCACCGGCCGCTGCTTGCGTGCTGCCGCCCATTTGGCGCGGAGCTGACTGGTTGCGCTGTTCGGTTGGGGATCGCTTTTCGCTTTTGCGACGTGATCCAGGAGTGCCTGGATTCCGGGTTGCAGATTCGTAGTGTTCGTCATCATTATCTCCTAAAGCAACAGACCGCCGGCACTATGCACGGCAGGAAAAAAATTAAGCCCGCTTATCCAACAGAGAGCGGCGCAGTGGTTGCGCCGCGATCGCGGGTTGCAGATTCATTGCATCAATCATGCTCTCATGAACTAACCGCCGGCTACATGCGAAAGAGCAAAAAATTTAATGACGCTTAATGCGCTTCGAAAGTAGCGCAATCGCAATCTCGCCCGTTCTCTTACCAAGATGTTTGGGCGTTTCAACTTTTGCCCCCATGGGAAGATCGCCTATATCCCAGGACGGCCTGCGGACAACTTCGACCTGGTCATCATGTACTCGGAGCAAGCCAACCGTATCAGGAAGGTTGTAAGAACTGGTGTGATATGGAATGTCATAGAGTTCTGGCATGGCCAACCAAAATGCATCAAAACACTCAACTGCAGCCAGGAAGTCGGGCGTCCCACCCTTGGGAAGTCCCGCTCTAACCGTTACCGCGTGAAAAACGGGTTTTGAGGAGGCGGTTTCTTGCACGACGGTAATGACATCAGGTCGATAGGGCGGCTGTCCAGCAAGGTCAAGTTGCAAAGCGTCGTCGCCGACGAACGCTTCGAAAGCGAAAGGCTTCTCGATGCCAGTCCAAGCAGGGTCGGCTGTTGTGAAGGTCGCACGCACCATTTCCTCCAAAACAGACCCTCTTGCGCGCGGCTTCTCGTTCGAGCCGCGTGCGGCCTTGCCTTCAAGGGCCGGTTTCAGAGAATCCCAGTACACTCGCAGCGTGGAACGCGGAACCTCTCCAGCCACGACTTGGGACGCAATCTTCAGGAAGTCAGCGGGGGGCGCCACGCGCTCAATGCGGTCAAGGATAACGAAGTGCTCAGGGCTCACAATCTTGGCGATCTCTTCAATCCCCTCAATGGCGATGCCTGCGGCCTTAAGCTTCGGCACAAGCGTCTCAGTGAAATACGTGTACGCGCCCAGGTCTCGCCAAACAGTCGTTTCGTGAACTCCAAGGCCTTGCGCGCATCGCTGGATGAATCGGCCAAAGGTATGCTCGCCGCGTTTTGCCCATTGGCGACTTGACTTCGCCTGATGAAGCAGTCGGCCGCGCAGACCCCATGTAGCCCGATCCTTCAGGGCTTCGATCGTCGGCAAATCTGAGTCGTTGTAGGTGAGTGGTTGCATGTGGTCCGTTCCTTGTTGGAAGCATAGTGCCGGCGCTCTGCCACGATGTCAACCCCCTCGCGAATCAAACAAGGTTGTTTGGTCAGATGTGTGACCCTCTGTGAATATGGGTGATAAGGGGGCGCTCAAGCTTGTCGCTCTCGGATCGAGGTTGATCGATCCTCCTGCAAAGCACCCATGACTCGTACTGGGCTATCACCTTTGTATTGTTGAGCTCACGAGCTAGCGCGATTACAGTCCTACCCGACGAGTCGCGTAAGTCCCATGCTTCAAACGTAGCTGGTAGTTGTCTTTCAAGTTCGACTACGCAATGGGCGATCGTGGACGTGTCGTTATTTATAGGAAGATCCCACTGTGTGAAGTCTGCTGGCAGGGGATCCAATCGCATCCCCAAGTACGTTTCGGCAATCGTCTGACCGTGACGGTCTTTATAGCCCCAGTCAGAGAAATTTTTTGGAAGTCGTCCATGGCAGACCACGAATAAGTGTGGCAGTGAACTACGTGCATGGTCCGTGAGAGACCATTGATCAAAGTCCTCGGGAAGGCGATCTTGCAGGATTGCCAACTCCGCTTCTTGGTGTGTGAGCTTGGTCGATGTGGGTGCACTGCTAGTCATGTTGACTCCAAAGACAACCGGTCTGTCGCAGATGAAGCCCGGTGATCTCATTACTATCAAAAGAGGAGTCCGATTCGATCAAGGCTTCCAGCGGCGATCGAAGGTCGAAGGAATGGTGTCCCCCCCCTCGCCTGGTAAGGTGCCACGCTCAAGGTTCGTAAAATCTACCACGAGGGTGGGCGTGACGTGGAAGTCGATCGTGCGCTACGGCGCATCGGCCAGCTTTACAATTACGGTTGCGGCCTCTCGGACGTTTCGGACGTATGCGCGACACCACCTCCGGGTGTAGTACGTGGCACGAGAGGCGCATTTGATCCCCGCATCACCGCGACGTTGGGCCGTCTTAGGCGGCACGGAAGTAGCAGTGGACGCAATGGAATCGGCGCCGCTGACAACGGGGTTCGACTGCCCGCAAACGGTGGAGTAGGCGCTTGCGCTCTCCAGTAGCCCTGCGGAAACTGGGTATTGCTCGCATCCGGGAATTGGACCCGGATTGTATGAGGCTGCTTGGGAGACGACGCCTCGATGGGCCTGAATTTGTTCCAGGTGACTATCAGGGCGTTTTCTTTTTCATCTTCGGCTGGCAAAGAGCGAGGCGATCTAGGCCATCTAACCTTTCCCCGAATCGGGAGCGAGATGGCCATGGCATAATAAAGCAGTCAGGTAGCGGTCCGTTGTTACGCGAACATCATGAGTCGCTCGTGAAGCTTCGGTGGCAATTCCAGCTATGAGAACCACCATGATAGCATTTCAAAAATTATCTTGTATTCCTTGCGAAGATCGAGTAAGTGGTCGTAGGTCATCCCCTGAGGTGGAAGATACTCGTAGGTTGCTACGCGGGAAGAACTGCGTACGATCGTCTCTACTTCCGGTGTGATGTGTTCCGCCAGGAACTCGATGAGGGTGTCATGACCCCTTTCCTTAAACGATTTTCCGTTTATAGAGATGAAGTCTCTTCTATCCTTGATGTCATAGGCCTTTAGCAGGGTGTTGAAAATTTCTGCGAACGCAAAGGCTGCTTCATACTTTGAGGTGTTAGTTTCAAAAAAGCAAAGACCAGACAGCACCCCGTAGTTCTCTCAGCTAAGTCCCGCTGCGCTATACATGCCCTCGCGTGCTACTTTCTCGCCATATTCGGCGTTCTTGGGCACTACAGGGAGTCCATTAATTTCTGCAACCAAGCTGCAACGCACTGATTTCGGCGCTATCGTTACTGCCTGCCAGTCTATTCCATGACACTGGTAGCCTGCCTTGCGACCATCGGAGCAAGTCAAGATCTGCGTCGTGTCCATTATCAATAACCCATTGCACAAGGTAGTTGGCAAGCATGCTTACGAACAGTACACCACCGATACAAAAGATTCTTTTTGGGCCGCCAGGGGCTGGAAAGAGCTACCGCGCCCGAGACATCAGAAAGACCCTGGAAGTCGATGATTACTGCACCATCGAGGCAACGTTTCATCCCGCCTACGACTATGGCGATTTCGTCGCCAAACTCCTGCCCATGACGATTCGGCGCGCCGGTGCCTCGGCCATTGAGTATCGGGTTCACGTCGGGCACCTGCTGCGAGCAGTGGCCAAGGCGCTGGAGGTTGGGCCGACGCGGAATGTGCTGCTGATCATCGACGAGATCAACCGTGGTGAGTGCGCCCGCATCTTTGGTGACATGTTTCAACTCCTCGACCGCGAAGCCGATGGTTGGTCGGCCTACGGCGTCAATCTGTCCGACCTCGGCTTTTCAGGGTTGATGAAGGAGCTGGGTTGGCAATGCGAAGATAGTGAGGGAAAACTGCAGTGGAAAAATGGCGACGATGTTTGGCAGGCTAGCAAACAGGAAGGCGACACAACACTGCCCCAAAACGTCCGCGAATGGAGCTCAGACTCGAAGCTCTCCTCGCTATTCTCGAAAGAGCCAAAGCTTCACTTTCCACCGAACCTTTCCATCATCGGAACCATGAACACCAGCGATGAGTCGGTTTATTACATGGATACCGCCTTCAAGCGTCGATGGTCGTTCGAATTCATTAAGTGGAACTATGGTTCATGCGAGAGTGAGGTGGGCGCGAGTTCGAAGCTTAAAGCCCAACAGGATGCCCTGCTGGAGGGAACCCGATACACATGGATTAGCTTCTTGACTAAGCTTAACGAGTGGATCAGAGAAGCTGCAATCCAGCGGCGGATAGATGACAAACAGGTTGGTCTGTGGTTTCTTCGCTACGTCGATAAATGCAACTGCACTTCGTGGGTGGGTGCTTTGCCTGAAAGCGAAAATTTAGATGAATGGAACAATTACCTTAATAAGAAAAAAATTGACAAATTCGGTGCATCTAAATCGCACCCGGACTCCGCAACTGTAATTCCTGCAATTAAGAAGCATCTTTGTTCAAGGCATCAGGAGGATTTAAGAAAAGAATGCAACACCGATGAATATATCAATAACTGCAATAGGATCCATAGTAAACATCTTGGGATTGGCGCCAATACAAAAAAATGGATCAATAGCGTAATTTGCAATGACTACCCGGATAATATTATGAAAAATGAAATCGAGAACAAATTGATGCATTTTGTCTGGGATAACGTATGCTCGCGCGATCGGGAGCCGCTTCAGGGTCTGTTGCGTATTAATCAATTGCGAACGTTTGATGAATTTGTAGTGCTTTACGAAAAATTCGTCGAAGCCGTCATGGCCCGTCCGAATGCTCCGCTAGATACCGAAACGGTGAGTTCCTGATGACTCCCTTCGCAGTTAAGGCCGAGGCTCGTTCCCGTGCGAGTAATTTCGCCCTCGTCGGATTCAAAGCTCGCGAATTTGATGGCAGTCGTTCGCTCAGGTTGCCGCTTGGCTATCCGGAAGGAAAACCATCCGATTTGCGGGATATTGTCGTTGAGATCTATCGGATGCTTTTCCGCTTCGCTGGCATCTGCGAGCGCAACAGAGAAGAACCGGACCCTCACAATGGCGAGGGGGGCGTCACGGAACCCGGCGGGCTCGGCTACGGGCCATCCGATGACGCTATTTTGCCGGACTTCTCGTTCCGCTTGATATCGGCCTTGCGCGCATTGTTTTCTCTGCTGCGCACGCCCAGCATCCTTACTTTGGAAATGAAGACATCTCCCCGCAACGGCCACTTCGATTGGCGACAGATCGAGCGCCAGTTGCACCGAGCCATGTACTTGGCCGACGGCACTCCCGTGTTCGAGTCCATGGCGGCGCCACAGCCCGTGCTACGTGAACAGACCACCGATATCATCGGCATGGCCTGCTGGGTGGCGCGGGACGCGTCTGCGCATTTCCTGAATGAGTCACTTCAGTCCATAGCGGGCGAGGCCTTGGCGGCGGAATGGGAGGCGCTCGCCGACGATTTTGCCCTGCACTATCTGACCCGTTCGCAGTCGCTCTTTGGGGACCCTACCGACAAGACGTGCTGCGAGCTTCTGCACATCCTTCTTGAAATCGATCGCCACACTCCTTTCCGGATGCCCGCTTATCTCGAACTGGCGGAGCTGCTGGAGGCGATCCTTTCGTATCGTGTCGATGGCGATGGGGGCGATAGCTGGGCCATGAAAGAGTTCCACCAAGCCTGGGAAAGCGTTTGTCTCGAATACGCGATATCCGTTTTCAAAGATAAAAATAATTATGCAATAGTCACTTGTGACTATGCTTTCCTGGATAGCGAAGGCGCGGACGAGCGGCTGATGGCAGCATGGAGAGAGAATCGGAAGAAGGTGTTCTCGCGCCACGCAAGAGACAGAAGGCCGGATATCGTTGTGAAAGAGGGCAAGAAATTTAGAGTAATCGATTTCAAGTATTACAGCGCGTCTGATCTAAATTCTTTTAAGGAAAACAAAAGGAAGCGACCATCTCATGCTGGATATAGCTTCAATAAGTTGGCGCAGGATATTGACAACCTCGAGGACTACGGGTTTTTGCTTGCGACTTCTTCGTATGCAGTTCCAATGGAAGATATAAGTTTTGAGATGTGGGTACCTGGAGAAAATATGGGTGATGAAGATCTAAAGTTTGAGTCAGAACTGAAGAGCGAATTGGAAATACGAATCACGAAAAAAGATTCCAGAGCTCTGGTGCAAGCGTACGGTGAGAAATTTCGGATGTGGGAGTGAAGAGGGCGCCTCGAAAAACCTCGTCCCGCCCACTCTTGGTAAAATTACAGCGTCCTGAATCCTGCTGTTGCCTGCAACGATGAAACCGCGTAGCGCCATCAAGACCGACCTGTTCGCCGACGAGCATCACCGCAAGAAGATCGATTCGCTGGGCGACCCGCTGATCGACATCGAGTCGCACATCGACTTTGCGGCGCTGGCCGCCGAGGTCGATCGGGTCGCACCGCGCACGGTCAGCGCGCAAGGCGGCCGTCCGCCTTACCCGACGGAGACGATGGTTCGGATCCTGGTGCTCAAGCGCCTG
>Ga0209573_1002853_pt1 | contig 20569 bp, 18 predicted proteins | sample TNRBio252014_DNA_FD_185870 | JGI IMG/M metagenome (GOLD analysis project Ga0209573, IMG submission 185870) | Wastewater treatment Type I Accumulibacter community from EBPR Bioreactor in Madison, WI, USA - TNR Reactor_6/25/2014_ DNA (SPAdes)... | ecosystem: Engineered > Bioreactor > EBPR >...
CGCTGAGCATTTTACCCCGGTACAGGAAAATATCGCCTTGGATAATGTCTACCTCCTTGCCCCGATCCCTGAACCCCAAACTTACGCAATGCTGTTGGCCGGACTCGGTCTACTTGTCTTTACTGCACGTCATGGAAAAAACCGTTCAGCCAACTAAAAGAAGCATAAAATCAGATCAGGAATCACGAATCCTCCGCCCCGCAAGGTCACAAAACAGGAAATCGATACGAATAAATAACCCTGAGATTTCTTACAGAACGCGCAAATTCGTATCATTGATGAATCGATAGAAGATTATTTATACCCGGCGGCGGTTTTTACTTGCATATCGTTGCCGGATAATGTTGTTGAACGAGTTATTTCTGCGCATGCTTAGCAAAACAAATCATTTGTTAATTGAATACACGGTTATACCGTACGGAAATCAAAATGGATAACATCAACGTCAATAAATTTCGCGACAACCTGAAAAACATCGTTGAGAAAGTGATCAGCGAACATCAGCCGGTTAAAATCACACGCGGGAGTGGCGAGGATTTTGTAGTTATCAGCGCCGAAGATTGGGCGCGTGAGCAAGAAACGCTGTTTGTGCTCCAAAATACCAGCCTCATGCAACAAATCCTCGCCTCAACGCAAACCCACGCCGCAAAATCGGGATACACCCCTTCGGATGAAGAAACCCGAAAGATCCTTGGTGTTTGAAGGCAATACGTGAAAGACCGGTTGATCTACAAATTTGATGATCAGTACGTTTATATTTTCGCCATTGGCGGGCATTACGAGCAGCTGTAAATATGCTCCCTATACTCGATATCGCCGCAAAGCTTGGTTTGCAACCGGATAACCTGATGCTGTTCGGTGAGCACATGGTGAAACTGCGGTTGAGTGCTTTGCCGAACTTGTATTAAGGAATTTATTAATTATTCTTACACAATAAGCAATCCAATATAATGTAAGCTTGCTTATAAGAAAGATTGTGTACGTTACGTCGATTTCGCCTTTTCCTATTTATGGAGGCAGCATCATGAATAAGAAGCCATTCGTTTTAATTCTTACAGCAAGTTTAGTTTTCTCTGTTTTAATCAACCAAACCGTGCATGCGGAAACCAAAACCTGGAAAAGCAGCGATGGTAATTGGAGTAATGACAGCAACTGGTTTCCTTTCGGTATACCGGGCTTGGCTGACGATGTGATTGTCAATCCATACGGCGGTGTAGATACGGTATTAAGATTCGATAGTTTTACCGGTGTCCAGTTTGCCAATTCGCTAGTAGTCAATTCGGATACGATTAACACCATCATCTTCGAGCAGACCGGCGGCAGTCTGGTTATCCTTAATGAGGAAAAGATCGGTTTTGGTTTTAAGGGTAACGGAAGTTATACGCTCAGTGACGGCGCTAACACGGCTGGATCTCTGATTCTAGGTTCAGGCTGGGAATCAAATGGTAGCTTCACTCAGAACGGCGGAGTAAATAGAATCAAGGGTAGACTCGTTCTTGGAGAGGGGCCGGGAAGCACCGGCAAGTATGCACTGAATTCCGGAAGCCTGTGGGTTGACAGTGAATCCATCGGCATTCCGGGCGATCGTTATATGGCTGGCGGCTCTGGTATTTTCACCCAGAACGGCGGCACGCATACCGTCGGCAGGGAACTTATAATAAATGGTACCTATAATTTAAGCGGCGGCGACTTGTTGACGGAGAGTGAAAGAATAGGCGATGGTCGAGATTATAGCAACGGTGATTTTGTCCAAAGCGGTGGAACGCATACGGTAACGACGGATCTTGTCATTGGTGCCGGTAGCTACTTTGGCGGTTACAGTCGTTATATTCTTGAGGCTGGTAGCTTATCAGCGGATTCCGAGTTTATTGGGAGTGGTTACAATGGCGACGGATTTTTTTCCCAAAGTGGCGGCACAAATAGCGTAAGTGGCGTTCTCGCTATTGCCACCTTTACTCCCCTGAGCAGCAGCGGGAAGTATGATCTGAGCGGTGGCAGCCTGACTTCAAATAGTGAGGAAATTGGTTTTAACGGCACCTTTAACCAAACCGGTGGTACCCACACGGTATCCAACTCCATAATAAACAACGGCAACTACAATGTCTCGGGAGGTGTTCTGGAAATCCATGGAGGGATAGATAACAACAGCACGATAGCACTAACCGGCGGGACGACGACGGTAAACGGCAACGTCACCAATAGCGTAAGCGGCAAAATCGAAGTCGCTCAGAGTCCGGTTATATTCACCGGCGATGTTGTCAATAATGGTCAATTCAAAAGCACACACACTACCGTTACCTTCACTGGCACTTACACGGAAAATGGCGCGTACATCAGCGACCCGTCGATCAATAATTTTACTAACCTCATCATCGGAAGCAGTGGTCACCTCATTGGCGGCACAGGGGACGAATGGCATATTACAAGCAGTTTTGAAAACCATAGTCAGCAAAACACTCTGTGGGATACCCTTAACGCTGGCTTGTTCTTCGATGGCAGCGGCATGAAATATCTGTATATGGCAGGTGCCGATTATGGCCAGTCGCCCCTTGGTTTCATCAATAACTTTGCTTTTGAATCACTCAATCTTGCATCGGGTGTCGAGCTTAATATTTTAGATGGTAACGCAACGCTGGGCGCGGCACTGTATGTGCAACTGATCGATCTAGGTGGCGGACTGAACCAGTTGAATGACATTCATAGCGATTACAATATTTACTACAACCCGACTCTGGCGGGCAATGCGTTTCTAAGAGGCAGTACTTATACACTGGATGGCGGTGGCTTACTTGTGCCCGCCATTCCGGAACCTCAATTCTATGTAATGTTGCTAGCCGGATTAGGATTATTGTGCTTTGCAATGCGGCGAAGATTTGAAATATCACCGAAAACAATTCGGGTAGTCCGACACTTTCAAATTTGATGAAAATACAATGATTATGTGGGCGCTGATTTTTTAATCGAATGCACGGCCATACCGTATGGAAATCAGAATCTTACTTCCTTCTACACAATCTGTTTTTGTCACGGTTGACATGGCGATAATCCAGGCCTATGTTTTGTCATACACCAAGATTTGGAGATCATCATATGCACAATGAACGGCACGTCAGCCTGTTCAGAAACGGGCGCGACCAAGCAATACGAATCCCGCGCGATTTTGAATTGGAAGGAACCGAAGCGATCATCCGCAAAGAAGGCGATAAACTGATTATCGAACCGGTTAAGGAAAAGAGCCTGAAGGAGCTACTTCCGGTTTTACCGGCGCTGGATGAGGATTTTCCAGAAATAGTCGATCCGGTTGTCGAGCCTGGCAATATTTGATGGCTTTCATTATTGACTGGATACCAATCCGCAGCCGATCAGAAACTAACGCTGTACCATCACCAGAACAGTTTATTCCCTTGATTCCGGACTTCTAACATGCTCCCCATACTCGATATTGCCGCAAAGCTTGGCTTGCAACCGGATAAGCTCATGCTGTTCGGTGAACACATGGCGAAACTGCGGTTGAGTGCTTTGCCTCAAAAGAATGCTCAACCGAAAGGCAAAATTATCTTGGTTTCGGCGATTAATCCGACGCGCACGGGTGAAGGAAAAACGACGGTTTCTATCGGATTGGCTCAAGGTTTGGCACGTGTCGGACAACAGGTTGCATTGGCGTTGCGCGAGCCGTCGTTGGGGCCTGTTTTCGGCATTAAAGGCGGCGGCGCCGGTGGCGGGCGTTGCCAGCTTGAGCCGTCGACGCGCATCAATATGCATTTCACTGGCGACCTGCACGCCATCAGCGCGGCGCACAATCTGCTTGCCGCCCTGCTCGATAATGCCGTGCATTTTCGTAGCGAGCTGGATCTGGAACATCGTCAGGTGTTTTGGCGTCGTGTGCTGGATATGAACGACCGTTCATTGCGGCAAGCGGTGATCGGGTTGGGCGGGCGGCTCAACGGCGTGCCGCGCGAAACCGGGTTCGACATTACCGCGGCTTCCGAAGTCATGGCCATTCTGTGTCTGGCCGAAGACCTCGCCGATCTCAAAGCGCGATTGGGGCGCATCTTGGTTGGGTTCGACCGCTCCGGCAATCCGGTGACAGCGCAAAGCCTCCAGGCGACGGGTGCGATGGCAGCTTTGCTGCACGATGCGATACTGCCGAATCTGGTGCAAACCACCGAAGGCGTACCGGCTTTCGTGCACGGCGGCCCTTTCGGCAATATCGCGCATGGTTGCAATAGCGTGATCGCCACCAAAGCTGCCGCGGCTTGTGCCGATTGGGTAGTGACGGAAGCGGGTTTCGGCTTCGATCTGGGCGCGGAGAAATTTTTCGATCTGAAATGCCGTAGCGCCGGGTTATGGCCGAGCGCGGTGGTGCTGGTTGTCACCGCGCGGGCGCTGCGGGTGCATGGCGGCGGCGATCCGACTCACTCCGGCAGTAACGAAGAAATCAAACGCGGCCTAGCGCATTTGGAACATCACGTGCAAAGCGTGCGGGCTTTCGGTTTTGAACCGGTCATCGCCATCAATCGCTTCATTGGCGATACCCCTGACGAGCTGACCGCCATCGAACAATACTGCGCCGGACTCGGCTTAAGCACCGCCCTGTTCACCGGCTTCGCCGACGGAGGCTCCGGAGCCGAAGCGCTGGCGCATGCGGTGATCGCCGCAGCTGACCGGCCACAACCGCCTGTGCGTTATTTGTACGATCTAAACGATTCGCCCGAAGACAAGATCGCCGCCGTTGCCCGCACCATTTACGGCGCCAGCGAAGTCGAGTTCAGCCGGACAGCCCAGAAAGACCTGGAACGAATCCGCACATTAGGTTACGACCGGTTGCCGGTGTGCATCGCCAAAACTCATTTGTCACTCAGCAGTGACCCAGCCAAGATTGGCCACCCCGAAGCATTCCCGTTGCCGGTGGAAGCGGTGCGCATCGCTGCCGGTGCGGGCTATTTGCTGGTGATGACCGGCGACATCGTCACCATGCCGGGGCTGCCGCACGACCCCGCTGCGCATCGCATCGACTTGAGCGACGATGGCGATATTACCGGTATTTGAATGTTTATTAAAAAGGACAAAAAGCGATTAAAGTCTGAAGCTGCTGTGCAGCGCTAAGCGGTATTAATCCAGAGCCATCCGTTAACCACCGTACCCGTCCAGATAGCTTTTCTCGTTGCTCATGCGCATTCCTCCCTCCTCGGAATCGGATCGTCCGCGTTCGAACAACCCCATTTCGTATCCGTTCCGGTATGTCATGTTATTGGATTCTCTTGCCACCAGATTATAACCATCATCTTTGCCGCGTTCATACATCCCTTGCGAATACGCTTGCGTATGGCTGTCGTTTTGATCGGTAATATAGCTTGTTTCATAATGCGGTATCAAATCGTAACCTTCATCCTGACTCAACGCATGCGCACCTTGCGAGTAACCTTCTAAATACACGTCATCCTGACTGGCTTCATCTTCAGCGTTATAGCCATCATCCTTGCCGCGTTCTAAAACTCCGTCATAATAGCCCTTGGTATAGTCTTGTTCGTCGCTGGCTTCGTCTTCCAGATCGTAGCCGTCTTCATAACCGCGTTTTTCAAGCCCTTCTTCCCGACCAAGATAATATTCCTGGAGTTGGTTATCCAATGACGGTTTAATATCGTAGCCATCGTGAAATCCTCGCGCATCCTGGCCCTCGCGATAGGCGGATTCAAATTTTGCCGCATAGGGGTCGATCATGTTTGGCGGCAAGGGATCACAATCGTAACCATGATCGTAAGCTTTGTTTTGATAGATTTTCCAATAACCTTTAAGATAGTCTTGCTTATTGCTGGCCGCATTCTTTCCTTCGGATGCATCTTGCTTCCCGCGAACATAAAGACCGTCGAAATACCCTTCTTGTATTAAATCGTTATTGTGCGCTTTGCCGGGTTGATCGCCCAGCAATTTACCAATCGCCCGGCCACGGTCATAACGGCCTTGATTATAGCTGTCAGCCAAAACTTGATTAGGATTGACCGGTTCATGAACTTCATCATGCAAGCCGTGTGCATGGCTGAATTTCTGCTGACCTTTAACGAAATACTTGTCGTATGTTTGGGTTACCAATAGCGGCCATCCGAGTTGATTGGGCTTCGGCTGCTGCGCAAATCCGGTATCAAACGCCTTATCGCCCAATCCTTCGAGAAAATCATTCTGTTTTCCGGGATTCAACAACAACCAGTTACCGTCCATTTGGTAGCCTTTTCCATAAGCTTCGGATGCATCCGCCGGCAAAGGCACGACAGCATGTCCTGTCACATTGTTATTGCCTTGTTTGATCGTATTAGCAATTCCAGTGTCATTGGCTTGGTTGCCTGCCCGGGTCTTACCAAGCACTCCGTTAGGATCATTTGGATGACCGTTCCAAGCGCGATAGGATGCGATCGAACGGCCTTTTTGCAATCCGCCATGATATTGAATCGCTTCCCAGGCACTGCAATCAAGATACTGCGGAAGCTTCGCTTCTTCATCAAACAGCTTGGCGGAATTTTGCAAACTGGCCGCATGTCGATCCCAGCCGAATGGGCGTGTCACATTACCGCCACCGGTACGGGTTTCCCAGAGCACCCCTTTCTGAGGGTTAATCAGCGCCTCCGATTTCTTGACAATCTCTTCAAAGTTACGCGACATCTCACCATTGGCGCGCGTCGTGATCGGCAATAAATTGCGTGAATCCGCGCCGGGCCCGTGTAACCCCGCATTGAGCAAGTGTCCTTTTTTATAAATTTTATCGCCCCCAGTCGCAACATTCACAGCCTTACGCAAGTAAGCCCAATCAGTTCCGAGCGGATCGACGGTATCAATCGTATCGCTACCGCCAAATCGATTGTAGATCCCCATGGGATCCATCCAGATATAGGCCCGCACGCCGCCTGCTAATCCATTATTTCCGGGCAAATATTCCGTAATCCCCGGTTTCGGCATTGCGCCATATAAGGATTGATAATCCGATTGATAGGTCTTGTCCTTAGCAATCGATTCGCCTTTTTTCGGGCCATAGGATTTTTCAAATGGCTTAAAAGTTTTGGAAGTGCCTTCACCTTCCCGCCCCTTACCTACTTTGCTAAATTCTTCGAGCAAGATTGTAGCGGTGCTGAAGTTTTTGGGAATGGTTCCTTGCAAGGAATCCATAGGGCTGTCCGGGTCGGTTATTGCGACGTTGCTCAAGCTCGAATCGGTCAGCGATACGACATGGATTGTTTTGGGAATGCGCCCCAAGGTTCGCATGATCATGCTATTGGTTGCAGGATCATTCTTAATATCGGTGCGTTTATCGGCATCATCTTTCTTCACCAATTGATCCATCAAGTCGTCAAAATCGGTAGCATAGCTAACCTGAATGTTAATGGATAACGGATTAGCATTTTTCAACGCCTCGTCCAAATCATTCTCAAATTGTTTATAGCTGCCGTTTTGGTTATAGTTTTTTTCCATCGGCACCATATTATCGGCCCCCGGTGAGCCGCCGAAATGATGCGCAATGATGTGTCCACCGTTAAATTCCTTAAGTGGTCTGAACATGCGGCGATGGATACCTTGCACATGATCCCATGCGCCAGATTGGGCATCCGACGAACGGCCGCTCTCGGCAGTGGTGCCGCTCTTATAGATATTTCCTTCGGCGCCAATCACACGATTGGCGCTATCGACGGTGAATTTCAATCCACGAAAAGTATTACTTCCACCCACAGTAGGATTAACGGCTGCTTTGTCTTCGTCAAAGTCGGCTGGCCCCGGAATGGATTTCCGGTTTGAGTCAAAATACTCATTGGCGGATGGTTTGAAAAAGAAGGTAATGGTGCCGGTATATTGATAAATTCCGTTGATATTATCAAACAAATTCAGAACAACCGGTTTCCCGGTCATAGGATGCAAGGTGGCTACCGTCGTATCAAAATTCCGCTGTGCGACTTTGCCAATGGTTGGAGAATCCGATTTTTTTTGAATTCTTACCGGCAAGCGGCTATTGAACCGTTGGGATTGTCTCTTCAGTTGTTGAACCCGCGGGCTGGCGTTGATAGCAGCATGCAAGTCATTCAGCGCCAGCGATTCCGGGCGCTGAACGCTCACCGTGGATTCCGCCGGTAACTTAGGTTCCCGTTTTGCATCAACCGGGGACTCAGCCTTCTTGTGATTAACAAGCGAGGTTTTCATCGGAAAAAAGCTTGAAGATCGTCATATACGTTGAGTATCTTATCATTGATAGTGATCAATAAGGACCGCATCATTGAATGCGATAAGTATCGCGCGTAAGAAAAAATCTAACCCGGACTGCATGCCGCTGTCCGAGCAATTTTCAGATTTCCTGACGACCGCATCCTTTTTCTTTCAAATCACGCGCGCCATGCGGATGGATCGCTGGCATTCTTGCTTGGCTCATGACAAATAATATTTCCTTCATCATATTGTCATAAATATGTAACGCATTCTTTATATGATTGCAGCATCTCGTAACCGCAGTAACTAGGGAGTCGTTGATGGCTGTCACCATACTCGTTGTTGAAGACGAACTTGCAATTCAGGAATTGATCGCGCTGAATCTTAAGAAAGCGGGGCATATTGTGCTATGCGCGAGCGATGCCGAACAAGCCAAGAAGATGGTCAATAACGTTTTACCGGATCTGGTTTTGCTTGATTGGATGCTACCGGACATGAGCGGATTGGAATTCGCGAAAAAATTGCGGCGCGAGGATCGCACCAAAGCGATCCCGATCATCATGCTCACCGCGCGCGTGCAGGAAAGCGACAAAATCGCCGGACTGGACGCCGGCGCTGACGACTACATCACCAAACCGTTTTCGCCACGGGAATTGCTGGCCCGCATCAAAGCGGTACTGCGCCGCCGGTTGCCGGAAATGTCGGATGAAATCATCGACATCGGCGGCTTGAAACTTGATCCGGTAACGCACCGTGTGCATGCCGCCGCAGTTGACGAGCCATCCAAGATGGCGGAAATTTCACTTGGCCCGACTGAATTCCGTTTATTGCACTTCCTGATGGCGCACAAAGAGCGTGTTCATACGCGCGCGCAATTGCTCGATCGCGTTTGGGGCGATCATGTGTTCATCGAGGACCGCACCGTCGACGTGCATATCCGCCGGCTGCGCAAGATCCTGGAGAAGGTTGGAAAAGAGAATCTGGTGCAAACCGTGCGCGGCACAGGCTATCGCTTTTCGGTTGAACAAGAGGAAGAAACACTGCAGTAATTGAATGCCGGATCAGTATCCGCAACATTTTTCTCTGAGTATGGCTTGCACCAGAAAGGCAGGCCATGTACCGGAAATTCGGCGCGCAAATTTCCGGTAGCGCAATTATTCGTGAGATCCAATCGTCATAGGCCGTTAGAAAGCCATCCAAGCATTGAAATAAACCGCATCATTATTGACAGCATTGCGGCCAAATCCATCGTAATTGTGAACGCTGCCATTAAATTTGAAATTATGAACGTACTGCACTGCCAGCCGCAGATTAACGAAAGTACTCATTACCGAATTATTAGATTTACCAAACGGCGTAAAGCTGGCTTCTGCGATGAATGCCTGACTTAACGGGCTGCCTGTCCGGTTGCCGCTGATCGGATCGCCAAAGCCGTAAATGAACGTATCAGCCGTTCCGGTCGTTTGGTTATAAAACAAATTCAAACCGTACGTTTGCTGATACGTGTAACCGGCTCTAATACGTACGGTATCGAGATTGCTTTTGATTTTATCCGCCAATCCTAAAGCCGAACTGGCGCTCATGTTGCGGTTCTCGCGCAGATAGGTCGCGGTAAACTCGTAGATATGAACTGGATTTCCCAGATATTGATATGTCAGATCGAAGCCAATGTCATCGTAGCGATCCGTGCCGGCAGTCGTTATTCGTTGCGGACTGACATCGCCGTGCATGCCGAAAGTACCGATCGCGCCGTAATGCCCGCTCCAGTCTTTCTGCAGTGCAATTCGCCAGTACGGCGCGCCGCCGCTCAAACGGGATTGTTCCGGATCAAATACGCTGATGCCCTTTTGCGCGTTCTTCGCTAAGCTGGTGTAACCGCCCGCTTCGACATAAAGAATATTGTTCAGCATCATATACGAGGTTGCGCCGATCACTTGCGAACCGAGCGATTCAATCAATGTTGCAGCCGATTGAGCCGGTGCAAGCGGCGATGAACTCCACGGAAATCCCCAAGTCGGTGTGGTATTCCATTAATCGGAAACGGTCGGATTGTTATTCGCCGTCAAACCGAATACCACTTTCTGTCCCGCTACTTCAAAATGATCAGCAAAACGGATCTCGGTATTATCGAGCACGCCGATATTCTCAACGCCATCATAGGTTCCTTCAACAAATGCACCAATCTTCGACGTCAAGCGGCCCGCCAGAAATACCGCCGCTTCGTCGATAGTTGCGTTATCATTTCTGCCGAAACGCGGCGCCGCGCCACCCTCCTGACCTTCTTGGGTATGCGTAAATGAACCGCGGATCATGCCGCTCAACGGAATGAGATTGTTATTTTTACCGTCTGTCTGAGTATAGCCGTTAAGTTTAAAATTTCTGCCGACCGACGTCAGATTAGGTCCGAACGACTGCACATGGCAAGCACTGCAGGCATAACCGGTTTGACGGGCAAAACTTGGCAAAGCTTGGGCATTGGAACTTAGCAATATGAATGTGAGTAAAGAAAAGAACAAAAACATCGTTTTTTTGACTATCATGGCGCTTTCCTTATAGAAAATAGACGGAATCTGATCAAAGTCCACAGAACACTGAATGAATGTCACCAATCTAGTGACGACTCCTTCAAAAATCGGACGTACTTCTATACACGCGCATTATGTTCTTTTATAAATAATTTTTTTGTGAGATCAATGAGAAGAATTCGTGAATTTTTCAGAACAAATATTACAATAATTGCCGGTGAATCAACGATTTCTCGTTATATTATTGTCAGCTTTTGATTAATTATCAGGATTTCCTATGCCATCTCCCCTATTCTCCAGCGGCGCTATTAATCGCAGTCTTTCCGGCATCAACTCGATTGATGCGCTATTGAATGGTGCGCGCTGGGCGGTTCTGTCCATTCCTTACAGTTTTCCATCGAGCAACAGTACCGCTTTCTGGTCTACGTATTCCAATGGTTACGGTCCGGTCAGCGGCGACGGCGAACCCTGGCGAAGCACATTCGCGCCGCTGACCAGTTCCGATCAGAGCAATTTTGTGGATGCGCTGCAACAATGGGCAAACGTTATCAATTTGAGATTCGTGCAGGTTTCGGAGTCTCCCGGCAATGTCGGCGATATCCGCGCCGCATACACCATCGAAGCGGATTCACTGACGCTGGCGTGGACTTATCTGCCAAGCAACAGTCCGCTGGGCGGCGATATCTGGATCAACACCAAGAGCCGGCTCAATGAAGAAGAGTGGAATCCTGGCAGTTTGTCATTTGAAACAATTCTGCACGAACTAGGGCACGCATTGGGTCTGAAACACCCGTTTGCAGACCCTGATGATCCTGCGAAAGCTACATTGCCGCCTGATCTGGATAACACCATCCATACCATCATGAGCTATACCTACGCCAATCTGGACGGTGACGAAGGTAACGGCTTTTCCTTTCATCCGACCACGCCGATGGTGCTGGATATTGCGGCGATCCAATATCTGTACAGTCCCAACAATGGTTTTCATACCGGTAACGACACCTATCTGTTCGACGATGCGCACACGTACCATCAAACCATTTGGGATGCCGGCGGCGCGTCCGATACGATTCACTACGCCGGTTCGTTGCCCAGTTTGATTGATCTGAACGCCACCCGCCCATCGCTGATCGGTCAACCGGTCTACGTGCAAGCTAACGGCGTTAATCGCGGTTCACCGATCCCGAATATCTGGATCGCCGACAAAGTGACCATTGAGAATGCCACCGGCGGGCAAGGTGACGATATCCTGATCGGTAACAGCAGTCGTAATAATCTGGATGGCGGCGCCGGTATCGATACGATCCGGATCGAAGCGCAGCGCAACCAAGTCACATTGAATAAAACCGGCAACGGCTACTCCGTCAAGGTAAACGCCAGCCCTGGCAATGAGGATACGCTTGTCAATATCGAACGGGCAGCATTCGACGACCTCAGACTGGCGCTCGACCTTGACGGCAACGCCGGAGAAGTCGCCAAACTGATCGGCGCGGTATTCGGTGCAACCTTCGTCAACAACACCGGTTACGTCGGCATCGGGCTGGACAAAGCCGATGAGGGATTAAGTTATGAGCAACTGGCAAAATTCGCCATTGATGCCACCCGGCTGACCGATCACGACAAAATCGTCACACTGCTGTGGTTGAATCTGTTCGGCGAACTTCCGACCGGCAGCGAAAAATCCCCGTACGTCAAAATGCTTGACGAAGATGACATTTCAACCGGCGGATTAACCGTGCTGGCCGCTGAAAGCGCTGCCAATGCGGAAAATATCAACTTGACCGGACTGGTGCAAACGGGACTGACGTATATTGAAGTCGGTTAATGTGTTTGACTGAGTGTCACCGGTTCACACTACTCACTGCTGTTTGATCACCGCCGGCGGCTTGCAATAATAGCGCGACGGAAATTCCGGATTATTGCGTAACCGGTTCCGTATCACATCACCGCCTTCATTGACACAAACCGCGATTGACTGATCCAGGCTGGGAAAATATTCATTGGAACCGGGTTGCGCTGAGGTGGGTGGAACGCGGGCGCGGATGCGCGTGCATATTTCAGGCTCGTTCGCTTTGGGCGGATCGTTCTCCATCGCCGGTAACGGGCACAGATTACAAGGATCTCCCGGACACAGGCAGCCTTCGCAGCTTGCCAGTACCGGCGCCGCAAACAACCCCAATCCCACACTCAAAACAATCGTGATGCTGGCTCTGAAAAAAAATGACATCGACATCTCCCCTTTCTAAATGTTAGATAGCCACTGAATAATGGCTTTTTGTTATACTGATTTTACCCTAACTCAAATGCTGACAAGCAACTCAACCAGTTTTCAAACTCATAGGCTATGATGAAAATGAATCGTCACACACAACCATTTCCCTGCAACCGTCTCCGCTTTACCAGCTTCACGATGCTATTGTTACTGGTCTCGTGGGTATTGCCAGCGCAAGCGGATACCATCGAGTTGTTGCAGAAAAACGCCAGTATCGCGTATGAAAAAATGATGGAAGCAAGAAAATCCGCAGATGCTTTGACAAAAGACGCGGCACTCGCTGAAAGAAAACTGGCCGCCGCAAAACAAAAGCTGGCGGAAGCTGAACAAGAAGCCAAAGCTGCAAAAACAAGATCGGAGCGCGCTAGAATGGCTGCCCAGCAAGCAGCCAATCAGTGGAAACAAGCTACAGATGCTTTGGCCAGTGAATGGGGAAATTCCGAGGTGAAGTAACCGCTTGCTGCGTATTCACGCCAGCAGCAATTCCATTTTGACATGGGGTATGCCGGCATCCATAAATTCTTCGCTGCAAACGTTAAAACCGAATTTTTGGTAAAACGGAACAGCGTAGGTTTGCGCATTCAGCATCGCTTTCTTTTGCTGCCGTTGCCGCAGTTCTTCCAAAAGCACTTGCAGTAATGCCGCGCCAAAACCTTGTCCACGCCATGGTTTGAGCACCGCCATGCGGCCGATGTGTCCATCCGGTAACAGCCGCGCAGTACCAACCGGTTGTCCGGCAGCATCCAACGCCAGCGCATGCACACTGACCGCGTCGAGTTCGTCCCATTCCAATGCTTCAGGTACCTGCTGCTCCTGAATGAATACCGCCGTGCGAATCGCGCGTAAGGCAGGCGCTTCGTGGTTCCAGCTTACAATCCGTATCGTGCCGGTGGAATGCATGACAGGCTCCGGATAGGATATGCCCGGTTGCTCAAATAAAAGGATGGCGGAGTAAGATAGTGTCTTCCCGGTCAGGCCCGGTAGAAATCATATCAATCGGGATTTCACAAACTTCTTCAAGGCGCCGCAAATAATTTTGCGCGGCTTTCGGCAATTGGGAAAATTCCTTGATGCCGGCGGTATTTTCCGACCAGCCCGGTATTTCTTCATAGATGGGTTCGCAGCGATCAAGGTCATCCGCGCCAACCGGAAGGATATTACTCTTGTTGCCGTCGCTCAACTGGTAACCGACACCCAGATTGAGACTTTCGACGCCATCCAATACGTCCAGCTTAGTGATGCATAGTCCGGTCACGCCGTTGATTTGGATCGAGCGCTTCAGCGCCACCGCGTCGAACCAGCCGCAACGGCGCGGACGGCCTGTCGTCGAACCGAATTCGTGCCCGCGCGTGGCCAGATGCTTGCCGACTTCATCGTCCAATTCAGTCGGAAAAGGTCCTGATCCCACCCGTGTCGTATAAGCTTTGGTAATACCCAACACGTAATGCAGCATTTGCGGTCCGACACCGCTGCCGGGGCCCGCTGCGCCAGCCACGCAGTTGCTGGAAGTCACGAAGGGGTAAGTGCCGTGATCGACATCGAGTAACGCGCCTTGCGCGCCTTCAAACAACAAGTTATTACCGGCTTTGTTCGCTTCAAACAACAATCGCGGCACATCGGCCACCATCGGTTTGATGCGAGCGGCTTGCGCCAATGCTTCGTCCATCGTTTTCTGGAAATCGATCACTGGCGCATGAAAGTAATTTTTCAGCACAAAATTGTGGTAATCCAGGATTTCGCCTAATTTAGCCGCAAAGCGGTCGCGATGAAATAAATCCTGCAGCCGCACCGCCCGCCGCGCAACTTTATCTTCGTAAGCCGGGCCGATACCGCGTCCGGTGGTGCCAATCTTTCCAACGCCCCGGGCAGTTTCCCGGGCATTATCAAGCGCGATATGACACGGCAAAATTAACGGACACGCTTCGCTGATGCGTAAACGGCCGCTAACGTCGACACCATTGCTCTCGAGCATGTCGATTTCACTGAGCAGCGCCTCCGGTGAAATCACCACACCGTTACCGATGTAGCACACCACATTATCACGCAGAATGCCGGAAGGTATCAGATGCAACACGGTTTTCTTATTACCGATAACCAAAGTGTGACCCGCGTTATGCCCGCCTTGAAAACGCACCACGCCTTGCGCATGATCGGTCAACCAGTCAACAATCTTGCCCTTTCCTTCATCACCCCACTGCGTTCCGATGACGACAACATTTTTTGTCATATTTGCTATCTCTAAAAATTCTGTTTCCTGACAATTATAGCGCTTTAACGATCCATTGATCGTCATGCCATATCAACTGACGATCGCAAGTGAGCGATCCTTGGGGTTGTCCTGGTAACTCAACAATGACAATCTCGCCGGATTGCCGCAATTGCGCGATTTTGTTCTCGAGCGCAGTATTCTTCAGCTGGTAAGGCGCGCGGATGGCTTTCGGGTAGATTGACGGTTTTATCAATCTCGCCAAATCCCTGAGATCCATGCTGAAACCGGTTGCAGGGCGTGCGCGTCCAAAAGCTTTGCCGATTTCATCGTAACGTCCTCCCAAAGCAATGGCATTTGAACAACCCGGCGCATAAGCGGCAAACACCATTCCGGTATGATAATGATAGCCGCGTAGATCCGCCAGATCGAAAGCGATCGTATCGACATAATCATTCAACTCCGCTGCGACAGTCGACAATTCATTTAACGCCGATTTGACTTCGGGATAGCTTGGCAAACGTTTGAGGGCGTCGGCTAATACTTTTTCATCCCCGTAAAATTCGGGTAATAGCAATAGCGCTTCACGAGTATGCGCCGGCAACTGCACGCACAATTCTCTCAATGTCGAGATATCCTTTGCTTGTAGCACTGCATAAAGCTCGGATTCGAGTCCTTGCGAAATGCCCGCGCCTTTGATAATCCCCCGGAAAACAGCCACATGACCGAAATCCAAATGGATTGGATTGACACCTGCGGCTGATAAGCATTGCAACATCAATCGCTGTACTTCCAGATCGCTCTCGAGACCAGCATGGCCATATAATTCCGCGCCGATTTGCAACGGCTCCCGCGTGGTTGTGATAGCGGAAGGTACCGTATGCAATACGCTGTTAACATAGCATAAGCGTGTAACGCCATCACAATTTAGCAAGTGTGCATCTATCCGTGCGACCTGCGGTGTCATGTCGGCACGTAATCCCATCATCCGCCCGCTGAGCTGATCGATGACTTTGAACATGCGTAAATCCATATCGCTACCGCTGCCGGTCAGCAATGATTCGATGTATTCCAGCAGTGGCGGAATCACTTGCTGATAGCCGTGCACCATCAACAAATCAATCATCTGCCGGCGCATGCCTTCGATCTGTAAAGCTTCAACGGGTAATATGTCCTCGACATACTCCGGAAGTAACCAATTACGCATATATTAAAAATTGATAGCTATCAAAGAAGAGATTTGAATAACAATTCAACTGAAGATAAGAAGCAACATTACGCCGACCATCATGGAAGTCAAACCGATAAATCGTATCTGATTATCGTTGGTTTCGATCAATTTTTTGAAGGCTTCCCGCCACGCTTGCGGCGACAAAAAAGGCAACATTCCTTCGATGATGAGCATCAACGCAATCGCGTTCAGAAAATTTTCCCACATTTACGATAACCTCTGCGCTATTGACGCATTCACGTTGATTATAACCGCTGAGGAAGTACAAAAATTAAGAGGCTCTGTTGTAGTCTCGCGTACGCACAAACTACGATTTCCAGAACCTCTTCATGATCGATCGAAACAGCGGATCACAAAATTCATCAAATAATCATAGTGCCGGCCCCGGATCTTATTTGCCTGTTGTTAGCAAAAATATCAATCAATTATTGGGAATCAAACACTATCATTATCATTACGTGATGCGATCGCCGCTAATTATTTATTGATCGAGGGGTTCTTTAAATATTTAAAGAATTCGGAAGTCGGTTCAAGAACCATCATATCCCCCTTGTTTTTAAATGATTGCTTGTATGCATCAATACTGCGCCAAAAAGCATAAAATTCCGGGTCTTTTTGAAATGCCGTAGCATAGGTTGCGGCCGCTTGACTATCGCCATCACCCATGGTTTTTTGTGCTTCACGATAAGCTTCCGCCAGAATAATTTCACGCTGCCTATCAGCATCTGCGCGAATCTTCTCTGATTCAGCAGCACCGGTTGAACGTAATTCGTTCGCAACTCGCTTACGCTCCGCTTCCATACGCCTGAATACCGATTCGCTAACCTCTTGCGGCAAGTCAACCCGCTTCAGACGCACATCCACAACTTCCACACCAATTGACCGGGCATCATTGTCGGCTTTTTGCCGCATGATCTCCATGATTACGTCACGTTCACCGGATACTACATCATGCACGGTACGGTTACCGAATTCATCCCGCAGACTTGCATTGATCGTTTGCGCCAGCCGTGTTTGCGCCAACCCTTCGTCACCGCGCACGCTGATATAATATTGTTTTACATCGACAATACGCCATTTCACAAAAAGATCCACCAACACGTTTTTCTTTTCAGAAGTGATAAACCGCTCAGGCTCTTCAGTATCCATTGTCAGTATGCGCTTCTCGAAATAGCGCACGTTTTGGGCGATCGGAATTTTGAAATACAAGCCAGGTTCGGTTTTCACATCGATTACTTCCCCCAATTGAAACAGGATGGCTTGCTGCCGCTCGTCAACAATAAAAATCGCCGAGCTGCCTAAAAAGAAAACCGCAACAAGAATACCTGTTAATACGGACGTTATGCTTTTCATCTATCTTATCTCCCGTTCACGGCTACGAAATGACTCGCGCGCGCGCAGGCTATTGTCGGGCGCCGCTTCCTGTATCATGGGTTGCACCGTTACTGGTGTAACCGGTGAGGAACCACTCATATTGATCAACTTATCCAGTGGTAGGTACAACAAGTTATTGCCATTCTTTTGATCAACAATAATCTTACTCGTATTCGAAAGCACCTGTTGCATCATATCCAGATATAACCGTTCTCGCGTCACCTTGGGTGCTTTACTGTATTCTGAAAGAATCTGTTCAAAACGGCTGGCATCACCCTCGGCACTTACAATGACGCGTTGCTTATACCCTTCAGATTCTTCAATCAACCGCGCCGCGTTACCAACTGCTCTCGGAATGACATCATTTGCGTATGCTTGCCCTTCATTCTTCTGCCGTTCTCTATCTTGACCGGCCTTTACAGCATCATCAAACGCGGCTTGAACTTGTTCCGGCGGTTGCGCATTTTGCATCGTCACTCTACTGATCGAAATACCGATCTCATAACGATCCAGAATTTTTTGCATCAACTGCGTTGCACTGGCGGCTACCTGCTCACGGCCTTCGTATAGCACATAGTCCATTTTGCTTTTACCGATGACTTGCCTGATTGCCGTTTCAGCCGCTTGAAGCACTGCTTCATCGGGATTCCTGTTTTTAAAAAGAAAATTTTCAGGATTATTCAAAATGTATTGAACCGCGAATTGAATATCGATGATATTTTCATCGTCAGTCAGCATCAGCGATTCCCGCAAGACTTTACTTCTGACATTATTGCGATAACCGATTTCAACCGTTCGCACCTGACTGACATTCACAATCTCAACTTTCTCAACCGGATAAGGCATATGCCAGCGCAAACCGGCAGGCGTCGTATCGACATATTGGCCAAATCGCAGTACTACACCTCTATGACCTTCGTCTACGATGTAAAACCCGCTGGCTAACCAAACGACAGCCAATAGCCCCAAGATCAGAGCGACACTACCGCCACTTTGTGGCTTTGGACCCGATGAGCGCGGGCCTTCGTCTCCGCCACCACCGCCGCCTTTTTTCTGCCCGAAGATATTATTTATTTTTTTATTGACGTTACGAAGCACATCATCCAAATCCGGTGGCCCGGAGTCACCTTTATTTTTTCCCCATTGAGGATCATTTAATCCCATAATCTTTCCTATTTTGTTCGTTCAAAAAAGTTCTCGTACCTTAGTACAACCTCCAAGCCCATCTTCGATATTATTATTTACTGCTCTTTCACTTAATTTCTTGGAGTTTTCTACGATTGCTTCCAGTAGTGCTTGCCTTAAAAACTCAATACCCTCGCCTGTTTTTGCGCTTAAACGAATGCGGGATATTCTATCATATTCATCGCGCACGAAACTTTTCCCGCTATTCACTTCATCAACGCAATCAATCTTGTTATATACCAGAATCTGAGGAATCGTATCGGCACCGATTTCTCTTAATATCTTATTAACCTCATCGATCTGCTCATCTCTATTTGGGCTGCTGGCGTCTATCACATGAAGCAGAATATCGGCTTGCACAGTTTCTTCCAACGTCGCACGAAACGCGGCTACCAGCGTATGCGGTAATTCGCGAATAAACCCGACGGTATCCGAGATAACGACCGCGCCTGCTTCGGACAAAAATAATTTCCGGGTTGTGGTATCAAGCGTTGCAAAGAGCTGATCCGCCGCATACGATTGCGCGTGTGTTAGTCGATTGAATAATGTGGATTTTCCAGCATTTGTGTATCCGACAATCGATACCGATAGCACTTTTGAACGCTGCCTTGATCGTCTCTGAACACCTCGTTGACGCCGCAGATCCGAAAGTTTTTCTTTAAGCAGCTTAACTCGTTTTTTGAGTAATCTGCGATCTGTTTCCAGCTGAGTTTCACCCGGCCCACGTAAACCAATTCCGCCCTTTTGTCTTTCCAGGTGAGTCCAGCCACGCACAAGGCGTGTCGCTAAATGTTCAAGTTGCGCCAGTTCAACTTGCAGCTTACCTTCATGACTCTTTGCGCGCTGAGAGAAAATATCCAAAATCAGGCTAGTACGGTCAATTACATTGCAATTCAGCCGCATCGATAAATTGCGTTGCTGCGCCGGTGATAAATCATGATTAAAGATTATTAGCGCAGCTTTTGTCTGCTGCAAATACTGCGCTACTTCATCAACTTTTCCGCTTCCAATGAAGGTCGTCGGATCAGGGCGATTACGTTTTCCTTCAACAATCGCCGATACTTGAAGCTGATCACTTATCGCCAGCTGCTGCAGCTCCTGCAAACTCTCTTTGTGGGTAGCATTTCCAAAATCGATTCCAACAAGTATAGCCGCATTTGCGACTACTGATTGATTCATACCCGACTCAGATAACATCAAGTATCGCGTGTTTCCATTGTTTCAATGGGAATTGAAACGGCTCTTGCAGGCACAACCGTTGAAATCGCATGTTTGTAAACCATCTGTGTAACTGAGTTTTTCAACAGCACCACATATTGATCAAACGAATCGATTTGTCCTTGTAACTTGATACCATTCACTAGATATATCGACACCGGAATATGCTCTTTCCGTAAAACATTGAGAAATGGATCTTGTAGTAACTGTCCCTTGTTACCCATTGGTAACTCCCTCTTCTAATTATTGGTTATCGGATGAGTGACTCTACTTCATTTTCGGATGTAAATCTACAACAAATTATACGCATATCTGTAAATTTCGTCATAGCCTGTCAACTACCAAACCGGCTTAATCGATTTTCCCAGCGTTGCTTA
>Ga0209573_1002854_pt1 | contig 20567 bp, 20 predicted proteins | sample TNRBio252014_DNA_FD_185870 | JGI IMG/M metagenome (GOLD analysis project Ga0209573, IMG submission 185870) | Wastewater treatment Type I Accumulibacter community from EBPR Bioreactor in Madison, WI, USA - TNR Reactor_6/25/2014_ DNA (SPAdes)... | ecosystem: Engineered > Bioreactor > EBPR >...
ACCAGCCGCTTCACCCCGGCGACGCGGGCCGGCAGCGCGTTCATCAGCACCGACGAGGGGTAGGCGGCGGTGCCGCCCGGAACGTAGAGCCCGGCGGCCCCGATGGCCGTCCAGCGGTAGCCGAGGCGGATGCCGGCGGCGTCGATCTCGTCGTGATCCTCGGGCCGCTGCCGGGCGTGGAAGGCGCCGATCCGCTCCGCCGCGAACTCCAGGGCGGCGACGAGCTCCGGGTCGCACGTCGCGGTCACCCGGTCGAGCTCGTCCGGGGTAATGCGGATCGTCGCCGGCGACAGCTCCAGCCTGTCGAACCTGCGGCTGCAGTCGATCAGCGCCGCGTCGCCGCGGGCGCGCACGTCGGCGATGATGGCGGTGACCGTGGCGGTTACGTCGGCGGCGTGCTCTCGCTTCGCCGCCAGCATCGCCGCGAAGCCGGCGTCGAAGTCCGGCGCGGCGCGCTCAAGCCGCAACGGCATCGAGGGCCTCGCGGAAGCGGCCGATCCAGCCCGAAATCTCCCGCTGCCGGGTCTTCCAGGCGCTGCGGTTGACGGCGAGGCGGGACGTGATCTCGGCGATGGTCTCGACCTCGACCAGCCCGTTGGCGGCGAGCGTCGCCCCGGACGAGACGAGATCGACGATGTAGCGGCACAGGCCCAGCGTCGGCGCCAGCTCCATCGCGCCGTTGAGGTGGATGCATTCGGCCTGCACGCCGCGGGCGGCGAAGTGCCGCCTGGTCGTCATCGGGTACTTGGTGGCGATGCGGATGTGGCTCCAGGTCGCCGGGTCGTCGTCGTCGCTGAGCTCGGCGAGTTCGGCGACGGCCATGCGGCAATGGCCGACGCGCAGGTCGAGCGGGGCGTAGATCTCCGAATAGTCGAACTCGGCCAGCACGTCGTTGCCGCAGACGCCGAGATGGGCCGCGCCGAAGGCGACGAAGGTGGCGACGTCGAAGCTGCGGACGCGGATCAGGTCGATCTGGGCCAGGTTGGTGACGAAGCGCAGCTGCCGGCTGTCCTCGTCCTCGAAGGCCGGCTCGGGCTCGATGCCGGCGTGGCGGATCACCGGCATCACCTCCCGCAGGATGCGGCCCTTGGGCACGGCCAGGATGAGCTTCTCGTCAGCGCGCACGGACGTCCTCGACTATCTGGTCTTATGGTCTAGCGCCTGTGGCTAGTTGGAAATCCGGCTGCGCGCAAGGGTGGCCGATCGTCCGCAGACGTAGCACAAGTGGGCCGCCTTGGGGTCGCCAATCTCCTCGATCCTTTTCCGGGACCGGCGGCACTGAACGTCTGCGGAGCAAAGTCGAACGCGCCGGCTGGGACACCGCATTCCTGCTTCGACCTCCTCGCCCAACTCCCCCGCGCCCAAACGCTGGGGCCCCGCGGCAGGCTCCTCGTCGCCTCCTCGTCGCCTTCGCGCTGATGCCCGTTTGCCTTATCATGTGGCGGTCGCCTGAGGCGGATGACCTTCGCGGCCAGGGCGCCCGCGCCGGGCCGCCGGGCCGCCGGCCAGAACCAGCGGCTCTTCTTTTACGCCGGAAACACGCGATCCACGGGGGAGCGGATAGTGAAGATAACGGCGAAGCAGTACGCTGTCGACGAAGACGCCGTCGAGAACCTTGGTGAGGTAGTTGCGGAGCTCGTAGCAGATCCCCGACCGGTCGGAGCCGGCGGTGGTGATGTTCCAGATCAGCGGCTGCGAACGCGCGCCGGTGGCGGTCTCGAGCACGTCGTAGAGCGCGCGGGTCCTGTGCGCGTGGAGCTCGTCGTTGCAGACGAAGTGCACGTTCAGCCCGTCCTGGGTCTTGGCCTCGGCGTCCAGCGGGGCAAGGCGCGAGCCGCTGCGCGGCTGGGCGATGGCGTTGGCGAAGACCTCGATGCCGTAGCGCAGGCGAAACTCCGCCGAACGCAGCGCCATCAGCCGGGCGTCGCCGAAGACGATCTTCGCCTGGTCGCGCTTGGTCGCCGCCGAGTAGCAGTCGGCGCCGGCCTCGCCGTCGAGGGCCAGCATGTAGAGGGCGACCGCCGAGGAGAGCGTGCTTTTGGCGTTCTTGCGCGGGATCTCCAGGTAGACGGTGCGGAACCGGCGCAGCCCGTCGGCCTTGCGCAACCAGCCGAAGGCTGAAGCCAGGATGAAGGTCTGCCAGGGTTCGAGCCGCAGGGTCTCGCCGCGCTTGGCCCAGTCGCCCTTGATGTGCGGCAGCAGCTCGACGAAGCGGCAGATGCGCGCGGCACGCTTGCGATCGAAGCGGTAGGGGAAGGCCGGGTCCTTTGCCCGCTCCAGGTCGGCAAGATGCCGGGCGCTGGCGAGCTTCACCCACTTGCACGCCGGGACCTTGCCGCCCACGACGCTCCGGGCGTAGCGGTTCGCCACCGTCGCCGGCTCAGTCATCGAGCGCGTCCCAGCGGGAGTTCGCGGCCTTGGCCGGCACGTCGCCCAGCGGCAGTTCGCCCTGGGCGGTGCCCTTCAGCCGGACGCGGGCGACCGGGGTCAGGCCGAACTCGGCGGCGAACTCGCGGATGACCTTGGCCGCCTTGTTGGCGACGGCAAGGTGCGGGTTCTGCATCGGGTAGCCCGACGGCGTCGAGACCACCGCGCCGGCCTTGGCCGCCTCCGCCATCTGCTCGCGGTAGAGCGCGCAGGCGTTGCAGTAGATGGCGAGGGCGTCGGCGTCGAGCCTGGTGAACAGGCCCCAGCGGGCGAGCTCCGGCATCAGCTGGCGCCAGCGTTCCGCGGCGGCCTCCGGCAGCCACTCGGGCGGCGGCGCGAACAGCGGCTCCGGCTCCGGGCAGGCGTCCTCGATGTTGCGCTTGCCGGGGTTGCCGCGGACGAGCTTGAGGTTGGTGGGGGTGGGCTTGCGGCCCCTCATGGCTGGATCACCTCGACGGGCTTGCCGGCCTTGCGGGCGCGGCGGAGGGTGTCCTCGGTGCCGCCGCGCCTGCTCGCGGCGACGAAGGCCACGACTAGGTCGCAGTCGTCGACGATCGTCTGGTTGCGGGCGAGCAGCCTGGCGATGGCGTCGCCCCGGCTGCGAACGCCGGCCATGTTCGGCCGGTGGACGACGACGGCGAGGCCCTGCGCGCGGGCGGCGTCCTCGGCGAAGGTATCGATGCCGGCGGCGCCGCCGGTGACGACGACGGTATCGGCCGGAAGGGCGGCGACGAACGCCTCCACCCGGTCACGGTCGGTGCGCTTGCGGCTGCCGACGATGGCGAGGCGCATCAGCCCTCGCCGACGCCGGCGATCCAGACGACGCCGAAGGCGGCGACGCCCTGGTCGCGAATGGCCATCAGGCTCTCCTCCATGTGCCACCCCGAGGTGGAGACGTCGTCGACCAGGATGGTGGCGCGGTCGGCGGTGGCGATCCGCACCAGCGGATCGACCTGGGCGAACTCCTTCGGGTGGCTGACGAACCGGTCGGCGTGGATCTGCAGGAACCTGGCGCCCGCGTTGCCGGCCGTGGCGATGGCGAGGCGCTTGCCGAAGCAGTCGGGGCGGCGGCTGTGGCCGCAGGGCACGTTGGTCACCAGCAGGTCGGCCGCCGGCCCGAACAGGGTCGCGAGCGCGCCGGCGATCTCGCCGGCGGCGGCCGCGATCAGCCCGTCGTCGAGGTCGGCCTTCGCCCGCTTGAGAGCCGCGATGTCGGCCTTGCGGCTCGCCTTCCGCCAGGACCTGAGCGAGACGTAGCGGACGGCCTTGCGCCGGTAGAGCGTCGGCCGCCAGACCAGCGCGTCCAGCAGCGAGCCGGCCGGCAGCGGCGGCCCGGCCGGCGCCGCGCTGGCAATGCTGGCGGCGATACCGGCGGCGGTGATCTCCGCCGGCTTCAGCCGGGCGGGGTCGAAGGGCACCAGCACCGCCGGCTTCAGCGCCTGCGGCATCGCCCCCCCTGTCGCAATTTCGCGGACGGAAAAGATCGCCTGGGCGCACGGTTTGCGCCGGCCCTTCGGCCGTAATCTAGGCCCCCCTGCCCCAGCCCCGCTCTCGCGCCGTCTTGGCGCTGTGGCACGGCTTGCAGAGCGCCTGCCAGTTGGCCGGATCCCAAAAGAGCGCTTGGTCGCCGCGGTGAGGGACGACGTGGTCGACCTCGGCCGCGGCGGTGATCAGCCCCTTAGATTCGCAAGCCGTGCAGAGAGGATGACGAGCCAGAAACACCGCCCGCGCCTTCGCCCAGCGCCGGTCATAGCCGCGCCGGTGCGCCGTCTCCCGGCGCGCTTCCTGCTCCAGCCGCCGAGCCCGAGCATGCATGGGGCAGCGGCCGCGATCGACCAGCGTCGCGCAGCCCGGCTGCGCGCACGGCCGCTTCGCTCGATCAGGCATGAAAAAAGCCGGCTCCCCGTCCGGGCCGGCCCGCAACTCCTCGATCTTGACGAAGGTCACCACATCTTGTGCACGCGTGTCAAGTGCGTCAAGTGCGTCAGAGATGCGAGAAAGCTGCGGCCCCGGGGGCGCGCGAAACGCAGGTCCTATTGTCTCCCCCGGCGGGCCTGAGCATGCGTCGCTGCTACGGATGGGCCGGGCATCAACTCTCGCATCAACAAGCAGGCCCCTTATGAAAAGTGGGTTGTCGTGCTCGTCCCAGAGGGCCCAGTTCGGGCGCAGAGGGAAGGGATCCAGGGCAGCTGCTTTTGACAGCACGTTCGGCTCGGCGCCCCTTCTCCCTCTCCCACTGGTTGCCACTGGGTCCGGGGGAGGGCTTTTTCAACATCAGGCCCTCGCCTGCTCGCGCTGCCGGCAGAGACCTCTGGACCTAATTGCTCTCCCCGAGCTTGGCGCGAAGCCCGGCCGAGACCTCGGGCGTGCACCACTCGTTCTCGATGCCGTAGCGCTGCTTGTCCTTGTCAGAGAGGGGAAGCCCGTGAACGCGGGCGCAGGCACGGTCGATCAGCCTCTGTCCCAGCGGCCACAGCCGCACGGTGCCGTCTTGAGAGCCCGTAGCTAGTGTGCGCCCGTCGGGACTGAAGGCAATAGAGGACACCTCTCCATCATGACCGCTCAGCACCCCGATGGCCGCGCGCGTCGATACCTCCCAGAGACGCGCGGTGCTATCGGAACAGCCCGTGGCGAGCGTACTTCCGTTTGGGCTGAAGGCGACTGAAGTTACCGAAGACGCATGACCGCGCAGAACGGCCACCTCCTTGCCTGTCTGGACCTCCCACAGCCGCGCCGTCTTGTCATCGGAGGCGGTCGCGAGCGTGCGCCCGTCAGGGCTGAAGGCGACAGCGGTTACCGAAGACGAGTGACCGCGAATGACGGCGATCTCGCGGCCCGAGGCCACATCCCACAGGCGCGCCGTGTTGTCCATGGAAGCGGTGGCGAGCGTGCGGCCATCGGGGCTGAAGGCGACGGACCACACGAGACCTTCGTGACCATGAAAGGCGCCGATCTCGTTGCCTGTCGCCACCTCCCACACTTGCGCAGCATTCATCAAGCCCGTCACGAGCGTGCGCCCGTCGGGGCTGAAATCGACGGAAGAGGCCAGGTCCGCACTTCCACGCAGCGTGCGGATATTGTCGCCCGTTGCCACCTGCCAAAGGCGCGCAGCTTTCGTGGACGAGCTGGTGGCCAAAATGCTGCCATCGGGACTGAAGGCTACGGAACCGGTCAGAAGGTCAGGCGTAAGCACCTCAGCGCGCGCCGTCAGCTCCTTGTAGTTCCCTCGCGCAAGCAGTTCTTTAATCTCAGAGCCGGTTGGCCCGTGCAGCACGGAGAGCCGCCGCCTCGATGCGGTCTCCCATAGTCGTGCGGTGTTATCCCCTGAGCCTGTTGCGAGCGTACGTCCGTCGGGGCTGAAGGCGACGGAGCGCACCTCACCGCCGTCGCCCCGCAGCGTGCCGATCACGTCGCCCTTCGCCACCGCCCATAGCCGCGCTGTCTGATCGAGAGATCCAGTTGCGATTGTCCGCCCTTCTGCACTAAAGGCTACGGCCGATACCGCCTCCGCGTGGCCGCCAAGAACCCCAATCTCCCGGCCCGAGGCGGCCTCCCATAACCTTGCAGTATTGTCCCTGGAACCTGTAACCAGCATCCGTCCATCCGGGCTGAAAGCTAGGGAAGAGACGCCGCTGTCGTGCCCGTGCAAGGCTGCGATCTCTCGGCCCGAGGCGACGGCCCATAATCGCGCTGTGCTGTCCCCGGCAGCCGTGGCGAGCGTACGGCCGTCAGGACTGAAGGCTACGAAATAGACGCTGTACTGGTGGCCACGCAGCAGACGGATTTGCTTGGCGTTCCCCACCGTCCACAGCCGGGCAGTATCATCTGCGGAGCCCGTAGCCACCGTGCGCCCGTCGGGGCTGAAGGCGACGGACCACACCACGTTCTCGTGGCCGCGCAGCACGCCGATCTCGCGGCCGCTCGCCACCTCCCACAGCCGTGCGGTCTTGTCGCCCGAGCCTGTAGCCAGAGCCCGCCCTTCGTGGCTAAAAACGACGGACAGCACCCGGTCCTCGTGGCCGCGCAGCACGGCGATCTCCTTGCCCGTCGCCACCTCCCACAGCCGCGCCGTCTTGTCAGAAGAGCCGGTGGCGATCGTGCGCCCGTCGGGGCTGAAGGCAACGGAGATCACATTGCCCTCGTGGCCGCGCAGCACGGCGACCTCCTTGCCCGTCGCCACCTCCCACAGCCGCGCCGTCTCGTCCGAAGAGCCTGTGGCCAGCGCCCGCCCGTCCGGGCTAAAGGCGACGGAGCCGACGCCGCCCTCGTGCATTAATCTTCGCCGCTCGCGCAGATACTGCAGGCTGAACAAGAGCGCACCCTCGGCCTCCCGAACGTAGGCCCGGTCAGGTCGGTCGAGCCGCATAGGCAGGGCGGCGAGCGCGAGGCGGATCGCCGTTGCAGGGGAGCCACGTTCCGCTTCGTTCTCCGCCAAGCTCGCGAGCGCCCTCGACTCGTTGTGCTCCGCCGCCTGCCGCTGCACATTCGTCCGGTAAGCGAGCACCGCCGAAGAGGCGGCAAGCAGGAACATCGCGGCTGCCGCCAGGCGAGCGCGCCATAACCGCCGCCGCTGGGTGCATCGCGCTGCGTCTTCCTTCGCCTTGGCCGCCGCCGCGGAGGCTTCGATGTACGCAATCAGATCCGCATCGAGATCCACGCGACGCTTCGCCAGCAGATCCTCGCCCTCCGCCAGCGGCCGGCCGGGCGGCAGCAGGCGATCGGGCAACCTGCCTTCGTCCTCCCACATGTGCGCCTGGGCGGCGATCCGCTCGCGCGTCCGCAGGAATTCGCGGTCCTGATCGATCCAGCCGCGCAGGAGCTGCCATCTCTGAATCAGCGCCTCGTGAGCCACCTCCACCATCTCTCGGTCGCTTGCCGCGTCCAGTTCCGTCACCACTAGCCGGGCGTCGGCCAGCTTGCGGATGGTGGCCTCGGCCACCGGATCGGCGACCGGCATCGCCGAGCGCTGGCGCGTGTCCTCCGCGCCCTCGCCGGGCCGGACCATGCGGATGAGCAACCTCTGCGCGGCCTGCCGCTCCCCCTCGTCGAGTTCGCGGAAAACCTGGTCGGCCCGATGGGCTATGGCTCCCGCGACGCGGCCGAGCTTGTGGTATGCCTCGTAGTGCAGGACCGCGCCTCGGCGCTCGTTCCACAGGGCCTCGAGCAGGAACTCGAGCAGCGGCAGGTTACCCGGCTCGTCGCCGACGTCGTCGAGAATGGTCTCGGCCAAGCCGGGCTCAAAGGCTAGGCCCGTCTTCTCCGCCGGGCGGAGGATCGTCTCGGCCAGCTCCTCCCGGGTCATCGGGCCGATGGTGACGATGCTGTCCTGCAGCTGGTCGGAGAGCTCGCGGTTGGCCAGGGCGTGGCCCATGAAGTCGCCGCGCAGGGTGAGCACGACGCTGACCGCCGCCGACTGCGCCACCTCCAGCAACTGGGCGATAAAGGCGGTGCGGCCGGCCTCGTTCGGGGAGAGCGTGTAGAGCTCCTCCCATTGATCGACGAACAGCAGCAGCCTGTCCGTGCCAGGCTGCTTCGCCAGGATGCGGTCGGTGACGTTGCGGAGACGGATTTCCGTCTCGGTCAAGCTGTGGGCGAGCTTGCCCACCTCGGTCAGCCGGTCCACCTCGCCGAGATTCGGTTCCAGCAGCGGCAGCAGCGCCGCAGCCAAGCTCGCCAGCGGCCGATCGGTGGGGACAAGGCTCATCGCCTCCCAGATGCGGCCGTCTTCGCCACGGCGTAGGCGAGGGATCAGGCCGGCGCGCACCACGGACGACTTGCCGCTGCCCGAAGCGCCGACGACGGCAACGAAGGATTGGCGGCCGAGCGTCTTGACCAGCGTTTCAGTGAACGCGACGCGGCCGAAGAAGAACGGCTCGTCCTCCTCGCGGAACGGCCGCAGGCCCCGGTAAGGGCAGACGGCGGCGCGGATGGCCTCGGCGCGCTCTCGGGCGAGCGGCCCGGGCGGCTCGCGGCGGATTGCCGCAACCAGGAGATCCAGCGCCGCTTCGTCGCCGGGACCGGCGGAGAGATCGACCCAGGTGTTGAGCCTGAGGAACCCCAGCGCCGGGTCTGCTCCGGTAAGCAGCACGGGGATGACGGGAAAGCCTGCATCCCGCCCCTGCCTGTCCAGCGCCAGATCGCGCTCGCGCTGCTGCCAAGGTCCGAGCCCACCCTGGCCGACGAAGACCGCCACGGCGTTGCAGGCTTCTAGCGTCTGCTCCAGCGCCCGCGGCCACGGCTGTCCCGCGGCGAGGTACCAGCGATCTAGGAAGACTCGGATGCCGCGGTCATGAAGCGCGCGCGCTACCCGTTCCACCCACACGTGGTCGGAGGTCGAATAACTGAGGAAGACGTCGAACGTGTCCCGCATCCGCGCCCCCCCCCCGGGGCGGGCCTGTTTCCCTCAACCGGCATATCCCGAATGGCCGGTCTCCAAGGGACAATAACCTTACTCCTGCACCTGCCGACGTGCAATTCCAGGGCGACTTTGGGTAGCTCTACCCGGGTTCTGCGGAGCGGGCCGGGGAGCGCTATACGCCACCTCATGTGGGGTGGCCGGGCCGATGATCCCTCCTCACCCGTACCCATAGATCCGCGCCAGCGCCGCCAGCGCTTGGATGAGGATCCCCTTGGCGATGCGCGGATCGACGCGCCGGCCGCCGTTCCAGCCCGCGCGCAGCGACCAGGCCGACAGGCTCTCGCCCATGCCGACCACGTGCCACAGGGCCGACGCGCCCGGCTCGCCGACCTGGCGCAGCACCGCCGCGAGCTCGCGCCGCCGGCGCTCGGCCTGAACCGCCGCCAGCCCGTCGTCCGAGCCGCCGCCGTCGATCCGCACGTTCGCCCAGGCGCAGATCCCGACCGAGCGGAAGCGGGCGTGTTCGAAGTCGCGCTCGAAACGGTCCCAGGCCTGCGTCAGCGCCTCGCTCGAGCCGCCGGCAGCCTCGAGCACCCGATCGCGCAGCAGGCGCGCCGCGCCCGGCTGCCCGTCCGGCTCGGGTTCGCGGGCGATGGACGCTGCCCGGGCTGGAAGCTTCGCCGCCTCCCGCGCCTCGCGCCGCAGCCGGGCGCGCTCGGCCGCCGCCTGCGCGGCGCCGTGGTGGACCTTTTCCGGACCTTTCGCTTTCTTGAGCCGCCTCGTACGCGTCATAGTTTTTAACCGCTTAGCTGTTGTCGTGGACCATCTGGACCTTTGGACCTTTTTCGTCGTTCACACACACGCGCGCACGCGCGCATTAGTCCCGGCGGAAAAAAGGTCCAGAAGGTCCAAAGGTCCAAAGCCACTGATATGGCTAGGCTTTTTTCTGGACCTTCGTGGACCTTCGGGACCTTCTGCGGCTAGCCCGCCTCCTTGCCTCTGGTTGCCCGCGCCTGGGCGAGACCCTCCGCGGCCGCTTCGGCCTCGTCGCTCAGCATCATGTCGAGGTAGAACCAGCTGCCGATCTTCTCCTTGCGGAAGCCGCGGTCGCCCATCTTCCGGCCGAACCGGTGCTGGCTGAGCGGGCTCACCATGCTGTCGGTGCACCAGGCCTCGTAGGCCAGATACAGCCGCCCGGCGGTGATCGACCGGCCCTTGGCCGCGTCGCCCACGATCACCCACGAGCGGAGGAACTCGCCCATGGGGTCGCTCTCGTCGCGGTAGTCGCCGGTCGCCGCCCGCACCTTGGCCGGCACGCCGAGGCCGTCGGCGAGGTACCAGCGGGCGCCCTCGACCAGCCAGTTGAAGACGCCGGAGGCCTCGGCGCAGAGTTTCTCGACCAGGTGCTTGTCGCGCTGATCGGCCGGGATGGTCTCCTCGAAGGGCACCAGCAGCACCCGGCGCCAGGTGCCCTCGTCGTTGCCGCGCACGGTCGGCTTGTTGTTGCAGCTCAAGACCAGCTTGAACTGCGGCGTGAAGTCGAAGAACTCCTCGCGCAGGTGGCGGGCGACCAGCCGTCCCTCGCCGGTGAGCGTCTTGATCACCGCCTCCGAAAAGGCCTTGCCCAACTCCGGCTCGCTCGCCGTCACCAGCCGGGCACCCGGCAACCGCGCCAGGTCCGGCGTTGCGTCGCCGCCCCGCCTGCGATCGTCGACGAGCAGCGACGAAAACGGCAGGACGACGGTGTAGTCGCCGAGGACATGGCGGAGGACGTCGATCAGGGTGGTCTTGCCGTTGGCGCCGGTGCCGTGGAACAGCATCAGCACCTGCTCGTGGGCGTAGCCGGTGAGGCAGTAGCCGAACCAACGCTGGACGAACTCGCGCACCTCCGCGTCCGGGAGGATCTCGGCAAGGAACGCCTTGAACAGCGGGAAGTCGGCCTGCTCGTCGTAGTCCACCGGCGCCAGCCGGGTGATCCTGTCCTCGCGCACCGGCCGCCGCAATCGCATGGCCGGGCCCAGCTCGAGCGTCCCGTTCCGGCAGGCGACCAGGTCCGGTCGGGTGTCCATGGCCTCGAGGCCGACGGTCAGGTGCGGGCGGGCCTGGGCGATCATGGTCATGATCGCGCCGCCCGATCCCGATCGCGACGCATGCTTCTGCAGCGCCTCGGCGCGCTGGGCGTTGTGGCTGCGCATGACCTTCGCCTCGCGGCGGATCTGCGCCGCCGTCTGCTGCGCCATCAGCTGGACGCGGTCCTCGCCGCCGGTCCGGTCCCAACGCCGGCCGTCCCAGGCATGCCAGCCGTGGTGGCGGACGCAGAGCAGGTCGCGGCCGAAGCGAGCGCGGAGCCGCCCGGCGTTGCCGAGGTCGTTGTGCGGCTGCCGGGCGCACCAGCCGTCGACGTCGCCGTCCCACTGCGGGAACGGGATCTCGGCCTCGTCGTCCACCGCCGGCAGCACCGGTCCCGAACCGAGCGCATCGCTGGCCGCACCGGCCTCCGGGCGCGGATCCGGTGCGGGCGGGGGCGGGGTGCCGGGTGGCTCGCTCATCCGGCCGGAGCTCCCCTCTGGCCCAGGACGTCGTTCCAGTCGCTCTTGCAGGTGCGCGGGATCTCGAGGCGGACCTCGATGCCGTGGCGGCGGAACCGCCCCGCCGCCCGCGCCAGGCAGCGTCCCGCGGGCGTCACCGGCTCGCGTCCCTCGACGATCCGGGCGGCGAGATCCGGCTCGTCGGCGTCGCCGCAGAGGATCACGGTGCGCACCGCCTCGGGCAGGAGCACCCGGGCGAAGTTCTCGACCGCCACCACCGCCCAGGTCGGCCATTCCGTGGCCTGCGCCACCGCGAGCGCGGTTTCGATGCCCTCGGCCAAGGCCAGCGTCGCGCCGGAAGCCACCGTCAGGCGCACGCCGCCGCCGGCGTGGCTCCCCAGAACCTTCTTTGGCGCCGGCACGGGCGCCTTGCGCACGCTGCCGTCCCGCCGGACGGCGAGGTAAGTGCGGTGCACACCGATCAGGCGGCCGTCGGCGCCGCGGATCGCGGCCAGCATCGCCGGGAAGTGGGCTGTGGCGACGCCGGCGCCGTTGCGGTAGGCGAGGTCGGGCGCATAGCCGAGCTGCGGGCACGGGTCGGGCAACGTCAGCCCGCGTCCCGCCAGATAGTTCTCGACGGGCGTGCCGCGGGGATCGCGCCGCGCCTGCCACAGCCGCTGCGCCGCGGAGGCAGATTGCGAGCGTGGTGGGAGAGATGTCGTCGGCGCCTTCGGCGGCGCTGGCGATGTGCCGTCGGCGAAACCCAGCCAGCCCTTCGCCCAGGCGATGGCCTCGCCCTGGGAGATGCCCCGGGCCCAGGCGATCAGGGCGATCAGGTCGCCGCCGACGCCGTCCTCGAACGACCGCCAGGACCCGGCCCGCCGCCCGGCGACATGGATGACGAGGCTGCCCTTGTGGCCAAAGCGGAGCTCGCGGCTGCCGGCGGACCTTCGCGTGCCCGCTGCCGGCTCCGGGAGGTTCAGCACGCCGATCAGGGCGTCGATGCGATCGAGGAGCAGGGCCTTGAGCAGCGGCAGGTCGCTCACCCCGGCGCCTCCGCCATGGCGGGGCGGCAGTCGAGGGCGTAGGCCGCCGCCGAGGCGCCGACCGCCTGAACCGCCATCAGCCGCCGGGCCAGCGCGGCAATGCCGCCGACCGCGTCGGACGCGGCGGCGGGATCGGCGAAGCGGTCCTCGACCCGCTCCGCACCCTCGGCAATGGCGTCGAGCGCAAGCCCACTAGCGAGCCCGACGCTGACCGCGGCGCAGAGGAGCGCGAGGCCGAGCGGCGCCGGCGGACCCGGCATCAGCGACACCGCGACCACCCCGGGCCATGTCATCGGCCCGGTCGTCGCAGTCCCAGGTGACGGCGAGGATGCGCTCGGGGCCTTCGTGGGCGTAAGGCAGGACCGTCTGCAACGGCCGGTGGTGGAGCGGCGGGCGGGGGGCCTTCATGGGCCTGTCCTTGCGACCTATCGGCGGCCGCGCCAGGCGGCTGCACGCGGCCGCGACCGCGGCTCCGGGAGCGGCAGGGCCTCGCCCGGCGACCTGTCGGAAGAAGAAGAGCCCCGGTGGGGGTCGAGGCGCCGGGGGCTCGTGCGCTCCTCGAACCGGGGCACCACCGGGGCCTGCGCCGCGGCGGCAAGCCGCCGCAGCCATGCGGGGACCGCGAGGGACCGCCGCCTGAATTTCATCGTCCCGGCGTCCCGGGTCCGCCACCGGCATCGCCGGCGGCGGACGGCTCACCAGGGCCACTCAAATCGAAGAAGTGCTCCGGCCGCAGGGGTCGACCGCACCGCCGCGCCGCCACAAGCAACTCCTGCTGGCGGTGCGAAGGGATCCTGTTCTTGCGCAGCCACGCATAGACGGTGGCGCGCTGAACGCCCAGCAGTCTCGCCACCCGGTGCGGTGCGCCGCGACCGGTCTTGCCGGCGACGATCTCGATGATCTGCCTTGCGTCGCTCATACTGCCAGTCTTGGCAGATGTTTTAATACATGCAAGCCGTTTTCGGCTTCTGAGGGATATTGGTCAGAATGTTGATCAACAGCGACAAAATAATGTCCCGTAAGCTTGGCAAGAGCGTTAACCATAATGGCCATTTGTATTTCAGTTTTTGGCTCGACAAAGAAAATACAGCGCCTATTCGCCATTTCTCTTGACCGCTACCCCATCGCGGCTGAATGATCACACAACTGATGCATGGGCCGGGAGCGCCCTGCACAGATGGATCCGAAGGTCTCTTTGTTGGGGGATCGCATGGGTAGGAAGCGTTACGGACGGGCATCTTCACTAGGGTTGGCGATCCAGAGGCGCAAGCAGCAGCTGGGTCTCCCCTGGCAGGGTCGCAGCGCGCGCCAGCGTCAGCCGGACCACCCTGCGTTTACTCGTACGCTGCCAAGTCGAGCCGCGCTTGACGACGATCCGGGCAATCGCCGAGGCGCTGGATATGACGCCCTGCAGCCTTCTTCGCGACGAAACCCTGGCTTCAACCGTTGCGACCGACCGCGACCCGTTCGTGGACCAGGTGTGCCAAGCCATCGGCCGCCTGCCGCCCAACAGGCTGATGGCCGTGGCGCGGATCGTCGATGCCATAGCCGATGCGTCGCTCGACTCGCCGCCGGTGGAGACAGCCTCCCGGAACAGCCAGCGATGATCGCGTTGACCCGGACCGTGCGCCGAGCGCATGCGGCGACGCGGCCGTTGACGTGCACAAGCAGCGCCGGGTGCGGGAAGGCCTTCTCGCACCGCGGGAAGTTCGTCGCTTCCCTACGTACACGGGTGGTGCGCGATGCCCAAGCCTGAGAAGCTCTACACCTTCGCCGACCTGCGGGAGGTCGTGCCGCTCTCCGAAAGCAAGCTGCGGCAGGTCCTGGCAGAGAGCTCGGCATGGGGTGCGGGAAGGGCCGGCGGCTGCTGTTCGACGGCGACGATCTCGCCAGGGTGATCGAGGCGGTGAAATGCTCAAGCTCGTCGAGCCGGGATCCGCAGCCGGAGCCCCCATTACTACGCCTATGGGCGCGTCAAGGGGAGCGGCAAGCCGATCGAACGGTCCCTCCAAACGTCGGATCTCCGAGAGGCTCGACGCCGTCTGCGCGAGCTGGTCGCGGCCCTCGAGGCAGAGGCGCGAGGACCGCGTGGTGGCGCTGCCGCCGCGGCCGAACCGGACGTCCTGACCTTCGCCGACGCCATCGACAGCTACGTCGAGGCCAAGTCGCCCGGCGGCTACACGCCCGGCTACCTCGACCGGCTGAAGGCGGACAGGATCGGCGCCAAGGCGCTGGCCGACGTCACCCCGGGCGACATCCTCAAGGCCGCGCACCGGCTGCACCCCGGCTGTGCCGACGCCACCAAGGACCGCAACGTCATCGTCCCGGCGGCGGCGGTCCTGCATTTCGCCTGCCATGAGCAGCTCCGCGCCGACTGGATCAAGGTGCAGAAGCTCGACAAGTCGACGCCGCGCAACCGCCGGCCCAAGGCGGGCGTGATCGAGCGCCTGCTCGACGCTGCCGCCGATGAGCAGCGCGAGCTGCTGCTCTTCCTGCACTTGCAGGGATGGCGCATCACCGAGACGTGCACCCTGCGCTGGGAGCACGTCGATCTCACCGCCGGCACCCTCGAGGTGTTCATCCGCAAGGGCAAGTCCAGGGGCTGGAAGACGGTGCCGGCGAACGCCGGGGTCGTCGCGCTGCTTGCGAACATCGCCGCCCGCCGGGGCGAGCCCATTCGCGACGGCCGCAAGCGCCGGCGCGACGACGCCTTCGTCTTTCCCTGGCGGAGCCGCTGGTCGGTCTACAACTGGCTCAAGCCGCTGGCCCGCCGCCTCGGTGTCACCATCACCCCGCACATGCTGCGCCACGAGTTCGGCTCGCGCCACCACGAGGCCGGCGCCGACACCCTCGACCTCGTCGCCATCGGCTCCTGGGCGTCGAGCAAGTCGGTTGAGCGCTACTGCCACAGCGACATCGAGCACGCCAACGCGGTGATCAACCGGATCAACGCGGCGGCCGATGCGGGCGAAAACGGACCCGGGCAAACGGGGCACAAGACCCCTTGCGCCGCTCAGGCAAAATCGAAATAATATTGCGCATTGTTATATTAGATGATGCACATGTTGTAGGGAGAAGTGTAGGGAGGGAGGCATCCTGCTGCGCCCCGTCGAGGTCGATCGCCGCCGCAGGGCCATAAAGCTGTGCGAGCGGCTCTCCGGGAGATCGGGCTGAAGCGATGAAAGACAGCGCGAGGTACGTGAAGATCGTCGAATGGTCGGATGAGGATCGGTGCTACGTCGGCAGCGTGCCGGGCCTGTTCTACGGCGGCTGCCACGGCGACGATGAACGTGCCGTATTCGCCGAGCTCTGCGATATCATCGACGAGACGATCGCGCTCTATCGCGAAGCCAACAAACCCCTTCCTCCCGCGACCTGCGGCCGCGATCTGGTCAATCGGCTGCAGGGCTAAAGGACGCGGCGCCAGCGCGGATCACCGTCATCGGCGTCGAGCCCGTCTGCCTCGACCTCGACCTCGAGCTCTCACCCGCCGTCGCCGCCCGCCTGCCGGAGGTCGTGGCCCTGATCCAGGCGGAGTTGCCGAGCGGCTGAAACAGGCGGCGACTCGTGGCTGAGGCCAGTCAATCTTCGACGTGCCGGCGGTGGAGGGTGAAGCGCTTCAAGGCGAGCATCGAACCGCCGGCGACGAGGACGCAGCTGGCGTCAACGGCCCAGCGGAGACCGCCACACGCGGCGAGGGCGACGTCACCGAGAACCAGCGCCATGCCTGCGATGGCGGCACCGGGCACCAGCGCCAGCGCGACCATGACGCCGGCAGCGAACACCGTTCGCCGGGACGTCAGGACGGCGGCACCGGCGACAGCGGCAAGGACGGAGACGATGACGCCGGGCGGGCCGATCGTGATCCAGTACTGCACCAGCGGCAGGCTGGACAGGCCGCCGGCGGGCAGACGCCCGAGCAGCGACAGGGCGACCGCCAGAGCGGCGGCGGCGGCGGCCAGAACGGCGTAGCCATATGCGGTGGCACGTATGCCACTCGCGACGCCGGTTCCCTGGCCGCTGCTCATCGCCCCAAATACGATGCGCATGAAGGGCTCGAACCCGGGCGCCAACAGCATCGCGCCGACGACGATGTGGATGGTCCCCTCGACGATGCCGACTGCGGCGATCGCGCCGGCGGCGGCCATCAGCAGCAGGAAGTTGACACCGACGTTGGTGTCGCGGCGGAGCAGCGCCGCGATTTCTTCCCAGATCGCCTCGGTGCGTTCGTTGTCGACCAGCTCCTGCGAGGACGGCGCCAGCAGGGCCGTCGGTTCGCTGAGCACGACGGTGCCCGCGCCGGACAGTACGCCCGCCTCGCCAAGCTGGGCGAGCACCGCCCGTGTCGCGTCGCTGCTCGCCTGCACCGAGACGATGTCTCCGGGCGGCATCAGTGACGCGCCATAGTGGACGGATATGCCGGCGACGCCGGCAACTCCCTCGATGCGGTTGAGGATGTCGTCCCGCTGGTCCGGGATCACGGTTACGTTGATGACGCGGGACATGTCTGCTCTCCAGCAGCGCCGGGCCTCCCGATCCGGGGGGCGGAGAACCGCGCCATAAGCCAAGGCCGGCGCCGCTGCATCAACCTGTGATGCGCGGGTGCCGGTCGCTGCCGGCTGGTCAGACGTTGAAGCGGAAGAGCATGATGTCGCCGTCGCAGACGACGTAGTCGCGGCCCTCCGAACGCATCTTCCCGGCGTCGCGGACCTTCTGCTCGCTACCGAAGGCGACGAGGTCGTCACAGCTCATGGTTTCGGCGCGGATGAAGCCGCGCTGGAAGTCGCTGTGGATCACGCCCGCCGCCTCCGGCGCCTTGGCGCCCCGGCGCACGGTCCAGGCGCGGGACTCCTTCGGCCCGGCGGTGAAGAAGGTGATCAGGTCGAGCAGGTGGTAGCCGGCGCGGATCACCCGGGTCAGCCCAGTCTCGGAGAGGCCCAGGCTTTCCAGGTAGGCGCCGCGATCGGCTTCGGGCAGGCCAACCAGCTCCGCCTCGATGCCGGCGGAGACGGCCACCGCCTCGGCGCCCTCGGCCGCGGCGCGGGCGGCCACCGCGGCGCTGGCCGCGTTCCCCTCGGCCGCCTCGTCTTCGCTGACGTTGCAGACGTAGAGCATCGGCTTGGCCGTCAGCAGCTGCAGCCCCTTGAACGCCTTGGCCTCCTCGTCCGCCACGGCAAGCCCACGCGCCGGCTCCCCGGCCTTCAGCCGCTCCAGCACCCTCTCGGCGAGCCCCAAGGCCGCCTTGGCCTCGGCATCGGCTCCCCGCGCCCGCTTGATCAGCCCCTGGATCCGCCGCTCCAGGCTGTCCAGGTCTGCCAGCATCAGCTCGGTCTCGACGATCTCGGCGTCGCGCAGCGGGTCGATGTCGCCCTCGACGTGGGTGACGTTGTCGTCGGCGAAGCAGCGCAGCACGTGGATGACGGCGTCGACCTCGCGGATGTGGGCGAGGAACTGGTTGCCGAGGCCCTCGCCGCGGCTGGCGCCGGCAACGAGGCCGGCGATGTCGACGAACTCGAGCTGGGTCGACAAGACCTTGGCCGAGTTGGAGAGCCTGGCGATGGTGGCGAGCCGGTCGTCTGGAACCGGCACCCGGCCGACGTTGGGCTCGATGGTGCAGAAGGGGAAGTTGGCCGCCGCGGCGGAAGCCGTCGCCGTGAGCGCGTTGAACAGGGTCGATTTGCCTACGTTGGGCAAGCCGACGATGCCGCAGTTAAACCCCATCGCCCCTAAACCCCATCCCTACCGTCTCCGCCCTGCTTGCGCTCGCGCGGCGCCTTTTCCTTCACCGGACGCGTGGCCAGCGCGACCTTGCTCATGAAGGCCTCGCCGTCGCCGCCCGCGAGCAGGGGCGCGTACTCGGCGATGGCGTCCAGCAGGGGCGTGAGCCACACCCGGTCGGCCTTGGCGAAGTCGTCGAGCACGTGGTCGATCACCTCGTTCTTGCTTCCCGGCCGGCCGACACCGAGCCGGACCCTGCGGTAGTCGGGGCCGATGTGGGCGTGCAGGCTGCGCAGCCCGTTGTGGCCGGCGTGGCCGCCGCCGACCTTGTAGCGGACCTTGGCCGCAGCGAGGTCGATCTCGTCGTGGAAGACGAGCACGTCTTCCGGCGGGATCTTGTAGAACGACGTGGCCGCGGCCACGGCCTGGCCGGAGACGTTCATGAAGGTCTGGGGCTTGAGCAGCAGGACCGTCCGCCCGGAGAGCGAGCCCTCGGCCAGGTGGGACTGGAACTTCGCCCGAAAGGGCCCGAAGCGGTGGCGCAGGGCGATGGCGTCCACCGCCATGAAGCCGATGTTGTGGCGGTTGCCGGCGTAGGCCGGGCCCGGATTGCCGAGCCCGACGAAGAGCAGCCGGCTCAAGACGCCGCGGTCGTCCCGCCCGCCTCGGGCCCGGCGCCCTCTGCCGCCGCTGCGGTAGCGGTCTCTACGGTGGGCGCGGCAATCGTGGCGATGGTCGCTCCCGGCTCGCCCCCGAGTTCCGCCCCCGCCGGCAGCTTCAGCGCCTCGGCATGGACGACGTCGCCGATGTCCAAGCCGGCCAGATCCACGTACACGGCCTCGGGGATCTCGCCCGGTGTGCAGATCAGTTCGACCTCGTGCTGGACGATGTTGAGCACGCCGCCCAACTTCAGCCCGGCGCACTGCGCCTCGTTCTGGAACACGACCTCGACCTCGACGGCGATGCGGGTCGAGGCGCTGAAGCGCATGAAGTCGATGTGGATCGGCTTGCCGCTGACCGGGTCGGTCTGCACCTCGCGCGGCAGCACCATCTGCTTCTTGCCATCGACGGCGATCTCGAAGACCCGCGACAGGAAGCCGTGTTGGCGAAGCTGCTTCTGCAGCTCGGCCGCCGGCAGGGTGATCAGCGTCGACGGCTCCTTGTTGCCGTAGATCACCGCCGGGATGCGGCCGTCCCGGCGCGCCTGGCGAGCGCCGCCACGCCCGGCCTCGGGCCGCGCCTCTGCGGCCAGCGTGACAACATCCGACATCGTTCGTTCTCCTCTCTCGAAAGCAAAAGCGCCACGGGCAGGCCAGCGCCCGCCCTACGACGCGTGTGTGCGTGTGTGTACCCGAAATGGTGTTAGTCGAACAGGCTCGAGACCGACGTCTCCTCGCTGATGCGAAGCATCGCCTCGGCCATCAGCGGGGCGATGGTGAGGTGCTCGATGTTGTGCGAGACCCGCACGGCCTCGGTTGCGACGATGCTGTCGGTGATGATCAGCGTCTGGATCGGCGAGGCGCTGACCCTGGCCACGGCGCCGCCGGAGAGCACGCCGTGGGTCGCATAGGCGGCAACCGAGGCGGCGCCCGCCTCCATGAGCGCGGTGGCGGCGTTGCACAGCGTGCCTGCGGAGTCGATGATGTCGTCGATCAGGATGCAGCGGCGCTCCCGGACGTCGCCGATGACGTGCATCACCTCGGAGACGCCCGCCCGCTCGCGGCGCTTATCGACGATGGCGAGGTCGCTGCCGAAGCGCTTGGCGATCGTCCGCGCCCTGAACACCCCGCCGATGTCCGGCGAGACGATCATCAGGTCCTCGGAGTTGAACCTCCGGGCGATGTCCTTGGTGAACTCGGGGGCGCCGTAGAGGTTGTCGAGGGGGATGTCGAAGAAGCCCTGGATCTGGCCGGCGTGCAGGTCGAGGGTCAGCACCCGGTCGGCGCCGGCAACGGTGATCAGGTTGGCCACCAGCTTCGCCGAGATCGGCGTGCGCGGCCCCGATTTCCGGTCCTGCCGGCCGTAGCCGTAGTAGGGGATGACCGCGGTGATCCGCCGGGCCGAGCCGCGCCTGAGCGCGTCCAGCGTGACCAGGAGCTCCATGACGTTGTCGTTCGCCGGATAGGACGTCGACTGGATCACGAAGACGTCCTCGCCGCGGACGTTCTCGTGGATCTCGACGAACACCTCCATGTCGGAGAACCGGCGGATGCTCGCCTTCGCCAGGGGCAGGTTGAGATAGGCCGAGATCGCCTCGGCGAGCGGCCTATTGCTGTTGCAGGCGATGATTTTCATTGGCCCCGGATCGCGCCCGAGCAACGCCAGTGGCTGTCCCGCTCGGCCAAGTGTTGCTCATCCCTCGCCGAAAACGGCGGGACTATATCGGCGGCGTCGCGCGGTTGCAAACGTCGTGCCCGGACGCAGGCGCAAAAACACGCGCCGTCACATCACCATGCAGGTGACCATGCTCGCCAGGATGGTGAACGAAAT
>Ga0209573_1002855_pt1 | contig 20563 bp, 24 predicted proteins | sample TNRBio252014_DNA_FD_185870 | JGI IMG/M metagenome (GOLD analysis project Ga0209573, IMG submission 185870) | Wastewater treatment Type I Accumulibacter community from EBPR Bioreactor in Madison, WI, USA - TNR Reactor_6/25/2014_ DNA (SPAdes)... | ecosystem: Engineered > Bioreactor > EBPR >...
GCACCGATCACCTCGCATTAGATTTTTACGCTTAAAATGATTTTTCAATTCATACCCTACTTTTACCCATATTTTACAAAAAAAGTTATTTAAATTCAATTTCTTAGTTTTTAGACAGCTTCTAAGGTTCACAGTGCGAGCTTCAAGGCGAAAGTGGCCTTGGAGGCGGTCCGTGAGACCAAGACGTTGAACGAAATCGGCCAGGAGTATGGGATTCATCCGGTCCAGGTGAGCCACTGGAAAAAAGCCTTGCTGGAGAAAGCCAGCGAACTCTTCGAGGGCAAGCGCGGCCCCCAAGCGGTCAGTGAGCAGAGCGATCCTGAGCGCCTGTACAGTGAAATCGGGCGGCTCAAGGTCGAGTTGGACTGGCTGAAAAAAAAGTCCGGTCTGAGTCTGTCGCGATGAGGCAAGCCTGGCTGTCCCGGGAAGACGGCCCGCCGTTGCGCCGGCAATGCGCCCTAGCCGGCGTCAGTCGCGCCACGTATTACGCTCATCAGCGCCCGCGCTGGGTGGATGAGGAAGACCTGATGATCTTGCGGCTGATTGATGAAGAATACACGCGCCATCCGTTTTTTGGGAGTCGGCGGATGGTCCATTGGCTACGAGATCGCGGCTGGGTGGTGAACCGGAAACGGGTGCAGCGCCTGATGCAGCAGTTGGGCTTGGCGGGCATGGCACCGGGTTCTCATACGAGTCAGCCGCATCCCGAACACACGGTGTATCCGTATCTGTTGCGAGGGGTGGCGATCACCCGGCCCAATCAGGCGTGGAGTACCGATATTACGTACATTCGCCTGGCCCAGGGGTTCGGTTACCTGGTGGCGATTATGGATTGGTATAGTCGCAAGGTGTTGACTTGGCGACTCAGTAATACGCTGGACGTAGGATTTTGTGTGGACGGTCTCCAAGAAGCCTTGCGGCGCTTTGGGGTCCCGGAGATTTTCAACACCGATCAAGGTGCCCAGTTCACCAGCCACGCTTTCATCAACACGTTGAAGGCCCATTTGATTCAGATCAGCATGGACGGGCGCGGGCGCGCGGCGGACAACATTTTTGTCGAGCGACTGTGGCGTACCGTCAAATATGAGGATATTTATCTGAAGGCCTATGAGAACCTGGCCCAGGTCCAGGTCGGTCTGAAAACGTACTTCGCCTTTTACAATGGTCAGCGGCGACACCAGGCTCTACGGTATCAAACCCCGGATCGGGTCTACATGACTGGGCAGGGCGGAGGTGCCAAAATCATTGATAAATTTGGTCGTCTTGCGGAGCCGGTGTTGGCACCATCACCGGAAAACGAAGCCGCCCACCCGGGCAACGCGCAGCAGGTCTTCTGCTGGATATGAACCCTTAACTTAAACTTCGATGATTTTTGTCTTGACGATGGGGTCCACCATACACCGCTTGGACCATTTTCATCTAATTTGGCACGAACTAATGTCCCTTTCGTACTGGAAATAACATAAAAATTATTAATTTTACCGGTGAGATCAATTATCACACCAGCAAGCCACTCAAAAAGATAATCAGTTAATGATATCCATAATTGATTAGGAATATCATGTAGTTTAAAGGCACGATAAAGCCATGGACCTGCTATAGTAAATCCGATAAATTTCCTCCTGTAAATTTTCCTGTGATCCGAACGATGGGGTGGGCAGGTAAAGCGAAAATCGCTTGAAAGGATCAAGGGGTTGGATGCAGCTGACGCGCTGCCAGCCCTCGCCATCACAGGAAAATTTACAGGACCATAAATTTTGCCGGTGCATTACGCGGCGTCGGATAATCATAAACATGTGTAACGATAGGAACCTCTTTATTAAGACTAGAATCGTCACGCAGCTTGGCGATTTTTAAATAACTGCTTTGAATATCCACCTTCAGTCTTGAAAGTTCAGCTTGATCGATGTAGTCAAGCAAATGCGTACCAGCACCAGATGATGGCTGTCGAAGTAGTCTGTCTGCTCGGTCCATCAAATCATTACCACCACCGCTTATAAATATTAAGTTCCAGGAAACCGCAAAATTTTTCTCATAAATCAGTTTACGTAACTCATCTTTTTTACTTAAATTAGACATATTTATAATCGTATCTCCAGGGCTTGCAATATTATAAAGAATAGTTGGTTCGGCAAATTTAAGCTCGAATAACATATTACTAGATGGAATCGCCCCGAGGGTAAACCATGAATCTCCCTCGCATAAAATTCGTTTACGAAACGCTGGATCTTCAGGTCCGCTTGGCTGTCCTGGGAGTGTAGAGTCACTTTGGAAATATGGAGATATAACAGATCCGGGGTATTCGAGTCGCATTTTATTTTCTCCAAATTTTTTCAGCTTTTTTCAGTGTGGGGTAGATTGCACATCACAAGGGGGCATCACGGGAGTCAGGTTCTATTTTTTGTCGGTCACAACCTCACCACCACCTTCTCCATGCGCTCCTACCCGACATGGATATCAATCAGGGTGGTGGCGACGCTCTCGTGACGGAGCAGGGCCTTGATATTCACCCGTTCCACCGCCACACCGCACAGCCAGCCAGCCTTGATCATGCGTCAGCGTTGGTTGACTGTCCAGTCCTCATTCCGCTCCCCGGTGATCCCGCCGGTGCCATGCACCCATAACGAGCGTTCCTGGCCAGTCCAGGCCCGCAAGGTCACATCGCCGCCGTGCAGGTGCAAGGTCACCTCGTCCATTTCAGCCAGCCCCGTTTCGATGACGGACTGATGACCCCGGTGGAGCGGTGCGTACTTGCCGAGCGTCAGCCCGCGCTTCACGCAGCGATGGGCATGCCTCACGGTTTAAATTCGCGCTCGAATTGGGACATCGGGGGATCCGACAGCGCAGGCGGCAGTGTTTGCATACTGTTCAGGTAATGCCGCAGGATGTGAATCTGTTCTTCAATATGCCATTCAGCGGCGGTGGCGTTGCCGCGCTCCTCCAGGTTTAGAAGGTTGCCCCATTCGTCTTTTTGGAGTTCGGGCAGATGGGGGCGGGAATGTTTCTGCTGCATGGCGGCCCGAAACGCCTGTTCAGCGGCGGGACGCCAGGTTTGTTGATAGACCTCTCGAACCGCTCGGCGATCCAATCCGCAGCCCGGTCGCGGGACCACCCGCTGGATCAGCGCCTGACCGGATCGGGCGAAGGCGTCTTTCAACCCGCAGGCCTCCGCAGCACTATCCGCCTTGTTGAAGTCAGCCGGCAGATGTTCCACATCAGCGAACAAGACTTCGAACTGGAGTCGGGTGCGCGCATCCTGGATGAGATTCCAGGGATAGTTGCTGTCAATGCGCAGTTGACCGGGCAAATAGTGCGCCGCCTGGTATCCGTGGGTGGAGCTGAAGTGTTGCCGCTGCGCGGCGATGCACTCCACTTTGGCAGTGTCGCGGATGCGGCCCAACCCGCGAAGCATCCCGATGAAACACAGAACCCGCACCACCCGGTCGTTCCTGAACGTGGAGTGCTGGATGGCGGCGTGTACGTCGGTGCGGAATCGCTCAACGGTCAGTTGATTGAAACGTGCATCCCTGGCGGCGCCAGTATCGGGAACCGTTCGTTGGGCCATGGCGGTCTCCTCACAGTTGTATAGATAAAAAATAGGAATTTCAATAGGATTTTGAATTTATTTCAGCGGAAGAATGCGTTGGTAGCGGGACACTGTCAACCCTGGAATCAGGCTATCTCATTCCTGGTGGAGACTCGTGGAGAGGATAGACTTGAAACCGGGCGCTCCAGGACGGGTCCGACACCCCATGGCCGAAGCCGAACGCAAACGGTTATCCGCCACTGGGAACCGACATCAGCGTTCGATCACTGCGGCGCAGCAGACGCAGGGCCATCGGTGCGGACGACACGGTGGGTGCGATGGACAGGGAGAGGGTCGTATCCAGATCGTGGATCAAACGCCCTAAGTACCCCTCATCATCGCCCCGCCGAAGCACCTCCCGCAGCGCGCCGCTGATCAGGCGCTGGTGAACGATCAACACATCATCGGCGGTGCGGAGCGGCGCCTCAGCATCAACGGGAGCCGCCACGGAATCGCCGGGTTCGGATGACTCGGTGCGCAGTACGGCCACCCCCTGTTCCAACCGCAGGCGCGGGTGCCGGTCCAGAATCAGATCAGCGATGGCCTGAGCATCCTTGGCCGCCCGGAAGATTTCCTTTTTGTCCTGACGCAACAGATCCAGGTACATCGCCAGATAGGCGGCGTGTTCGTCCAGATCGTGCTGGCAACCCAGTTCGGCGTTGAGAAAGGCGCTGGCCAGTTCGGCGCGCAACTCCTCCCGGGCGTAGTCCGGCGCACCCCGGTCGAAGGAAAAAGGCCGGTTCAGCCGTCGTTCGTGACCGGTCCAGTGGCCCAACTCGTGGAAGGCGGTTCCGTAGTACGCCTCGGCGCTGGGAAACCGGACACGGGGTGGCAGGACGATGCGGTCCTCACTGGGCTGATAGTAGGCGCAATACCCCCGATGATCGATCGTGGCCCCACTGCGCGCCAGCAGCGCCTCCAAGTGCGCCTCCCCATCCCACGCCGCTTCCGGGAGGGGTTCCCCCACACCGTAAGCCTCTTCCAGCGTGGGAATGCCCTCGATTTGCGAGGCATGGAACACCGTCGACCGCCGCAACAGCGGGATGGTCCGCATCCCCTCGTCCCCGTCGTCCAAAATCCCTCTCAGATCCTCCCGATCCTCCGGCAGAATTTCCAGCAGTTTATAAAAACAAATCGGCGTTCCCCGTTCGCCGTGGCGCACCTGCCAGCCGCGCGTCTCGGCCTGCCGGTAACTACACCAGCGCGGATCGCCGAAGAGCATGGACAGCGGCAGCAACATCAGCACGTTAATGCCATGATAAGATTGGCCGGTGACCGCATTGACGGGCAACGCCGGCACGCCGGGCAGCCGGGGCGTCGTCCACGGTTTCCGCCACGGCGCAGCGCCGGCTTCGATCATCGCCACAATACGATCGGTGACTGCCTGGTAAAGATCGGGCTGGGAACCGCGCGCGCGGCGAGTGGAAGTCGCCATCAGGCCACCTCGGTCTCATCCCCGCATTCCAAGCCCAGATCCTCAATCTCGGCGGCGGTCAGGGGTTCGACACCACCGGCCAGCAGCAACAGGGTCACTTCATGCTGAAGACGCAGGCGGCGCTCATCGTGTTCGGCATACCCTGGCAGCTGCTGCAAATACTCTTGAATGCCTTGGCGCAGGGGTGTGGACGCGCCCGCTTCCCGCATGAGTTCTGTGAGCAACCGTGGCCAGGCCAGGAGATCGGGCCAAACCCCTGGATCGAGCGACCCAGTGGGGTCGAGGAGGTGCGCGACAGTCGCTAGCGCCTCGATTCGCTGCTGCCCGCCGGCAGTGCGGTCCGAGGCAGACAAGACAGGTGGGGCCATCATGGGGTACTTCCTCGGTGATGAGATGAGGTGGATCGGTTTCGCCGCGGTGACGGAGGACCGGGTGAGGTCTCGAGTACGGTCGGGGTCGCCTCTCGCACGGTCGCCTCCTCAGACAAGGCGACTCGCACCCAGCGGTGGATCGGCTCAACCGCCATTTGGAAATAATGCGGAATCCCCGCATACCCCAGCCGGCGATCCTGGTACGCTTGCGCCAGCCGGTCTGCACCGGCGGAGTCCCCCGCATTTAAACGGTCCTGATAAGCCTGAATCATCTGTACAGAATTGCGATGGACCCACGCCAGTGTCGCCGCATACAGTGCGCCGGTGGTATCCAGCAGATGACGCAACGCCCTCTGCCAGGCGTCGGGCGTTAAATCGAGCGCCTGGTCGAGTGGCTGTGCCTGGCGCTCGGCGGTTTCGGCGACGACGGTCCAGGCATCGTTGAGCACCGTGCTCACCTCGCGTTGGAAGTCGCAGCGCAACGCAGCAATCAGCACATAAACGAGGGCGCGAGCCTCGGCCAGCCGCATCCCTGAATCAGGATGAAGGGATCGATGGGCCGACTCCGGCACGGTCAAATACATCGCCATGCGCGCCGGTTCAATTTGCGTCGGCGCATCGGGATGATCGCGCAACACCTGGGCCAACAAGCGGGTGATTTCATAGCGGTGATCATCCGGTATCTGGCCACGGCCAAACGGGGCATCATCGTCGACCTCGCCAGCGCCCGAACCCTGCCAAGCACCGGCCAACATCCGCGTCGTCGCTTCGATCCACTGGCTGGCCTGCACCTGATACGCCTCCAGCGCTTCGACGGTTGGGAGTTCGCTGGCGGGATGATTGAGCGCAGCGACTACCAACTCCGTATGCAACGCACCTCCGGCTAAGGCCAGCGGAAGTCGCTCACGGAGCGCTTTCTGAACATCGGGCTCGCTATTGGCTATCGGGAGCGCGCAGGGATCGACCGAGGAATCGACCTTTGTCCCGGATGACTGCAGTGATTGACCGATCTCCTCCTGGAGAGCTTCCGGATCAGCCGGAGACTCAGTCGCCGCCGCTGATCCTTGCACTCGAGCCATCAGGTAGCTTCCCAGGTAGAGGGGATTGACGCGAACAGGGGATGGAGCGCTCATGTCTTGACCTCTACAGATCTCTGGAGTGAAGGTGGATGGATTAGTGAGTTATTGAGTCATCAAGTCATTGAGTCGGTAAGTCAATGAGTTTGTGAGTCAGTGAGTGAATGAGTCGATGTAGCAGTGAGTTTGTGAGTCAGTGAGTGAATCTGTCGGTCAGTCAGTGAGTCAATTTGTCAGTGAGTCAGAACGCCTATTGATGCACGTTCACCGCGTCGTTGTTGCCGGACTCAAGGGGGACAATCCAGTCCGCAGGATGACCTGACCCTCCGCCGCGCGGTACAGCAACGCCGGCACCTTGTTGGCTTGGAGCCGACTGAACAAGGCCTGATTACGCACCAGCGCCAGCTTGGCCTGGACATCAGTGCGGGACTCCACAATGCGTTGGGTCATCCACCGCGCCAGCCCCTCCGCATCCATTGAATGCAATAGGCCCAACACTTTCGGCAGTTGACGCTTCGAAGCCTCCAGCACCACCACGGGCGCCCAGCGCACCCGGAGCACGCCTGCCGCCACCGGCTGCCGCAGTAGACGCCACTGTTGATGACAGTACGCGCAATAGGGATCAATGAAGGCGTAGACCAGCGGCGCACGGGGGTCGCCTTCCTCAATCACCGTCGCCTGACCGAGATCCGCCCACACGCCTTCAGGACCGGTCGCCCCACGCACCAGGGTTTCCGCGCCTGCCAAGGGATTATTGAGCGTGGATGGCCAATCTTCCGCGGTCGTCTCTGAGGGTATTGTGGAACTCGTTTCGCCGAATAACAGCCGGATTCCCTCACGGCGCTGACGAACCGGATCAAGGATCACCGGCGGCGTCGCGGCAGTATCCAGTTTGAGTAACCCCCCGGGATCGTACACCTGCCCGCGCACGACAAAGCCTTGTGGGCTGGTGATATAGGTCTGCGGACCGGACGGGGTTTCCATCATCCAGAAGGGCAGGTCACCGACGACCCCGCGTCCCACCAGCCGATGACCACGATCCAACAAGATTTGAATCGCAGCCGGATAGCTTTCGAGGGACTCTGATGTCGCAGGAGGGGGAACAATAACGCCTGGCCCTGTAGGTGAAGACGGGACCGATAACGGGTCCGACATCACTGTCAGCGGGTTCGCCACCAGCGTCACCAGGAGGATGAAAGCGTAGAGATAGTCAGATCGGTTGTTCATGGCAGGCTCCAAATAAGGTCAGTCCCTCCGACTCGGTGGGCGGATCGACGCCATTTGGGCGAGGACCTCCTGGGCATCGAACACCCCAAGGTCGTTCCCCACCGAGAACAGCGCCCCATCCCAGCGACCCGCCAACAAACCGGGCGTCAGATGGGCAAAATCAGGATCCAGCCGGCGCGCCGCTTCCTGAAAGTCAATCGTGACGTGCGGCGCAACGTGCGCTTCCCGGTGGACCGCCACCCCCGAAAAGGCATCATCCGGCGCCTCTTGATAGACTTCCAGCGGGGGTTGTCCAGCGCTGAGGCCGCAGTGGAACAGTGTTTCTTCCGTGGGTTCCTCCTCCCCGACCGTCGCTAAAGCGGCCAGAAATTCCTGCTCCCGCACCTGACCGACCTTGAGCACCCAGTCGATCAGGCCGGTCGTAAAACAGACCGGCTCAGCCGCTCGGCGCAGCGCCATCAGTTCGGCGTTGTGGGGCAGGTCCAGAAGATCGAGCAGCGCGTTCGGGGTGTCCTCAATCTTGCGAATCGCGGCCCGGAGACCGTCCAAATCGGGAAACCGCAATAGTTCTGGCATCTCCCCTCCGTCCTGCTGCGCCTGCCGGGCGTCCACCGTGTGCGGCAGCCATTCGATAAAACGGTTGAGCCGGTACGCCGGAGCGGACGGTGGACGGGCGTAGAACAGGTCGGCGCGAATCAGCGTGGCGCCTTGAAAGATGTGCGCCTGCCCAGCGCGCTGATCGCGAATATCGAGCAAATCAATTCGCGAACGCTTCTCCACGCTGGCGCTGCGGGTGTCATAGTACGTGTTGCTCAGCCAAGCGTGTTCATGCCGGGCGAAGCCGCTGGTGGGCGTCACCCATGCCTCGCCGGCGGTTTTATGAAACAGTTCAAAGGTTTCCTGGGCATCTTCGATCTTCATGGCGATCTTGATCAGAGTGTTGCCGAAAATCGCGGCGGCTTCTTCCTTGGATTCCTTGCCGAAGCTCGGGGAATCCTGACCGCCGAAGCACACCGCAAACCCCAGAGCGCGGGCTTGCGCCGCCACAACGGCAAAGCCCTTGACCGCGTAGTAACCGTACTCATCGTTGAAATCGAGAAACGGTGACGGCGCGTTGAGCGGCTTGCTGACGATCACCTCGCGATGGGTGCCCTCCAGCCGCGCCCCCAGGCCCACCGCCAGCATGGTTTTCATCGCAGCGACGATCACTTTGCCCAGACTCGCCAATTCGTCGGGACTTTTCTCTAAGGCCGGCAACTGCACCAGCAGGATGCGGCGATTGAGCACCAAGTCAGCGAAGTCGACTTCGCCTTGCCGGACCCGGTAGATGTGGCCGTACACATCCGCTAACTGAGTCAGCATCCGGTTGAACTGATTGACCAGGTAGCCATGCTGCACATAGGTCTGCGGCTCGGGCTGGGTTGGATAGCTCCGCTCCCGGATGATGTCAGCGGTGAACGGAATATCCGGCGTTTGCTGTTCCCAGAGTTGATGCGGCTCTCGAAAACCCGGCACGCTGTCCAGATAATGTTGGAGGCTGGCCTGGACGGCGGCCGGCAGGGTGAACCCGTCCACCTGGTATGCGGCGCGCACGTGCCAGTCAATCAGCGCGTCGAGCGGCAAGGCGCGGCGCAAGGCCAACACGTCGAAGGTAAACGGCGCGCCCCGTTCATCCAGGCCCCGGTCGCGCAGCGCCACCAGCACCCGAACCACCACCGTCAGCAGGCCAATCGCCTTGTCTTTCCAGGTGGCTGAATCGCCCCCCGCCTCGGCCATCTGCGCAACCAGCAGTTGGGTCAGAGTGTCGGCGGAGCCGGTAGCAAACGGATTGAAGGTGTTGCTCAGTCGCCGCTCCACCGGCGCCTCCGGATCGACCGTGGCCGCGCCGGTCAGGTAATTGATCACGTACAGATCATCCTCACGCCCGCAGGCGCGGGCCAAGGCGAAGGTTTTTGCCCACAGTGCGGTATCGCCCTTGGCGTCCTTGAAGGCAAAACCGGACCCCCACAACAGCGCCTGAGCGGCCAGACCGAGCATCGCTTCCGTCTTACCGGCGCCGGTGCCGCCCAGGATCAGCAGATGGGTGCGAACCTCGTCCTCAGTCACGTACAGCTCCGCGCCACTCTGGCGGTCATTGCCCAGATGGAACATCCCCCGCGCCCGGCGACTCTTCGTCTCGGAGCCGGGTTCGAGATCATGAGCATCCACTCCGGAATAACGGTCTGGCAGTTTCATGGGCAAACAGGGTTTGAGACGCTGGCCGCCCAGCCACAGGCCCAGCCCGACCAGCAAACCGAGGTCCAGTATCGCCGGATACTGATACACCATCCCGGCCAGCGCCAGGCTCATGACGCCCAAAACCCGGGGCTGGCGGCAAGCCTGTTGGAACCGCTGGAACGGCGTTTGGACATTGCGTAGATAAAACTGGGGATGGACGACCTGGTGGGGATCGACCCCGCGCGGGAGGGTGGAAGGGGACATTGCCATCAATTCTGGCTTATCGCCCAACCCGGCCTGCCGCATCGCCGCCGGCGGGGAGTACCGAACGTTCAGCGGGATCATCGACCCGCGCTGGCGGCGGCCAGGCATCGTGGCCTGGTCGCGCCAGGACGGTGTGCTCCTCCGGCAACGCCCGCCGATCGATCTCCCCGATGTCGCCCCTCGCCGGTCCGGCAAGCCGACCGATCTCCACCGGCAGGAAGAACAGAAACCAGATCACGAACAAAAGCGTCGCGCCGACAAGGCCCCACGCCAGCCATCCTGTCCACCTCACCCTATCTGGGGATCGCGTCAATCGGTCGAGCTGCCGCAACGCCTCGGTTTCGGTAGCGAACGTCGCCAGCACCCGGCGAGTGCGTGGAGTCTCCGGCCCCACTGACAACTCAGCGATCAGCGCGTGACCGCCCTGTTCCGGTTGCGGCTCGACCTGGACTTCGAGGAACTGAACACCGATCAGGGAAATCACCGTCAGCCGGTTCACCTGACGCGCCAGCAGGGTTGTGGCGGTCAGCCGCAGAATCGGCGCCACTGGATTCACGTGAAACATGCGATCCCTCCGGGTCAGGTCATCAGGGACGGTCCGCAAGCGCTGCGGCCTCAGGGGGGGCGGGGCGCACAGCGCGGGTGAGGGCAGTCGCGAGCGCCTCGACTGCGCCCGCCACCGCAGGACTTTGCAGCGCCCGCCCCAGCCGACGCTCAGCGACATAATGCGCACTGGCGCCCAGCCCCTCAACGAAGGGTGCGCGGCGGCCCAGCGAGGTCAAGGCATACCACAGTGGACGATCCACCCCCTTGAGCCAGGTGAACAATGCGGGAGGAAGCACGCCCCCTCGTCGGGCCTCCTCCAGCAAACGCATCAGCATCGTGTGGGTGTAGCGGTGTTGGCCGATGATGGCCTGGACAGCAGGATGATCGAGATCGGGCCTGGTCCCCTGGATCACGCGTCGATAATCGGCAGCCGTTGGCCGATAGTCATTCGCCTTCTGTTGAGCAGCCCGCCACGCCAGTTCCCGCAGTCCCGCCACCGCCTCTCGGTCCAGGTCGGCGGCCGCTCGCTCATCGGCGGTAACGAATGCGACGCAACGGCGGGCGAACAAACCCGCCAAGGCCTGGGCGTGGAGTGGCAAGGACTCCACGCCGCGCCATGGTTCGCCCAACTGGCGCGCCAGTGTCATCCGAGTTCGCTCCAAGTGCAGTTCCGGCGGCTCAGCCGCCGGATCGACCAGCAAATCGAACCTTTCTACGAACGCCCACTCGGCAAGCGCCATCCCCCAGCGTGGATGGTCCAGGGGAAGGTGGATATTGCCCCGGCGCAGGGCGTGCAGGGCATAGGGCCACTGCTCGCCCATGGCCTCGGCCAATCCACGCAGATCGAAACGGCGGCGAAACCGCTCGGCAGGATGCCCGACCAGCAGCCAGGCTCCAACCGCGATCAGCCCGATCACTACCGGCCACCGCCACCAGCGCCCCACCTGATCCAACAGGTCGATCCAATGTGCGACTGACACTTGCGCCGGCTCGCTCAGCGCCTCGCGCACGACGTCCGCCAGCGCCTGGCTCGCCGTATCACCGGCCCCAAGGTCGTGCAGAAGATCAAGTTCTGCCTGCTTGAGGCGCAGGCTCAGCGCAACCAGATCAACCCCCACAACCTGCCATACCATCCATCCGCCGCCGACCACCAGCCCGGTCATCCACAACCACTCGAAGGGATCCGGCGACCGGTCGTTTCCGTTCATCGCCCAGCTCCGCTAGGCGCTTACCACTGCGGCGCCGCCCCGTAACGGAGCGGTCCCGCCACCGGCCCGTTCGTAAGCGGCTTCCGCCACCGGATCGACGCTGGGTCGGTCGTCATCGTAGTCAGCGGGATAAAGCCGCTGCGCGGGGAGCGGCATTGCCGGAACTTGTGAGTGTGCCCACATTTGTTCAAAGACGGATGGCAGCATGGGGATTCTCCTCTGAAAGATCAGTGTGTGAAAACATCAACCGGTAGGCAACCCTCCTTACGGCGGGGAGGGTGGTGAAGGGTCCACCGCAGGGGCGGAAGGGTCGTTCGCACTCACTGGACCGGGATTCACCAGTCGGTTGGCCGACGCTAATTCCGCCAACAACGGCCCTCGCCGGTCAGTGTCCGCGCTAGCCGCGACCTGCTCGGCCAGCAACAATTCCAGCCGTTCGCCCTGGCGGAAACGCAGATAGGTCAAGTTGAGCTGAAGCGCCGCCATATAGGCCAACTCGCGTAATACAGCGGCCTCGGGACTGCCGGCGATGCCGGCGTACCAGGACGACGAAGCATAGCGCCGGTCGACCTCGGTCTTGAGCAACTCAGCGTAGGAAATCTGCTCGGGGAGTTGGGCTAGCACCGCCGCCTGGTGCTCGTCAGCTTTCGATTCCTGCCAGACCCGCTCGAGCCAGCCACGCAACGCGGCGGCGGGCACCCGCAGCGCCAGTGCATGGTTCAACACGTAGCGGGCCACCGATAATTGACCCTCGTAGACTTTCTTGCGTATCCAGAAAGCCATGCCTTGCGGCGTGCCTTGCAGGTCCGGGGGTAAATCGCCCAGTGGATAGGGATCGACCAGGTTGTCGATGAACCGCCGGGCGTCCAGCACCCGATCGGGATTGAAGCTCAAGACCTCGGGCAAGTAGCTGTTCGGCCGGGTCGGATCGGGCGCCGAACCGATCCCGGAGCCGGACAGCAGGGTTTCTGCGAGAAAGGGCGCGTTGGGTCGGGTGCTGGCCTGGGTACAACCGCGCACCCCAATGTCTTCCGGGGTGCAGTAGTCGGCCAGGTAAGCGTCCACCATCGCTTGACTCGCCGCCGTGCCGGTTTTTTCCCGGCGGTGTAGGTGGTTAAACGCCCGCAGGTAGGCTTCCGTCCGGTCGCGGGCCGGACCCGCCGCTGCAGCCGCAGTAGCGGTTTCGCAGCCGCCGGTCGGCAACATGAACCTAATATCCTGTTGCGCCCGCAGCGAATCCTTTTCGACCTGAGCGCCAGACTGTCGGAGGGTTTTGATCTCGACGGATAAATGGTTTTTCAACTCAGTGAACTGCCAGACCATTTCGGCTTTCAACTCCTGGATAGCAGCGACCACACAGCCATCACAATCAGCACGCGCCAGCGGCGTCATTGCCAGCCCTACGACGACCGCCAGCAGGGCGAGGCATCCACAGACCCTACCGTGCCACGGGATCAGGCGATATTCGCGCTTCATCGGCGTCTTTACTCCATTAATATTGCTTTTAATAAAATAATAAACAATTATTAAAAAAGCTATCCCCTTTGGAGGAATTGGCTTGCGCAATTTTCTGCAACGACGCCTGCGCCGCTACCGCCAGGATCTCTTCGGTGGACTTAACGGCGCAATCTATCGCTCACGATCCCGGATCGACCGGCTAATCGCCGCAATCAGCACATCGGGGCATCCCCGCCCCTCAATGACATCGGACGAAATCATCGCCCACGGTAAAGACCTCACCCTTGATCAGGTAAAACACTACCGGCAACAGGCCTGGATGACGCGGGCGTTACTGGGCGCAAGTGGCGTCAGTGCAATGGTCCTGCTGCACCGTCTGCTGCTCGGCGATGGGGGCGGCGCCTTGGCTAGCCTGGGGTCGACTGCGACGTTGCTGGGGTTGGCGCTTCATCCGGCTTATCGCTGCTGGACGATGCGCCACCGACCCGTGGAACCGCCGCGCGCCTTCCTCACCCATCCCCTCAACTGGTGGCCACCCGATAGACCAGCCATGGTCGCCTCGGAACGGAGCGCTTCCCATGACCCTGCCGACCGCTGAACCTGTATTTCGCTGCCTCCAATGGGTGGCGCTTCTGATGCTGGTCACCCTGTTGACGCCCATCACCCACGCTCAAGCGGTCCCACCACCGCCCGAGCCAGCCTTTACCTTTGATCCGAACCAGAATCTCGAGCCTACCGGCGGCGACCTCAGCATTCAGTTGCTGGAAGGCATTCTGGGGTCGGTCATCAGCCGGGTTCGTCTTACGAACGGCCTGAACGCCAGCGATGCCGGGCCGTTCGGCGAGATGTTTTCGCTCTTCAATGGCTTTCTGCTGTTCCTGCTCGGGATCCTGCTCTTTATCAAACTGGTCGCGGCATTGCTCGACACTGCGCATGAGGGTGAGGCGCTGGGCCAGGATCGCTCGACCACTTGGACCCCGATTCGAATCGTGCTGTCGGCATCGATGCTGATCCCGCTGGTCAACGGCTACAGCTTCATCCAGGTGATCGTGCTCTGGGTGACGCTGAGCGGCATCGGCCTGGCTGATGCGGTCTGGTCGACCGCAGTCCATCAGTTCACCCAAACCACCCTGTTTACGCCGCCGCCCCCGCCGCAGGCGCGGCAACTCGCAGTCGCCATGCTGGCCTCCAATGTCTGCGAGCAAGTGGTGACGGCCCTGCCGGCGCGGGGAACCGCGCGCTACGAAGTGCGTTATGTCGCTCGCTCGGGGGCGTTGGGCCACTACGAAGAACGGGGCGGACGCTGGTCGGTGGCGGGCATGGGGGAGGCCGCATGTGGCGGATTCATCATCCGTGAAACGCATCAGGACCTCGAACCTGCACAGGGCGCGACGGGCCTCGACGCTCTGGATGGGTTCCTGCATTGGGTGGCGCGGTTGTTCGGTTTCGCCGACGACGTGCGCAAAACGCTCGCGGCCACCCTGATGACGGCGCATGAGCAGGCGGCGCTCCAGTTGCGCCAGGAACTGAAGCCATTGGCGGAACGCATCGTCCAGGGCCAGGGGGCTTTGAATGAATGCGTGACCGATTCAACGGGCCTATTGACGCATCGTCAGTGCCTGAATCTGATTGATGTTGCCGCCGAACATTATGTGGCGCATCTGCAGGCGGCGATTTTGAACGCCATCAATGGAGTCGGCCAGCGCGCCTTCACCGAGTTCACTACCACTGCCCAGGAGGAAGGTTGGCTTTCGGCCGGCAGTTGGTTCTACCGGCTGGCGGCCCTCAGCGAATACCAGAACAAGCTGGCCCTCAACGTGCCGGAACCCTATCCCATCCGCGCCTGGGAAAAACTGCCGCGGGAGGATGTGGAAACTTACCGTCATACCCTCGACCGTTTGACCGCACTGCTCAATGAGGCGGAAACCGATCGGGACACCGGTTTGCTCAAAGGCGATCCGAACAACAGCCGGTTAGACGACGCCTCGCGCGGCTTCCTGCGCTGGACCTTGGACTGGATTCAACATCATCTGTTCGGTACGGTGCATCCGCTGTTCGCGCTGGCCAGCCTGGGTCATGCCCTGCTGGCGGCGGTGTTAACCCTGGTGGGCGCTACAACCTTGATTCAGATCATGCCTGCGGGCAAGCTGGCGACCGTGGTCGGCGGGATTGCGGAGGTGCTGGGCCAGGTCGATGGGAAAACCGGCGGGGCGCTGTCGTTGGGGGGTCTGATCGTGGGCATGGTGGCGTTGGCTCTGCTGGCCTTCGCGCTGATGGCGGCGATTTATATTCCGCTGGTCCCGTTCATCATCTGGACGGTGGGCGCGCTGCAGTGGCTGCTGCTGGTGTTCGAAGCTCTGGTGGCCGCGCCGCTGTGGGCGATGGGGCACCTGCGCAACGGCAAGGGGTTCACCGCTGAAACCCTGACTGGCTACTTGCTATTGCTCGGGCTGTTGCTGCGACCCACCCTGATGGTGTTCGGCCTGCTGGCCGCAACGATCATCAGCTATTATCTGCTGCAACTGATCAGCGGCTTGTTCATTGTGGCGGCGATCAATGCCGCCAGCGGCAATGTCACCGGCCCCGTCGTGGTCACCGGCCTGCTGGTGGTGTTCGTGTTGGTGGCGGTAGACCTCACCCTGAAATGCTTTGGCCTGATTCACCGCTTGCCGGATGCCGCGTTGCGCTGGCTCGGCGGCGCGTTGGAGCAAGCGCTGGACACCGCCGAACTGGGCCAACGGTCAGAAGGCGCCCTGCGCGTGGGGGTGAAGACGGTGGAAGGGGGAATCCAGCGCTGGCGGGTAAGCCGGGCGCCGGAATTGAAGCCGCTGGGTACAGCGGCGTCCGTGCAGCCGGTAAGTTCAAGGACAGATCAAAACGATCCTGGCCGTTAAGATTTCATTGACTGGAAAACTGGCGCATACGCCATCCGATAAATCTGCCGGCGGCGCTCGTAGTTGCCCAGAATATCGTCAACCGTAGCTCGATCTCCTTGCTCGTAAGCATCCACCAAGGCCTTGAGAATTGCCAAATGACCCTCGTTGGCCGCCGTCTTGGTCGCCAACTGCTCGCGTAGTTCGCGCAGTTCCCCGTCGTGCAACTGCTTGAGAAACTTCTCGTGCTGGCGCTGGGCCATGCCCAGCAGCGCATGATCCACCACGTCGAGCGCCATACTTCCTCCTCACCGTATTCCGGTCAGTCCGGCCAGAAATCCTCATCCAGCATTTCTTCCAACCCAAAGGGGCAAACCATTGGGAAAGTCCCCAAGTCCAATTGCGTTTCATTGGCGGCCCACAACCGGGCTTTCCGATAAACGCCCGGCAGCACATTGGGCAGCGTGGGGCGTAGGCTGGGATTTTCCTCCAGCAATTCCTCCAGTTCGATGCGCTGGAGGGTGATCGTGTTGCGCCAACTGGCGCCGCGTCCCCCGGGTTGGTGGCGCCATTTCAATAGATGCGCCAGCAGCACCGTCAGCCGACTACCCAGCGCACGCTGTTGGCTCTTCCCCATGCTCTCAAGCTCCTCGGCGACGTGTTCCGCATCGATCTCGGCCAAACGCCCTCGACGGATCAGTTCGGCATTGCGCATCGCCCAAGCGTGAAAGTCCTGATGATAGATCTCGCTGGCTCCACTCATGGCCTTTCCTTACTGTACCGGCTGAACCAATGACTCACAAGTTCACCGACTCATTGACTCATTGACTTACTGATTTATCGACTCACAGACTCACTGGCGGGTTTGCTCATATACTCCTTTAAGGCAACCCGGACGACATCCGAAACGCTCATGTCGATATCCAGAGCGAACCGCCGCAAGCGTCGATATTCTGATTTCGGCATCCGTACATTCAGCCGCGCTTCGCCATCTTCCACAGCCAATTGCTGCCGCATCCGGTCCACATGCTCCGGCGTTCTTCCCGTCGGACGTCCCGCTTTCAGCGCCATGCCCGCACCTCCTCAACCAGGGCGCGGATTTCCTCAGCCGCCACTCCCTGAGGTTCCGCGTCCAGCACGGTAGACCCCTGGGTGGCGCTGTTGGCGTAAATCACGCGCTGGCTGGTAAAGGCTCGAAAAATGGGCAACCCGTAGCCCTCCAGGGCCGCGCGGATCTCACCCGCCAGCTTGGTGCCCACAATTTGCCGCGACACCAGGAACGCAGCCTTGAGCTTTCCATCGGTAATGTCCTGACGAGTTTTGACCAGTTCCACCAGGGATTCCGCCGCCCAAATATCATAAGGCGACGGTTGCACCGGGATCAGCACCCGGTCCGCCACCTTGAGCGCAGCGACAGCCAGTTCCTCAATGCCCGGCGATCCATCAATGATCACCCAATGAAAACCTTGGACAACGCTCTTGAGATTCTTAAACAGGGGCGGGCGATCCATGCCCACCACCGGCGGTAAGGGATTGTCTTCACCCGCTGCAGCGTACCAGTCGCGCGCGCTACCCTGGGGATCGCTGTCGATCAGGATCACGGCTTCACCCGCCTGTTGAAAGCCCCGAGCGAGGTTAGTAGCGATGGTCGTCTTGCCCACCCCCCCTTTTTCATTCAATATTGCGATAATGGTCATGTCGGCCCCTGTGAGTATAAGTCAAGTGACTCATAGACTCACATACTCATAGACTCAAAAGCAAGAGGTCTTGACTCGCGCTGAAAAAACAACAGGCGGGGAAAGAGGAGTAAGGGGACAAAATACAAAGTTGACATCCCTGACTGGTCTAGGTCTTGCCGTTCTGGATCAGCACCAGCAAATGCTCGCGCGCCCGGGTCGCCGCAACATATTTTTCAAATTGATGACGAGCATCGCTGCGGTCTTCCTGAGTCTGATCAAGGACCATTAATACCGCACGAAACTCCAGTCATCACCGCATATTGGGCCAGGGTTTCCTGGTCGGCAAATGACCGAACCTGAGGTTCAGGTCCGCGGAACACCGAATGATCCCCCGTGGTATCGGCGCTCCCGCCATCCAGATCATCCACGGGTACGCCCGCCAGCAGGCCATGCGCCCAGCGCCGGATTTACTCACTGGTTCGGTAATTGATTTTCAGCCGGCGGGAGCGGCCGCGCACCTCAATCCCGGTGCGGCTCAAGGCCATGGAAGCAGCAGGGTAAATGCGCTGATGACCATCGCCGACCAGGCACAGTGGATCGGATGCGGCAGCAATCGGCTGCTTCGCTGGCTTACTCGCCTATGCAGTACGTTTCACGGGCAAAGGTATCGTAGCCCATCACCCGCCAACCAGCTTTCATGAGACAACTTATCCTGATTGAGAAAGGCTACGCCCCTTTCAAAATCGGCTTCGGGGGTTCGCTGACCAGAGCCGACGCCGCCGGTGCAGGAGGCGACTCTGGCGCTTTCGATGCCGCCAGCGGTGGCGTCTCCGACTTGGGTTTCCGTTCAAACACCTGGACGGACGGATTCTCCAACCGGAACCCGCCTTCAATCACCCCACCCAGTTTACCGGTATTCCATGACGAGCGGTGCGTGTCATCGCCCCGCAGGCAGATTCTCGGGCATGGTGAGCACCTCACGCACAATCTCCCGCGCAGCGTTCTGCCAGAGCGCTGAACTGGAAGGCGGGCCAGCGTCCGATCCATCCAACGGCCACTCCCCGCGCTCGCCGAGACGCTGGCGAATACGGTCAGCAAGTTGCACCGCCAATGCCTCGTAGACGGCGAAATAGGCCGGTCCGAGGGGAAAAGCTTGCGGCCGGGCGCGATGCAAACGGCTCACCGCTTCATCCAGGCTTAAAAACTCAACCCAGGTCAGGTAGGCCAGCACCACCCGGGGCGCACGGCTCACGCCCAAGGTGCAATGCACATAGACCCGGTGACCTTGTTGGCGGAGCGTATGCAGTGCGCGCACTGCCGCCAGCAACCCCCGTTGCTGATCTTGCGGGTCGTGGTCGCGCAACGGGCAACGCACCATCATCAAGCCGCGGGTCGCAGCCCGTCGGTGGAGATCTGCGCTCGTCAAATCAGCCCGGCGCAGGTCCTCGTCGTGCTGCAGCGACAACACCGCCGAAACCTGAGCGTCCATGCACAGGCGATCAAAATCCGCCACCGTCTGCGGCGCGCTGCCGACCAGCAGATCGTTGTAAATCACGCTCCACTCCAAATTTGCCATTCTCACCTCATACTGGATCAATGTCTCTTTCCAGGATAGGCCAGTTGGGGAGACGATTCTTCTGGTCAGAGCAGTTATCCACAATCGTTGTGGATAACCCGAACCCTCACGGGCGGTTTTATCCGCAATCCCATGCCGTTAGGCAGCTAAAGATCCATAGACTAAAAAAGCATCAATCCCCAGCCGACTGCCGGATCGGTCAGCTAACCTGAAAAGCCGGTTCGGATGAAGGATCCGCAAGCACAGCGAAATCGTCCAGACTGCCCTCCCCTCCTAGTCCGATCGTCAATACAAACTCGACACCCAGCCGCTCGCCCAAAGCCTCCAAGGCTTCTTCTTGCTCCCACCATCCGATGAGCAGCGTCGGCGTCAACGCCAACACCCTATCGAAAGCAGGAACGGTACAGGATTCCTCAGACAATAACGCAACCACCGCACCTATCTGCCCGCAGGCCTGTCGCACCCGAATCGCTTCAGGTGCGCCTGGATCCAGCCGTATCACTACCACATCGCCAGACTTCAGGCCCAGGAACCGCAACGCCGCAGCGTAACGCTCGACTGTTAGCACCCGATCATGCAAAACATCGGCTAGCGGGATATCCAGGCGGGGAGGAGCCATCAGGTAGACCTCGCAAATGCAAATGGTCTTATACTCATTATTTTAATGCTGTTCTATGCCGCAATCTGTTATAAAATTATAGGAAAACGTGGTTATAAAATAAACTTAAAACAACATGACCGAATTCTGTTTCCCATGCCAAATCCCACTATTCCTCCTGATCGCCCCGTGTTGGGCCAAGATCTCAATGCTTTGGCGGAGCGGTTGAAGCGGACGCCTGCCGAATGTTGCGCATTGCTGGGGATTTCCGCGTCTACTTGGTCAGCCTGGAAAAAACGCGGCGATCAACCCATTGTCAGTGCAACCGTTGCGCTCGCTATCCGGCTCTACGACCGTTTCCCAGAATTAGCGCCCCGTGAACCCACCCCCGAGGAGCTGCTCAGTCTGTTGAATCAGGTCACGGGTCAAACGATTCCACACACTCGTCT
>Ga0209573_1002856_pt1 | contig 20555 bp, 17 predicted proteins | sample TNRBio252014_DNA_FD_185870 | JGI IMG/M metagenome (GOLD analysis project Ga0209573, IMG submission 185870) | Wastewater treatment Type I Accumulibacter community from EBPR Bioreactor in Madison, WI, USA - TNR Reactor_6/25/2014_ DNA (SPAdes)... | ecosystem: Engineered > Bioreactor > EBPR >...
GGCGGCGCGGGCGGCGACCGGCTGGCGGCCGGCGCGGTGGCCTGCCGCTTTGCCGTGCAGGAACTGGGCCTACCGGCCGAACGGGCCTGGGTGGTCCAGGACAGCGACGCCTGGACGACGGGCGACGAGGCGGCGGTGGTGACTGATCTGATGCGCGCCAACGGCTGGCAGTCGGCCATCGTGGTCAGCCATCCGCTGCACCTGTATCGGGCGCGCTGGCTGTTTGGCCGGCAAGGCGTCGACGTGCTGACCAGCCCAACCAACACCGATCTAGGCCGCATTGCCGCCCCGGTGCGAGCCTGGTACACGTTGCGTGAGGCTGGCGGTGTGCTGCTGACGGTGGCCCGAGACTGGCCGATGGTCGATAGGCTGTTGGCCTGGCTGCGCAACACGGTGTACGGCGTATAATTATGGTGCTTATGTCATGCTGAGGCTTGGCGAAGCATCCCCACCTGGCAGCACCGAGGCACCCTGCCGGGTCAAACAGGGCGGGACGCCCTTGCGATCATCGTAACAGATTGATGTGAGACAGAGAATGACCTGGACCAAGACGGCTGAAACAAAACAGATACTGAATAAAGAGATTGGCACGGTGATCAAGGACTGGGGCGGCAAGCTGCCGATAGCCTTGGCCTACCCCAACACCTACTACGTGGCCATGTCCAGCCTGGCCTTGCAGATCCTCTACCGCCGCTTCAACCAGCGGCCGGACGTGGTCTGCGAGCGGGCGTTCTGGGACAAAGGCGGCTGGCAAGCCGGACGGCCGCTGCTGTCACTGGAGACCCAACAGCGGGTGGACGAGTTCCCCGTCTGGGCCTTCACCATCTCCTACGAGATGGACTACTTCAACGTGGTGGAGATGCTGCGCCAGGCCGGCCTGCCGCCGCTGGCGGCCGACCGGGACGAGCGCTGGCCGCTGTTGATCGCCGGTGGGCCGGGCATCACCATGAACCCGGAGCCCATGGCCCCCTTCTTCGACGCCATCGTCATCGGTGAGGGCGAGGAGGTGGTAGACACACTGGTCGACACAATCCTCGACGTGGGCGACGACGACCGGGCCGAACTGCTGGCCGCGCTGGACCGCATCGAGGGAGTCTATGTGCCGCAACTCGTGCCTGAATGGCGCGGCCGCTGGGCTGATGGCGGCGATGGTCCTGAACCGCGCCGCATCAAACGCCTGTGGGTGCGTCACCTGGAACACTTTCCCACGGTCAGCTCGCTCTACACGCCCGACACCGAGTTCGGCGGGCTGCATCTGATGGAGATCGCGCGCGGCTGCGGCCGCGGCTGCCGCTTCTGCCTGGCCGGCTACGTCTACCGGCCGCCCAGGGAACAGCCGCTGGAGCTGCTGCTGGATTGGGCCAAGGAGGGCTTGAAGCACCGCGACAAGGTCGGCCTGATCTCAGCCGCCGTTTCCGACCACAGCCAGATCGACGAGCTGGCCATCCGCCTGCGTCAACTGGGCGCCAAGCTTAGCGTCAGTTCCATGCGCGTCGATCCCATCTCCGTGCCGCTGGTGCGGGCGCTGCGGGAGAGCGGCGCGCAGACCCTGACCATCGCACCCGAAGCTGGCAGCCAGCGCCTGCGCGACGTGATCAACAAAACCCAGACCGAGCAGCAGATCCTGGAGGCGGTGGACCTGGCCGAGTCCCTCAACTTCCCGCAGCTCAAGCTCTATTTCATGATCGGCCATCCGGGTGAGAATGACGACGACGTGCAGGCGCTGGTGGACCTGACGCTGGCCACCAAGAGCCGCTTCCGCCGCCGCCTGGTGATCAACGCCACGCCCTACGTGCCCAAAGCGCACACGCCCTTCCAGTGGGAGGCCATGACCGACGTCGCCACCTTCGAGCGACGCCAGAAGTTCATCCAGCGCAGCCTGGGCCGGCACGACGTGGCGGTGCGCGCCGACTCGCCGCAGTGGGCCGCGGTGCAGGCCGTGCTGGCGCGCGGCGACCGTCGCCTGGCGCCGGTGCTGCTGGACATGGAGCGGCTGTCCATCGCCGCCTTCGACCGGGCGCTGGCTGTGCACGGCCTGAGCCAGCGCGACTTCCTGGACGCGCGCGAGCCGGGCGCGCCCCAGCCCTGGGACATCGTCGAGAGCGGCGTCAGCAGCAGCTACTTCTTGTATGAGCAGCGCCATGCCGTGCGCGCCGAGACCGGGCTGAGCTGCCCGCCGACCTCCAGCGGCTGCCTGACCTGCGGCTCCTGCGACACCAACTGGGCCTACCGCGACAACGCCGGCGTGCCGGTCAAGAGCAAAGGCCCCTGGCGCGCGCAGGACTGGCGGCCGGCGGCTGTGCCGATACCGTTGCTGGGGTAGACAAGGAGACAAGTACACAAGGAAACAAGTAGACAAGGCCGGAGCAGCGCCTCCGCAGACCCCTGTCTTTCCCTCTTTCCCTTGTGTACTTGTCTACTTGTCTACTTGCCTACTTGTCTACCCCCAATAAGCCATGCACGACACCCTCCCCCTCCTCCGCTTCCCCAGCCTTGCCGCTTATCCCGGCCTGGTGCATGCGGTCAGCACGCGGCAGGGCGGGGTCAGCACCGGCAGCTATGCCAGCCTGAACCTGAGCACCAGCACGGGCGACAGCCGGGAGAACGTGGACGCCAACCACCGGCGGCTGGCAACGGCGCTGGATTTGCCCCGTGAGCGCTTCACGACCACGTGGCAGGTACATGGCACGCACGTGGTGCGCGCCACGGCGCAGACGGTGGGCGGCATGCTGGACAAAGCCGACGGCATAGTCACCGACACGCCCGGCCTGCCGCTGACCCAGCGCTACGCCGACTGCACGCCGTTGATCGTCTACGACTCGCGGCGCTATGCAGTTGGCCTGGGGCATGCTGGCTGGCGCGGCACGGTGGCCGGCATGGCGACAGCCCTGGTGCAGGCCATGACGGCTCAGTTCAGCAGCGATCCGGCCGACCTTGTGGCGGTGATCGGTCCTGCCATCGGCCCGTGCTGTTACGAAATCGGCCAGGAGGTGGTCGACGAAGTACGGCGCGCCTTTCCCAGCGCGAACGCGTTGCTGTCTCGGCCGGCCAACGGCGCAGCCGCGTCATCCGGTTGGCATTTTGACCTCTGGGCCGCCAACCGCTGGCAGCTCGATCAGGCTGGCGTTGCCCAGGTCGAGGTGGCCGGCATTTGCACCCGCTGCCAACACGAGACCTTCTTCTCCCACCGCGGCGACGGCCCGGTGACCGGGCGCTTTGGCGCAGTGGTGATGCTGAAGGGGTAACAAGTGGCAGATGGCAAGTGGCAGGTGGCAATGTGGAGTGAAGACGTGAGTGACGCAGTTAATATTGCCGGCAATCTGGCGCAGGTGCGTGAGCGTGTGGCTGCGGCCGCGCGGCGCGCGGGCCGGTCGCCGGATGAGATCACGCTGCTGGCCGTGAGCAAGACCCATCCCGTGGCGTTGATCGAGCAGGCGCTGGCGGCTGGACAGCGCGAGTTTGGCGAGAATCTGGTTGAAGAGGCCTGGGCCAAGTTTGGCGATCCGAGCTTGCCCACAGCCCTGACGAGAACTACGGCCGCTGCCGGCCAAGCGCGCCTGCACCTGATCGGGCCGATTCAGAGCCGCAAGGCCGCGCTGGCGGTGGCCTGCCGGCCGGCGTTGATTCATGCGGTGGACCGGCTGAAGATTGCGGCCCGGCTGAATCGCTTTGCGGGCGAGGCTGGCCTGACACTGGACGTGCTGCTGGAGATTAACGTGGCCGGCGAGGCCAGCAAGTTCGGCTTCACCCCGGACGCCGCGCGCCGCGAGGCTGAGGCAATCCTGGCCCTGCCCAACCTGCATGTGCGCGGGCTGATGACCATCCCACCCTACGAGCCGGAGCCCGAGTCCGCCCGCCCGTACTTTGCTGCGCTGCGCCACCTGCGAGACGAGTTAGCTCAACGCCACCCGCAGGCCGACTGGCGCCATCTGAGCATGGGCATGAGCCACGACTTCGAGGCGGCCATCGAGGAAGGCGCGACGATCGCGCGGGTTGGCACGGCGATCTTCGGCGCCCGTGAATCGTAGTGTCGGGACAGTGTCGTGCTCCCCGGCAGTAACGACAGGTTGGTGCAGCAGGCTATACAGGCCGACATGCATGATCATCGGAGCTACACAGAGGACACAGAGAAGACACAGAGGACGCAGAGAGTTGCGGAGCACATCCCGCACGACCTATGCGCAGTTCTCTGTCTCCTCTGTGCTCTCTGTGTCTCCTCCGTGCTCTCTGTGTAGCTCCGGAGATTTCCTTCCTTCACCCAGACTCAGACACACGATAATCAAAGAGGCAACTCATGTTACAAGACACCAAACTAGCTTTTATCGGCGCCGGCATCATGGCCGAGGCGATGATCAAGGGGCTAGTGACGCAAGGGCTGGTCAGCCCTGAGCACATCATCGGCTCCGATCCGCATCTGGCGCGCGGCCAGGAACTGCACGTGCAATACGGCATCCGCTTCACGGCCGACAACCACGAGGCGGCCGACTTTGGCGAGATCGTGGTGCTCAGCGTCAAGCCGCAGGTGCTGCCCCACGTGCTGCCGGAGTTGCGCGGCCACCTCAGCCGCAGCTCGCTGATTCTCTCCATCGTGGCCGGCGCGCGCATCAGCTCGCTGCTATACACCACCGGCCATCCGGCCATCGTGCGCTGTATGCCCAACACGCCAGCGCAGGTAGGCAAGGGCATGACCGTCTGGACGGCCACGCCCCAGGTCAATCAACGGCAGCGCGAGCAAGCTCAGGCCATGCTGCGCGCGCTGGGCGACGAGCTGTTCGTCGACGACGAGGGCTACCTGGACATGGCCACGGCGCTCAGCGGCACCGGCCCGGCCTACGTCTTTCTGTTCATGGAAGCCTTGATCGACGCGGGCGTGCATATGGGTTTCTCGCGCAAGGTGGCCGAGCAGTTGGTCTTGCAGACCATGGAAGGCGCGGTCGAGATCGCGCGCCAGTCCGACCTGCATCCGGCCGAGCTGCGCAACATGGTCACATCGCCCGGCGGCACCTCGGCCGAGGCGCTGTATGAACTGGAGAAGGGCGCGCTGCGCACTATCCTCTCCAAAGCGGTCTGGGCGGCCTACCGCAAGTCCAAGTACCTGGGCGACCTGTCCGAGAAGGGAGGCGCGTGATCGTCGATGGCGAACTTCGTCTTCCAGTTCTTCTCGATCCTGTTGACCATTCTCAGTTGGGCGATTCTGATCCGCGTGTTGTTGAGCTGGATCCCCAACCTGGACCGCGGCAACCCGTTGGTGCAACTGCTGGCCCAGATCACCGACCCGGTGCTTGAGCCAGCGCGGCGCATCATTCCCCCCATCGGCGGCATGGACCTCTCGCCCATCGTGGTGTTGCTGCTGCTGCGACTGCTGCAGCAGTTGTTGATTAGTCTACGCTGACGCCTTGAGCGTCATCACACTGGGAGATAACCCTTGAATCACAAGTCAACTGTCATCCTGTTCTTGAGCGCAGCGGCGTTGCTGCTCAGCGCATGCAGCGTCCAGGAGGGTAGTGTGACGCCCTCCACACCGTTGCCCACCGGCTCATCTGATCCGGCCTTCCAGTCACCTGCGCAGCCCGGCGAGGCGCCCGACGCGTCCTCCTTGCAGCGCGCCCTGGTGGACCCGGCCATTCAGGACCTTTCCAACCGTCTGGGCGTGGCGCCGGAGGCTATCGAGGTGGTCGAGGTGATCGAGACCGACTGGCCCGACGCCAGCCTGGGCTGTCCCGCGCCGGACATGGGCTATGCCCAGGTCATCACCCCAGGCATGCAGGTCATCCTGGAGAGCGGCGGACAGACCTACGCCTATCACGGCCGCAGCGCTGACGATCTGTTCTTGTGTGGGTCCGATGGACCGGCGCCGCCAGTGGAGTGAGCGCGTTGCTTAAGGAGATCCAAGAAGTCCGCACGCTGCCGTGCGGACTTCTCTTTGGGGGCGGAAACCCAGCGGAGTTCGCATCTGGGGATGCGAACTCCGCAGTTCGGCCGGTTAGCGTAGGTCCGGCTAGTAGCCGGACCTACTGTGTTCTGGGGATGCGAACTCCGCAGTTCGGCCGGTTAGCGTAGGTCCGGCTAGTAGCCGGACCTACTGTGTTCATTGCGATTAGTTAGCCGTGCGGAAGTAGACCCGGATGTAGCCGAGCTTGGAGGCGTCGAAGAACTCCTTGGTCGCCAGCGCATAGCGAACGCCGGTGCTGTCATCGTTGGTGATGATGAAGCCCTGGTTCGATGCGCCGCGCAGGAAGTCGGTCACGCCCTCGGTCACGTCCAGCCGCAGCCAGGTGTTGATCTTGGCCGATCCGATGTGATTCGTCCCGATGGCCGGCCCGTAGTCGCCGCCCGGCATGGCCCACGGCATCCACCAGTTCACCGCCACCGGCATCCAGTCGCCCGTCACCTGGTGCGCCTGCACGTTGATCACCGACTGCGACCAGTTGGTGAAGCCCCGGCCTTCGACGACGTACAGGTACAGGTAGGCCACGTCCACGTACGCGTCGCTGGGGATGTCCGACACCGCCGTCTGCACCAGCGGGCGCATCTGGTCGAAGAAGCCGGCCCACATGGTCTGGGCGCTGCCATAGAAGGTTCCCGGCTGGGCGCCGCTGATGAAGGTGTCGCGGGCCACGTTGAAGCGCCGCGAGCGGCTGACCGGATACGCGCTGTTGTCCACGATGGCCAGCGCGCTGCTGCCGAAGTTGGCCACGTAGGTTGCGCCGTCGAACAGCGTCACGCCATGTTGGACGACGCCGCTGTTGCTCACCACGCGCACCTGGAAGCCGAACTCCACCATGTCGCCGTTGAAGAAGGGGCCAGCCCAGGCCACGGCCACCACGTCCTCAGGCGCGCGGCCAGCAGCCAGGTCGGTCATGCCCCTCTCCAGCGCGGCGGCCGCGGTCAGCGGCATCGCGCCGCCGTAGGCGCTGCCGTCCACGTACATGGTATCGGGGTCGATCGGCGCCAGGAACAGCCCGTCGGCGAGGTCAGGGCCGCTGTTGCTGGCGTTGACGTCCACGTCGATGTAGGTGCCCATGACCACCGGGCTGGTGCTGGCCGTCTGCGTGACAGCGCCGAAGATGTCAACCGGCAGCTCGACGGCGAAGGCCTCGCCTCCGATAACGCCGTTGTAGACACGGTAAAGCATGCCGATCTGCGACGGCGAGTTGTTGGGCATGCCGGTCACCATGCTCGTTACCGAGCCGCCAGCCGGAACCTCAGGATAGTACTCGTCGGGGTAGAAGGCGGGAGCCGCGGCGTCGAACACGTGGTAGGCGCCATCCAGCGCGTCAGCCGGCGAGGTGTCCCACAGATCGCCCGTGATGTACCAGTCGAAGCCGTAGACCTGGAAGTTGAAGGCCATGTCGGCGTCAGGCACGATCACCGGGATTACCATCACGCCCGAGTTGAGGGTGGTGTCCAGGAAGGACATTATTGTGGCCGTGCCGGTTGCCAGGTCTGCCAGAACGCTGACGGCCCGCGGGTCGCCTGCGAACGCTACCACGCCGTTGTAGGCCACGTAGTCATCCACCCCGTCCTGGTCGACGTCGATGTAAACATCGAACTCGACTTCCAACGGATGCGAGCGGCTGTCCCAGGTGCTGATGGGGAAGAGCAGCAGGTTCTCGGTCGCGCTCCAGCGGATGGCGTCGACGCCGACATACTGAATGTCAGCCGGGTTGGTGTTGATCGCGCCCGGCGGCACCACGATCTCGGGGCTCATGTCCACCAGTGGGTAGACCTCAACCGAGCCATCGACCATGGAGTCATTCGTCAACGGAACATCGAACTCGTACGGGGCAGTCTGAGCAGCCTCTCCAGCCATGACATCAGCGGCCTGCCGCGGCAGGAAGTGCCAGGGCAGGGTGATAACCTCGCCGTCGTCGGCGGTCAGCGTCAGGAAGCCGTCGATCTCCGCGTCGGTCAGCAGATCGCCGCCAGCAGCGCCGAAGGTGCCGCCGCCGTAGAGGGTCCAGTCCTTGAGCATGGTTGGATCGGCGTGCAAGTCCACATCGAAGGTTCCGGAACCGCCGGCTACGACGGTCAGCGTGTCAGCGCTGAGCATGACCTCGGCGCCCGCGTCTTCGTCGTTGGCGTAGCGGAAGCCAGCCTCGATGCTGTAGGTCTTGGTGATGGCAGAAGTGTTGATCACCTCGACCGTCTTGCTGTCCGTATAGTGGTCAGCCACCGTCTCGAAGCCGAAGGAGAGGGCAATGTCGTTGTCGGCCGGCACCCAGGCGACGCTCTCAGCCATGGCCGAGGCAGCCACGTCGACGCGGCCCGCACCCTGGCGGCTGACGGGGTTGAGCATGCCGCCGGGGAAGTCCTGCCAGGTGTCGGTCACCGCGTTGTTCATCAACAGCGCCTTGACAACGACAGGTTCCAGCGAGCCGCTGCCGCCAGCCTTTTCGAGCAGCTGCGCTGCGGCGCCCGAAACCATGGGGGCAGCGCCGGAGGTGCCGCCGAAGATGCTATAGCCCTGGTCGCCGGAGCTGGCCGAGCGGGAAGCGCCCGGCGCGCCGATGTTGGGCTTGAGGTAGTTGACGTCGAAGGCCGGGCCGCGTGAGCTGGTGCCTTCCATCACGTCCAGCAGAGCGATCGTCAGCGCCGGATCCGTCGGGTCGACCGTAGCCCGGGCGCCGGCTGCTTTGAGCAGAACGCCGCTGGCCTGCGTGACGACAAAGCCTGGGATCGACGGATCGCCGCCGCCGTAGGAGAAGCTCAACGGCGGTCCGGGAGCGATCAAGGCGACGATCGCCATCTCAGCGCCGGCAGCGGCCGCATTAGAGATCTTGATGCTGATGCTGCATGTCCCGCGGTCGACCAGCGATACCTTGCCCGTCAAGTCAGCCGTGAACGGATCACAGCCCAGCCGGTTGGTGCCGTCGCCGTTGCCGTAGACGACATCGCCCGTGATGGGACCCGTAGGAGCAGCCGACCAGGTCTGCCAATTGGCATCCATGATCACTGGGGGCTCCGGCGTGTCGCGGCGGATGCGATAGAGCACGGCCGAGGGAACGGTCGTCTGCGCCACGCTGATCACGCTGCGCGCCGTGCTGGGGCTGCCGGCGATGTAGGGGAAGTTGCCGCCGTTACCGGCTGACGCCACCACCACGGTGCCAAGCTCGACAGCCAGCTCAGAGGCAGCGCTCAGGTCATCGCTCGGCTGGCCATAGTTGGATCCCAACGACATGTTGAGGACGTCGGCGCGGTCGTCGAACAGGCCGTTGCCGTCAGGATCAGCCGCCCATTCCATAGCCTGGAGCAGGGCCAGGCCGCTGCACGAGGTGCTGACGCTGGAGCAGACCTTCAGCGCGTAGAACTCGACGCCAGGGGCCACACCAGGGCCAAGGTCGTCGGTCTCAACGCCGCCGATGATGCTGGCCACGTGGGTGCCGTGGCCATCGGTCAGGCCGGCCTCGTCATCCATGGGGTTGGGATCGGGGATCTCAGGGGTGTTGGGCCAACTGCTGCCCACGAAGTCGTAGCCGCCGATGACCTTGGCCGAGGGGAAGAGGCGCGGGTCGGCCGGCTGCGAGGCCTCAGCCAGCGCCTGGTCGGTGTCGGCCTGCAGGCCAGAGCCGCCCAGGTGGGCATGGGTATAATCGATACCAGAGTCGACCACGGCCACGGTGATGCCCGTGCCGTCGAAGCCCATGGCCTGTACGTCGGCGGCGCCGATCCACGGCACGGTCTCGTCCAGGGCCAGTTCGTAGTTGGACAGCGGGCTGACGCTGACCACGCCGGGGATGGCGCGCAGGTCGCGCACCTGGGCGCCGCTGATCTCGACCGCGACGCCATTGACCAGCTTGGTGAAGTGAGCCAGCGTCGTGCCGCCCAGGGCCGTGACCGCGTCGCTGACCTGGGCCTGTTTGGCCAGCAAGGCGTCGGTGTAGGCCTGCGCGCTCGCCGCGTCGAACGCTGCGCCGCGCTGCTGCGCGTCAAGCCAAAGCTCAGCCAAGGGGGCGTCGGCCAGGCGAACGATGTAGCGGGCGGTGGCCGTGATGCGCTGCTTGCTGGGCACATAGCTGCTGCCGGCAAAGGGGCCGTCCAGGTCTGCGCCGGTGACGGGCTGCAGGTTGACCGGGGCCTGCCGGCCAGGCTGGTACTGGGCCGTTGGGGTTTGGGCGCTGGCCGGCAACGCGAGCATCGACGCGATGACGAACAGGGCAAGGACCACACTGAGTTTACGTTTCATTATCTTCCTCTCCTGATAGGTGCTTAGAGAACGCAATGGAAAAACGTCAGGGAATGTCGTGGAAGGCCAACAGATAGAAGTTTATTGTCCGGTCCGTGCAAACGACCTCCTTTCTGCGTGCTACGCAGCAAAGCAACCCCAGCCGATTAGCTCGGCGCCGCGGCTGCCTAGGTTTCTTTGGTTCGCCGATGACCATGAGCTTACGCTGTACGGTTGGTTGGGGAAGAAGCGGAAAGCCGTGGCCGTTGAGCGGCTATCGGCGATAGTCTCCAGCGCTTTGCGTGACACGGTCAGCGGGCTGGAGTTGGAGCTCGGAACCAGTCGATTATAGCCCAGCGCAGGGCCTTTGTCAAACGAACGCGCTTGCTGGCGGTTAGTTACCCAGCCAGCAGCAGCCGGCCGCAGCCGGGACAGAAGACGCGCTGGCTGTCGCTATGCACCGCCTGGGCCGCGCCGGTGGGCAGCATCAAGCCACAGGTCTGGCACGAGCCGCTTCGCTCCAAAGCCACAGCCCGACCGGCCTTGCGGCTGCGCAGGTTTTTGTACAAGTCGCGATCTTGCGGCGCAACAGCCTCCCATTGCTGAGCGAGCCGCGCCGACAAGGTTTTATATTCGGCGATTTTCAGGCCCGCCTCGCGCTTGATGGCTTCCTGGCGGGCGCTGTATTCGGCTTCGAGGCTGGCCTGTTGGGCCTGGCTGGCTCCGGCTTCCGCCTGCCACTGCTCGGCCTCCAGCATAGTCGCCAGGGATTCGTCCTCCAAAGCGCTGCGCCGGCGCTGCAGCGCTGCTACGTTGGCCTCCATGCCCTCCAGCTCGCGCGGGTTGCGCACCCGCCCGCTCATCATCTCCCGCTCGGCGGCGCGCATGTGGTCGGATAGGTCCTTGATTTGACGGTCGAGCTCCCGCTGCGCGGCGCGCAGGCGAGTCAACTCGGCCTCGGCGGCGGCGGCGGCGGCGCGCGCTGCTTTCAGCTCGCTATGCTCGCCGCGCTCTTTTTCCAGCTCAGCCAATCGCTGTTTGATCGCCTCCAGCGCCAGATCGGTGGTCTGCAAGGCCCACAGGTCTGCTACAGTGCTCATCCCAAATGCCTCCTGTCCGACAAGATCGCCGAGTTGGTCCACAGGCTCGTTCGGGCCGCTTGGCGCGGGCCGCCGTGCGCGCCGATTATACCGCGCATCACAGCAAAGCAGCAACTGGGCCTGGCCCCGGCGGCGATTTGTGATCCATCTGCGAAAGGGTTACAATGCACACAGGCAAGACGACACAGCCGAATCGATGTGTACCCGCCATCGTTGCATGGCACTTCGGGAACACTCCCCATGCCAGCACAGCCCATTCGTATCCTGATTGCCGAAGACCATCCCTTGTTCGCCCAGGGGCTACGCCGCGTACTAATGCTGGAGCCGGACTTCGATGTGGTGGCTGAAGTGGCAGATGGCGAGGCAGCTATCGAAAGCGTGGCTGCCTTGCGACCCGACGTTGTGTTGATGGACATCAACATGCCCAAGGTCAACGGCTTGTTGGCGACCCAAGAGATCAAGGCCATGCACGAGGATGTGGCCGTGGTTATTCTCACCGCCTACGACGACGAAGAGCAGATGATCTTTGCCCTGCGGACGGGCGCTTCGGCCTATTTCGTCAAGGATGTGCTGCCCAGCGAGCTGATCGACGCCATCCGGGCCGTCAGGTTGGGCCAGTATGTGGTGAACGGCCTGATTCTTGCCGACACAGTCGAGTTGATGCAATGGCTGCTGAAATGGTACAATGACCGGGCGTGGTTCGACGGCGATACGCAAGGCGTCTTGATGCCTTTGTCGGCGCGCGAGATGGATATCATCGAGATGATCGTGCGCGGCGCCAGCAACAAGATGATCGGCGCCACCTTGGGCATCAGCCACCAGACGGTCAAGAATCACATGAGCAGCATCTTTCGCAAGCTATCGGTCAACGACCGCACCGAGGCTGCTGTGATCGCGCTACGCCGGGGCTGGATCCGCCTGAAGGACACCACAGCGCCATCCAGCGATACTTTACAGGGACAGACTATGCCAGACAAACCTTCCGGTGAAGACGGACAAAGCTTTATCGAATACGCGTTGATCCTCCTGCTGATCGCCATCATCGTCCTGGCGATCTTCCTGATTATGGGCGACGAGATCCGCAACTTCGTTAACGACCTGTTGCAGGCCTGGTTCGGCTCCTAGCCTGGCCGGGCCGCCTCTGGGAGGGAGCGCATGTCTCCTTTGCCACCCGCCGTGGCAGCGTTGGCCCCCGTGCCCCAGGTCCCCCGCGCTGCTGTTTCTGCCAAAGCGCGCCTGCTCGATTTGCTCTTTCCCGTGCGCTGCGCGGGCTGTGGCCGCGCGGGTGAGCTGCTGTGCCCGGCCTGCCGCGCCCAGGTGCAGCCGGTGCCGCAGCCGGTCTGCATCCGCTGTGGCCGGCCGCTGGCAGTCCAGGGACGCTGTGGCGACTGCGCTGCCGGCCAGTTCCACGTCAGCGCGATCCGCTCGGCCGCGATCTACGCCGATCCGCTCAGCCAGGCAATCCACCGCTTCAAGTATGAGGGCCGGCCGGAGCTGCACGAGCCGCTGGGCCAGTTGCTGGCCAGCTATTGGCGCGACCGCTCGGCCTCGGTCGATCTGGTTGTGGCGGTGCCGTTGCACGAGAAGCGCTTGCGGGAGCGCGGCTTCAATCAGTCCGACCTGCTGGCTGCCGTGCTGTGCCGTGAGGTGCGCTTGCCGCTGCTTCAGCCGGGCATACTGCGCCGCGAGCGCGACACCCAGCAACAGATGCTGCTGGGCCCGGCCGAGCGGCGCGAAAACGTGCAGGACGCGTTTCGCTGGCATGGGCCGCCCCTGGCAGGGTGCAAGGTGCTACTGATCGACGACGTGGCGACCACCGGATCGACCTTGGAGGCGTGCGCCGTGGCGCTGTTGGCGGCAGGGGCCAGCAAGGTCTGGGCGCTGACGGTCGCGCGGGCGCTGGGCAGCCAAAACGCGACGAAGGGTTGACATTTGTTGGCTGTGCGGCTACAATGGAGCCAACAGTTGGTTCATCCGCACAGTGGAGCGCCAGGTTGCTCCACCCATTGGCAGATCTCCCGTCGCCAGTGCTGAATCCCCCCCTCTGGAAAGGAGCCAATCCCATGCAACTGGTAATCAAGGGCCGCAACGTCGAGGTCAACGATCGGCTCAGGGAGTATGTGGAGAAGAAGATCGGCAAGATGACCAAGTTCCTGCCCGACGTGCAGGAGATTCGCGTCGAGCTTGCCGAGGAGAAGAGCCGCAAGACCAGCGAGCGTCAAGTGGTGCAGGTGACCATGCGCAGCAACGGCACATTGCTGCGCGCGGAGGAGCGCAACAGCGACATCTACGCTGCGATCGACGCGGTGGCCGACAAGCTGAACGGCCAGATCAACCGCTTCAAAGGCAAGCGCCGGCGCAAGATGGAGCGCGCCCAGGTGGCTGCCGTGGAAGCCTTGGAGACCGAGTACATCAGCGCGGCCATGGAGCCGGTGGCCGACGAGGAAGACCTGTTCGAGGGGCGCATCGTGCGCACCAAGCGCTTCTCCATGCTGCCCATGGGCGAGGAGGAGGCCATCGACCAGATGGAGTTGCTGGGCCACGACTTCTTCGTCTTCTACAACGTCAACAGCGATAGCATCAACGTGCTGTACCGGCGCTCGGACGGCAACTACGGGCTGTTGCAGCCTGAGCTGGCGTAACAAGCGGCGGCGCCGCCCCGGCGGCGTCACAGAGCTGGATGACCACGGGCCAGGGAGCGGCTCCCTGGCCCGTGCGCGCAACTTACATGTGCCGGGCACTTGAGTGCACTCTGATAAAGCGCCCCGTGCCCGGCGCCTAATTCGTGGAGGTTGACAGCTTGAAACGGGTGTTGCTAGTCTGTACGGCCAATATCTGCCGCTCGCCCATGGCGATGGGGCTGCTGCGTGAGCGGCTGCGCCAGGATGGACTGGAGGAGCAGGTGACGGTCAGCTCGGCCGGAGTGTATGGGCTGGACGGCAACCCGGCCAGCCAGCCGGGGGTCGAAGTGCTGGCCGAGCGGGGCATCGACATCAGCGATCACCGCGCCCACACGGTGGCCGAGCGTGAGATTGCCCAGGCTGACCTGGTGTTGGTGATGGAAGAAGCCCACCGCCGCACGCTGTTCTACAACTATCCCCACCTGCTGGGCAAGATCTTTTTGCTCAGCGAGATGTCGGGCAATTACCACGACATCAAAGACCCCTACCGCCAGCCCAAAGAAGCTTACCAGCGCACAGCCAACGAGATGGCCGCGCTGATCGAGGACGGCTACCCCACGATCCTGCGCCGCCTGCGCATCGATCAAACAGCCCGCCCGTAGAACGATTTTCCAAATCGTTCGTCTCCCGCTGTCCGCAGTCGCCGTAGAACGATTTTCCAAATCGTTCGTCTCCCGCTCCCCCAAAACGCCGTAGAACGATTTTCCAAATCGTTCGTCTCCCGCTCCCCCAAAACGCCGTAGAACGATTTTCCAAATCGTTCCCGCTTCCACGGATCGGGGGAGGAACGATTTGGAAAATCGTTCTACGAGATCCTCGCCCGTTAGCCCTCTCTTGCCTCTCGCGCCAACACCCAATAAGGATAGGCCCCGTAGTAATAAGCCAGCAGCAGGCACAGCTTGAGGCCGTGCAGCCCGTCGCGGTAGCCTTGCAGCGTCAGGTAGCGGCGGCGGAACTCGCGCAGCGGCTGGAGGATGAAGTTGTGCGGCCGGGGACGGATGCCGCGCTCGCGCAGGATGCGCGCCTCATAGGCCGCATAGCGCCGCTGCTTCTCGTGAAACTGCGCCCAGGTGTCGTAGTTGTAATGGATCAGCGGATTCTGCAGGTTGCCGCTGGGACCGTCCAGGAGCACCACCTCATGCACCGGCCGCTCCAGGTCATAGCGCGCCCGCTCGATGCGCATCAGCCGCAGTTGGTAGTCGGGATAGAAGCCGCCGTGGTTGACCCGCTTGCCCACGATAAAATTCCAGCGCGGCACGCCCCAGCCCGCCTCCGGCCGTTCGGCGATGACCTGGCGGATCTCGGCGGCCAGCTCGGGCGTGGCCCGCTCGTCCGCATCGACGAAGAAAGCCCAGTCGGCGCCCAGCGCGGCGGCCTCCTCCAGCGCAGCGTTGCGCTGCCGCGCCCAGCCGTCGAACGGCCGCTGCACCACCACCGCGCCGGCCGCGCGCGCCAGGTCGGGCGTGCCGTCGTCGCTGTAGGAATCGGACACCAGCACGCCGTCGGCCCAGCGCACGCTGTCGATGCAGGCGGCGATGTGCTTCGCCTCGTTCTTGGTCAAGATGATGGCAAACAGGGTCATGGTTGGTTCCTGAGCGACACAGAGGACACGGAGGAGGCACAGAGATCACAGAGGCGGAGCTGCTAATAGGGACGCCCGATGCGTCAGGGCGGTCTGCGCGCCTTCCGGGTCTTCTCTGCGTCCTCTGTGTCTTCTCCGTGTTCTCCGTGTCCGCTCGGCTGCTCCCTCTGGTCACCTGCGAGTCATCGCATCAACTTCAGTATAGGCGGCCAGGCGCTGGGGCAGGTCAGCCGGGGCTTGCCCACGAGCACGACGTGCTTCAGCACGCAGGCCAGCGCGCAGCAGCGCGGCCGCGGCCCGGTTGAACGCTGCCCCGTGATAGCGCCGGAAATAGCGCAGCCGGCTCTGCCACAGGGCGGTGAAGGAGCGGCTGCGGAACTGGCTGCTGCTGGCGCCGGCCACGTGGACGACGCGCGCGGCCGGCACGCAGTGGACGCGCCAGCCGGCCTGCTGCGCCCGCCGCTGCCAGTCCATCTCCTCACAATACATGAAGTAGCCCTCGTCCAGCAGCCCCACCTGGCGCAGCGTCTCGCCGCGCACCATCAATGTAGCGCCCAACACGAAGTCCACCGGGAAGGGCTGGCCCTGCTGGTACAGCCGGCGCGGGTAGCGGCCATTGAGGCGCGAGTCCAGCACGGCCTGGTTCAGCCGGCCGGGTGGCGGGAAGAAATCCAGGCCAAGCTGGGCCAGGCCGGGGAAACGGAACGCGCCGTGCTGGAAGCTGCCGTCGGCGTAGCACAACTGCGCCCCGCACGCGCCGGCCGCCGGCGTCGCGTCGAGGAAGCGCAGCAACTGCGCCGGCGCGTGGCCCGTCACCACCGTGTCGGGGTTGAGCAGCCAGACGTGGCGCGGCTGGCCGGCCGGGCGGGGCAGCTCGGCCAGCCACGGGTAGACGCTCAACAGTCGCGCCTCGCCGGCCAGCGGCAGGAAGCCCAGCAGTTGCAGCGCCGCGTTGTTGCCGGCCGAATAGCCCAGGTTCTCCGGGCTGGCGATCAGCCGCACCGCAGGGAATTCTGCCGCCACCATGGCCGCACTGCCGTCGTCCGACGCGTTGTCCACCACCCACACCTCAGCCGCCAATTCCGGCGTGCGCGCCAGGCTGGCTAACAGCGACGCCAGGCAGGCGTGCAGCAGCGCGCTGACGTTATAGCTGACGATGACGACGGCCAGGTCCATGATTCAAGGATGAGACAGAGTGAATTGGTAGACTGGTAGATTGGTCGGCTGCGCGTGACCAATCTACCAGTCTACCAATCTACCAAGTTTCCAACTGCCACTACGGCGTACCCACCACCACGCTAATCCGATCGACGTAGTTGTTGGCCACGCTGACGAACTCGTGGATCAGGCCGCCCCACCAGACCTTGGTGCCCACGGGCGGGACCTGGTCGAACTCGATGCAGCCGGAGACCTGCGAGCGCTGGCCGGGCAGCAAGTACCACTGCTCCACCCCGTCGATGACCCGCATCTCCAGGTCCTCCGGCCGGCCGATGGCCCAGCGGAAGGGGAAATCGTAGCCTGTGGTGTCGAAGTTGACGCCGAAGCGCCAGACACCGGCCTGCTGGAAGAAGCTGGGATCCTCCAGCTCGTTGGCCAGGGTGTTGTGGTTCTGGCTGAACTTGTAGGTGGTGCCGGGCCAGGGGCCGGCCGTGCGGATGCTGACCGTGCCCTCGTTCTGGATGGTGGCGGTGAAACAGAGCGAGCCGCCCAACGGCACGCTGACCACCCGGTTGACATCGCCCACCCAATCGATTTCGCCCTTCAGGATGTCAGCGCGCGGCTTGCCGCCGTCCTCGATGGTCAGCGTCGACGTAACCACCACGTGGTTGCCCGCCAGGTCGCGCGCTTCGGCATAGACAGTGTAGTCGCCGTCCGGCGGCGCCTCGGCGCCCTGGTCGACGTCAGCCTCGTAGCGGTATTCGTGATAGCCCCGCTCGCCCGGCTTGATTACCCGCTCCTTTTCGGCGATGTAGTACTTGAAGGCTGGCTCGGCCGGGTCCACCAGATAGACCTGCACATCGTCCACGTCCTTGGGCAGGTAGTATGAGATCGATACCCAATCGTCGATGCTGTCCTGATTCGGGGTGAAGCGCTGAGGCACGACGGTGAAGTTTTGCAGCTCAGGCAGCACCGTGTCGCCATCGACCAACGTGATGGTTCCCGACTGGCTGGCGGTGCGGCCGCGCTCGTCGCGCGCCTCGATGGTCCAGGTATAGTCGCCGTCGGGCAGCACGCGGCCCAGCACCAACTGGGGGCCGTGGCCAGTGTCGATGATCTCAGCCTCGTTGACCACGCCGCCCCAGGCCACTCCGTACTCGCCCGGCGAACGCAACTGATCGCGCCGGAAGTAATGGCGGTTGCCCTGCTGATCCTCGAAAAAGATCGAAATCTCGGCTGTCCGGCCCAGGGTGTAGCGAATGTTAGTGGCGTCATCGCTGCCGTCGGCGTTAGGGCTGATGACAGCCGGCTGCATGCTGGCGTTGCTGAGCAGCGGCCGGAAGCTGCAAGCCGCAGCTAGCAGCGCCGTCAGCGCCAACACCAGCAACACAGAACCATGATGGATCAATCGCACGAAAAATGCCTCCTTGTGAACTGGCAGGCCATGACACGCTGCGGGCTGGCCCAAGGTTCATGGCAGTCTACCAGATGGCAAGCTGTTCGTCAAGGCACGAAGTGCGGAATTTGCCAGATCGCAGCCCGCCAAGTATGATGCGCCTACGCCGGACTGGTTCCGGCGGTCTGTTTGTCGGCCTGTCAACAGGAGAGATCGCTTTGCTGCGCAAACTATGGTCGCATTGGCTGGTCCTGGCGCGCAAGATCGGCCAGTTCCAATCCCGAATCATCCTGACGTTCTTCTATTTCGTCTTCGTCACCCCTTTTGGATTGGGTGTGCGCCTCCTCGCCGACCCGCTGCACGTCAAGCGCCGCTCACTGCATGGTGCGCAGAGCGGCTGGATCGCACGCAGGACGCGCGATGTGGACCTGACGACCGGGCATAAGCAGTCGTAAATGGCGCGCTGGCCAGACATGTCATGTCTCTGATGCGGCGCGCTGGCCAGACATGACATGTCTCGGAAGACATGTCATGTCTCTGATGCTGGAGCTGTTTCTTGTACATCCTGGGTATTTCTTGTTTTTATCACGACTCAGCAGCCGTCTTGCTGGCCGACGGGGAGTTGATTGCCGCGGCGCAGGAGGAGCGCTTTTCGCGCGCCAAGAACGACTACCGCTTCCCGCACCAGGCCGTCGACTTCTGCCTGCGTCAGGCGGCCATCACAGCCGAAGAGCTGGACTACGTGGTCTTCTACGAGAAGCCGCTGCCCAAGTTCGAGCGCATCCTGATGTCGACCCTGAGCACCTTCCCGCGCTCGTGGAAGGTCTTTCGCGAGGCGATGATCGCCTGGTTCGACGAAAAGCTGTGGGTCAAAGCGATCTTGATGGACAAGATCGGCGTGCCAGGCGACAAGGTGTTGTTCGTCGAGCACCACCTGAGCCACGCGGCCAGCGCGTTTTTCGCCTCCCCCTTCGAGGACGCGGCCGTGTTGACCATCGACGGCGTGGGCGAATGGACCACCACGACCCTGGGCCGCGCGGCGGCTTCGTGGCGCGACGGCAGCCGCAACCGCATCGACCTGACCAGCGAGATGCGCTTCCCCCACTCGCTGGGCCTGCTCTACTCGGCCTTCACCGCCTGGCTGGGCTTCGAGGTCAACGAGGGCGAGTACAAGGTGATGGGCATGGCGCCCTATGGCCGGCCGCTCTACCGCGACAAGCTGGAGCAGCTCGTCACCCTGCACGGCGACGGCAGCTTCCATATGAACATGGACTACTTCAGCTATCACTACTCGCCGGAGCGCACCTTCAACGATCGCTTCGTGCGCCTGTGGGGCGAGCCGCGCATCCACGACGCCGAGTTTTTCTGCGAGACCACCGGCCATGATCTCACGGGCGTGGAGGACGTGGCGCGGCGCAACCAATATTACGCCGATGTGGCCGCCAGCGTGCAACTGCTGACGGAAGAGGTCATGTTGCAGATGGTGAACCAGCTCCACGCCCAAACCGGCCTGGACCGGCTGGTAATGGCGGGCGGTGTGGGGCTGAACTCGGTAGCCAATGGCCGCATTATGCGCGAGTCGCCCTTCAAGCAGGTTTACATTCAGCCCGCGGCTGGCGACGCAGGCGGCGCGCTGGGCGCGGCGCTCTATGCCTACCACGTGCTGCTGGGCCAGCCGCGCCGCTTTGTGATGGAACACGCCTACTACGGCGAGTCGTACAGCGAGGCCGCCTGCGCCGACTTTCTCAAGAGCAAAGGGCTGGAATACGACCTGATCGAAGATGAGGACAAACTGGTTGACATCGTCAGCGATGCGCTGATCGACAGCAAGGTCGTGGGGCTGTTCCAGGGCCGCTTCGAGTGGGGGCCGCGCGCGCTGGGCAATCGCTCGATCCTGGCCGACCCGCGCCGGGCCGAGATGAAGAACATCGTCAACGTCAAGATCAAGTTCCGCGAGCCGTTCCGCCCCTTTGCGCCGGTCATACCCGAAGAACGGGCCGCGGAGTACTTCGACCTGGGCCGGGCCGACGGCCAGTACCCGCAGCGCTTTATGCTGATGGTCAGCCCGGTGCTGCCCGACAAACAAGAGGTGATTCCGGCTGTGTCGCACATGGGCACCGGCCGCCTGCAGACCGTGCGCCGCGAGTGGAATCCGCGCTACTACGACATTGTCAACGTCTTCGGCCAGAAGACCGGCGTGCCCGTGCTGATGAACACGTCGTTCAACCTGCGCGGCGAGCCCATCGTCACCACCCCGGCCAACGCCTTCAACACCTTCAGCAAGAGCGACATCGATCTGCTGGTGCTGGAGCGCTTTGTGGTGCGGAAGTAGGGGGGTAGATTGGTAGACAAGTAGACAAGTGACAAGGACGGCAGGTTTGCCCGGTCGTACCACGATTTTCCAAATCGTGGGGCAACGATTTCGGAAAATCGCTGTACGAACGACTGGTTTGCCGATGGCGTACCACGATTT
>Ga0209573_1002857_pt1 | contig 20546 bp, 15 predicted proteins | sample TNRBio252014_DNA_FD_185870 | JGI IMG/M metagenome (GOLD analysis project Ga0209573, IMG submission 185870) | Wastewater treatment Type I Accumulibacter community from EBPR Bioreactor in Madison, WI, USA - TNR Reactor_6/25/2014_ DNA (SPAdes)... | ecosystem: Engineered > Bioreactor > EBPR >...
GCAACATTGCAAAAACGCGGATTTCGACCCGAAAATATCGTCCGTTACGCCTATCGACCGTTTGATGTTCGCTGGCTCTATTGGGAATCTCAAACTAAATTACTTGATCGAAATAGGAGCGAATATTTTCCACAAATATTCGCACAAAATATCTGGCTTGAAGCTCGCCAGCGGCAGTCGATGGATCAATTCGACCGTGGTTTTTTAACACGAGTTTTGGGTGATAACTTCGGCAATGGCTTATCCAGTTTTTTCCCGGTTTATCTCAAACCCCAAACCAAACCGCAGAACTCGCTGCTCGATGAACCGGTGGCATCAACCGAACACCGCCCCAACCTCAGCAAGACGGCAATCGAATACCTCACCCACCTCGATGCCGACGCGCCAGCCCTGTTCCATCACATCGTCGCCGTGCTGCACGCTCCGGCTTACCGCGCCGACAACGCCGGAGCCTTGAAACAGGACTGGCCGCGCCTTCCGCTGCCCGTCACGCGAGAACGGCTGCTCGCCTCCGCCGAACTGGGCCGGCAAATCGCTGCCCTGCTCGATACCGAAACCCCACTGTCCGGCGTCACTCAAGGCAAGCCGCGCCCGGAACTGGCAAAAATCGCCCTGCTGACCGTGGTGAACTCTGTTCCGCTCGCGCCGGAGCACCTGAAACTCACCGCTGGCTGGGGCCATGCCGGCAAGGGCGGCGTCACCATGCCCGGCAAGGGTCACGCGGAAAGTCGCCCGTTTACGACAGAGGAACAACCGGCGCTGGGCGAGGAAACGCTGGACGTGTACCTCAATCCGCTGTGCTACTGGAAGAACGTCCCGCGCCCGGTATGGGAACTCACCCTCGGCGGCTATCAGGTGCTGAAAAAATGGCTGTCGTACCGGGAATTGGAATTGCTGGGCCGACCGCTGGCCGCCGACGAAGCCCTGGAATTCACCTGGATGGCCCGCCGAATTGCAGCGTTGATTCTGTTGCGTCCGGCGCTGGACGAAAATTATCGGACCTGCGCGGAAGGGTGCATCAAGTGGCCGTAAAACCCACTTGATGAGTCCCCATCTATTGCAAGGCATCTGGAGCGGGAAAATCGCCGTGAGCGGCCGTTGCCCCGTCTCCATCCTTGCGCCGGCAATGCACCAGCCCAAGGGCGTTCTGGATATGGCGAGAAGCGGCGAGTCGTTGCTCCTCGGGTTGGGCCGCCAGAGCGGCGGATGCCAACACCGCCGCGACGTTCACCAGGAACGAGGGCGGATCCAGCTCGGCGTCGCGAGCATAGGCCAAAATGTGGGCGCTGGCTTCCTTGGCGCAGGCAGCCACCAAGGCGCTGACATGTTTCTCATCGGGGGTCATCGGTGACTCCTGGTCAATATTCAGGGGCTATACGAAAATGAGTATCTATAAATGAAGGGCTGGCCACTTCCACGACAATGATAATCGAACCGCGCGGCGGCGGTAGACCCCCACGCCTGGCGTGTCGGGTTTTTGCATGGCATCCATCCAACGATCCAATTCAAAAAAACTCTCGCCCCCGCCCGGTCGCCTCCATGGCAAGACCGGCTCCAACAGCATGAAAAATCAAAACGAACCGGTCCAAAATGAGTCGGACAAGCCTGTTGTGGACCGATTTCCGATCCATCAATCCACTTTTCGGAGGCAAACCGTTCCATCGAATCATAATTCCACGGGCTGGTACGGAAAGTGTTTCTCCATCCCCAGGACTGGCAAGGCCCGAGCAGAATCAAAATTTCCCTTTCCTGGAGACAAGCGATATGTCAGCGACGGAAAAGAGCTTTAATACAATCGGTGTGGTGCCCACTCACTATGCACGTCAACCGGTGGCCGGCTATGGCACCATCGGCCGGCAACACAACTTTCGTTGCACCAACGCTTTTTATCTCAAGCTTGAAGCGTGTTTCAGCGAATTATGGCGGATCTATCCCCACGGCCCAGCACAAGCCATCGTGTCCGCCGGCGCGTATGTCAACAAACCCGGCTATCATGGGATGGGGCGCGCCTTCGATCTTGACGCGATCTTCTGGCCTGGAAAATCGTTTATCACGAACCGATTCAACGAATACCCCAGCTTCTACCTGGGTGTGGAAGCCGTGCTGCGCAAGCACTTCGGCACCGTGCTCGACTACAACTACAATCAAGCGCATCGCGACCATTTTCATATCGACGATGGAGGCAGCGTCGGTTTTCACACCACTCGAAGTCACACCCTGTTCATGCAGGGCGTTTGCTACTACATGCTGGAGATGCGTTTTGACGGCAATGTCGACGGCGATTACGGATCAGCCACGCGCACCGCGCTGGAGGAAGCATGCGCGGAGCTGGGCGTCCCGACGCCTTTGTCGACCCTGACCAATTGGAACCAGTTCCTGGACGCGGTGGCCCGCTTTGGACTGAGAGGAGAGCGGAGAACCTCCGGAACCTCGCGGCCCGCCGATTACGACTGCACGAGGCATCGATAAGGCGATGATGTACCGATACTTACTGGCGCTGTCATGGCTGGTCGGATCCGGGGCGGCAAGTCATGCTGCGGACCCCATCAAGCCCACGGTGGTCGCGCCCATCGTTGACGCAAAGTCGGGCCAGCTATACGGCGCCGCGTCGGGGGCCGGTTGGCTACCGGCGCGGGACGCGGAAGCCTTCATGAAAAAGGGTTTGGTGTTCCGCGCATATGCCAACGATGGAAGTTTTTTGAAAAAAGCCACCCTTTCCAAAGTCCGGACGAGTGAGGTTTGTGCGAACCCCACCTATCGTCCAGACAATAAGGCATCGCTACCTCCACGCTCCGCCACCCTGGTCAGCGCACCTTGGGACGCGGCTCCGCGCAGACCGAGCGCGCTCGATCGGAACAGCCGGGTCTACCGCGAGGCGGTTTCAGGATGGCTGCGGGATCAGGGAATCAATGACCCGAAACCCGCTCTCTCCCAGTTGTGGCGCATCGATTTGGAAGGCGACGGCCACGACGAAGTGCTGGTCGCCGCGTCACGTCATCGCGGAAGCGCGACCTCTACCGTAGCCGGGGACTATTCGGTGCTGTTGATGCGCAAGCTTGCGGGCGACAAGGTTGCCACCATACCCATCGAATCCAACATCTACCCCGAAGCCTGTATCGCCGAATGCGCGCTGGCGGTTCACAAAGTATTCGGCACGCTTGATCTGAATGGGGATGGCCGCCTTGAAATCATAACCAAGTCATCAGCTTATGAGTCAACCACCCAAGCCGTCCACGCAGTCGATGGCACTCATGTAGCGAAGCGGCTCGAATGGGTCTGTGGTTCCTAGAAATATTCCGAATCGTTCCGCCCCGAAACCGCCAACTCCCCAGAAGGCAGGTTCCGGCGAGCATCATCTGCTTTCCGCCGCGTCAGCGCCAATTCCCGCCGAAACATCACCCGATGGTCGATGTCCAGCCGGATACCGATGCGTTGCCCCAGCGCGTGGTTGTGATGGCTGGGCGCCAGGCACAGCAGCCGCGCGCCGCTGGGCAATTCGAGGGTGTACAGGAACTCCGCGCCGCGAAACGCCCGCTCCGCCACCTCGGCGGTCAGCGGGCTGGAATCGTCGTGAATCACGTCGTCCGGCCGCACCAGCACCTCCACTTCGTCGCCCAGCGCGTAATCGTCCGGCAATGGGCCGTCAACATCGCCCAGTTCCGTACCCACCCGGCCACCCTCCCCGATCCGACCAGGCAGTAATACGCCCTGGCCGATGAAGTCGGCGACGAAACGGTCCGCCGGGCGATGATAGAGGTTGTAAGCGTTGTCCCACTGCAACAGCCGACCCTGGTGCAGCACGCCGATTTCGTCGGCGAAGGCGAACGCCTCGAACTGGTCGTGGCTGACCAGCAGGCCGCCGATGCCCTCCCGCAGCAGGATGGTGCGGATCTCGCGCGCCAAGCCCTCGCGCAGGGTCACGTCCAGACTGGAAAACGGCTCGTCCAGTAGCAGCAATCTCGGACGCGGCGCCAGCGCCCGGGCCAGCGCCACCCGCTGCTGCTGGCCGCCGGAAATCTGATGCGGATAGCGCTTGGCGTACTCGTCCAGCCCGACCAGCCGTAGCAGATCGCGGACTCGCGCCCGCCGCTCCGTCGCCTTCCAGCCGCGCAGGCCGAAGGCGACGTTGTCGGCGAGGGTCAGATGCGGAAACAACGCCAGATCCTGAAACATCATGCCGATCCGCCGCTGTTCCGGCGGCAGGGTCCAGCCGGGTCGGCTGAGTTCGACGCCTTCCAACCGGATCGAGCCTTGCCGCACCGGCTCGAAGCCGGCGACGGCGCGCAGCAACGTGGTCTTGCCGCAACCGCTGGGACCGAGCAGACAACCGATGCCGGCGCAGAGCATCCGCAGCGACAGATCCTGAATGACCCGCCGGGGCGGATAGGCGATGTCAATGTCGGTCAAGTCAAGGAACGGCGTCATATCCGGGTCTCGAACGGCCGATGGCGCGGCTGAGCAGGATGACCGGGCCGATCCCGGCCAGAACGACGGCCAACGCGAAACTGGCCGAATCCGCCAGTCGCTCGTCCGAGGCCAGTTCGTAGGTCCGCACCGCCAGGGTGTTGAAGTTGAACGGACGCAGAATCAGGGTCGCTGGCAACTCCTTGAGTACATCCACGAACACCAGCAACAAGGCGGTCAACAGACTGCCGCGCAGCATCGGGATATGGACCCGCCACAGCATCCCCCTGGGCGTCGAACCCAGCGAGCGGGCGGCATCGTCCATGCTCGGCCGGACCCGGCTCAATCCCGCTTCCACGCTGTGCAGCGCCACCGGCAGGAACCGGGCGCAGTAGGCGAACAGCAAAGCGGTCAGCGTGCCGCTCAGCAGCAGCCCGGTGGAAACGCCCAGCCATTCGCGCGCCCAGCCATCCACGCTGTGATCGATCGCGGCGAACGGCAGCATCACGCCGATGGCGATCACCGTGCCGGGCACCGCGTAGCCCAGTCCAGCGCTGCGCACCGCCACTCGCACCAGCGGCTGCGGCCGCAATCGTTGGCCGTAACCCAGCAACAAGGCCAGCAGCAGGATCAACGAGGCCGCGCCCAACGCCAGCAACAGACTGTTCGCCAGCAATTGCAGGAAATGCCCGTCCACCACTCGCGGCGCGGTCCGCAGCGCCCAAACCGTCAACTGTCCCGCCGGGATGAGGAAGCCGAACAGCAATGGAATCAGGCAGGCCACGGTCGCCAGCCATCCCCATGGGCCTCCGAACGAGAGTCGCGCGGGACGATACTGCCGGTTGCCGGTGTGATGAAAGCGCGCCCGCCGCCGCGACAGCCGTTCGAACACCAGCAGCGCGAACACGAACAGCAACAGCAACGCAGCCAGTTGGGCGGCGGCGGCGCTGTCGTTCATGCCGTACCAGACTCGGAAGATGCCCGTGGTGAAGGTCCCGACCCCGAAATACTGCACCGTGCCATAATCGGCCAGCGCCTCCATCTGCACCAGCGACACGCCGGCGATCAGAGCGGGCCGGGCCATCGGCAGCGAGACCGCATAAAAACGCCGCCACGGTCCCGCGCCCAAGGTGCGGCTGACTTCCAGCACGGCGACCGACTGGTCGAGAAACGCCGCCCGCGCCAGCAGATAGACGTAGGGATACAGCACCAGCGCCAGCATGGCCACCGCCCCCGGCAGCGAGCGGATCTCGGGAAACCAATAGTCCTGACGGGTCCAGTGGAACCATTCGCGCAGCGTGGCTTGGACCGGACCGGCGAAATCCAGCAGGCCGGTGTAGGTGTAGGCGATGATGTAGGCGGGAATCGCCATCGGCAGCAGCAGCGCCCACTCGAACAGCCGCCGACCGGGAAACTCGTGGATGCTGGTCAACCAAGCGGCGGGTACGCCGATCAGCAGCGCGCCCGCGCCGACTCCGAGCATCAGCAGCACGGAATCCCGGACGTAATCCGCCAGCACGGTAGCGGCCAGATGCCGCCAGACCGCGCCGGCGGGTTGTAGCGCGGTGACGAAGACCGTCAACACCGGCAACGCCAGCAACAAAGCGGCCCCGACCACCAGCAGGGACCAGCGGTCGGCCCGCGCCCAAACTCCCCTCTCCCAGCGGGAAAGGGGCTGGGGGGGAGGGCTGTCTACTTCCACCCCGCCCGGTCCATCACCCGAACGGCGGCGGCGTTCAGTTCGCCCAGTTTGGCGACGTTGAGGGTATCGGCCTTGAATTCGCCCCAGGATTTGAGCGTCGCGCTGGGCGGAATAGCCGGGTTGACCGGATATTCGTTGTTGGTTTCGGCATACCAGCGCTGCGCCGAGTCGCCGGTCAGAAATTCCAGCAGCTTGACGGCGTTGTCGCGATTGCGGGCGTGGGCGGTCACTCCGGCGCCGCTGACGTTGACGTGGACTCCGGTGCTTTTGGCGTCGGGCCAGAACACCGCCACCTGAGCGGCGGCCTGCTTGTCCGCTTCATCCTGGGAATCGGCCATGCCGCCCAGATAATAGGTGTTGGCCAGGGTCACGTCGCATTCGCCGGCGGCGACGGCCTTGATCTGGTCGCGGTCACCACCCTTGGGTGGCCGGGCGAAATTGGCGACCAAACCCTTGGCCCAGGCCTCGGTCTTGGCCTCGCCATGATGGCTCATCATGCCGGCCACCAGCGACTGGTTGTAGACGCTGTCGGAGGAGCGCACGCAAACCCTGCCCTTCCACTTCGGATCGGCCAATGCCTCGTAGGTGGATAAATCGCCCGGCTTGACCCGATCCTTGGCGTAGATCACCGGCCGGGCACGGACCGACAACCCGTACCAGTAGCCTGCGGGATCGCGGTAGCTGGCCGGAATATGCGCCGTCAGCGTCTCGGATTTCACCGCTTGCAACACGCCGGCCTTCTGGGCGGCGGACAGGCGGCCGGCGTCCGAGGTCAGCAGCACATCGGCCGGCGTGTTGGCGCCCTCGCTTTGCAAGCGCTGCAACAGGGCTTCCTCCTTGCCGGTCACCAGGTTAACGGCAATGCCGGTTTGCTTGGAGAAATCATCCAGCAACGGCTTGATCAGGTCTTCCTTGCGCGCCGAATAGATATTGACTTCGCCGCCGGCGAGCACGGACGTGGCCAGCAGGCCGGACAGCAGGAAGAACACGGCTGACAGGATACGAGACTTAAACAGGCTGGACATGAAGGATTCCGGAGGCTTGAGGTTTTGGTATCAGAGCGCCAAGGTGGCAATCAGCGAACTCTCAAATGATAACTATTCTCAATTAAATTGTAAAGTCCCGCTCTAAAAGTAGGTTTCCTGTTTCCAAGTCTTGCGTCGGGTTGAGTAACCCACCGCTCACCGCGCCAGCACCGCCATGGACTCGACATGGGCGGTATGGGGGAACATATCCAGCACCCCGGCGCTTTCCAGTCGATAGCCGGAACGGTGGACCAGTTCGCCGACATCGCGCGCCAGGGTGGCGGGATGGCAGGAAACATAGACGATCCGCCGCGCCCCCAGCGTCGCCATCCAGGGCATCAGTTCCAGCGCCCCAGATCGGGGCGGATCGAGCAGAATCTTGTCGTAACCGCCCTGCGTCCAGGGCTGTCCGGTCAAATCGCCAGCCAGGTTGGCGGCGTAAAACACGGCGTTGGCAACCCCATTGCGCGTGGCGTTGCGCTTGGCCCACTCGACCAGACCGCCATCGCCTTCCACCCCCACCACTTCCCGCGCCCGCCGGGCCAGCGCCAGGGTGAAATTGCCCAGCCCACAGAACAGATCCAGCAGCCGATCCCCCGGCCCGATCTCCAGCAGTTCGCCAGTCCGCTCGACCAAGGCACGGTTCAGGGCGGCATTGATCTGAATGAAGTGCTGGGGCTGAAACTCCAGTTCCAGCCCATCCGCCAGCCGGTAACTCGAAACTGGGGGCGCGGGAGAAGTTTCCAACGCCCGGACGCTGTCCGGCCCGCCCGGTTGCAGGTACAGCGCAAGCCCGTGGCGCTCGCCAAACGATCGCAGTTGCGCCAAATCCGCTTCGCTCGGCGGCGCTAGAACCCGAAAATTCAAGCTCATGACCGCGTCGCCACCAGCCACCTCGATCTGCGGCAACCGGTCGCGGACGGACAGGGTTTCGATCAGCCGCGCCAATTCCTCCAACAGGCCGCCGACCCGCTCGTCCAGCACCTCGCAGCGGCGCAGATCAGCCACGTAGGGACCGCGCCGCTCGCGGAAGCCCACCAGCACCCGCCCTTTTTGGGTCACGTACTTGACGCCCAGTCGCGCCCGCCGCCGGTAGCCCCAGACCGGCCCGGTCAGCGGTTCCAGCACCCGCTCCGGCTCGACCTTGCCGATATGCGCCAAGCTGTCCAGCAACCAGCGCTGCTTGCGCGCCAGTTGCGCGGCGGGGTCCAGATGTTGCAGGGCGCAGCCGCCGCAGAGGCCGAAATGGACGCAGCGCGGCTCGACCCGTTCCGGCGCCGGCGTTAGCACCTCCAGCACCCGCGCTTCGTCGCGGCGGCCCCGGCGGGTGGTGTAGGCGCACCGAACTTCCTCGCCTGGCAGCGCGCCCTCGACGAACACCGCCTTGCCCTCGCGCCGCGCCACACCATGGCCCTCGTGGGTCAAATCCTCGATGCGGACGGTGAACGGCTCCGCCGCCGCCACCGCCTTACGCTTTTTCGCCGCCGAACCGCTCATGCGTCGCTCCTCAATCCGAGAACAGCCCGGTGGACAGATAGCGGTCGCCCCGGTCGCAAATGATGGTGACGATCACCGCGTTCTTGACCTCAAGCGACAGTCGCAGCGCCGCCGTCACCGCCCCACCCGCCGACACGCCGCAGCAAATACCCTCCTCGCGCGCCAGCCGGCGGGTCATCGCCTCGGCCTCGGCCTGGGTGACATCGAGGAGGCGATCCACTCGGGCCGGGTCGTAGATTTTTGGCAGGTACGCCGCCGGCCAGCGGCGGATGCCAGCGATGCTGGAGCCTTCGGTCGGCTGCACTCCGACGATCTGGACGGCGGGATTGCGCTCCTTCAGATAGCGCGACACCCCCATGATGGTGCCAGTGGTGCCCATGGCGCTGACGAAGTGGGTCACGCGACCGTGCGTATCCCGCCAGATTTCGGGACCGGTGGTTTCGTAATGGGCTAGCGGGTTGTCAGGATTGCCAAACTGGTCCAGCACCCGGCCCCTCCCCTCCCGCTCCAGCCGCGCGGCCAGATCGCGAGCGCCCTCCATGCCTGCCTCCTTATCGACCAGAATCAGCTCGGCGCCGTAGGCTCGCATCGCGGCGCGGCGTTCGGCGCTCTGGTTTTCCGGCATGATCAACGTCAGGCGGTAGCCTTTGATCGCCGCGATCATCGCCAGTGCGATGCCGGTATTGCCGCTGGTGGCCTCGATCAGCCAATCACCAGGGCGGATGTCGCCGCGCGCCTCCGCCCCCTGGATCATGCTCAGCGCTGGCCGGTCCTTGACCGAGCCGGCCGGGTTGTTGCCCTCCAGCTTGCCGAAAATCAGATTGTGCGTATCGCCCGGCAGGCGTTGCAACCGCGCCAACGGGGTGTTGCCGACAAAGGCTTCAAGCGTGGGATAATGGGAATGCGGCATGATGATGTCCAAACGGTCCTCGGGAATCGCGGCCTTCGGGGATTTGCCAAAACCGCGAAGCGTGCTAAATAGCGTTCGGCGGATTATAACCGCTGCTCACCTTGGAACCGCGCCCGCGTCCTGCCGTTCAACCGCCAACGTCACCGGCCGACCATCGCCCCCGACCATCCTTCATGCTCCGTTCCAGCCCGCGTCCCGCGTTCATCTGGCTACTGTTCTGCGTCTTGGCCTTCGTCGCCGGGCCACTGCGGGGGCAGGAAGATGCCGCGCCGCTCACCGCCACGGAAACCCGCGAAAACGGCAAGCTTGCCGTGACGGTCGGTGGCGTGGACGGGCCGGTGCGCGACAACGTGCTGGCCCTGCTGGAACTCAACCGCTTCGCCGATCAGACCGCGCCCGAGGAAACCCGCTTGCGCTGGCTGCACGGCAGGGCCGAAACCCAGATCCGCGAGGCGCTGCAACCCTTCGGCTACTACGAACCCACCATCGAGTCCACCCTGAACCGCATCCCCAACGGCTGGGAAGCGCGCTACCAGATTCAGCCTGGCCGCGTGCTGCGCATCGCCATGCTGGACGTGCGAATCCTCGGCGAAGGCCGACAGGACCCGGCCTTCCAGCAAGCGCTGGCCAACGTGCCGCTCGCCCAAGGTCAAGTCCTCGATCAGCCCAAGTACGAGCAGTTCAAGCAGGCGCTGGAAACGCTGGCCACCGAGCGCGGTTATTTCGACGCCCGCTTCACCGAGCGCGTCATCGAGGTCAACCTGCAAGCCTATGAAGCCGCGATCCGGTTGCATTACGACACTGGCCCGCGCTACCGCTTCGGCGCCATCACCTTCGAGCAGGACTTTCTGTCCTCCAAACTGCTGAACCGCTATCCTCACTTCAAACCCGGCGATCCCTACAACAGCAACGACTTGCTGAAACTGCAAGGCGATCTCAACAGCAGCCCCTATTTCAGCCAAATTCAGGTCAACGCGCCGCCCGACGCCGCCACCGACGCCGTCCCGGTCAACGTGGAGCTGGAGCCCAACAAGAAACACAAGTACAGCGCTGGCGCCGGTTACGGCACCGACACCGGAGCGCGGGTCAAACTGAAGGCCGAGCAGCGCTGGCTCAACCGCCGGGGACACCACGCCGAGGAAGAGCTGCTCTGGTCGCCGATCAAGGCGTTCCTCGGCGGCAAGTACTACATTCCTGGCGAGGACCCCACCACCGACGCCTACACCCTGACCGCCGGCTACTCCCAGCAGAACTACAACCAGCAGGATTACGAACAGTACCTCATCGGCGGCGGCTGGCAACAGCAGGACGGCAAGTGGTTGAAAAATTACAATCTGAGCTACCAATACGAGGACTTCAGCGTCGGCAACCAGCCCCGAACCAGCGCGCTGCTGCTGATTCCCAGCCTGAACTGGACCTGGATCGACGCCGACGATCGCCTGTATCCCACCCGCGGCCTGCTGTTCGGCCTCGGATTGCGCGGTGCTTCGACGGCGCTGCTCTCCGATCTCGACTTCGTGCAAGGCACGCTGCAACTGAAAGGCGTGTACGCCTTGAACGATGCTAGCCGGATCATCGCCCGCGCCGACGCCGGCGCCACCGTGATCAGTCAGGGTTTCGAGAACTTGCCGACCTCCCTGCGCTTTTTTACCGGCGGCGACGCCAGCGTGCGCGGCTACGCCTACAACAGCATCGGTCCCACCGACGACGAGGGCACGGTCATCGGCGGCAAAAATCTGTTGGTGGGTAGCGTGGAATACGAGCACCGGGTCTGGGACGGCTGGAGCCTCGCTGCCTTCGTCGATAGCGGCGACGCCTTCGATGGCGCAACGCCCGAAATGAAGACCGGCGTCGGGTTCGGACTCCGCTGGCGCTCGCCGGTCGGGCCGGTACGGCTGGACTTCGCCTCCGGGCTGGATCGCCCGCCGGGCGATGTGTTCCGTTTCTCTTTCAGCATCGGACCCGATCTGTGAACCTGCCGCGCGCCGCGCGCCGCCTGCTGCTCTGGCTGTTCTCGCTGCTCCTGCTCCTGCTGCTGCTGATCGTGCTGACGGGTGGAATCACCGTTTCCACCGAACCCGGACTCAAGGGTCTTCTGACGCTGGCCGGGCGGGTATTGCCGGGACAATTGAGTTACGGCCAGGTCAGCGGCCGGCTGCTGGGACCGCTGCGGGTCGAGCAACTCCATTACGAGGATGGCCTATTGAAGGTGGCGCTCGCCAGTGGCGAACTCGACTGGCAGCCCGCGGATTTGCTCGATGGGACGTTGAACCTCAGCCGGCTGCGCTTCAACGGCCTGGAAGTGCAATTGCCGCCCGGCGATAGCGCTCCATCATCGCCCGAGCCGCTGGTTTTACCCGATATCCACCTGCCGTTGGCCACCGTCGTCGATCTGCAGGGCCGCGCCATCCGCATCCTGCCGGCCGGGGCCGCGCCCATCCAGGTGGATGCCGTCCACCTCAAGGTTCGCACCGAGGCCGATGGCCTCGGCATCGAGGTGCTGGAAGCACGGTCGCCGTTGGGCGAGGTTCATCTGAGCGGACGACTGAATCCCACCGGCGGTTACCCGCTCCAGGTCCGGCTCGACTGGCGACTGATCACCTCGGATTACGGGACGCTCGTCGGTCAAGGCGAAATCCAGGGCGAGTTGCGCGACCGGCTGCAACTGACTCAAAACATCACCGGCGCGGCCACGCTGGATCTGAGCGGCGACGTCCGCCAGCCGCTGGACCCGGAACCCGCTTGGTCGGCCCAAGTCAAGTTGAACGTGGCGGACCTCAAGCCCTTTGTCCCGGAACTGACCGGCAAGCCATTGACCGCACGGATCGACGCCAAGGGCGTGCTGGCCCGGTTCGAGGGCCGGGGCGAAATCACCGCCACCCTGCCAGAACTCGGTCCCGCCACCCTGAAATTCACCGCCGCCGGCGATGATCGGGCGCTGAAACTGGACGAGTTGCGGCTAACCGCCGCCGACCGGCCACTGGCGCTCGACGCCAAGGGCGACCTGCAATTCACCGATCTGCGCTTCAACGCTTCCGGCCAATGGCGATCCCTGATCTGGCCGCTGACCGGTCCGGCGCAGGTGGAAAGCGCGCAGGGCGAATTCACTACCGAAGGCACGCCCAAGGATTACCGGTTCCAACTGGCTGCCGACCTGCAAGGCCCGGACGTTCCCAAGGGCCGCTGGACGCTGACCGGCCAGGGTTCCGACCAGGCCGTGCGTGAGGTGAAGCTGAACGGCCAGACGCTGGAAGGGACGATCGAGGGCAACGCCGATGTCGCCTGGCTGCCCGCCGTGCGCTGGCAAACCGAACTGAGCGGGACGGGACTCGATCCCGGCGCGCACTGGAAAGACGTGCCCGGCAAGCTGAACCTGCGGCTCAAAAGCGACGGCAGCCTGGAAAATGCGGGACTGCGCGCCAATCTGCTGCTGGAAGAACTGGCCGGCACGCTGAGCGGGCAGGCGGTGCGCGGCAACGCGGATGTCTCGGTTCAGGATCAGAATTTGACGATCAAGGCCCTGAAAGTGAGCGCCGGCGACGCCCGGCTGGAAGCGGACGGGTCGCTGGCGCAGCGCTGGGATTTGCGCTGGAAACTGGACGCGCCGCAACTGAAATCCCTGATTCCCGGTCTGAGCGGAACCGTCGCCAGCAACGGCAATCTGAGCGGTCCCCGCGACCAGCCGGCGGTAGCGGCCAACTTCACGGTGCAAAACCTGCGGCAGGGCGACACGCAAATTCAGAAATTGCGCGGCGAAGCCAACGTGGACATCGGTAGCGCCAGTCGCTCCCAGGTGAAAGTCAGCGGCGACGGGCTGACGCTGGGCGGTCAGAACTGGAAATCGTTCACCCTCGACGGCGGCGGCACGCCTGCCGCGCACGATCTCAAGGCGGAACTGGCCGGCGAGCCGGGCCGCTTCCTGTTGGCGCTCAGTGGCAGCCTGCAAACCCCGGCCTTGCTCTGGCAGGGCCGCGTCACCCAACTGAGCGCACGGGATACCGTCGCCGGGACCTGGAGCCTGGATAAACCGACCCTGGTGCGTGCTTCGGCCAAGGCTGTCAGTCTCGACGCCGCCTGCCTGAGCAGCACGCCCACCCGGCTGTGCCTGCAAGGCCAGTGGAACCAATCCGGCGATTTCAATGGCCGGGTGCAACTCAGCAACCTCGCCCCGGAACGGTTCAAACGCTTTTTTCCCGAAGGGATGACGCTCGCCACCCGCGTCGGCGGCGAAGCTGCCGCCAGCGGCAAAATCGGCGGCGCGCTCCAGGGCAAGGCGAACCTGAACATCGCTCCCGGCAATCTGAGCATGGAGGTCAACGGCCAGCCGGTTCGCTTCACCCTCAACGGCGGCAACTTGCAACTCGAAACCAACGGCCGCGCCGCCAGCGGCCAGATGCGGCTGGACCTAGCGCAAACGGGACAATTGCAGGCCAGCCTGCAAGCGCAGGACCCGTTCGGTGCGGCCCGGCTAAACGGCAAACTCAACGCGGCCATCACCGATCTGAAGGTGGTCTCCGCGTTCGCGCCGCAATTGCAAAACGTCTCGGGACAACTGCGGGCGGATGTCAACGTCGCCGGAACGGTTTCCAAGCTGGCGCTGCGCGGCGACATCCGCCTGGAGAACGCCAGCGCCAGCATTCCCGAAGCCGGGATCAAGCTGGAAAACCTCCAATTCATCGCCGCCAGCGACGGTCAGGGACCGCTGCGACTCTCCGGCTCGGTTCGCTCCGCGCCCGGTCAATTGCAACTCAGCGGGACCGTCGATCCCCTGAAGCCGCAACTGAACCTGACGGTTCGGGGCGAGAATTTCCAGGCGCTCAAAACCACCGATCTGCAAATCCAGCTCAGTCCCGACCTCACGCTTGACGTGACCCGGCAACAGGCCCGGATCGACGGGACGGTGACCATCCCGAAGGCTTGGCTGCGGCCCGGCGGCGAACGCCCGGGTGCGGTCAAGGCGTCCGACGATGTCGTCGTCGTCAACGGTCCCAACGGCGATGCTCCGCCCAAACCCAAGGGATTGGAAATTTTCGCCAGGGTCCGGGTGATTCTGGGCAATGACGTGCAAGTGGAAACGCCCGCCTTCAAGGGCAAGCTCAAGGGCAACCTGCTGGTGGAGGAAACCCCGCAACTGGCCCCGCGCGGTAGCGGCAGCATCGAAGTCGAGGCCGGCAACTATCGGATCTACGGCGAGGAGATTCAGATTCAACGCGGGCAATTGCTGTTCAGCAGCAGTCCGCTCGACAATCCGGGCCTGGATTTGCGGGTGGCGCGGCAGTCGTCGGAAACTTCCTTTACCGGCGCCTCGACCACCGCCGGCGCGCAAATCCGGGGGACGTTGAAAAATCCCAAAATGACGTTGTTCTCGGACCCGAAGATGCCCGACTCCAGCATTCTGTCCTATCTGGTGCTGGGCCGGGCGCCGCAAAGCGGCGGCGAGTCCGCGCTGCTGTTCAAGGCCGCCAGCGCCATGGGGCTCGGCGACGGCGCGCTCACCAAAAGCCTGGGCGATGCGTTCGGCCTGGATTCCCTGCAACTGGGATCATCCGGCGACAGCGGCAAAGGAACCTCGCTGATGCTCGGCAAATATCTGACGCCAGACCTGTACGTTGGCTACGGCGTCGGGTTGCTCGACGCCGTCAACACCTTCAACGTCAAATATCGGTTAAGCAAACGGCTGATGTTCGAGTCTAACAGCAGTGCCATTGGAACCGGCGCCGATCTGATCTATACCATCGAGCGTTGATCGAGAGTGGCGAACAGCGAGTGAAGAGACCTCCGCTCGCGCCACCCTTCCCTCTCCCTCCATCCCTACTTCACCAGCGAGGCTGACCCTCATGATCGAAACACTTGGATATGCTGCTCAAAGCGCAACCACTCCGCTGAACCCGTTCTCGTTCGAGCGGCGCGAGCCGGGACCGCGCGACGTGCAAATCGAGATTCTCTATTGCGGCGTGTGTCACTCCGATCTGCATACAGTCCGCAACGAATGGCAAGGCACCGTCTATCCGGTCATCCCCGGTCACGAGATCGTCGGTCGAGTCACCCAGGTGGGCGGCGAGGTCGCGACCTTCAAGGCCGGCGATCTGGCCGCGGTCGGTTGCATGGTCGATTCCTGCGGAACCTGCCCCGACTGCCAGGAAGGCCTGGAGCAGTATTGCCGGAACGAGATCGTCTTTACCTACAACAGTCACGACCGGCATACCGGGAAAATGACCTATGGCGGATATTCCAACCGGATCGTGGTCGACGAACGGTTCGTGCTGCGGATATCGGACCGGCTCGATCCGGCCGCCGCCGCGCCGCTGCTGTGCGCCGGCATCACCACCTACTCACCGCTGCGACAATGGAAGGTCAGTCCAGGCCAGAAGGTCGGCGTCGTCGGTCTGGGCGGCCTGGGCCACATGGCGGTGAAGTTCGCTCATGCCTTCGGCGCGCATGTGGTGCTGTTCACCACCTCGCCGGGCAAGACGGCGGACGCCCGGCGGCTGGGCGCCAGCGAGGTGGTGGTGTCGAAAAACCCCGAGGAGATGAAGCCGCACGTCGGCAGTTTTGATTTCATTCTCAACACGGTGGCCGCGCCGCACAATCTGGACGCCTACCTCGACCTGCTCAAGCGCGACGGGACGATGTGTCTGGTCGGGGCGCCGGATCAACCCCACCCCGCGCCGAACGTCTTCAATCTGATCTTCAAGCGCCGGCGGCTGGCCGGCTCGCTGATCGGCGGCATCCGGGAAACCCAGGAGATGCTGGACTTCTGCGCCCAACACGGCATCGTCTCGGATATCGAAATCATCCCGATCCAAAGGATCAACGAGGCTTACGAGCGGATGCTGCGCAGCGACGTGAAATACCGGTTCGTGATCGACATGGCCTCGCTGAAGCCAGAGGTGAGCGACGCGTAAGACCATCATGACTTCAAATTGGCCCAGATGTTCTTGATAGGCGCATATCGGGCGTGTCCCGCGTCCGCTCTCGCGGGCCCCAAGCCATGCCCGTCTCCGGCGTTGGGGTTTCATGCGCCCTCCGATCTTGCGGCTACCTAGTGGCTCGACGCATAAACTCCGCTAGGTAGCGCCTGGCTCCCACGCTCCAGCGTGGGAACGAGAGCCGATCAAAACTTTTGCGGCAGCCCACTAGAGGCTGCCGGGTTCGACCGCCGGATGTGGAAGACCGCATGTCCGGCGGTGTGGGAGGGGTAGCGGGCGCAATCCCGCTACCTCGACCCGATCGTCGCTCTCCCGGTAAAACCGCCAGAAAAGCTAAATATTACAATTCCTTCCACGGTAAGTCTGGTAATCAGTCGATCAAGATTCCTCCATCCCGATCCTTCTTCCTTTTGGAGACCCTCGTGGAAAAAGTGTGGCTGAAGCGCTATCCGCCCAACGTACCGGCGGACATCAACCCCGACGAATACGCCTCGCTGGTCGAGGCGTTCGAGCAGAGCTGCGACCGGTTCGGCCCCCGCCTGGCCTTCGCCAACATGGGCTACGGCATGACCTACGCCGAGCTGGACCAGAAAAGCTGGGCGTTCGCGGCTTGGCTGCAACAGGATTTGGGGCTGAAAAAAGGCGAGCGGGTGGCGATCATGCTGCCCAACCTGCTGCAATATCCGGTCGCGTTGTTCGGCGTGCTGCGCGCCGGTTTGGTCGTGGTCAACGTCAACCCGCTTTACACCCCGCGCGAACTGGAGCATCAACTGAAGGACTCCGGGGCCAAGGCCATTCTCATCCTCGCCAACTTCGCCCACGTGCTGGCCGAGGTGATCGGGAAAACCGAGGTCAAGCAAGCCATCGTCACCGAGATCGGCGACCTGCTGCCATTCTGGAAGGCCAAGGTGATCAACCTGGTGGTCAAGCACATCAAGAAGATGGTGCCTCACTACACCCTGCCCGGCGCCATCGGCTTCAACGAAGCGCTGGCGACTGGCGGACGCCGGGCCTTGCAGCCGGTCGCGCTGACCGGCAAGGACTTGGCCTTCCTGCAATACACCGGCGGCACCACCGGCCTGTCCAAGGGCGCGATGCTGACCCATCGCAACCTGCTGGCCAACATGCAGCAGATTTCCGCCTGGGTCGGTTCGGCGATCCGCGACGGCGAGGAGATCGTGATTACCGCCCTGCCGCTATATCACATCTTCTGCCTGACGGTGAACTGCATGTGCTTCGTCCGCCATGGCGGGCTGAACGTGCTGATCACCAATCCCCGCGACATTCCGCTGTTCGTGGAGGAAATCCGCCCGTGGAAGTTCACGGTGATCACCGGCGTCAACACCCTGTTCAACGCCTTGGTCAACAACGATAAATTCGCCAAGTTGGACTTTTCGGCGCTGCGGCTGGCGGTCGGCGGCGGCGCGGCGGTACAGAAGACGGTGGCCGAACGCTGGCAGGCGCTGACCGGCGTGCCGATCCTGGAAGGCTACGGTCTGACGGAAGCTTCGCCGGTGGTCTGCACCAACCCGGTGGACATCGCCGGCTTCACCGGCAGCATCGGCCTGCCGTTGCCGTCCACCGACGTGCAACTGCGCGACGAGGAGGGCAACGAGGTACCGCCGGGCGAGCGCGGCGAGTTGTGCGCGCGTGGCCCGCAGGTGATGCGCGGCTATTGGGAGCGGCCCCAGGATACCGCCCGCACGATCCGCGACGGCTGGCTACTGACCGGCGACGTGGCGACGGCGGACGAACAGGGTTTCTTCCGCATCGTGGACCGCAAGAAGGACATGATCCTGGTCTCCGGCTTCAACGTCTTCCCCAACGAGATCGAGGACGTGGTGATCGGCTGCGAGGGCGTGCTGGAAGTCGCCTGCATCGGCGTGCCGGACGACAAGAGCGGCGAGGCGGTCAAGGTGTTCGTCGTGCCCAAGCCGGGCGTGGAACTGGCCGCCGAGACGATCCTGGCCCACTGCCGTGCGCAACTGACCGGCTACAAGCTGCCCAGGCACGTCGAGTTCCGCGACAGCCTGCCCAAGTCGAACGTCGGCAAGATCCTGCGCCGCGAACTGCGCTGACGAGCTTCGACAAAACGAACCACCCCGGCGCTGCGCGCCACCCCTCCTCGATTGAGGAGGGGAAATCAGCCCCGGCTCATTTCTGAAAATTCATCGGCGAATTCAGCCACGAACCAGCCATGAGCGATCACGACAGGATTTTCAACGCAGCGCGGCTGATGGAGCAGTTGCGGCGCAGCCGAGCGTTTCGCACCGATGGCGCCGTTGGGATCGAGCGGGAACTAAGCCTGTTGCGGCGCTGGCAATCGGCGCGGCTGGCCCGAACCCACGCCGACCTGCTGCGCAGTCCGCTTTACCGGCCGGCGGCGGAGTTTTTTCTGGACGAACTGTACGGCGACCGGGACCTCAGCCAATTGGAGCACGACCTGGCTCGCGTCGTGCCGATGATGACCCGCATCCTGCCGGCAGCCGTGTTGCACGCCGCCGGGCTGGCGCTGGAACTCAACGCCCTGTCGCACGAGCTGGATGCCCGGCTGACTCGGATATTGGTCGCGGAGTTTGATCCGCGCGCCGAGCTGGACGAGACTGCCTATGTCGCCGCCTACCGGCGCTGCGCTCGTTACGATCAGCGTTACCATCAGATCGATCTGACCGAGCGGCTTGGCCGGGACTTGCAGGCTATCGTGCCCAAGCACGTCATTTACGCGGCGCTGAAGCTGGCCCGAACCCCGGCGCGGCTGGCCGGGCTGGGGGAACTGCACCGGTTTCTGGAAGCCGGCTTTCACGCCTTCCGCCACATGGGCGCGGACGCGGGAACCTTCGTGACCACCATCATCGGCCGTGAGCGCGCCATTTTGGAACGCATTCGCGCCGGTCATTCCCAGCCGCTGGCGCTGGATGACACGGCGGGCGGTTAGGCCGGATTCGGTTCCTGGAACATCTCGTCCAGGTAGCGGTGAATTTCCTGTTCCAGCCGCTGTTTCAGCGGCACGAGCAGAAACCCCAGCCGCGCGCTGATCCGCACCATGCCCGGTTCCAGGGCGATGTGGCCGCTGACCCCGGAACGCTCGAAATGCAGCGCGTCGCCCTGCCAGTGATAGTGGATGTCGTAGTGATCGGCCAGTTGCGCGGCGAGGGTTTCCGCCGCTTGGCGGGCCTGATCGAGAGTCAGCGGATGATCGCGATGAACGACGATGTGGGACATGAACTTGGTGCCTCATTGCCTCAGTAGCCTTGCTTCACGGCGGCAAATCCGCCAGCGACCGCGCCAGCCGCAGATACCAGTTGTCGACCTCGCGCAGCGTGCCGATACCCACCAAATCCATGTGATCCCAGCCGGCCAGCGTGCCCTGGTGGTTCCAGGCCCCGCGTTGCGGCGGGCCGTCGCCGGACACGATCCGGTCGGGCGAATCCAGGGTCGGCCCGGTCATGGAGCGGGTGTTGACCAGCCCATCGTTTTCCCACCAACTGGCGTCGATCACAACATGACCGGGCTCGTCGTGGGTATAGGCACCGATGAACAGGGCGCTGGCCCAGAGTTGCGGCAGCATGGTCGGCAGCGGAATCTGATGGTCGAAGGGCCAGACCGGCGTGGTCGCCGACGCTCCCCAGGAGAAATAATACACCCCGGGCTGGGCCGGAAATTGCCGGTTCAGTTCCCGCGCGCCGTCGGGGTTGAGGTCCCAGGCGCTGATGTCGCGCGATCGCCAAATCGGACTGTGCTCGACCCGCTGGAAATAGTCGGCGAGCGCTTCGTCCGGCGCGCGCCGCAGCCCCCACTGGTCCAGCTTGAAATCGTAAGGCAATTCATCGGGCTGGATGCCGGCCAGCGCGGCGAAGCCGAACAGCGAGGTTCGGACAAACGGTAGCAGGTGATCGATGCCGACGGCGAAGCTGATGCCATCGTGGGGCGTGGCGAGCGTGGTGACGCTGTGAATCCAGGCATGGCCGCCCGCGAACAGCGGCGACCGGTCGGCGGCGGGCGTGGCGGTGATTTCCGCTGGCGCGCCTTGTTCCAGCAGCGCGGTCAGCACCCGAACCGTCTGGCCGCCTTGGCTGTGG
>Ga0209573_1002858_pt1 | contig 20541 bp, 13 predicted proteins | sample TNRBio252014_DNA_FD_185870 | JGI IMG/M metagenome (GOLD analysis project Ga0209573, IMG submission 185870) | Wastewater treatment Type I Accumulibacter community from EBPR Bioreactor in Madison, WI, USA - TNR Reactor_6/25/2014_ DNA (SPAdes)... | ecosystem: Engineered > Bioreactor > EBPR >...
GAGGCCGGAGTGCACGACGTTCCGTCCGACCCCGCGGAATCGGCCGCGGCCCAGCGGGCCGGCGAACGGTGCCTCGGAGAGTTTCCCTACTTCCGGGAGCGGTGGGGCGAGCGCGGGCTTCGCTACACGCGCAGCGACGTGGCCTGGCTCGGCGCTCTCGCGATCCTGGACCGGGCGGACGCGATCGCGCAGGTCGTCTGGCTCGCCGGGGTCCTGGCGCGGCGGGGCATGCCCTCGCTCCTGATCGAGCGGCAGCTGATCCTCCTCGAAGAGGAGCTGGGCGCGATCGCTGCCGCCGCCCGGCCCGGCTTTCTCCGGGATGCGGCGAGGGCCCTGTCCTCCCGCCGGGAGGCGGCGCTCCCTGCCCGCGCCGCGGGCCTGCTCGAGGAGACGTTCGTCGCGGCGGCCGGGTACGGGTCCACCGAGGAGCGCCGCCAGGCGGCGCGGCTGCTCGTCGCGGCGGCCGCGGACGAGTCGTCCGGGTTTCCCGGGGCCGTCGCGGCGCTGACGGCGTGGTACCGGGGCGAACGGTACCCGGAGGCCTGGAACGAGGCGGTCGATCGACTGGTCCGGGACGCCCTCGCGGCCACCCCGTCGACCGCTCGAGAAGCCGGGGAGCGCCCGGCATGACGGTGCCTGGCCGGGAAGAGCCCCTCGCGCTCCTCGCCGCGCTCGCCCGGCACGCCCCCGAGATCGTGCTGATCAGGGCGGACCTCGAGGGCCGGATCGTCGAGGTGAACGAGGCGGCCCGGGCGCTGCTCGGGATCGAGGGCGGACCCGCGGTCCGCACCTCTGTGGGCGATCTGCTCGCGGCGGGCGACGCGCGGTCCGTCGCCACTCTCGTCGAGGCGGGACGGGGAATGCATGGCCCGAAGCTCGTCAACGTGCTCGACGCCGCGGGGAGTCCGGTCACGCTCCGGGCGATGGTCGAGGTGGGGTCAGGCCTCGTCCTCGCGGGGGTGCGGGCCGTCGAAGACGAGAGCCGGCTCGGCGACGAGCTGATGCACCTGAACAACGAGCTCGCCGCGGCAACGCGCGAATCTGCGCGGAAGGGGAAGGAGCTCGAGCGGACGCTCGGCGAGCTCCGGCGGACCCAGGCCCTCCTCGTCCACCAGGAGAAGATGGCCTCGCTCGGGCTGACGACGGCCGGCGTGGCCCACGAGATCAACAACCCGCTGGCATTCATCCTCTCGAACACCGAGACCCTCGTGCGGGACTTCGAGAACCTCTTCGCCTTCGTGAATACCGTGGGGGACTCGCTCGACATGCTTCGCGCAGCGGTTCCGGCCGTGGCCGGCGCGATCGACGAGGCCGCCGGGAGGACGGGGCTCGTAGCGCTGGCCGAGTCCGTCCCTGCGAAGCTGTCGTCGAATCGCGAGGGGCTCGAGCGGATTCGGCAGCTCGTGACGGACCTTCGGACCTTCTCGAGACTCGACGAGGCCGTGCGCAAGGAGGTCGACCTCGTCGAAAGCATCGCGGCGACACTCCGTTTTCTCGGCCCCCTGCAGCGGGAGAAGGGCGTCTCCGTGGAAACGGACTTCCCCGCCGAGCTGCGCCTGAGCTGCGCGCCCGGCGCGCTCAACCAGGCGGTCGCGAACCTCGTCTCGAACGCGATCCAGGCGAGCCGCCCGGGTCAGGCGGTACGCGTACGGCTTCGCAGGGAGCCCGAGGCCGTGAGGATCCTGGTGGAGGACGACGGCAGCGGCATCGAGAAGAGGGACCTTTCGAAGGTCTTCGACCCGTTCTTCACCACGAAGCCGGTCGGCGAGGGGACGGGCCTCGGGCTCGCCGTCGCCCACCAGGTCGTGGAGTCCCACGGTGGGAGAATCGAGATCGAGAGCGAGCCGGGGCGCGGGACCTCGGTGACGATCCTCCTTCCCGCACCGGCAGGAGGCGCCACGTGAAGGTGAGCACCGGGTTCTCGCGCAAGGTGGTTCAGCCGCCGGGACTGCCGACTGCGGAGGAGAAGAGCTCCGCGAAGGAGACGATCCTCCTCGTCGACGACGAGCCGGGCATCCTCGCTGCGCTCGCGTTCCAGCTCGAGCCCAGCTACGAGGTCGTGACGAGGGACCGGCCGGCCGACGCGCTCGCGCTCCTCGAGACGCTGGACGTGGCGGCCATCGTCTCGGACCAGAGAATGCCCGGGATGACGGGTGCCGAGCTCCTCGCCGCATCGGCGCGCCTGCGCCCGGACGCCGCCCGCATCCTCCTCACGGGCTATTCCGACCTGACGGCCGTGATCGACGCCGTGAACGAGGGGCAGATCTACTTCTACCTCACCAAGCCCTGGCGCCCCGCCGAGCTCGAGGCCGTCCTGAGCCGGGGTGTCGAGAGGTGGCGGTTCCTCCGCGAGAGGGGGCGTCTCGTCGCAGGGCTGGAGCGGGCCAACGCCGAGCTCGAGGCGCGCGTGGCCGAACGGACCCGGGAGCTCGAGCGTCAGAATGCCGAGCTCGAGAGGGTCAACGACGTCATCGCCCGGCTGGCGCGCACCGACGCGTTGACGGGGCTCGCCAACAGGCGGGCGCTCGACGAGTCGCTGCCGCGGGAACGCGAGCGGGCGCGGCGCGAGCAGAAGCCGCTGGCCGCCCTCGCGCTGGACCTCGACCACTTCAAACGGGTCAACGACAACTGGGGGCACGGGGTCGGAGACCTGCTGCTGGCGGCGGTCGGCGAGACGCTGAGGTCGAGCGTGAGGCCATACGACCTCGCGGTGCGGACTGGCGGCGAGGAGTTCCTTCTCCTCCTGCCGGGGGCGGCGATCGAGGCCGCGGCGGCGGTCGCGGAGCGGATTCGCGGGCGCATCGGCCAGCTCGTGGTGGAAGGGCTTCCCGACCGCGTCACCGCGAGCGCCGGGGTGGCCGTCCTCGGGGCGGCGGAATCTGCCAGCGAGCTCCTGGCCCGCGCGGACCGGGCGCTCTACCAGGCCAAGGAACAGGGCCGTGACCGGCTCGTCCGCGCGGAACCGGGATGAGGAACCGGGTCAGCTCCTGTTGCTCCCGAGGGTGAAGAGGAAGGTCGCGCCAGCCCCGGGAGACGCTTCCGGCCAGATTCGTCCGCCGTGGCGGGCGACGATCCGCTGGACCGTCGCGAGGCCGATCCCGGTTCCCGGGAAGTCGTCCACGCCGTGCAGGCGCTGGAACGGCGCGAAGAGCTTCGCGGAGTGCGCCATGTCGAAGCCGACGCCGTTGTCCTTCACGAAGTAGGCTGTCTGTCCGCCGGTCTCCCCGCAGCCGATCTCGATCACCGCGCCGGAGCGTTTCGAGGTGAACTTCAGGGCGTTCCCGATCAGGTTCTCCAGGACGACGTGCAGGAGACGGGGGTCTCCTTCGGTCGTCATCCCCTCCGCGACGACGACCTGCACGGCGCGTCCCGGCTCGAGAGCGAGGAGGTCGGCCGCCACGCTCGTCGCGAGCCTGCTCACGTCGACCGGCACGAGGCTCAGCTCGAGCCGCTTGAGGCGCGAGAGGTTCAGGAGGCCGTCGATCAGGCTCGCCATCTTCCGGGCGGCCGCCCGGATTCTCCCGAGGTAGTGGTGCCCCTTCTCGTCGAGCCGGTCGGGGTACTCGTCGAGGAGCGCCGCGCTGAAGCCGTCGAGAGCGCGCAGCGGAGCCCTCAGGTCGTGCGAGACGCTGTAGGAGAAGCTCTCCAGCTCCCGGTTCGCGGCCTCCAGCTCGGACGTCCTGGCGTGGACCAGCTCCTCGAGGTGCGTCCGATAGGCCCAGAGCTCCTCCTCCGCCAGCCGCCGGTCGGTGACGTCCATCGCGGTGGTGGTCACGATCCGCCGCCCGTCGGGCAGGCGACCCAGCGGCGCCGTGCTGAAGTCCCAGAACCGCCGGTCTCCGGCCTTGGTCCGGATCGCGAACTCGCCCTCGCGGACCGACTCGGCCAGGGTGAAGCGGGCCTCGATTTCGGCCCGCGCGGCGTCCCGGCGTTCGCCGTAGGCCTTCCCGGCCCATTGCTCGATCGTACGGAGCTCTTCCGGGGAGTAGCCCGAAAGGCTGCACCAGGCGCGATTCACGAGGAGGATCTCGCCGTCGTCGGCATAGAGTCCGATCGGGAAGGGCGACTCGGAGACGATGCGGCGGAAACGGCCCTCGCTCTCCTTCAGCGCGTCTTCCGCATCCTTCAACTCGGTGATGTCGAGGCTGGTCCCCACGATCTTCCACGGCCGCCCTCGCTCGTCGGCGGAGACGACGCCCCGGTTGCTGACGTGACGGACGCGTCCGTCGCGCAGGCCGACCCGGTAGGCGGACCGGTAGAGCGCTCCCTCTCCTCGTCCCAGCGCCTCGGAGACGGCGCGACGCGCCTCCTCCCTGTCGTCGGCGTGGACGAGGCCGAGGAACTGTCCGAGGGTCGTGAGGTCGCCGGGCGACACGTCGAACAGGCGAAAGAGCTCGTCCGAGCCGGAGATCTCGTCGCGGGCGACGTGCCACTCCCAGCTCCCGAGGTGGGCGACGGCCTGGGCCTCGACGAGGCGGGAACGGCTCTTCTCCAGCTCGGCGGTCCTCTCGGCGACGAGCTCCTCGAGGTGGGCCCTGTGGCGCCTCAGGTCCTCCTCGGCGCTCCTGCGCGCGTCGATGTCCTGCAGGACACCCCCGACCCGGACGATCTCTCCGTCCTCGACGTAGGCGCGTCCGAGCGCCCGGACCCACAGGCGGCGGCCCTTCGCGGTGTCCAGCTGGGCCTCAGCTTCGAAGGGTTCGCCCGTGGAGATCGCCCGGGCGAGAAGTTCCGCGATGACGGGCCGCGACTCGGGCGCGTAGAACGCGAGCCCCTTCTCGACGGTCAGCCGGAAGCCCGGCTCCACCTCGTGGATCTCGCGGACGACGTCGGTCCAGGTGAGCTCCTGGTTGCGGACGTCGTACTCCCAGCCTCCCAGCCTCGCGAGGCGCGAGGTCTCGTCGAGGAGCTGCCGCTGCCTGGCCAGCTCGGCTGTCCGCTCGGCCACCAGCTCTTCGAGGTGCTCCCGGTGGGTGCGCAGCTCCTCCTCGACCTTTTTCCGCTCCGTGATGTCCTGGAGCAGGGCGACGAAGTAGTCGACGGCTCCGTCCCCGGTCCTGACGCAGCTCACCGAGAGGTGGACCGGCACGACGCTGCCGTCCTTTCGGAGGTAGCGCTTCTCGAGACTGTAGCCGTCGATCTCGCCCCGGACGACCTTCTCGAACCGTGTGACGTCGGCGTCGAGGTCGTCCGTGTGGGTGAGCGACGCCCAGGTCATCGACGCGAGCTCCTCGCGGGTGTAGCCGAGCATCCTGCAGAGCTGGTCGTTGACCTCGAGCCAGCCTTTGGCCGGCGAGGTGATGCAGGCGCCGATCAGGGGCATGTCGAAGAAGCTCCGGAAGAGAGCCTCGGATTCGCGACGCCGCTCCTCGGCCTGCCGCGACTCCGTGACGTCTTCGACCGTACCCGTCCAGACCGTGTCGCCGTCCTCGAGCAGCCTCGGAATCGACTCGAACCGGACGTACCGGACCCGCCCGTACACGGCGAGCCTCCCCTCCCACCGAAACGGCAGGCGTCGGGCGACGGCCTCGGTATTCCCGCCGACGAATCCTCCCCGATCCTCGGGAACGACGACGTCGGCGATGGATCCTGGCTTCGCGGCGAGGATCTCAGGGTCGATACCGGTGATCTCGGAAAAGCGCGTCGAGACGAACTCGACCGTGTACGCCCCGTCGGCGGCGGCCTGCCAGTCCTGGGGGACCAGCGGGGGCAGGGGGCGGACGCGGAGGCGGTAGATCCCGCGCGGCTGCGCCTCGACGAGGTCCCTGTAGAACGCCCTCTGCTCGCGGAGGATCCGCTCCGCCTCCCCCTCGGGAGCCCTGCCGGGGGTGAGCTCGAGGCCTGAAGTCACGTTCAACCCGTCCTTCGTCCGCTACCGGCCGAATCTTCTCACCGACCTGCCCGGATCAGTCTCCCGCCTCTCTCGCCACCTTCCGGACCGAGCTCGACGAGCCAGTCGGCCGCGGCGAGGACGTCGCGGTGGTGCTCGACGACGACCACGAGGTGGCCTTCCGCCGCGAGCCTGCCGAGCGCGACGAGGAGCCGGCCGACGTCCTCGAACCCGAGGCCGCGCGTCGGCTCGTCGAGAAGGATCGCCGTGCGTCCGGCGCGCGGCGTGGCCAGGAGCCGCGCGAGCCGGAGCCGCTGCCGCTCGCCCGAGGAGAGAGCCGTGGCCTCCTGTCCGAGGCGCAGGTAGGAGAGCCCGATCTCGACGAGGGCCGCGAGCGGAGCCTCGATGGCGTGGTCGCCGGCGAACCAGGATGCGGCCTCGGCGACGGGCGCGTCGAGGACGTCCGTGAGGCTGCGTCCGTCCAGGCGGCAGGAGAGAACGTCGTCCGAGAACCTGCGGCCGCCGCACGTCTCGCAGCCGACGGTGACGTCCGGGAGGAGGTCCATGGCGACCGTCACGACGCCCCGGCCCGCGCACGCCTCGCAGCGCCCGCCGGGTGAGCCCGACGAGAACACCTTCGCGGCGAGTCCGAGGGCACGCGCCTGGGGCGTGGCGGCGAAACGCCTTCGCAGGGGCTCGCCCACTCCGGCCAGCGTCGTCACGCTGCCGGCCCCGCCGGCGGCGGGAAAGTCCTGGTCGGAAGAGAGGACCGCCTCGAAGGGCGCATGCAGCTCCAGCGCCCGGCACCCGACGGGACCGGCGCCACGCATCGCGGCGCGCAGGGAGGGCGCAAGGACCTCGAGGACGAGGGTCGACTTTCCGCTGCCCGAGACGCCGGCGAGGACGACGAGGCCGCCGGCAGGGATCTCCACGTCGAGATCCTTGAGCGTGTTGCGGGTCGCGCCCCGCAGGGTGACGCCAGGGGAGAGGGTCGGCCGGAGTCTGCGCGGAATGGTGCCGTGGTGGACGCGGAGGCGCGCCGTGTACGTCGTCGGGTCCGCCTCGAGGGCGGCCGGTGAGCCGGAGGCGACGATGCGCCCGCCATCCGGACCGGCACCGGGGCCGAGCTCGACGACGTGGTCCGCCGCCTCGACGAGGTCGGGGTCGTGCTCGACGACGACGACGGCGTTCCCCGCGGCGGCGAGGTTCCGCAGGACCGCGGCGAGCCGCGCCGTGTCGCGAGGGTGGAGCCCCTGGGTCGGTTCGTCCAGGACGTACGTCACGCCGACCAGGCCGCCGCCGAGCGCGGCCGCCAGCCGGACCCGCTGCGCTTCCCCGCCCGAGAGCGTCGCGAGCTCGCGCTCCGGCGCGAGGTAGCCGAGCCCGGCGTCGCGGAGAGCCCTCACGCGGCGTTCGAGGTCGGCGCGGATCGGTGCCGTGAGAGAGAGGATCCCGGGAGAGACGGGCGTGGCGGCGCCACTCCGCTCGAGGCTGTCGAGCCACACACCGAGAGAGTCGGCCTCGCGGCGCGACGCCTCGGGTGCCCGAAGGCCGGCGAAGGTCACTTCGCGCGGCGCAGGCTTCAGCCGTTCTCCGCCGCAGTCCGCGCAGGGCCGGTCCACGAGGAGCGGTTCGAGCTCCTCGCCGCGCTCGTCCGCGTGGACCCTCTCGTACTCGGCCTCGACGAGCCGGGCGAACCCGGCCCAACGGGCCGAGAAGCGATGCACGCCGCTGCGCTTTCCGCGGCGATAGCTCCATTCGACCGCGAACAGCCGGTTGCCCGCGCCGTCCATCGCGAGGCTCCGCGCCGCGGGGTAGAGGTCGCGCCATGGGCCCGAGACCGGCACGCCGAGAGCTTCGGCTGCGGCCCGGAACGTGGCGACGTGCTGGCCGTCGGGCTCGGACAGGTAGGCGCCGAACCGAGTACCTTCGAGAGCCCCCCCGTCCAGGGGTCGATCGGGGCGCGTCACGAGGCGGGAGGGGTCGCAGGCCTGGGCGAACCCGAGGCCCCGGCACGCCGGGCACGCGCCGCGCTCGGACTGGGGCGAGAAGTCGGAGGCCCAGAGCGGCTCGAGCCTCTCCCCGCACGCGCACGCCGGGCCCGAAGCCTGGCGCCGGCATCGGGGACACGTCCGCTCGCCGGCCCGGGCGAAGAGGAGACGGAGCAGCTCGTCGATCTCGGTCACCGTCCCGACGGTCGTTCGCGGGTTGCGCCGGCCCGGCTGCGCGGGGACGGAGATCGCGGGCCTCAGGTTCCGGGCTGTTTCGAGCTCCGCGCCGCCGCGCATCGGAAGGAAGCGGCGCGCCCAGGGGGAGACGAGGTCGGCGAAGCGCGCCTGGGATTCCGCCAGGAGCGTGTCGAAAACGAGGGAGGACTTTCCGGAACCCGAGGGGCCCGTCACGACGGTGAAGCCCGGGGCGGGGAACGAGGCTGTCACGCCGCGGAGGTTGTGGGTCGTGACGCCGGTGAGCTCGAGAGGGAGGTTCTCGGACCGGACGTCGTCGGAACGTCCCGGCGCGGTCCTGGACGAAGGCTCCGTGTCGAGGGCCGGCCGGATGCCGAACTCTCCGCGGAGAGCTGCTCCGGTGGGCGCCTCCGGGCACGCCGCGATCTCGTCGACCGTTCCCGCGACCACGACGCGTCCCCCGTCGGGGCCGCTGCCGGGTCCGAGCTCGGTGATCCGGTCGGCCGCGCGCACGAGCCCGAGGTCGTGATCGGCCACGAGGAGCGTGTGACCCGCGGCGCGGAGGCGCTGGAACGCCGCCACGAGGACCGTCACGTCGGCCGCGTGGAGGCCGATCGTCGGCTCGTCGAGGACGACGAGCGCCGGGCTCGTTGCCTTCACCAGCTCGGTTGCGAGCTTGACGCGTTGCGCCTCGCCTCCCGAGAGCGTCGTCGCGCTCTGTCCGAGCGGGAGGTAGCCGAGGCCGAGGTCGACGAGCGCGTCGAGGATGCGGACGAGCCTTCGGTGCCCGCGGAACCGGCCGGCGGCGTCCTCGACGCTCGCGGCGAGAACGTCCGCTATGTTCTGCCCGTCGAGCCGTACCTCGAGGACGTCGGGATGGAAGCGCCGGCCCGCGCAGGCGTCGCAGACGAGGTCGACGGAGCCGAGGTAGCGCATCCCGACTTCGTGGACCCCGGCGCCTTCGCACGACTCGCACCGGCCCCCGGCCGTGTTGAACGAGAAGTGCCCCTTGCCGAACCCCAGCGCCCGGGCCTGGGGCGTCGCGGCGAAGAGGTCGCGGATGTGGTCGAAGGCGCCGGTGTAGGTCGCCGGGTTCGAACGGGGCGTGCGGCCGATCGGATCCGCATCGACGGTCACGATCCTCTGAAAGGGGCCGCCGGCCCGCAGCCCGTCGACGGCGGCCGCGAGGAGGGAGCTCTTGCCGGCTCCCGCCACGCCCGTAACGAGGTTGATCGATCGGAGGCGAAGGGTCAGCGAGGCGTCGATGACGGTGTGCCGGGAGAGGCCGTCGATCGTGAAGAGCTCGCCGTCCTCGCCCGCGCGTCTCGGCCGCGCGCTCGGGGATTTGGCGCTGGTCTCCTCGAGCAGCCACCTGCGGGTCGGCGTGTCGGGCCCGTCCGGACCGAGCAGGCCGGACGGCGGTCCGGAAAAGAGCAGGTGCCCGCCCTTCGCGCCTGGGCCCGGACCGAGATCGAGAAGCCAGTCGGCGTTCAGGGCGAGCTGGGCGTCGTGGTCGACCACGACGACGGTCTGGCCCCGGTCGCGGAGACGGAGCAGGACCCCCAGCAGGCGGGAGATGTCGTGAGGATGCAGGCCGGCGCTCGGCTCGTCCAGGACGACGACGAGCCCTCGCAGCTCGCCGAGGGCGAGCGTGAGGAGGCGCAGCCTCTGCCCCTCGCCGGACGAGAGGGTCGGGGCGGCGCGGTCGAAGGAGAGGTACCCGACGCCGAGCTCGTCCATGAGCGCGCAGCGCGCGAGAAGGTCGGTACGGATTGGCGCGAGGACCGGGCCGGTGTCCGCGACGCCGGAAAGCAGGAGGTGCAGCTCGCGGGCCGTGAGCGCGGCCAGCTCGGCGATCGAACGCCCCTGCCAGCGTACCGAGCGGGCCTCGGGACCCAGGCGAGTGCCTTCGCAGACACGGCAGGGGCTCGTCCGGACGAAACGGAGGATCGAGTCGTTGCGTTTGCCGCGGAGGATCTCCTCCATCACCGGGAGCAGGCCGCGGTAGTGGCCCTCCTGGCGGGGGCGCGCCGTGATTCCCTTCCACTTCAGCCGGTTCTCGAGGGGGTGCTTGCCGAACGGGACGAGGACGCGGTCCGATCCGTGGAGCACCACGCCGCGCGTCTCGTCCGAGAGCTCCCGCCACGGGACGTCGACCGAGCCGCCGTGCGCGCGCAGGACGTCGTCGAGCACCGCGAGCGTGACCTGCGAGTACATGAGGTACCCGTTCGGGGTCGACACCCTGAGCGCGCCCTCGCGGAGCGTCTTCGCCGGATGCGCGATCAGCAGCTCCGTGTCGAGCCGGTCCTCGAGCCCGAGTCCCTTGCAGGTGGGGCAGGCGCCCGCGCCGCTCCACGAGAAGAGCCCGCGCGAGAGCGCTACGCCGCGCGGCGCCTCGCCGAGGCGAGCGTAGAGGAGGCGCAGGAGGTCCCACACCTCGGTCATCGTGCCGACTGTGGAGCGCGGGTTCCCGCGGCTCACGTTCTGCCCGACGGAAATCGCGGGGCCGAGCCCGTCGATCCCACGGACGTCGGGCCGCCGGAATCCCCCCGCGAACTGCCGCGCGAACGACGGCATCAGCTCGAGGAAGCGGCGCTGCCCCTCGCGAAGGAGCGTGTCGAAGGCGAGCGACGACTTGCCGGAGCCGGAGACGCCGGTGACGACGGTCAGGCTCCCGCGCGGGATCTCGACGTCGAAGTCCCGGAGGTTGTGCTCGCACGCACCCCGGATGACGATCGTCGAGTCGCTGCGGGCGCCGGGCATCCTGGCGGATTCTCTCCCGGCGTGTCGCATCCCCGCCGAATCGGAAGGGCAGAGGGATGGCCGCAGGCCGGCCGCGGGGTACTCTCCGCCCTGCCGCTCGCGCCGATCCGATGACGAAGACTCCGAACACCCGATCCGGCCACCTTCGCGGCCTCGGCCGCCTGGCCGCCGAGGCGACGCTGGGGGTGACGGAGCTCGTCGAGGCGGTGCATCAGACGATCTCGGCCGGGCCGGGGCCGCTCGGCGTGCCGTCCGCAGGGCCGACGAGAGGAATCACGGGTGTCGTCTACGGCAACGTTCGCGGCGTGACCCGTCTCGTCGGGAGCGGTGTCGACGCCGCCCTCGCAAGCCTCGCGCCGCTCCTGGGCGAACTGAAGCCCTCGCCCCGCCGCGACGCGATCCTCGCTGCGCTCAACGGAGTCCTCGGCGACTATCTCGAAGAGAGCGGCAACCCCCTCGCGATCCCGATGCACCTGCGACGCAGCGGCCAGGTCCTCGAACCAGGTGTGCAGGCTTTCCCCTCTTCATTCTCGCCGACTCCGGGAAAGCTCGTCCTCCTCGTTCACGGTCTCTGCGTGAACGACGACCGATGGAGCCGTGAGGGGCACGACCACGGCGTGGCGCTCGAGCGCGACCTCGGCCTCACGTCGGTCTACCTCAGGTACAACTCCGGCCGTCACGTCTCGACGAACGGTCGCGAGCTTTCGCAGCTCCTCGAGAGGTTCCTCTCGAGCGGACCCGTCCCGGCCCCGGAGCTGACGATCGTGGCCCACAGCATGGGTGGCCTGTTGACACGCAGCGCCCTTCATTACGCGGCCGGGGCCGGGCACGCCTGGCCGCGGAGACTGCGTTCCGTCGTGTTCCTCGGAACGCCCCACCACGGCTCGCCGCTGGAACGTGGCGGAAACCTCGTCCAGGCAGCCCTGGGCGTCAGCCCCTACTCGCTGCCGTTCGCGCGGCTGGGGAAGATCCGGAGCGCTGGGATCACCGACCTCCGTCACGGCAACCTGCTCGATGACGACTGGGAGGGTGACGATCGCTTCGCGCATCGGGGCGACACCCGGCGACCGCTCCCGCTGCCCCCGGGAATCGCCTTCTTCGCCATCGCGGCCACGACCACGAAGGAGCCCGCGAGGCCGGGAGGCCGGCTCGCCGCGGACGGCCTCGTTCCCGTCGAGAGCGCTTTGGGTCATCACGTCGACCCGGAGCGGACGCTTCTCTTCGCCCCTTCGCGAACATGGATCGCGCGCGGGATGCATCATTTCGACCTGCTCGGCCGGCCCGAGGTCTACGCGCGGGTCCGGGGATGGCTCGAGTCGGTCCGCACCGTCCCGCCACCCGAGGGACGATGTCCGCACGGAATCCGGAGGCCGCCCTGAAGACCACCGACCTCGGAGCCCTCTTCGGCTCGATCGACATCTACCTTTTCGACCAGCTCCTGCGCGGACGGATCGCCCCAGGGATGCGCGTCCTCGACGCCGGATGCGGCGGTGGCCGGAACCTCGTCTTCCTCCTGAGGGGGGGATACGAGGTCCTCGCGCTCGACCCGGACGCCGGCGCGATCGAGGCCGTCCGCGCCCTCGCGGTTCGTCTCGCTCCGTCGCATCCGGATACGAGCTTCCGGCAGGAAGGTGTCGAGGCGTGCACTTTCCCCGACGGCTGTGCCGACGTCGTCCTCTCCATTGCAGTCCTCCATTTCGCCCGCGACGAGGAGCACTTCCTCGCGAAGCTCCGGGGCACGTGGCGGCTTCTCGCTCCGGGCGGCCTCTTCTTCTGCCGCCTCGCCTCCTCGATCGGCATCGCGGATCGCGTGAAGCCGCTCGGGGGCCGCCACTACGGGCTCCCCGACGGGACCGAGCGCTATCTCGTCGACGAGGCGTACCTGGTGGCGCTCACGGCGGAGCTGGGCGGGACGCTCCTCGACCCGATCAAGACGACGGTCGTCTCGGGTCAGCGCGCAATGACGACGTGGGTCGTGCGGAAAGGGAGAGAGGAAGAGGGCGCTTGAAGGCAGGCCTGACGCACGGCGCCCGCATCGGTCTCGGCCTCCTTTTCACCGCGACGGGGATCGGTGGGTTTCTCGGACTCCTCCCTCTCGCGCCGCCGCACGCCTTCCAGGCGATCCTGATCGAGAGCGGCTGGATGAGGTTGGTGAAGGCGATCGAGCTGGGAGCCGGGCTGCTCCTCCTCTTTAACCGGTTCGTGCCCCTCGCCCTCGCGCTTCTCGCCCCGAACGTCGTCGCGATAACCCTCTACCACCTTCTCCTCGACCCGGCGTTCCTCTGGATCGTGCCGGTCGTCGTGGGGCTTGAGGGTTTCCTCCTCTGGTCCTATCGGGCGAGCTTCCGGGGGCTCTTCGCGAGGGACGCGCAACCCGGGCTCTGAGTCAGCGTCGGCCTTCGGCCTTTGCCAGATCCGCTCCGTAGCGGGGGTTGTCCCACGCGCGCGGCACCGGATCGAGCGCCCGCCCTCTCTCGAGGAAGGTGACGGACCGGACGACGAGCCGGACCTCGGGGGCTCTGTCGATGCGCGAGAGGAACATCGTCTCGAGGGCAGTCCCGGGGTCGATCGCCTTCAGCGGGCTCCCGAACGCGACGTCCTGGTTCTCGCCCGCGAGGGCCTTTCCGTTCTCGTCGAGGTAGACGACGGTCGCAATGACGCGGCGAACCGGAAGGCTGGCGACGTTGCGGATCGTCGCCCGGTACGTGGGAAGCGGGGGATGGCCCTGTACCGCGACGGCGCTCAGCTCGAGCGGGGCGCGCCCGGCGGCCTCGAGCCGCTCGAGCGGCTCGGTGGGGCGGCCAGGCCGAGCCGGCGTGGAGGTCGGCTCCGGAGCCGGGCGAGCCCGCGGTGAGACTGGCGGGGCCTGGTGGTTCGTCGCCTCACCGCACGCGACGAAAAGCGCCGCAAGGCCGAACCACAGGGCGAAAGCGACGGAGTCCTTCACACGACGGACCTTACCTCGGCCCTCGGTCCCGCTTCAGGGGCGTCGAGAAAAAAGCTGCCGGGAGCGGGCCATAGAGCTTCGCTCCCGGCGTCCCTGGCCTGCGAAGAGGGGGGCGGCGGAGAGTGGTTCCTCGCCGACCAGGGGTACTGAGGTCTGTAAGTGGGGGGAACTCCCTTGGGTTGCCTGTCCCTTGACGAGAATGTGGAGCCCGTTTTCTGGAAATGCAAGGGCCGGGTTTCTGTTCAAACCGGCCCTTGTGGGTCCACTTTCTACCAGATCAGAGTCCCCGCGCCGCCTGGTAGGCGGGGATGGCCGCCTCGAGGATCCGGCAGGATGCGGTGAGGTCCTCGGCCTTCAGAACGTAGGCGATCCGCACCTCGTCCTTGCCGAGGCCCGGCGTCGCGTAGAAGCCGTCGGCTGGAGCGACCATCACGGTGGCCCCGTCGAGCTGGAAGTCCGTGAGGAGCCACTGGGCGAAGTCTTCGCTGTCCTTCACAGGGAGGCGGGCGACGAAGTAGAAGGCCCCCTCCGGCTTGCGGAAGAAGATGCCGGGGATCTTCGTCAGCTCGGCGAAGAGGATGTCGCGCCGTTTGCCGTACTCGGTGACGACACCTTCGACGTACTCGGGCCCGAGGAGGGCAGCTCCCGGCGCGATCGCCTGGGCCAGACCCGGAGGGGAGAGCCGCCCCTGCGCCATGTGGAGGCACGACTGGTAGACCTCGGGGTTGCGCGTGACGAGGCAGCCGAGCCGGATGCCGCAGGCGCTGTAGCGCTTGGAGAGGCTGTCGACGACGACGACGACGTCCTCGAAGCCCGGCAGGGAGAGCGCGCTCGTGACCTCGCGCCCGTCGTAGACGAACTCGCGGTAGACCTCGTCGGCGATGAGGAAGAGGCCGTGGTCGCGGCAGAACTCGGCGACCCGGACGAGCTCCTCCTTCGAGTAGACGGTCCCCGTCGGGTTGTTTGGGTTGCAGAGGATGACGGCCTTCGTTCGCGGCGTGAGCGCCTTCTCCCACTCCTCGCGCGCGGGGAGGTGGAAGCCGTCCTCGGCGCGGGTCACGATCGGCTTCAGCTCGACGCCGCCCATCGCCGCGAAGGCGCGGTAGTTCGTGTAGAAGGGCTCGACGAGGAGGACCTCGTCGCCCGTCTCGCAGCAGGCCATGAAGGCGAAGAGGACCGCCTCGCTCCCGCCCGTCGTCGTGATGACCTGGCTCTTCGTCAGCTCGACGCCGCGGCCGCGGTAGTAGCCGACGAGGAAGTCGAGACACTCGGGGGTGCCGTTCGAGGGGGTGTAGGCGTAGGTCTTGTCGTGGATCTGCGCGAGCCGAGCCCGCATCGGGGCGGGAGTCTCGAGGTCGGGCTGGCCGATGTTGAGGTGGTAGACCTTCACGCCGCGCTTCTTCGCCGCGTCGGCGAAGGAGGCGAGCTTGCGGATGGGGGAGGCGGGGACGCGCCGGCCCCGCTCCGAGACGCGGGGGGTGGCCTTCTCTGCGGTCTGGACGCTCATGCCTGGCAGATTACACCGCCCATCGCCCCGGCCGGGGCTCCCCCAGCGCGCTCCCGACCAATCAGAAACCGGCGGCAGCCCCGTCCTTTCGTTTCTCCGTCGCACCGAGGAAGAAGCCCGTCGACGGGTCGCGGGCGATCGCCTGGTAGCCGCCGTAAGCGCCGACCGGCTCCCTCCCGATCCGGTGACCGCGTCTCATCAGCTCCTGGAGGATCGGCTCCGGAAGGCCCTCCTCGAGGTAGAGCTCCCCTCCGTCCTTCATGACCGTCCCTGTCGGTTCGCTCGACCCGGTGTGGTGGAAGCGGATCGCGTCTCCCGCCTCCTGCAGGTTCATGCCGAAGTCGACGAGGTTGACGACGACCTGGACGTGCCCCTGCGGCTGCATGTCGCCCCCCATCAGGCCGAAGGCCATGAGTGGCTGGCCGTCCTTCGTCAGGAAAGCGGGAATGATCGTCTGGAACGGGCGCTTGCCAGGCTCGAGGTAGTTCGGGTGCCCTTTCTTCAGCGAGAAGAGCGAGCCGCGGTTGTGGATCCCGATGCCGAGGGCCGGGACGACGTAGCCCGATCCGAAACCGGTGTAGTTGCTCTGGATGAGGGAGACCATGAGGCCGGAGGCGTCGGCCGTGCAGAGGTAGGTCGTCTCCTTCCGGTTCAGGACGGCCTCCTCGTCGGGTGGGTCTTCGCGGGATGCGCGCTTCAGGTCGATCTTCTTCGCGCGCTCCTTCGCGTACTCCTTGGAAAGGAGGCGCTCGAGAGGGAGCTTCGCGAACTCGGGGTCTGCGTAGTAGCGGGCCCGGTCGGCATAGGCGACCTTCTTCGCCTCGACCATCAGGTGCCAGAACTCGGCGCTGCCCCGTCCCATCTTCGCGAGGTCGAACCCCTCGAGGAGGTTCAGCATCTGGAGGGCGGCGAGCCCCTGGGTGTTCGGAGGGAGCTCCCAGAGGTCGTAGCCCCGGTAATTCGTCGACATGGGGGCGTCCCAGGTCGAGCGGTGGCGGACGAAGTCCTCCTTCGCGAAGAAGCCGCCGTTTGCCTTCGAAAAGGCGACGATGGCGTCGGCGAACTCGCCCTCCCAGCCGGCCCGCTTCTTCGTGGCGAGGAGGCGGAGGGTCCGGGCGAGGGCCGGGTTGCGGAAGCGTTCGCCCTCCCGGGGCGTCCGCCCTCCCGGCATGAAGACCTCCGCGAAGCCGGGCTTGCTTCCGAAGCGGGCCGGTCCCCGCGCCCAGTCGGTGGCGATGACGGGGGAGACGGGAAAGCCTTCCTCCGCGTAGCGGATGGCCGGCGCGAGGACCTCGGTGAGCGGGAGCTTGCCGTACCGCGCGTGGAGCTCGAGCCAGCCGTCGCCGGCGCCGGGCACGCTCCAGGCGTAAGGGCTGTAGAGCGGGATCGTCCCGTCGGGGAGCGGCGGGACCTCGTCCGCCGTGAGCGCGAGAGGCGCGCGACCCGAGGCGTTCAGGCCGACGACCTTCTTCTGGGCCGGGTCCCAGAGGAGCGCGAAGAGGTCGCCGCCGAGGCCGTTCGCCGTCGGCTCCATCAGGCCGAGGCAGGCGTTCGTCGCGATCGCAGCGTCGACGGCGTTCCCTCCCTTTCTCAGGGTCTCCACGCCTGCCTGCGTGCAGAGCGGTTGGGCGCTCGCCACCATGCCGTGCTCGGCCCAGACGGGGGAGCGGGTCGACTCTCCTCGCCCCTTCGGCGGCCATTCGGCGATGAGGGGGAGCGCGACGACGAGGGCGAGGAGTGTGCCGAGAAACGCTCTCATGGCGGAATCGTACGCGGTTCGGGTTCGGGGCGGTCCACCTGGTTTCGATCCGTGCTCCCGGAGCGACCAAGCGGATAATCACCGCGCCCGTGAGGAACCTCGAGCCCCGCGAGAAGCGCGTCGTCGCAGCGGCCTTCGCCGCGGCCCTGGTGGTCTCGCTCGCGTGGACGGTCTGGCTCGCCCACCTCGGACTGGAGCGAGGCCGGGTGACGCCGCCCCTCCTCGTCCTCGCGTTCCTCGTCTTCGGGGCCCACTACCTCGGCGCCGTCGTCGTCATCCTCAAGCGCCCGTTCGATCCGGCCAACCGTGCCCTCTTCCCGTTCCTTACCCTGCTGGGCGTACTGAATGCGGGGCGGATCATCGGTGCGGTCACGTACGGGACGGCCCTGGAGGATCAGGTCGCCTTTGCGGGGTCGGCCACGGTCTACTTCGTGGCCCTCGGCTGGATCCTCGTGACGATCGGCGGGTTCTTCCCGGTCACGAGGCTCGCGAGCCCGGGACGGGCCTACCTCGTCGTCACCGTCCTATCCGTCGTGCCGCTCGGGCTCTATCTCCGAGGGTGGTGGATGGAGGGAGGGGGCGGCCCGCCGGGAGGCGCCTGGAAGACGGGGATCGCCATCTTCGCGCTCGCGGTCAACCTCTTCATCTTCGTCTACTTCCTCTCCCTGGCCTGGGTGGCGCGCCGGGAAGACGTGAGGCGACGGGCCCGGGTCGTGCTCGTCGCGGTCATCATCTACATCGGCCTCTACATCTTCCTGCGCGACATCCCTGCCGTCGCCGGCGCGGACCCGCTCCTTCCGGTGTGGGCGCTCTCGTCGGTTTCGGTCCTCTTTCCGCTGGCTCTCATCGTCGCCGCGACGCGCTTCCACCTCTTCGAGGTGGACCGTCTCATCAGGAGGAGCGCCTCGTACGCGATCGCGTCCGTCGCGCTCGTCGTCCTCCTCCTCGCCGGCGTGCCCGCCCTCACGGCGGTGGTCGCCCTCGTCTCGCCCGCCCTGCAGGGGACGCTCACGACGGCCCTGGTCGCCGTTCTTCTCTTCCTCGTCTTCGACCCGCTGCGGAAGCGGGCGCAGGTCGTCCTCGACCGGAAGTTCCGGCAGGGGGCGTACGACCCGGCGCAGCTCGTGACCGAAGTCGTTGGAGACCTGCGGGACGCGGGCGAGGATCTGGCGGGGGACGTCCTCCACCGCCTCGCGGCCGCCCACCGGCCGGACCGGCAGGCCTTCTGGGTCTTCGCCCTCGAGACGCAGGGCGTACCGGTTCGCCCGGTCACGACCGGGGCGCTCGCCGACGTCCCGGAGCTGGACCGGACGGCGGTCCTCCCGATGTCGGACCCGGCCGAATCGCGGAACACGTTCCACGCCCTCACGGCCGACGGCGGCGACCCGCCCTACGCCGAGGGAGAGCTTGCGAACACGCTTCGGGCCGCCGGCTTCGCGGCCGCCATGCCCCTCTTCTCGGGGGACGGCGAGCCGCTCGGTCTCATCGCACTGGGAGCCAAGCGGACCGGCGAGGGTTACGTTCCGGAGGAGCGGAAGATCCTCGGGACGGTGGCCGGGCACGTCGCGCTCGCCCTCGAAAGGGCCGCGCTGACGAGGCAGGTGGACGAGGACCGCCGCGTTCGGGAGAAGGTCCTCGGGCACCTGCAGGAGGGTGGGGGCGGAGCCCTCTACGAGTGCGAGCTCTGCGGGCGCGTGGCGGGGGAGGACGACGTCGTCTGCCCCTCCGACGGCCACGCGGTGAGGATGACGCAGGCGGTCCCGCGTCTCCTCGCCGGGCGCTACCGCCTCGACCGGCGCCTCGGCGAAGGGGGAATGGGGACCGTCTACGCGGCCCGCGACATTCGCGGCAATCGTGACTGTGCCGTGAAGGTGATCCGCGCCGAGCAGCTCACCGACCGGACCTCGCTCGCCCGCTTCCGGCGGGAGGCGCGGCTCACGGCACGCCTCGGCCACCCGAATGCCGTCGCCGTCTACGACTACGGCGAGCTGCGGCCCGGCGGCGCGTTCCTCGTCATGGAGCTCCTCTCGGGCGGCTCTCTGCGTACCGAGCTGACGCTGCGCAAGCCGATCCCGTTCCTGGAGGCGGCCTGGGTGCTCGACCGCGCGCTCGACGTCCTCGCCGCCGCGCACGCCGCGGGTCTCATCCACCGGGACGTCAAGCCCGACAACCTCTTCCTCACGCGCGGGCCAGGAGGGACGACGCGCCTGAAGCTCCTGGACTTCGGCCTGGCGCGCGAGACGAAGGCCCAGACGAAGCCCGAGAGCGGCGGCGTGATCTCCTCGGTGAGCATTCTGATGGGGACGCCCGGCTACATCGCGCCCGAGATCATCGCGGGAGCCGACGCGACTCCCGGCTCCGACCAGTGGGCGATCGCCGCGACGGGCTTGGAGCTCCTGACGGGCGTGCGGCTGAAGCTCGATCGGCCCGACATGGCGCTCCGGACGCTCGTCGAGGAAGTCCTCTCGATCGTCGGTACGGTCGCCTCCGGCGTTCCCGCGACCTACGCCCGCTCCCTGGCGAAGGCGATGGCCGTCGACCCGGAAGACCGCTGGGTTTCCGTGGTCGCTCTCCGCCGCGCGCTCGACCGGAGCACGGGCGGGCGGATACCGGGGGACGGCGACGTGAGGTTCGAGGTGCTGCGGGAAGACAGGCGGTAGGGGACGGCGAGGCGGCCGGAGCCGGCCGAGCAACGTCCCTTCACGCGGGAGCCGGGTCCTGTCCCAGCGCCGCCCGAAGCTCCTCTTCCGTCACGAACTCGAGGTGCCCCCATCTCTCGCGGTACACCTGCCCGCGGCGGATCTGCTCGCGGGCCCAGAGGGCCTCGCAGTCGTTGCCGGCGATAGGACCGACGACGAGGACGTCGGTAACGGAGGTCAGGAAGGGGTGGACGGTCCCCCCCAGTTCTTCGATCGCCCGTTCGAGGGCTCGCTGCTCGTCCCGGGGTGGGTTGCTCGCCACGACGAAGGAGCGACCTGCGATGGGGTCCTGGGCGAAGCTGTCCCTCCGCTTCGCCGATCCGCTCGTGCTGCCCATGACCGTCCCCCTTCCCCGGGGGAGGCCGATGGGCGGACGAACCCCGTCCTCGGTCTCCCCCTACTTACTCATGAGGGGTCGAGGGGGGGCGAACTTGACCGGGGCGGGAACTTTTTTTTTCGACCACGGTGCAGTCGGAGGGGGTATCTCCCCTCATAGAGAGGTAGGAAGCTCGATTTCGACACGCTGCCGGCGAACGCAGCCGGCCAGGAGGGCCCATGACCGCATTGTTCCTGCTCTTCCTCTTCCTCTCCGGAGTCGACCCGGTCCCCGGGGACGGGACAACGACGGACCCCGTGACGGCGACAGAAACGACGGACGACACGACGACCGAGGAAGGAGTGGAAACCGTGCGCAAGACCCCGATCGGCTGACGCGAGTGGGAACGCTCAGGCCCGACGGACGGCCTCGACCCGGTCCCGGCCGGCGAGGTAGTGCCGGAGGCGCCTGAGGCGGTCGGCCATTTCGTCGCGGTCCCCCGCGTCGAGCCGGCCGAGGAGCGCCGTGGCGTCG
>Ga0209573_1002859_pt1 | contig 20537 bp, 18 predicted proteins | sample TNRBio252014_DNA_FD_185870 | JGI IMG/M metagenome (GOLD analysis project Ga0209573, IMG submission 185870) | Wastewater treatment Type I Accumulibacter community from EBPR Bioreactor in Madison, WI, USA - TNR Reactor_6/25/2014_ DNA (SPAdes)... | ecosystem: Engineered > Bioreactor > EBPR >...
TGGGAATCTACTGAGTAAGGCCGAGGAGTACGGGCTGGAGTTCGAGCAGGGTGACGAGGTCGCTGGCGTGCTCAACGAGATCAAGGCGCTCGAGGCTCAAGGTTTCGCTTTCGAGGCTGCCGAGGCCTCGGTGGCGTTGATGATGAAACGCCAGGAGGCGACTTACACAGCGCCGTTCGAGATGGTCGACTTTACGTGCAACGTCGAGCATCGGCGTGGTCGCGGCATTTTCGCCGAAGCCACGGTCAAGCTGCGGCTGCCTTCGGGCGAGGTGCTGCACACCGTCGCCGAGGGCAACGGCCCGGTCAATGCGCTCGACAAGGCGCTCCGCAAGGGGCTCGAGTCGGTCTATCCGGCGCTCAAGAGCATGCAACTGGCCGACTTCAAGGTCCGCATCCTCGACAACAACGCCACGGGGGCTGTCACACGGGTGTTGATCGACACCCAGGCGAACACCAAGCGCTGGACCACGGTCGGCGCCAGCGCCAACATCATCGAGGCCTCCTGGCGCGCGCTCTCAGACGCCGTCGAATATGGCCTCGTGATGGCCTGAGCCATGCGCCTCCATGCTGCCCGCCGCCCGGCCGCAAGCGAGCACACGCCGTACCAGCTGGAGTACGTCGGCCGGGTGCCCGATGGCGACGTCGTCGAGACCCTGATCAACCAGGCCGACGGGATGCGCCTCGCGCTGGCCGCGGTCTCCGAATCGGCGGCAGCGGCGCGACCCCGGCCCGCCGAGTGGTCGAGCAAACAGGTGCTCGGTCACCTGACCGAGTGGGAGCGCATCTTCTGCCATCGCGCACTGTGTTTTGCCCGATCCTTGCCGGATGAACTGCCGGGTTACGATCAGGATCTGCTCGTCGCGGCCGCCGACTTCGATGCACGCAGCTGGGCCTCGCTCCTCGCGGAATACGCGGCGGTGCGGGCCGCGACGATCATGCTTTTTGACGGGTTTCACCCGATCGATTGGGATCGCGGCGGGGTGGCCAGTGGCGCGCGGCTGACCGTCCGCGCCCTGGCGTACATCATCGCCGGCCATGAATTGCATCACGTCGAATCACTGCGCGAGGTGTATGGTCTGTTCGGGCATTCTGAATAACCGCGGCGTATCCGGGCAAGCACGCACACCGGCAAGGGCTCCTCGTGGGTGTAGGTCAGATCCGGGAGGTCGTGGAGCCAATTATCGTCAATCGGCTGGCGCGCCCCCAGAGTGGCGGGCATCGTCCGGCGTTGGGCTGTGGGCCCATGGAGAGGTCATCCAGTGAACGCGAAAATCGTTTTGATCCCCGGTGACGGGATCGGCCCCGAGGTCGTCTCCGAAGCCGTCCGCGTGCTCGACGTCATCGCGTCGCGCGGCGGTCACACCTTCTCCTACGAGTCGATCCTGATGGGGGGCTGCTCGATCGATGCTCACGGCACGGCCTTGACCGACGAGGCGCTGGCGATCGCGCGCGCCTCAGACGCCGTGCTGCTCGGCGCGGTTGGCGGCCCGAAATGGGATGACCCCAAGGCCAAAGTGCGGCCCGAGCAGGGCATCCTGGCGCTACGCAAAGGCCTGGGTGTGTTCGCCAACCTCCGCCCGGCCAAGGTGCATCCAGCCCTGATCGACGCTTCGCCGATCAAGCCCGACCGGCTCGTCGGCGTCGACGTGCTCGTGCTGCGCGAGTTGACCGGCGGCCTGTACTTCGGTTACAAGGGCCGCGAAGTCGTCGATGGGCGCACCAAGGTCGTCGATGCGCTCGAGTACTGGGACGACGAGATCCGGCGGATTCTCGAACTGGCTTTCAAGCTGGCCCGTGGCCGCCGCAAGAAGGTCACATCGGTCGACAAGGCCAATATCCTCGACAGCTCGCGGATGTGGCGCCAGATCGCGACCGAGATCGGCCAGGCACAACCCGACATCGCGCTCGAGCACATGCTGGTCGATACGGCCGCGATGCGCCTGGTGACGAGCCCCGCGCATTTCGACGTGCTCGTCACCGAGAACATGTTTGGCGACATCCTGACCGATGAGGCTTCGGTGCTGGCTGGCTCGATGGGCATGCTGCCCTCGGCCTCGCTGGGCGACGGCGGCCCGGGTTTGTACGAGCCGATCCATGGTTCGGCGCCCGACATCGCCGGGAAGGGCATCGCCAACCCGGTCGGTACGATCCTGTCGGCGGCGCTCATGCTGCGCTACTCGCTCGGCCTCGAGGCCGAAGCCGCGGCGCTCGAGGCAGCTGTCGACGCCGCGATCACGGCCGGTGCCCGCACTCGGGATCTCGGCGGAATGTTAACGACGACCGAGATGACGGAGCGCGTGCTAACCGCTCTGGGATGAGGACGCCATGACGACACGCACGATCGGCCTGATCGGTGGCATGAGTTGGGAGTCGTCTGTCACGTACTACAGGGTCATCAACACGACGGTGCGCGAGCGTCTCGGCCGGTATCACAACGCCCGCAGCCTGATGCTGACCGTGGATTTCGCCGAGATCGAGGCGCTGCAGACGCAAGGGAATTGGGCGGCAGCCGGCGAGATCCTGGCGGATGCCGCGCGGCGATTGGAGTTGGCCGGCGCCGGCCTCGTCGTCTTGTGCACCAACACCATGCACGTGGTGGCTGACCCGATTCAGGCCGCGATCAGGGTGCCGTTCTTGCATATCGTCGATCCAACAGCGGCGGCGATCAGGCAGGCCGGGCTCTCGGTCGTCGGTCTGCTCGGCACGCGCTTCACGATGGACATGGACTTTTACAGGCGCAGGCTCGAGACCGAGCACGGCCTTCAGGTGCTTGTGCCGGAGCCGGCGGATCGCGACCGCGTGCACGAGATCATCTTTGGTGAACTCGTCCACGGAGAGATCTGGTCTGAGTCGCGGTCTGCATATCTCGATGTGATCGAGCGCCTCGCGGCGCGTGGCGCCGAGGGCGTGATCTTTGGCTGCACCGAGATCGGGCTCCTGCTCTCTGCCGACCACGTACGCTTGCCGGTGTTCGACACGACGCGCCTGCATGCGATCGCCGCCGTCGATTGGGCACTCAGCGGATCCACAGCAGATCACACGACGGAAATCGCCGAGGAGGCGCCGAAACCATGATGAGTGTCGCATTCCAGGGCGAGCCCGGCGCGTATTCCGAGGCGGCAGCGCTCGAGCATTTCGGCCGCGACATCGCGACACTGCCGTGCGAGACCTTCGACGACGTGTTCGCCGCTGTGGAGGCCGGTTCGGTCGACACCGGGCTCGTGCCGATCGAGAACTCACTGGGCGGCAGCATCCATCGCAACTACGACCTGTTGATGCGGCACAGCCTGGCGATCACGGCCGAACACTACCTGCGCGTGAGGCATTGCCTGATCGGGCTGCCGGGCGCACAACTGGGCGACATCAAACGGGTCATCAGCCACCCGCAGGGTCTGGCGCAGACCGAACACTGGGTGCGCGCCAATCTGGCAGGTGTTCAGAGCGAGCCGGTTCATGACACAGCCGGCAGCGTCAGGCTGGTGCGGGAGGGCGGCGACCCGACCGTGGCGGCGATCGCTTCACGCCGTGCGGCCGAAGTTTACGGGCTGCCGATTCTTGTCGAAGGCATCGAAGACGACGCCGCCAACTACACCCGCTTTCTCGCGATCCGCCGCGAGCCGGTGACCCCTGACGGCGATGCCAAGACCTCGCTTGTGTTCACGGTGCGCCATCAGCCCGGCTCACTGTTCAAAGCCTTGAGCGTATTCGCGCTGCGCGATATCGATCTGACCAAGATCGAATCGCGTCCGTTGGCGGGACGCGCGTTCGAGTACCTGTTTTACGTCGATATTGTCGGGTCTCAGACCAGCGACGTCGTCCGTCGTGCGCTCGATCACCTGAGCGAGTACGCCGCGATGCTGCGTGTGCTTGGATCCTATCCACGGCACATATTGGTCTGATCCGGCCAAACACGAATCGCGATGCGGCGCCCGTCGTTCGCCGCATCGCGATTCGTGTTTGGTACGGAGCGACAGTTTGCTATTTTCTCAGCGAGGGCAGGAAGAGATCGCAGGTCGCATTCCCGGCCGGAAAATGCCAGTTAACGATCTCGGCGCGTTGGGTCGGCGAAAGCCCGGCGAAGGCGCAGCCCGTGAAATCCGCGAATTCATTGGCCGCGGCGATGGCTGTTGCGTTGGTCCGGTACATCCCGGTGAAGAACAACAGGCGTCGAGCCGAGCCGGCCGGGATCGTAATCGTTTCAAACGTCGCCCGCATGCCGCGACGGGTCAGCGGAGAAACGTTGCCGACGGCATAGACCTGAAACGCCGTGGATGTGGTCGTTTCGCTGATGGCGCCGGTCCCGTACAGGCCATAGAGCAATACTGGCACGCTGGGCACGGTGAACTCGTCATCGATGTCGCTGGAGACGGTCCACCGGTCATCGACATTGAAAATCAAGTCGCCGCTGCTGGTGGCTCGCGTGGCGTTTTCGTCGCCGCCGGCTTCGGCAAAGACCCAGTCGATCCGGTTGAGTGTGACCGACCCCGGACCTGGGTTCTCGAATGTGATCAAGGATCGCAGGAGCGGCGCATTGATGACCGCGCTATGCTGAACCGTTATCGTTACACTCTCGGTGAATTTCGGGCTGGTCGACAAAATCCCGTTAAGTACGCCAAAATCATCGGTTTCAAACTGGTTGTTCGTGTTAATCCAAAGCGTGGCGCTCGAGAACAGCGCCGGCCCGATGCCCTGAAGCGACGCGTCATCCAGGCCAAAGCCGCGGATCGTGTTGATGGCTTCACCATCGTCCACACTACCGAGCACGCCATTGGTGTTTCCGAAGTACCACGACGCGCCCTGGCTCCCGACGCTGTTGGCCGTGGACCCGATCTGGGCCCGTGCCGATGTCACGACAAACCCCAGCGCCAAAGCCCCAAGGGCCAGGGCTGCGAGCGCCGCGCCAAATCCGCGACGGGAACCATCGACTTTCGCAAAACGTCTCATCGCCATGAAAACGCGCATAGGGTTCTTACTCCTGATCTGTGTCGGGTTTGGAATCAGCGCCTGCGCGCCTGTGCCGCTCGCTGAGCCGACGTTCGTTGTGCCGGCGACCATGACCCTCACGGCTTTGAGCGCACCGACAGAACCGGCCTCGGAGATGCCATCGCCGACCGTCACGGCGCCGGATCCGGACGCACAGCTCTCGGTATTGACGGCCACACCTTCAGCCTGGCCGACTTCGGTTACGCCGGAGCCGACGCTTGCGATTTCTCCAACGCCGACCGCGTCTCCAGGGCCCCACATCGAGCGGGTGCCGCCGTCGGCCGAGCCGATCCTGGGCGAAGCACCGGCTGAGGTCCTGCAGCGCGTCCTTGACGCGGCGCGCGCGCACCTCGGTCTACCGGCGGATGCGCCGGTGTCGGTCCTCCGCGCCGAGGCCGTGACTTGGCCCGACGGCGCGCTGGGCTGTCCTCAGCCCGGGATGGCGTACACCCAGGCCGAGGTCGAAGGATATTGGATCGTCGTCGATGCCGTCGGACAGGTGCTTGATTTCCGCGTGTCCGATACCGGCTATCCCTGGTTGTGCGTCAGTTGAGCACGGTCTCCAGAGATGACGAAGCGGGCCCGGCCTGGGCCGGGCCCGCTTCTTAGTGCCAGACTACAGCGACCTTACGGCGCCGAAATCAGCAACGCTTCGTTGCCGCTCGTCGCACCGCTGCGGGCGCTGCCGCGCACGCCATCGAGGAAGAGCAGGACGCCCTTGCTCGTATTGGCGGTCGCGCCAAAGTCGATCACCGTCAGGGTCTCGGTCGCGCCGGGGGCGATGTCGTTGACCATCGCGCCATAGCGCTCACCCAGCGGGACGATCACCATGCCGTCGATCATGTCGGTCATGGCATTGGCCAGCTGGACTTCCTGGGCCCAGACACGGACGTTCATCGGCGAGCCGATCTCCGGCACGATGCCGTTGGCCTCGTCCGTGATCTGCTCGGAGCAGACCGTCAGGACGTAGTTCGAGGCCTCCATCGCGTGGTCGGTGAAGAAGTACGCCGATTGCAGCCCGGTTCGCAGGTTGTACGCCCAGGCCACGTTGCGACCATCGCGCACCGTCGTGGTCGAGAGGTCGTAATTGTAGATCTCGAAGTCATAGACGCCGTCACGGTCGATGTCCAGGTCGACGTTGAAGAGGCCCTGGCCCGTCGCGTGGCTCTGGCGGTAGTAGCTCGAGATCGCGACCTGCATCACGAAAGAGCCGTCGCAGCCGGCAGCCGCGCCCGGGTACGTCGCCACGCCGACCGCCTTGAGGTCGATCACCGGCGCCTGGCCCTTGTCACTCTGCGAGAGGTTCTCGCTCGTGCCGATCAGCTCGTAAGAGTCGACGAAGGCCGTGCCCGCGCCGCGGTTGCGGAGCTGCAACGTGCCAGCCGGCAGACCCTCGACCGTGGTGTTGAAGTTGACGGTCGTCCGGTTCGCCACGACGTTGTCCGACAGACGCGGCAGGACATGCCACGCCATGTGGATGTTGTTCGCGGTGTTGCCGGAGGCGTCCACGAGGTTCAGGTAACCGTCGATTTCGTGCGCGTTCAGCAGGTTACCGTTTCCGCCCTGCGCGCCCGAGTTCAGCGTCCACAGGCTCATCTTGGCGGCGTCGATCGTCAGCTGGACCCTGAAGGTCCGTTGGCGCCCGGCGCCCACCGTCAGGGTCGACGGCGCAGACACGCTCACGATCCCGCTGGCCTGATCGTCGCCATAGCGGAAGGTGGGCTGGACGTTGAACTGCACGGGCTTGTCGCTGTCGTTGTAGACGACGACGGTCCGGCGCAGGGTGATGGTCGGGCGGTTGACGTCGACAAAGCCGAACGACAACGAGCCGCCGCGATTGCTCAGATCCCAGGCGAACACATCGGCCTCAACGGCGCGGTCCACACGGACTTCGCCGCCGCCGATGCGCGTGATCGGCGCAAGCGTGCCGCCGAGCGCGGCCGGGGTGGTGTAGATGTTGGTCTCGCCGGTGTTCATCAGGCGGACCTTCATGTCCCAGGGCGACATGATCCCACCGCGCGAGTCGAGCAGCAGCGCCGCGGCGCCGGAGACCATCGGGGCAGCGCCCGATGTGCCGCCAAAGGCCTCGGTGGCCGTGCCGCCGCCGGCGATCGCCGACACCGACGCGCCGGGCGCGCCGACTTCCGGCTTGATCAGCTGGCCGTACATGATGCTGTTGCCGTAGAACATCTGGCCGTTGCTCGGGCCGCGCGACGAGGTCGCTGCCATCGAGCCGACCAGCGGCGTGGCATCGGCCGGGTTGACGGCGACGCTGACAGCGCCGGTCGCCAGACCCGACTTGATGCGGGTGCCGATCGCCTGGGTGACGATCAGGGTCTGCACCATCGTGTCGCCGCCGCCGAACGAGAACGACGGGGCTTCGGTGGCGGGGGCGCTATCGGCCACGATCACGGCGATCGCGCCGGCGTCGGCCGCATAGTCCACCTTGAGGCTCACGGCGCAGGCGCCGCGATCGATCAGGGCGACCTTGCCGGCCGGGTTGACCAGCAACGGATCGGCCGGGGACCCCGGCGCAATCGAATCCGCCGGGCAGGCGCGCCCGACATAGGCGATGTCGCCCGAGAAACCGGTCGTGATGGGCGCCCACTCGACGGTCGCCGTCGCCGTGAACAGGCCGGCGATGCTGGCCGGGGCCGTGATGCGCAACGCGTATTGCGTGGCGCCGGGCACCTGGGTCTGGGCAACCGAGAGGGCCGTCCAGGCGCTCGCGGGCGTGCCAGCGATGTACGGGCGATTACCGCCGTTGCCGGCCGAGGCCACGACCAGCGTGTTCGCCACGGTCGCGCCGTCGACGGCATGCGACAGATCGTCGTGATAGGCCGTACCGTAGTTCGAGCCCAACGACATGTTGATGATCTGGGCGCGGTCGTCGAGGTCGCCGTCACCGTTCGGGTCGAGCGCGAAGTCGACGGCCTGGAGCAGGGCGACGCCGCTGCAGCTGGTCGACACCGCCGAGCAGGCGCGGATCGCCAGGATCTCGGCGGCCGGCGCAACGCCTTCACCCACACCGCCGCCGGCAAGACCGGCGATGATGTCGGCGACGTGCGAGCCGTGGCCGTCGAAGTCGATCGGGTTCGGGTCGGGCTGCTCGGCAGTCAGCGGCCAGGTCTCGCCGACGAAGTCCCAGCCACCCACGACCTTGCTGTTCGGGAACAGCGCGGGGTCGGCAACCAGCTTCGCGGCCGTGCAGGCCGGGTCAGTCGGATCAGGGATGGCCGCCGGGTCGCCGCAGTACGCGCGGGCATACGTGGTGAGCAGGCCATCGCCACCGAGCTTGATGTGCGTGTAGTCAACGCCCGAGTCGATCACGGCGACGAGCACGCCGCTGCCATCGACCCCTTCGGCGCGCAGAGCCGCCGTCGCGCCGATGTATGGCACCGTCTCGCCCAGATCCATCGTGTAGTCGCGGACCGGATGGATCGAGAGCACGCCAGGGTTCTGCGAAAGCGCTGCCAGCTGGCTGGCCTCCATTCGCAGGATGACGGCGTTCAGGGCGTTGCGGGTCTGGCCGAGCACGGCCGCGCTTGAGTCAAGCGCCTGCGCCGCGGCGATCACGTCGGCCTGCGCCGCCGCGATGCTGTTGCCGGCTGCCACCTGCTCGGCGGCTTCTGCGCCGGCCGCGTAGGTGTAAGCCACAGGCTGACCGGCCAGACGCACGACGACCTTGACCGGCCCGGTCGCGCTGGCCAACTCAGGGCTGAGTCGCTCTACGCCCACGAGACCGGTGGTGTCCTGGATCTTGAGTTCCTGGAGCGACTCGGGCGCTGTGCGCTGCGGGCCGGTGCCCTGCGCAAAGGCCGGGCTGATCCCGAGCACAAGGCTCGACACCAACGATGCGGTCACAATCAAACGAGATTTCTTCATGAGTTTTCTTCCTGCTTTTCAGTGTTACTGACGTTCAGGCGCACGTGTTTGGCATTTCGCACCGGGTCACTCGCTCTGGGTCGTCGGCTCTCCTTTCCTGCAGAAGCAATCGATCGAATGATTGCACCACTCACCGGCCCCAGATCGCCACGCGGTGCGTGGCCACTGTCCCGCTGAGCACTGACGCGCAGATGGTCTTGCGATAGGAACGCCCACCCGGCGCAAATTCCGCGTTCTCGTAGGTCTCGCCGACGCCGATGACCTTTCCGGCGTCGTCGACAAGCCACAGGCTGACAAAGACGCCCGACGTGATCGCAGGGTCCGGGATCACGACGTTGTAGGCGACGCAATATTGGCCGTTTCGCTCGCTCGTCGATTCGACCGTGTAGGTGATATCGGTTCGTCCGATGTCGTCGGTCGGGTTCGATTGGATCTGCCAGTCGATGTCCGTGATCGTTACACCGTCGGGCAAGTTGGCGACGGTCATCTCGATCGGCATGCGCGCATCAGGCGCCAGGCCAGTCACGAACTCGGCATCCCGCAACGTCCAGTAGACGTCGTCGCCGGAATAGTTCAAAGTCGTCCCGTCGCTCAGCCGAATCCCGGCCGCGATCGCCGAGATCGCCTGGTTCTGACCGCTTGTGTTGATGAGCTCGACAAGCACGCTCTGGAGCGCCAACGCTCCGCCGCCAAACGGTTCGACGATCGACAGCCCCGCGAGCTGCCAGCCCGCCGGGCTCGTCGCCGTAGCCACAGGCTGCGTGGGACCGGAAGTTGCAGTCGGCGGCGCAGCAGTCGGCGTGCCATTGATAAGCGCTGTGGGCGACGGAGGGATCGGCGTGGCGTCGAGGTTCGTGGTCGCCGTTGGCGCCGGGGCGTTGGTGCTGGCCATCACGGCAGTCGGCGCAAACGGGGGTTGCGCCGTGGCGGTCGCTGCCGGGCCGACGACCAGGGGTTGCGTCGCCGTGGCTTCAATCAGCGCCGGATACGACCCCACAGTCGCCGTCGCGAAATCGGCAACGGCATCGCTGATCAGGGCAGAGGGCGTGGCCGTCGGCAGCAGCGCGCTCGCGCTCGAACCCTCAGGGGCCTGAGTGTCGGAACCCAGTTGGGCGGCCGGGCCCATGATCCAACCCGAAAAGGCGCGATCGCGATAGAGGATCGCGCCAAATAGGATCAAGGCGCATAGCGGCGCAAGCATCGTCGCCAGACCGCCGATGACGACCCAGCGATTGAGACGCTGGTCGCGTCGTGGGCGGCGACGTTTGGTCGCTACGGGCAACGGGTGAGTGGTCGTTGACACAGGGTGAGCGCCGTGGTCGATCTGCCGCTCGGTGAGACCACCGAGGCCGCGCCACATCCGTGAACCCCCGGTGCGTTGGGGCTCGACAGATCAGTGGTGCGTGGATCGTATTGGATTTGTGTCACAATACCGGATGTCTTGATGATAGTCAGGCGCTCTGCCCATGTCAAGAAACGGGGACATCAAACCCTGAACAGTGGTACCAGCGTACCGTCTGCCGCCGGGCCGGCCTCCGCAAAATGACTGAGAGGCTCTCGACCAATGTATTTATGTGAGCCTGCCGCCAGCGCGAGCATCGCTAGATCGTCAGCAGGACCGTCGTCAGCACATCAATCGCCTTTTGATACTCGGTCAAGAAGATGTGCTCATACGGCGTATGGTCAAGGCTCGAGTCGCCTGGTCCGTAGGCCAGAATCGGAGTCCCCCAGAGCGGGGCGACGATATTCATGTCGCTTGTCCCGCTCTTGACGGAAAATGACGGCTGGCCGCCACGTTGGCGGATCGCGGCAAGGAAGGCACGCACGAGCGGCGTATTCTTGTCGCCCCGATAGGCGTCGACACCCTCGCATAGCGTCAGCTCGACGTCGCCCACGACCTCACGCAACGTCTCGTTGACGGCGCTCACCCCCAACTCGGGTGGCAGACGCACGCCGAAGCGCAGCAATGCGGTCTCGGTGAAACCATCCGAGCCGCTTTCCATCCGCCTGAGTGTCGGCAGGACCTGATCGAACATCCGCGGTCGATCGGCATTGTAAGTCGCGGCCCAGCCGGCCACCGCGTTCCAGCCGGCCACTGCGGCTTCGCAGGCGCTCTCGGCCTGGGCCGATGTGTGCGTCAGCGCCCGCGCGGCCTTGAGATCGAACCAGGCGCTGCCCTTGTAGCCCAGAGTCACCCTGGCCCAACTGCTGGGTTCGCCGATCACGGTCGCGGTCGGTCGGTAGCGGCCTTTGAGGTGATGCGCGCCCCGGCTGTCGCCCTCTTCTCCGACGGCGCCGATCACCACGATCTGCCGGTCGCCCAGGTCGTGCCCCACGCAGCGCGCCGCGGCAGCAGCAAAGGTCGCCAGCGGCCCTTTGGCATCCACGGCGCCACGCCCGTTCAGGCGATCGCCATCGCGCGTGACGGGGATGAATCCGGCCACCGTGTCGATGTGCCCAAGAAGCACGATCTGTCGCGGGCCGTCGCCCACCACGCCGATCGCGTTGCCGATCTCGTCGACGTGCGCCGCGAGGCCGCCGGCTTGCATCGCCTCGACAAGATAGCCCGCGGCCGCGGCTTCTTCCCCCGTCGGGCTGTACCGCTCGAGCAACCCGGTCAATAGCGCGATCTCATCCATGGCGGTGCGCTTTCTTCGCCGCCCGGCGGGCAGGCGAGTGACGCGCCTGAGCTTCAAGCAGATAGATCTCGGCCTCGGTCAAGGGTCGCCAGGCCCCGCAGGCCAGTTCGTCGAGCGTGATCGGCCCGATCGCGTAACGCACAAGCCGCAAACATGGGAGCCCCACGGCGGCCGTCATCCGGCGCACCTGATGCTTCTTGCCCTCATGGACCTCGATCTCGAGCCAGGTCGTCGGGTGATAGTCGCGCACCGGCGCCGGCACAGGGTGGGCCGGGTCGGCGTAGCTCTGCCGGACGCCAAGCCGCGGGTCAGCGATGATGCGCGCCTTAGCCGGGCGCATCCGCTCCCCGCTCAACACGATGCCGCTCTCGAACGGCGCGAGTTGGGCCGGCGTGGCCTTGCCTTCGACCTGGGCCCAATAAGTCTTTGGCCGCTCGTGTTGGGGATCCGTGAGGTTCTGGTTGAGCGGACCGTCGTCGGTCAGCACAAGCAGCCCTTCGCTGTCATAGTCGAGGCGGCCGGCCGCATAGATGCCCGGGATGTCGATGAAGGACCTGAGCGTGGCGCGTCCCTCCGAATCGGTGAATTGGGTCAGTACGTGAAAGGGTTTGTGGAAGGCGATGATGCGCATGGTGGTGTGACGCATCATACCGCAAGCGGTCCGCCCGTCGCCCGTGGATACGCCTGGCGCGACGCCGCTCTGCCCGGACTAGGGCTTGGCTTCACCTTCGCCGCGACCCAGCGCGATGTACGCCACAGCCCCCAGGACTACGCCGATCCCGATCAGACCGACCCAGGAGACCTGTTCGCCGGCCAGCCAGGCGCCCGCGGCAAGCGCCACGAGGGGGTTGACGTAGGCATAGCTTGTCGCTAGCGCCGGGCGAACCTTGCGGAGCAGGTACATGTACGCGCTGAAGCCGAGCAGCGATCCAAAGGTGATCAGGTACACCCAGGCCAGCCAGGCCGACGACGAGATCGTGGTCAGGTCGGGCAGTCGCTCGCCGCTGATCACACTGAGGAGCGTCAGGATCGCTCCGCCCATGAGCATCTCGGCCGCAGTCCCCATCTCGCCGTGCGGCAGGTCGAGCCGATTGCTGAGTTGTGAGCCCAGAGCCCAGAACATCGGCGAGAGGAACAAGAGCACCGCCGCGATTGGGTTCGCGCGCAGATCGCCCTCGAGGTTGAGCAGTGCGACGCCGCCAAAGCCGATCAAGATCCCGACCCAATCGCGGCGCGAGATCCGGCGACCAAACCAACGCGCGAAGATGGCGCTCCAGAGCGGCACTGTGGCGATCAAGGCCGCGGCAAGGCTCGACGAGACGCCCTGGTTCTCGGCCACCGCCACAAGGCCCATCCCGCCGCCCAGCATGAAGAGCGCCACGATCCCGGCGCTGCGCCACTGGCCGGGGTTGGGCAGACGCTGTCCGCGCGCCCGCAAGAACGCGAACATCAAGCCCCCCGCGATCAGAAACCGCGTGCCCGCCATCAAGAACGGCGGAACATCCTCCACCACGAAGCGGATGGCAAGATAGGTTGTGCCCCAGATGATGTACGTCGCCAGGAGCGCGGTGATCACGCCCAGGCTCAAGCCGGCGAAGGCCGGGCTATCGTTCGTCGTAGCGTGGTTCATGCCGACATTTTACGGCCGAAAACGGCGTATGGCGTGCGGATGTTATGGCCGTTTGGGCCGGATCGCCAAACGATATTTGTTGGGCCGGGGTCGCTGTCTGTTCTGCGGTACGAGGCCTTCGAAGAACCAACTCAGTGCCCGATCAAGGCTCTGCTCGACTTCCACAGGTAACCCGAACCCACCCGCGGCCTGCAGGCTGACAAAGCCGTGGATCAGCGCTCGGAAGCCGCGCACAGCATGGATCTGATCGCGGGCGTTGAGCCCGATCGATTTCAAAATGGCCCGCAACAGCTCGACGACCGCGGCGCCGGCCCGCGCGAGCTCAGGGTCTGACGCGCTTGCGGGCCGTTGTGCAGCCAGATAGCGCCCGGGATGGGTGTTGGCGTAGAGGGTGTAGGCGTGTGCCACGGCGCGCAGCGCTTTAGTGCCCTGACGGCCGGCCGCAGCGCGCGCCAGTTGTGGCTCGAGGTCGCGCAGGCCAAGCAAACCGATCTCGCGTCGCAACGCTGCAAGGCCATCGATATGGTTGTAGAGCGACGGGATACGGATGTTGAGCTCTTTCGCCAATGCGGCCAGTGTCAGGGCCTCGAGCCCCCGTTCGTCTGCGAGATCGGCTGCGACGGCGATCACGCGCACCCGATCCAGCCGCCGGGTCTTAGCCATGTCGGCCTCCGGCCAGCGCAGCCTCGGCCTCGGCGATCGCCTGCGTAAGCGCTGGGCCGGGTTGTTCGAGCACCGGCCCATGCCCGACGGCCAGGCGGGTTGGGTTGAGCGCCAACAGCCGTCGGGCGCTGGTCAGCGCCGTCGGCCGATGCCAGGTCACCCAGGGCCCGATCGGGAAGCCCCACTTGAAAGTCCCCGACACGGCGGGCCCGCCAAGGGTCATTAAGGCATCGCCGGCGACGAGTGTCCCATCGCGCGTATCGAGCAGCGCGATGTGGCCAGGCGTATGCCCGGGCGTCGCAACGACCTCGAGCGAACCGATCCGGTCGCCGGCGCTCACGGTGCGGGTCAGCGCCGTTTTGATCGTCGTGATGCTGCCGCGCAAAGGTGCCTGGGGCTCATCGGCGTCAAGCGCACGCTCGCCGCGCAAGAACCGCGCGTCACGAACCGAGGCGATCACGTCGATGCCGGGCAGGGCGGCCGCGAGCTCGTCGAGCGAGCCCACATGGTCGCCGTGGGCATGGGTCAGGACGATTCGGCGGATCGGACCGCCCAGCGCTTTGGCCTGGGCGAGATAGCCGCGCCCGTCGCCGGGCAGACCCGTGTCGATAAGCGTCAGCCCGTCATCCTCGACGACGAAGTAGGCGCTGATCGGGAACAGGTTTGGGAACTTGGTGATCTGGGTCAGGTGATTGCCAAAGCGCGTCAGGCGCATGTTCGCTCCATTTACTAATAGATATAGTATAATAACTAATGATATTAGTTTGTCAAGGACGGTGGTTTGTCGAGGGTTGTCGTGAGTTTGCCGCTGGCGCGGCTACAATGAGCCCAACAGACCACGGGATCTCCAGAGCCCGACGGGCGTCGCGCTTCGGAAGGCTCCGCTGGGGGTGAGCATGACCGGAAAAGGCGGCCAAACGCGATCATCCGATCGATTCCTGCTGGGCATCGTGGCAGGCATGCTCCTATTGGTCGGCCTGGCCTTCGCCCTCGTCCTGCTGCAGCCACAACCGACGTATCAACCCGACGGCCCACCGGAGGCTGTCGCACACAATTTCCTCCTGGCCCTCCGCCAGGAAGATGACGCCCGGGCCTATGCCTATCTGTCGCCGACGCTTGAGGGGTATCCGGGATCTCTCGAGGCCTTTGCGGCCGATGTGCGCGATCAGGTCTGGGAACTGCGCGCTGAGCGGCGCGCCGTGGCCCTGGATGTCGTCGAGACCCGGATCGTCGGCGATCGGGCCTGGGTGACGATCCGGGAGACCTGGTCTGAGCCGTCCGGTCTGTTCAATCGCATGACGTCGAGCAGCACGTTTGACGTTCGGTTGGAGCGCGCCGAGGTCGCGGCGCCCTGGCTGATCGTCTCGGCTGACCGCTACTGGGCGCCGTGTTGGGAAAGCGCCAGAGGCTGTTGACCCGGTCGAGCTCCGGGCAGTAAGCGAGGCGAAAATGGTGACCGTCCGTCGCTGGTATGTCTTTCTGGTTTGTGCCGTGAGTGTGCAGGCCATCACCTGGGCTGCGATCGAGTTGGCGCAGAACGCGTTTTTTCTGCCGAGCCTGTTGGATGTGGCGGCGATCGCGTTGCCGGGTGCCCTGGTCGTTGTCGGCCTGCCCCTGTACCTCGCGCACTGGCTTTGGGCCCAGCGTCAGGCTGCACGCGATTCGGATGAGCGTTCGAGCACGCTTCGCCGTCTCTTCTTGTACGTGATGCAGGCCTTCTTCCTGGCGCCTTTGATCGTCGTGCTCGCCGATGTCGTGATGGGCCTCATCCGGCTGGCGGCCGGCGAGGTGGGCCTCTCGTGGGAAGACCACGTCGGGCGGCCGCTGGTGGCTGTCGTCTTCCTGGCGGCTCAATGGGTCTACCACGCGCGGGTGGCGGCCGCCGACTCGGCCATCGCGCCCGAAACGGGTTCTGCCGGATTGGCGCGCCGCTGGTATGTGTACGCTTTCTCGTCCTTCGGGGTGGCGCTCGCCTTCGGAGCGGCGACGACGCTGGTGCGCTGGGTGCTTGTGCTGTTGGGTGCCGGAGAGGCCGTCACCGACGTGCCGCGCCTCCAACTCATCGAAGCCGGCACGTTCCTGGTGGTCGGGTTGGCGGTGTGGCTGCTCTTTTGGCGGTGGGCGCAGCAGCTCTTCCATGGCCCCAGCCGTGAGGAGCAGGAGTCGGCGCTTCGCAAGTTCTATCTGTATGCGCTTGTGCTCATCGGCTTGCTTGGCGCAGTCTCCTTCGCGACGATGATCCTGGCGGGCCTGTTGCGCCGCGGGCTGGGTCTGCAACCCGAGGGCGTCCTGGCCGATCCCCTCTCGATGATACTGACCATGACGGTGCTTTGGGGCTATCACAGCCTTGTCTTGCGGAAGGATGCGGCCAGCGCGACCGAAGCGCCGCGGCAGGCGGGCGTGCGCCGGCTGTATCTCTATCTGGTCGGCACGGTTGGCCTGGTCGCCGTGCTGAGCGGTCTGGGCGGCGTGCTCAGCGTGCTGATCCGCTCCTTGTCCGAGGCGATCTTCGACGATGTGTTGCGTGATCAACTGGCGTGGTTCTCGGCCGCGCTGATCGCCGGGTTACCGGTGTGGGCGCTGCCCTGGCAGCGGGCGCAGGCCGCGGCAGTCGCCGAGACCCCGTCGGGCGCCGAGGAGCGGCGCTCGGTGGTGCGCAAGATCTACCTGTACTTCTTCTTGTTCGTGGCGACGCTGACGGTCCTGGCCGGCACCGTCTATGTGGTGTTCCGGGTCTTCAGGTTGCTCTTGGGCGACCGCAGCCCCGGGAACGTGCCCGGCGATTTGGGTCAGGCCATCGCTTTCTCGTTGATCGGCGTCGGGGTGTGGATCTATCACGGGCTGGCGGTCAGGGGCGATGGCCAACGAGGCCGGCGGGCGCAGGCCGAGCGTTGGCGGGCCCTCAGGATCGTCGTGCTTGACGACGGCGAGGGCCGCCTGGGCCGGGCCGTCCTCGATGAGCTTGGGCGAACCATGCCCGGTCTGGTGCTCGACCCGATCGGGTTGACTGCTGCAGCCGCCGCCTCCATGTCCGGCGACGCAGCCGCCGTCGTCGCGCCGGAGACCTGGGCCGAACGGCTCCAAAGCGCCAGCCTGATCGTCGGTCCGTGGGACATCACCCTGGCCAATGGCGGTGAGGGCGCCGGCACCGGCGATCTGTCGCGCCTGATTGCCGCGAGCCCGGCGCGCAAACTCCTGATCCCCGTTCGGGCTGCCGGCTGGGAGTGGGCCGGTGTGGATCGCTGGGACCCGCAGACTCAGGTCCATCAGGTCGTGAATGCCGTCCGCCAGATCGCGGAGGGCGAGACGGTCCAGCCCAGCCGACCGCTGGGCATCGGCGCCATCATCGGCCTGGTCATCGTCGGCCTGATCGTCTTGAACGTGATCGGCAGCCTGCTGGCGCGGCTGTTCGAGTAACGCGAACCGGCTATAGCCGGGCCAGCACGGCCCGGGTCATGTCGGTTGTTGTCGCGTCGCCGCCCAGATCGCGGGTGGCGACGCCGTCGGCCAGGGCGGCCGCGCAGGCGCCGCGCACACGCGCCCCAGCCGCGGGCTGCCCGATGTGGTCGCACAGCATCGCGGCGGCCAGGATGGCGCCCAGCGGGTTGGCCACGCCCTGGCCGGCGATATCGGGCGCCGAGCCGTGCACGGGCTCGAACACCGCGACGCGCGCGCCGATGTTGGCCGAGGGCGCCACGCCCAGCCCGCCCATCCAGTAACTGGCCTGATCCGAAAGGATGTCGCCGAACAGGTTCGTCGTGACGATGACGTCGAACGCCTCGGGATCGCGCATCAGCCGCAGCGCCATCGCGTCGACCAGCATCTCTTTGAAGCCGATCTCGGGATACGCGGCGGCCACGGCCTGACACCCCTGCCGGAACAGCCCATCGGTCACTTTGAGCACGTTGGCTTTGTGGACGACGGTGACCGCGGGGCCGCGGACGGCGGTCCGCCGTCGCCTTGCCTGCTCAAACGCCACCCGCGCGATTCGCTCAGAGCCGGCTGCCGTGATCACACGCTCGGCGATGGCGGTGTCGCCTTCGCGGCGCTCGCGCCCAACGTAGAGGTCTTCTGTGTTTTCGCGCACCAGGAGCAGATCCACGCCCAGGCGCGGCGAGATGGCGGGCAACGACCAGGTCGGGCGCAGGTTGGCGTACAGGTCGAAGGCCTGGCGCATGGCCAGGATCGGGCTGCGATAACCGGCCTTGCCGCCGCTCGGCGACGACGTCGCGCCAAAGAGCGCGAGCCCCGCGGCTTCCACGTCTGCCAACGTCTCGTCGGGGATGGCGTTTCCCGTTCGCTCGAAGTGGCCAAAGCCCGCCGGCGCCTCGCGAAACGTCAGGCCCAGGCCCAACGCCGCCAACACCTCGGCCGCCGCCGGGATCACTTCCTGGCCAATGCCGTCACCGGGGATGAGGACGATTTCTGGCATCTGGACCTTTCATTGCTGATTGATGATTTCTGATTGCTAATTGAGAGCCAATCAGCAATCAGAAATCATCAATCAGCAATCCTGACTTCCGATGTTGCGCTCAGGCCGAGCTTCCTGCGCAGATGCGGCACGAGGCCGCCGGCTTCGATCATGCTACGCACACTCGGGGAGAGTGGGGGGAAGGCGTGGGCCCGGCCGTCGATCGTGATCGTGCTGGCCTCGAGATCGATGGTGAGCGTCGCGCCATCGGCGGCTGCGTCGACGGCCTCAGGGCAGGTGAGCAACAGCAAGCCTTGATTCACGGCGTTGCGGTAGTAGATGCGCCCGAACGATTTGGCGATCACGGCGACGATGCCCCGGTATTTCAGCGTTGTGACGGCCTGCTCGCGCGAGCTGCCGTTGCCCCAGTTCTTGCCGGCCACGATCACGTCGCCGGGCTGAGACTCCTTGGAGAAGCGCGGATCGAGATCCTCGAGCGCGTGCGCCGCGATCTCGGCCGGCTCCTTGAGCGTGTACGTGTACTTGCCCGGGAAGATGACATCGGTGTCGACGCCGTCGCCGTATTTCCAGATTCGATGGGCCATGATGGGAGGCGTCGGGGGTCGGGCGTCTGGCTTCAGCGGGGAGCCGCTGAAGCCAGACGCCCGACCCCCGATGCCTAATCCTCCTTGGGTTTGTCGCCGCCGTTGTCCTTGAACAAACCGGCGACCCGCGCCAGCACCTGCTCGATGCTCTGACCGCTGAGCGCCTCGGTCTTGGCGTTGATCACGGTCGCCAGCTCGGGCACGTCGCGGAGCAGGTTGATCAATGCGTTCGACTGACCACCGGGCTGTTCGCCGTTGCCGAATTGCACGATGCGCACGTTGTTGCCGATCCCGGCCAGCGCTTCAGCGATCGCCTGGGCCTTATCGACCTCGGCTTGGATGAGCAGCTGCGCGATCGTCTGACGCAGGTTGATCTCGCCCTGTGCGGCCGAGGCCTGGGCCAGGCGCTCCTTGCCTTCGGCTTCCGCCAGCAGGATGGCGCGGGTGCCTTCGGCCTGGGCCAGCTGTTGGGCTCGGGCGCCGTCGGCCTGAGCCTGGGCGAGTGCGCGCTGCTTCTCGGCCTCGGCCCTGCCCGTGATCTCGAGCGCCTCGGCCTCCGAGCTCGACTCCTGACGCAGGGCCTTGGCCTTGGCCTCGGCGATCACGGTCAGCTTCCGGCTCTCGGCCTCAGCCTCGATCTGGGTGGCCTCGCGCTTGGCGCGGGCCGGCGTGAGCACATCGACCTCCTGCTGCTGCTGCACCTGCGCGGCGCGCTGGCGAAGCACTTCCTCCTCGGCCTTGGCCTGCGCCAGGCTGACGGTCTTGCTCTTCTCGACCTCGCGCAGTTCGAGCGCCTGGCGCTGTTCGAGGATCGAGCGCGACGCCTCGAGCTCGGTTTGCTCGGCCTGCTGCCGGGCCTGCGCGGCCTTCATCCGCGCCTCGCGCTCGGCCTCGGCCTCGGCGATGGTGGCATCGCGCTTGATCGCCGCGATCTTGGGCTTAGCCATCGCCTCGAAGTAGCCCTGGTCGTCCGTGATCTCTTCGATGCCCATCGAGATGACCTGCACGCCCATGGCGGCCATGTCGTCAGAGGCCAGGCCCTGGACGTTCTGGACGAAGGTGTCGCGATCGCGATGGACGGCCTCGACGGTCAGCTGGCCGACGATGGCCCGGAAGTTGGCGCTCAGCGTCTGCGCGATGACGTTGACGACGTTCTCGCGTGACATCCCCAGGAACGCGCGTGCGGCCGTCATCAGGGCCTTCTCGGTCGACTCGATCTGCACCTGCGCCACCCAGTCGAGCTTGATCGGCACGCCGTCGACCGTGTAGACCTCGTCACCGGTCTTGACGATGGTCATCACGTTGAGGTCCAGGAACTGGAACTCCTCGAGGATCGGCCAGACGAAGGTGCCGCCGCCCACCACCATGCGCACGCCGGTCTGCTGGATGCTGCCGTCGGCAGCGAAGACCGACCGGCCGCGGCCGTACAGCACCATCACCCGGTTGGGCGGGACGCGCCGATAGGCCGGGATGAACGACCGCAGCACAAAGAACAGCGCGGCCAGGACGATGATCCCGACTAGTGCATAGATCAGCAGGCTGAGTGGATCCATAACGCTATCCTCCTGAACACAGTCGCCGACTGCGACATCATATCTGCATACGGCCGCGACAGGGCGCCGGTTGCCGACATCGCGCTGACACCGGATGTCCGTGCGATCCCGGCCGCGCCAAGGCCAACCGGCCCGGGCCTCAGCTGAAAGCGCCAGTCTGCCCGGG
>Ga0209573_1002860_pt1 | contig 20533 bp, 15 predicted proteins | sample TNRBio252014_DNA_FD_185870 | JGI IMG/M metagenome (GOLD analysis project Ga0209573, IMG submission 185870) | Wastewater treatment Type I Accumulibacter community from EBPR Bioreactor in Madison, WI, USA - TNR Reactor_6/25/2014_ DNA (SPAdes)... | ecosystem: Engineered > Bioreactor > EBPR >...
GAGTAGCGATCGCAGATGATGATTCCCCCGGCGCTGCCGGAGAGCTCCCGGATCGGCACCGCCGCCGAGCGACTCGGGTCGAGCACGAAGTGGATGACCGATGGGCAGTGGAACACCCAGAAATACCTGCGCTGTCCGACCTTCCCCCAAGCGGACCAGCGCTTGCCGATGTTGGCTCCGCCAGAAGCTGGCCTCGCAACGGAGCTTGATTTCCTGCTCCTTGGTCAGCGTCACCAACACTTCGGCGAACGGCACCACCTGGCGGTGACTTGCCGCCGCTCCTCCGCAAATGATGTCCGCACCCGTGTCCATGCGCCGCATGGTGCCGGATTTCCGCTGCTGTGTTCAGGTCTACGGGCTGTCTGCCAATCGCTGACCGACGCACGCCGACCATAAAACGGGGCTACGGGTTGGCCGAATACTTACAATTTATCTTTGATGAAGCGCCAGCGGATGTTGACGGTCGCAATGACGACTCGCCGGTAAAGGCAACAGTTGTCACCTGACCCCGTTGCACCAGCGACGCCAGATTTCCCGATAGCGAGCTTCGAGCTCACTGACGAAGCCGGCATGGTCCATCAGCGGCGAGCTGCTCATTCGCTCGCGCATCGTGCTGCGCAAAGCACGTAGCCGTTCACGGTCGCCGGCGAGCTTGACGGCAATGTCAACGCAGGCTTGCGGACTACTGCCGACCAACTCGCTCAGGCCGAGTTGCTCCAGGATGCTGGCTCCCAGGCGCGAGACATGCCGGCCGCCGCAGAGCGACACCACCGGCACGCCCATCCACAAGGCTTCGCAGCTCGTCGTGCCGCCGTTGTACGGGAAGCTGTCGAGTGCGATGTCGATCTCCTGGTAGCTTTCCAGGTACGCAGGCGCTGGGCCGAAGGGCCGAAAGAGCAGGCGCTCGCAAGCGATGCCGAGGCGCGCGAAATCGTCGCGCAAGCGCTGCCGTGGAGCTTCCTCGTGCAGCGCCGAGTTCTGCAGCCACAGGCGGGAATCGGGGACACCGTGGAGAATCTCCGCCCACCACGAAAACAGTCCGGGATTCAGTTTGGCGCCCTGGTTCAGAGAACCGAAGGTAATGTCGCCGACGCGCTCGCAGGGCAGCGCGCCGACCGCGGGGGAGTCGGGGATGGGCGCATAGCAGAAATAGCCGTGCGCCAGCCGTAGCGGGACTTCCGACGAAGCGATCCTGGCAGCTGGCGGCTCCGGGTCGATACAGCGATCGCTGATTCGATAGTCGATGGTGCTCACGCCGGTGGTAGCCGGATAGCCGAGATAGCTCACCTGCAATGGCGCCGGCCGGCGCGCGAAGACGAGCAGGCGGTTGCGATCGGTATGACCGCCGACGTCGATCAGGATATCGACGCCATCCTTGCGGATCCGCTCGGCGAGTTCGGCGTCGCTGCAGCCGTGACACTCGATCCAGCGGTCGGCGTGCGACTTGAACAGGGCGCTTACGCCATCGGCGCGATCGCTGTCGAAATAGCAAGCGATCTCGAACTCGTGATGATCATGGTGAGCGAGGATCGGCAACAAGAAGTAGCGAACCGAGTGCTGCCGCAGGTCACGAGAAAGGTAGCCGACGCGCAGGCGCCGCTCGGGTTTCGGCGAATTGGTCAGCGGCACGATCTCGGGCGCCAGCGGGGCGACAAAGCGCTGGTCAAAAGCGCGATGCGCTGCGTAGACCTCGTCGTCCGGCGCCTCGGCGAAGAAATTCATCAGCATCGGCAGGTTGCTGTGCAATCCCGGGTTGGTAATCTTGCTGTCTTGCAGGCCGGAACGGTAGAGGGCCAGGCCCTCACGCGTTCCCCCCTGTTGGTTCAACAGCTTGCCGAGGTTGATATGTGCCAGGCCGTGCCCGGGATCGAGTCGGGTCGCTTCACGATACTCGCACTCGGCGGCGCTCAGCAGCTTCTGCTCCTCCAGGGCCTTGCCCAGGTTGTAGCGCGATTCGGCTACCTGCGGTTCCAGCTGCACAGCCAGCTGCAAGTGCTCAACCGCATCTTTGGGCCGACCGGCGATGCCGAGGAAAGCGCCGAGTGCCGCTTGCCCCCGCGCAAAATGCGGCTCCAGCGTCACCACCTGCTGCAGCAGTGCGATGGCCTCGTCGAGCCGCCCCTGCAGGTGGCAGACGACAGCGAGTTCGTATTGTGCCGGCCAGTGCGACGGCGACCGTGCGAGCGCTTGTCGATACTGGGCCTCGGCCTCCGCCCAGCGACCCTCGGCATGGTGGTGTCGGCCCTGTTCGAAAAGCTCCTCGAAGGTCTCTTGCGGCAGGGGTCGCACGGCAGTAGCGAGCATTTCGAAGGCCTGCGGGCGGCGTTCGATACGCACCGGGTCGAAGCCGGCAGCCTTCAGGTGCCGCTCGAGCGTGCTGGCGGTGAAGCCGGTGCGGTGCGCCATGTGCTGTTGTCCGGCCGCCAGCGAGTCGAGATGTCCCCAAAGGACGTCGACGACGGTGATTGGGCCGGCGGGGGAACGGTAGAGCTCGTCGTCGAGATCGCCGCTAGCGATTTTTTCAGCGAGGCTCTGCACGTCGGGGACGATGATCCACACAAGACCGCCGGGTTGCAGCACGCGCCAGAACTCCCTCAAGGCGCGCGGCACTTCGTGTGCGGACAGGTGTTCGAGATTGTGGCTGGAGAAGATCGCGTCCACGCTGGCGTCGGCGACCTGCACCATGTGGCTCATAGTGCCGACGAGATCGGGCTCGACCGACGCGTCGATGTCGTAGCGAATCTCGCGCCACAGGTCCGACGTAAAACTCGCCGGCAGCGGCGTCCGACCGCAGCCGACATGGAGGATGGTTTTGCGCTCGGGTGTCATTGCCAACGAAACCGCGGACCTTTCAAATTAGCGCAAACTGTTCCCGGTGCAAGATCGGCGCTGACCTGCCAAGGCTCACCTAACGGTCATGCCACGTGCAGACCCCCAACTCATGAAAGTCATGACCGTTGCGCACGCGGCGAGCTTGCAGAGACGTCCTCAGCGAATGAAGCGATGCAGCGGGATAACTTTCAGCTTGCCGGAAAGACTGCCGATGTAAACTGAAAGCTCCTCGATGTCCTGCGCCGAAAGGCCTTCTGCCTGGCCGTTCATAAGCGCATTCTTGCGGGCGCCGGACTTGTAATCGGTCATCGCACGCGCCAGGTAGTCTGGATACTGGCCAGCGAGGCGCGGGATGTCTTCCGAAATCGGGGTATTGAAATCAGCGCCATGGCAGGCCGCACAGACCTCGGCCTTTTGCGGCGCTGCGCCAGCCCCGGCTTGGGCCGACGAGCTGACGACGGCCAACAGAGCGATAAGTAAGCTCGCTTTCATGGTCGATCCTTTATTTCTGCAGGCTGGAATAATAGGCCGCGAGATCCGCCATGTCCTGCTCGGACAGGCTCTCGGCGATGGCGCGCATGGTCGGATGGCTGCGTGCCCCCAACTTGTACTCTTGCAAGGCATTGACCAGGTACACCGGCTGCTGCCCACCGATCTTCGGCACGTGATACACATGCGGCGAGGCTGTCCGGTAACCCGGAACGCCGTGACAACCTTCGCACATCGAGGTCTTGGCCTTGGCCGCCTCGGCGTTGCCCACCGGCGCCTGCGCGAACGCTGCGCCGGCCATTGCAAACACCATCAAACCGAGAATCGTTTTCATCGTTATCTCTCAAAAAAAGGCGGTCTGAAAACTTGGCCCGCGAGCGATTCAAGGATCGGAAAATCAGCTCGGCAGTATAGGAGTGTGCATCAAGCGGCGTCAATCGCCCATTTTTCCCCGGCCAGGCGTGCTTCCTGCCCGCCACGACCGCAAACTCACTCGGCTTGGTGCCCACCATTATTGTCAAGCATCGCAAGACGACCGCCGGACAAGGCGTTCGAGGCCATCGACCGGCAGCGGGCGGCTGTGATGGTAGCCCTGGTAGGCGAAGCAGCCAATGCTGGCCAGAAACTGGCGTTGCTCTTCGTTTTCCACCCCTTCGGCGATCACTCTCAGACCCAGGCTCTGGCCGAGGGCGACGATGGTTCTGGCGATGGCTGCATCGCTGGGGTTGGCGACGATATGGTGCACGAACGACTGGTCGATCTTCAGTTCGTCGAGCGGCAGGCGCCGGAGGTAGGAGAGCGACGAGTAGCCCGTACCAAAGTCGTCCAGCGAGAAAGCTACGCCGCAGGCCTTCAGGGCAGACATCTTGCTGACGGTATCGGCGACGTTGTCAAGCAGCAGGCTCTCGGTCAGTTCGAGCTTCAGTCGCTCAGGCTTGGCGCCGGTGCGTCGAATCACGTTGAGCAGTTGATCGACGATGTCGAGCTCATGGAACTGCCGGGCGCTGACATTCACGGCAATGGTGAGCTGCGCCATCTCTGGCTGGCTCGCCCAGGCCGCCAGTTGCCGGCAGGCAGCCTCGAAAACCCAAAGGCCGAGCGGCACAATCAAGCCGGTTTCCTCGCTCAGCCGGATGAACTCCCCGGGGATGACCAGACCGCGCCGGGGACTTTGCCAGCGTAACAGGGCTTCGGCACCGCACAGTCGGCCATTGCTCCCGACCTGCGCCTGATAATGAAGCAGGAACTGCCCTTCCGCCAGAGCGCGGCGTAGATCCCGCTCCAATCTGACGCGCTCCTTCACCGCAGATTCGAGGGCGGGATCAAAGAAGTGGACCAAATTGCGACCGGCATCCTTGGACCGGTACATGGCCAGATCGGCCTGCTTCATCAAGTCCTCGGCGCTCACGTTGTGACCATCGAACAAGGTCACGCCAACGCTTGCTGTACTGCGTTGAGTGACCTGGCCAAGATGATAGACGTCGTTAAGCGACGACAGGATTTTTTGGGCGACCACCTCGGCGCCAGTCGCAGCCTCTTCGGCACTGCCATTCAAGGCTGCCAGAATGACGACGAACTCGTCGCCGCCGAAACGCGCGACGGTGTCTTCCTCGCGTACACAGTGAGTCAGTCGCCGCGCGACCTGCTGCAGCAGAATGTCACCGGTATCGTGCCCGAGAGTGTCGTTGAGAGACTTGAAGTTATCCAGATCAATGAACAAGAGAGCGCCCTGGCTGCCACTGCGTAAACAGGTGGACAGGGTCTGCTTCAGGCGATCGAGCAAGAGCGTTCGATTGGGTAGAGCAGTGAGCTGATCGAAGAACGCCAATTCCCTGATTCTTTCTTCCGCTTGCCGACGCTCGGTGACATCCTCCCCGGAAGAAAGCGTCCCCGTCCGAGCACCCGCTTCGTCGCGCAGCAGGGTATTGTTCCAGGCCATGACCCGCTTCATGCCGGCCCTGGTGATGATGACATTTTCGTAACGCTCGACCAGCCGCGCATTTCCGGCCATCAGGCGGGCGAAGATCTGGCGACCAAGCACCTTCTTGCTGCCTGGCAGAAAGTTGTCGAACCAGTCCACGCCGATCAGGGTGCTTTCCGCTTGACCGAGAAGCTCAGCCCCCTTGCGGTTGACCATCATGATCCGGCCGTGCTTGTCGAGGGCCATGAGCATCACGCCGGCGATGTCCAGATAACGCTGGGCGCTGTCGCGTTCGCGCGCCAGTTCGCCCGTCCGTTCCGCGACCCGCAGCTCAAGGTGCTGATACTGCGCGTCGATGATCCGTCGCTGCCGACGTTCCTCCAGGATGACCGCCAGCATGAAGGCGAAATTGCGCAGATGGTCGGCATAAGGCGCGAAGGCCGTGCTGTCGGTGACGGTGAAAACCAGTTCGCCGAGTTCGTGAGCGCAGCAGGCGAGACGGAAGTGCTGCGTGGCATCTTCGTCGTCAGCCGACGACTGGGCGCGGAACTGCACTCGCATGACCCCGGGAATGTCTGTCAGCCCCTGCATAACGAAGGGCAGGATCGAGTCATCCGGCAAGGAAGTGACGACACTCTGCATGAGCAGAAGCTGTCCAAGCACCCGCACATCCGGCAAGGCTGTCACTGGCACCTGGCGCCCCGGCAACTCAGCAGTGATTTGCCAGGAAGTCCTCGGGAGGGACGTAAAAAGGGTTGTGCACGACAGAGTCGCGGATCACCATCAGCGGATGCACTTTGAGAATCTGCATGATGCTTGCCCCATCAAAGGCAGTCGCGTCGTACTGGCATACGGCGGTAATCGGATGCTCGCGAAGCAGCATGGTGACGCGTGCTTCGTACTCCAGAAGAGGGGAAATACCCCCCAAGCGCAGCACGTCGGCCATCATTTCGCCGATGACGCGAGCCGCCGGAAAGCCGTCGGCGAGCGCATCCTGGTAGAACTTCCGTAGCAAGCCAAGCAAGCGATCGGGGTCGAAACAACCGTCTGCGAAGTAGACCGCACTGGCGCCTGTTTTCGAGAAAGCCCCGCTGGCGGTATGCTCGGCAAGTGACAACGAATGCTCGGCAAGGTAGCTGCCCAGTCGAGCATCGTCCAGGTCGTCGCTAAAGCAGGCCACCCGCTCGCCGGCTTCCAGACCGCTGCGCAAGAACTTCCGAACGGCATCCAGACGGTCCTCGTCCTTGCTGAAGATCTGACAGACATGCACGCCGGCGGGGAAATCCTGCCGGGTGAATCCAAGTGAAACCTGGTGTGGTTCAGTGGACACGTTTTCTGCTCCGTACGAAGGATCGAGGCACATTCGCGATGTGCAGGGCCGCTCTGCCGCCCCCGCTGGGACAAAAACTCGTAGCCGATGATTGACCGAGCCCCATGATTTCCCGGAACAGCTGATCGTACCGGCAGGATCGCCCATTCGCCGGCCCCCGTCAACGGAAAGGGTTTTCCATCGCCGCAAGCGAGATTTTTTGGGAAAACGGGAACAAGAAAGCAGGCTTTTTCCTTTACTATTCTTCCGGCGCATGACCAGACCAAACACCGTTCTTCGCCAAGCTCGTTCCTGCTCTGCGGAACGACGCTCGCACTCCCGCACTCCCGCACTCCCGCACTCCCGCACTCCCGCACTCCCGCACTCCTGTATTGACAGCTGACAATGGCCGCCCGGTGAGTATCAACCGACTGACGCAGTTTCACGAAGACCCGGTAGTCATCGCCTGGTGGCAAGCAAGACTGGGCACGGCGCTGACCTGGTGCACGCCAGGCAGGCGGCGCACGGCGCTGGCCATTGCCGCGGTCGTAGCCGGCGTCATCAGACCCGTGCGCGAGATGGCCCGAGCGGACGACTTGCCGGTTCCATCGGACTGGCTGGGCCTGGCTTCCCTGGTGCTGGCGCTGTTCGCCATCCTGTGGCTCGTTTACCAGGCAGCCGCGCATTTCCGCTCCTTGCCGGCCAGCGTTCGGCGCCATCCGCAGATCAGCCTCCATTTGCTGTACTGGGGCGGCCTGGCGCTGCTATGGCTGACCGTCCCGACCGCTGGCGCCTGGCGGGAGCTGCTGCTGGGCATCGCCATCATCTTCCCGTATCTCATCTGGCGCTGCGGCTACCTGCTGCTTTCCGGACAATACGGCCGTGCCGCGTCGACGCGCTTTGTCGACCAGATCATCCCGCTGTGGCCGGCCTTCGGCGGATCCAACACGCCCTACGGCAAAGGACTGGACTACCTGTCGAAATGCGAAGCCAGGAGCGATGAAGAACTCGCGCGTTCGCAGCTCGCGGGGATCAAGCTGGTCATTCTTGGCCTGCTCTGGGATGCCGCGATGACGCTGATGGAACGGACCTTCTACGGGCCGGAGAATGCCATCCCGCGGCTGGACCAACTGGTCGCGCAAGGAGGGCAGGCGCCTTTCCTGGCCTCCTGGGCGAGCCTCTATTGCGAGCTCGTCTGGCAGGTCCTTCGCCATGCGGCGCATGGACACGTGATCATCGGCACCCTGCGCCTGTTCGGCTTCAACGTCTTTCGCAATACCTACAAACCGCTGCTGTCGGAATCCATCCTGGAGTTCTGGAATCGCTATTACTACTACTTCAAGGAGCTGATGGCGAACTTCTTCTTTCTGCCGACTTTCACGAATCTGGGGACGAGACTACGCAACTGGCCACGCCTGCGCCTGCTGGCGGCCGTGTTCGCCGCAGCCTTCGTCGGCAATATGTATTATCACCTGCTGAACATGGAGACGCTGGTCGCGCAAGGATACGTCTTCGAGGCCGTGTATACTCTCAGGTCGCGCTTTTTCTACTGTTTCCTGCTGGCCATCGGCATTTATGTCTCGATGCGACGGCAACAAAGCCGCGGCGGCAAGCCGCTTGCCGCCGGCCATCTGGCACGGATCGGAAGAATTTTTGGCGTCTGGACTTTCTTTGCCCTGATCTTCATCTGGAACGTAAGGAGCAGCACTCCATTTCTCGCCCGAGTGGATTTTTTCCTGAGCCTCTTCGGCTTCGCCTAACGGTCATGACAGGTGGAGACACCCCAAGTCATGAAAGTCATGACCGTTTCCCTCTTCCCCTGACCCTTCTCCCGCGAGGGGAGACGGGCGCTTCGTGAGTCGCGTGCGCGACTTTCACATTAACGGTCATGACATGTCGAGATACCCCGGATCATGAAAGTCATGACCGTTTCCCTCTTCCCCTGACCCTTCTCCCGCCAGGGGAGACGGGAGTTTCGTGAGTCGCGTGCGCGACTTTCACATTAACCCCTTTACGGAGAACGCTTCGCCCATGTTACTCGACCTGAAAGTTGGCAATCTCACCGAGCCGGTCAGTGGCCGCAGCTGGGATGGTCCGGAAATCCACCGCCAGGTAGCGCGCCGCATCGCACGCTTCAAACGCCATCAGCTGGCGGCGGGTGATCGGGTCTTTCTGCCTTTCGGCAATCGGCTCGAATTCTTCGTCGAATTGCTCGCCATCTGGCGCCTTGGCGCCTGCGCCGTGCCGATCGACGCACGCCTGACGCCGTTCGAGATCGACACCCTGGTCAAGGCCGCCCTGCCGCGACTGGCGGTGGTCGACGACGCCACCGACGCCGCGGTACTCGAAGCGCTTGGCGCAGCGGGCGTTGGCGTCATCGACACCGTCGACACCGGCGATGAGGAAGCGCTCGCCGGCCGCAGCCGTCTCGACGACGACGCGCTGATCCTGTTCACTTCGGGCTCGACTGGCGCGCCCAAGGGTGTCGTCCACACGCATCGCTCCCTGCGTGCGCGCTGGGTATCGCTGCGTGAGCAGCTTGGCGTTACCGCTTTCGAGCGCACACTGTGCCTGCTGCCGACGCATTTCGGTCATGGGCTGATCTGCAACTGCCTGTTCCCATGGCTTTCCGGTCAGCACCTGTTCATTACGCCGCCGTTCAAGCCGGAGATCATCATGCGTCTCGGCGCGCTGCTCGACGAACACCGCATCAGCTTCATGTCTTCGGTTCCTTCGATCTGGCGTCTGGCGCTCAAGCTGGCGCGCCCGCCGAGCGCCGGCACGCTGCAACGCGTGCATTGCGGCTCGGCGCCGCTGTCGGCGCACGTCTGGGACGAGATTCGCCGCTGGACCGGCACCCGCCAGGTCTGCAACGCCTACGGCATCACCGAGACCGGCAGCTGGGTCGCCGGCTTGAGCGACGCCGATTGCACGGCCGAGGACGGGCTGGTCGGCGAGGGCTGGGGAGCGGTGGTCAAAGTGTTGCGCGCCGCCGACACCTCCGCGCCGCTCGACGCCGATAGCGAATGCCAGGCTGGCGAGCAGGGCTTCGTCTGGCTCAACACGCCAGCGCTGATGAAGGGCTATTTTCAGCGCGACGACCTCACCGAAAGTGCGGTGATCGACGGCTGGTTCCTGACTGGCGACATCGGTTTCATGGATGCGCAGGGCCGGCTGGTGCTACGCGGCCGCGAGCGCGACGAAATCAACAAGGGCGGCATGAAGATCTACCCGGCCGATATCGATGCCGTCGTCGAGCGCTTCGCGCATGCCGCAGATGTATGCACCTTCGCTATCGATGACGCCATCTATGGGCAGACAGTGGGCATCGCCATCGTCCTCAACCAGCGCGACGACGAGACCGTCCGCGCCCTGCACAAATGGATGACGGTGCATCTTGCCGAACACAAGCTGCCAAGCCGCTGGTGGATCGTCGACGAAATACCACGCACCTCACGCGGCAAAATCAATCGTGACGCAGTGAATGCCGCCTGTATCGGCCTGCCATCGCTCGAGCTGCCGAAAATCCTGGCCGGGGGAGAGAAGGCGTGAGCGAGGAAAGGCAGCAGCAACTGCAGGAGCTGATCGAATTCCTGCGCAGCATCCAGAAACCGAACAAGCCGATCGAGCAGATTGGTGCGGACGAAAATCTGGTCACTTCGGGACTGATCGATTCGCTGGCCTTAGTGGAGATCGTCGTTTATCTCGAAAACACCTACGGGATCGACTTTTCGACGCACGGCTTCGAACCGGAACGTCTTTCGTCGATGACCTCAATTCTTGATTTCATTGAGCAAGCGCGCACATGAGCATGGAAAACAATCACCGCCGCGTAGCGGCTGGCGATCGCCTCAGGGAGTCGCTGGCCAGCACTGGCCTGGTGTCCTTCATCGGCGTTTATGACGTCTTTTCGGCGACCCTCGCGGCCCGCCATTTCGACAGCCTTTTTGTCAGCGGTTTCGGTTTTGCCGCCAGCCACTATGGGCTGCCCGATGTCGGCTTCATCACCTGGACCGATATCGTCGCCTTCGTGCAGCGCCTGCGTACGGTACTGCCAAAGCACAATCTGCTGGTCGACATCGACGATGGCTACTGCGATCCGGAAGTCGCCTGCCACGTGGTCTCGGTCCTCCAGGCGGCAGGAGCGTCGGCGGTCGTTCTCGAGGACCAGAAACGCCCCCGCCGCTGCGGTCACTTCGAAGGCAAGCAGATCATGGAGCTCGACGAGTATCTGGCCAAGCTCAAGGCAGTACTGGCAGTTCGCCGCGACATGCTGGTGATTGCACGCACCGATTCGTCGGATCTCGACGATATCGAGCGCCGGGTGTCGGCATTTGCCGACGCCGGCGCCGACGCCGTACTCGTTGATGGCCTGAAGAGCCTGGATACCGTTCGCCAGTTGTCGAAGCGGATCGATCGCCCCTTCTGCTTCAACCAGATCGCTGGCGGCAAGTCACCGGCCTGCACGCAAAGCGAACTGCGCGATGCCGGTGTCTCGCTGATCATTTACAGCACCCCCTGTCTCTTTGCAGCGCAGGCAGCAATCGACGATGCCATGGCGACACTCAAAGCCAAAGATGGCACTCTCGCCGGTAGCCGCATCGGAGTCAGCGAGTGTACGCACGTGCTGAACGAGAACCTTCTGCGCAGGGACAGTCGTAGCCGCTAGTGGGAAGCCCCGGCCTCGCCGCTCCATTTTGTGAGGCTTCATCAAACCTGCACGGCCGCCTGCCAGAGTTCACGCACCAGAAAAGCTTTCAGGAAAATCAAGCAAATGACTGCAACAGCGACATTGCGCGACAGCACCCGCGTTGATTGGCGAGGCCTTGCCTGGGCCTATCTGTTCTTCTGGTATTTCTCTGGTGTCACGCATGTCTTGCTGCAACTGAGCGGCACCACCGGGTCCTACGGCCTGCGCCAGGCAACCATTGCCAGCTTCCTGTGGCTGATCCCGCTGCTGCTTTTCCCGCAACGCGCGCGCCCGATCGCCGCCGGCATCGGGCTCGTGCTGTGGGCCTTCTCACTGGCCAGCCTCGGCTACTATTGCATCTACGGGCAGGAGTTCTCGCAGAGCGTGATCTTCATCATGTTCGAATCGAACCCGGCCGAAGCAAGCGAGTACTTCGCGCAATATTTCGCCTGGTGGATGGTGCCCGCTCTCCTGATCTACAGTACCGTGGCCTGGCTGTTGTGGTGCCGGGTGCGCCCCGTTCACCTCTCGCGCCGTGCGGCATGGATCAGCGTGCTATTGATCGCCTTTTCCCTGTTGGCCTTTCCGCAGATCAAGAACCTTCGCCGCGGCGCCCTCTCCGCAGCCCTGGCGGCGGAAACCATTCAGACGCGCATGGAACCGGCAGTGCCCTGGCAGATGGTGGTTGGCTACCTGCAGTACCAGGAGCAGCTTGCGGGCATGCAGGAATTACTCGATAAAAACAAGAAACTGCCGCCAATAGAGAACCTCGTCGACCCCAACAATGGCCAGCCAACAAGCTTTGTACTGGTGATCGGCGAATCGACCAACCGCCAGCACATGAGCCTTTACGGCTACGCGCGCAAAACGACGCCGAAGCTGGACGCCCTGCGCACGCAACTGACCGTCTTCAACCAGGTCATCGGCCCACGTCCCTATACCATCGAGGTACTGCAGCAAGCACTGACTTTTGCCGACCAGGAAAATCCCGATCTTTACCTGAGCACGCCATCGCTGATGAACATCATGAAGCAGGCCGGCTACAAAACTTTCTGGATCACCAACCAGCAGACGATGACCAAACGCAACACCATGCTGACAAACTTCTCACAGCAAATGGACGAACAAATCTATCTCAATCACAGTCGCGAACAGAACTCGCGCGCGTACGACGACAACGTTCTCGAACCTTTCCAGCAGGTCCTCGCCGACCCCGCCGAGAAGAAGTTCATCGTCGTCCATCTGCTCGGCACGCACATGAAATACGAGTACCGCTTTCCGCCAGAATTCGCCCACTTCAACGATCGTAGTGGCCTCGCCGAATGGGTGACGGAAGAGCAGGTGCCGGTGATCAACAACTACGACAACGCGGTGCTCTTCAACGACCAGGTGGTCGCCAGGCTGATCGACATCTTTGCAGCGGCACAAGCACACGGCCTCCTGGTGTATTTCTCCGACCACGGCGAGGATGTTTTCGACTCGCCCGGGCACAAGGTCCTGGGCCGCAATGAGGGCCGGCCGACCGAGCCAATGTACGCCGTACCCTTTCTGATCTGGGAATCTGAAAACTGGAAAAAATCGCACCCCGGCGACCTCAGCAAGTTCGTCGACCGCCCCTACCAGACTTCGCATTTCATCCATACCTGGGCAGATCTGATCGGTTTGCGCTTCGCCGGTTTCGACCCCAGCAAGAGCCTGGTCAACTCGGCATTCAAGGAACGCCCATTGCTGGTCGGCGACCCGGCATCACCAAAAGGCTTGATCGACCTGCACACCCGACTGCCCGCTCAGCAATAGACGAACGAACCCAGTCACCGGGTCACCCTTTCCGCGGGAAAGTTCTGTCCGTGCGGGGCCTCGCCGAGACGACCGCCGAGCCCGACTCGATGCGCGTAATTGCGTATTGACGACTCCTGTGCAGGCACCGATACTCCCTGCCCTGACGGTGGCTTCTTGTTCGCCACTGCAGCAAGAAGACGGGAACCCGCCCATCCCCGCGCCGGCACGATCGGCGCGGGGATGGGCGGGTTCCCGTGCCCCCCTCGGCAGCAACGGAGATGCGACGTGATTGGTCATTTCAAGCGTTCGACGCGACGCCTGTTCGCGCTGCTTCTCAGCATTCCGTTGGTGATCCTCGCAGGCGGGCTGCTGTACATGTCCGGCATGGACTACCTGGAGAACAACCCGCGCGATTTCTGGGCCAGCATCGAGTGGGCCGCCGAAACACTGACCACCACCGGCTACGGCAGCGACTCGCGCTGGACGCATCCGGCGATGATCCTGTTCGTCATTTTTTTCGAGTTGGTCGGCATGTCATTCTATGTGCTGATCTTCCCGGTGTTCTTTTTGCCCTACTTCGAGGAGCGCTTCGAAGCGCGCCTGCCGGGACTCCTGCCGGAAATGGCCGGACGCGTGCTCATCCATCGCTACGGGCCGGCGGTTGACTCGCTGATCGAGGAACTGCGTCGTGTCGGTACGGCCGTCGTCGTCCTGGAGCAGGATGAACGCCAGGCCCGTCGTCTTCGCGATCGTGGCTACGACGTGGTCTTCGGTGCCCTCGACGAGCAACCCGGGATGCTGGCCGGTGTGGAAAGGGCGCAGGCGCTGATCACCAATGCCGACGACCACGCCGACGCGACTTTCATCATGATGGCGCGAGAACGCGGCTACACGGGAACGATCCTGGCACTCGCCGAAGAGCCCCTGCATCGTCCGCCGATGGAGAAGATCGGAGCCACCGCGGTGTTCACTCCTTCACACGTGCTGGGTGCAGCGCTGGCGGCCCGCGCCAGCTCGCGTATCAGCCCCAAGGTGGAAGGGCTGCAACTGCTCGGTGAGCGGGTCGGCATCGCCGATTTTCGCGTCCAGGCCAGCAGCCCACTGGCGGGGCAGCGTCTCGGCACGCTGCGCATGCGCGCACGCTACGGGGTAACAGTGATCGGGCAGTGGAACGGTGGCCGTTTCGCCCCTGCCCAAGGCCCGGAGACGCGTATTCAAGCTGGCGCGATCCTGGTTGCGGCCGGGGCGCACGCCAATCTGGCAAGGGTCGAACGCATGGCCACGCCACTGCGCCGTATCGGCCCGATCGTGGTCGCGGGTTACGGCGCGGTAGGGCGCAAGGTGGTGGAGATGTTGCGCGACGCAGGGGAGTCGATCATCGTCATCGACGAGCGGCCGGACGCGGCGGTCGATGTGGTCGGCAACATATTGGAGCAAAGCACTCTGGAAGCCGCCGAGGTGCGCAAGGCGCGTGCAGTTGTCCTGGCGCTGAGTAACGACAGCGCCGGGGTTTTTGCGACCGCGGTGGTCCGCGATTATGCGCCGGAGGTGCGCCTGATCGCGCGCGTGAATCTGGCGCCGAACGTCGCCCGCCTGTACCAGGCAGGGGCGGATGTCGCCCTCTCGGTGGGCCAGGTGGCCGGCCAGATTCTCGCCCACCACCTCCTGGGCGAGGACGCGGTAACGGTGGAACAGCGGCTGAAGCTCGCCCGCGTCGCGCCAGGCACGCTGGTCGACGGACACCCATGGCAAGCCGGTATCCGGGAAAAAACGGCGACCGCGGTGGTGGCGGTGGAACGTGGCACCGAGGTGCTGGTGGAGTTCGACGAGGCTTTCAAGCTGCGCGCCGATGACATCCTCTTCGTCTGCGGCACGACGACCAGTGTCGACAGATACATGCGCGAGTATCGAGCCAAACCGGCAGAGCGGCCGCCGACGCCGCCAGATCCTTCCGCATGAACGCTGCGCGGCAGGCGCTGACAAAAACGCTCAGTAGCCATCCGGTAGTGCCTATCATTCGGCTTTTGCAACCAGCAGGTGGAGACCGATGCGAACAAGCGGTACGGAAACAGGCAAGCGGAGCGCTTGCCGATGAAGCCGGGGAGAAATGACCAGTGCCCCTGCGGCAGTGGCAGGAAGTACAAAAGCTGCTGCCTGGGGAGGGAAACGGCCGGACCAGCGCCTGATCATGCTGCCGGCGCCGCGCCGGCTTCTTCGCGTTCCCGGAATTCCATGAATTCTCCGAGCGCAGTGAATTCCGGCGCTCCGAGCGATTTGTTGGCGATGTTCAACGGCGGCCGCTATGCCGAGCTGGAAGCGCGCCTGCGCGCACTGCTCGGACCGTCGTCGCAGTCTGCTTCCGGGTTTCTCTGGGGACTGCTCGGTGCGACCCTGGAGGCGCAAAGCAAGGACGGCCTGCCGGCCTTGCAGCGCGCGACGACGCTATCGCCGCAGGATTTCGATATCCAGACCGTCCTGGCAAGAGCGCTTGTCGAGCGCGCGCGTTTTGCCGAGGCCAGCGACGCCTTTCGCCGAGCGCTGGCGGTACAGCCGGGGAATCTGGCGGCGCAGTTCAATCTTGGTGACACGCTGCGCCTGCTCGAGCGCTTTGACGAGGCCGAAAAGCTCCTGCGCGGAGTTGTGCGCAGCGCCCCGGAGTTTGTTGAAGCACTCGTCTCGCTGGCCGATACCCTGGCAGAGCGCGGGGCGATGGCGGAAGCCGAAGCCGTCTGCCGGCGGGCAGTCGCCCTGGCACCCGAATACGCGGCGACGCATTTCTGTCTGGGTAATATCCTGCGCAATTCGGGCCGACTCCGCGCAGCCAGAGATTGCTTCCTGGCGACCTTGCAGGTCGCGCCGAACACCCTGCCGGCGCTCGGCAACCTGGGAAATGTGCTGCAGGAGTTGGGCGATTTCGTCCAGGCCGAGGATTGCTACCGGCGAGCGCTGAAGTTGAACCCGGCCTATGCCACGGCCGGCGCCAACCTCGGTCGGCTTTTCGTCGAGCAGAATCGCTTCGTCGATGCCGAAACCGCCTATCGCGACTTGCTCAGAACACAGCCGAAAAATGCGGAGATTCTTGAGCGGCTGGGCGGCGTCTTGCTCGAACTTGGCCATGCCGACGCGGCACGGAAATGCTACCTCGAAGCCCTCGCCGTCGAGCCCGAACGGACGAGCACCCGGCTGGCACTGGCGACAGCCGTGCTGCCGGTGATCGCGCAATATAGCGAAGAAAGTGCGGCGGTACGGCACGCTTTTGCGAGAGCGCTCGACGAACTGGCGGACTGGCTGCACGCGGATCGCGCACGGCCGGTGGACCTTGCCAGTCTGGCCGCCGCACAGCAACCCTTCTCGCTGGCCTACCGCGACGGCAATCACGTCGATCTGCTGGCGCGCTATGGCGACCTGATCGGCGAATGCCTGCATCCGGGTGGCCAGGGTTCGCAAGTGGCAGCGCCATGCCCGCCACGCGAGCGACCGCGACTGTTGATCGTCTCGCATCATATCCGCCGCCATTCCGTATGGGATATCGTGCTGCGCGGTCTGTTGCTGCATCTCGATCGCACGCGCTTCGAGGTCCTTGTTTATCACCTCGGCAACGTCGAGGACGAGGAAACCCGCTTTGCGCGCGGGCAGGTCGACGGCTGGCGGGATAGGCAGACCATTGCCGACCCTGCCGGCTGGCTGGCTGCTGTTGCCGAAGACGCCCCCGACGTGATTTTCTACCCCGAAATCGGTATGTCTTCGCTGTGCTATTTCCTGGCCGCACATCGGCTGGCGCCTTTGCAGGTGGCCAGCTGGGGACACCCGATCAGCACCGGCCTGGCGACCATCGACCTCTTTCTTTCCGGCGATTTACTCGAGGCCGCGGACGCCGGCAAGCACTATCGAGAGCGCTTGATCCGCCTGCCCGGTAGCGGTTGTTGTACGGCCCCCTTGCCACTCCTCGCCGAGCCCATCGCGGAAGTCGAAAGCCGCTTGCGCGGCATGTATGGCCCGCGCTTGCTGATTGCCCAGCGGGCGATCAAGTTCGACCCGGCCGATGACGCGCTTTACGCCCGGATCGCGGCGGCCACCGGCGAGAGTGTCTTCATCCTGCTGCGCGATCCGATTTCTCCCTGGGCCACCGAACAGGTCATGGCGCGCCTCGAGTCGGCGTTCCGCGACCAGGGTCTCGATCCGCGCCGACATCTGCTCGGCATTCCCTGGCTCGCACCGGCACAGTTCCTGGCCTTGCTCGATTGCTGCGACGTCTATCTCGACTGCCCGGCTTTCTCCGGCTACACCACCGCCTGGCAGGCGCTGCATCGCGGCCTGCCGATCGTTACGCTGGAAGGTCCCTATATGCGCCAGCGCCTGGCATCCGGCCTGCTCCGCAAGGCGGGTTTGCCGGACAGCATCGCCGCATCGGACGACGATTACGTGGCCATTGCCGCGCGCCTCGCCAGGGAAAGCGGCGATGCCGAGCACAGCAAAGCCCGGCGCGCCACGATCATCGCCGCCGCGCCGTCGGTCGATGGCGACGTCAGTGTCGTGCGCGCTTTCGAGCAGTGTCTGACAGCGGAGCTCGACGCGGTCCGCCAACGCCGCTAATCGCCGCTATCGCCAATCGGCACGAGTGGACCGGCGACATCGAGCGCAGCAGAGAAGCCTGGCCAGCCGATGCTTGGAGCTCGATGATTGGGGAATTTGCGTGCAGCCCACTGGCCTGCAGGCCACTCCCGGCGCTTACGACACCCAGAACGCATTTAATGTGAAAGTCGCGTATGCGACTTTCACATTAACTCTCCGCTAATTCTCGATGCTTATCTTCACCCTTACGCGAATTTCCGCGTGACTTGAAGGAGAGAGCTCCATGAAACAGCTAACCATGAAAAGCAACATCTATTTGGCAGCAGTTGCCGTACTTTCGGCGACCGCCGTCGGCAGTGTCTACGCCGCCAAATCTTCCGACAACGACGCCATGGCGATCGCCGACGCCAAGATCAGCCTGGCACAGGCGGTGAGCACGGCCGAACAGCACGTCGGTGGCAAAGCATCGCGCGCTGAATACGAGCACCACAAAGGCCAGTGGGTTTTCGACGTCGAAGTGGTCAAGGGCCGACAGGTCATGGACGTCACAGTTAACTCGACCAGTGGCACGGTCATCGCCGCCGTCGAGGACAAATACGACCGCGAAGATGACCATGACCGGGACGATTGACCACGCCAACCACTTCCAAGCCGGGGCAGCAGCCCTGCCCCGGCTTTTCCCTTAAGCCGGGGCAAGCCACACCACACCGGTAGCCCAGGAGAGAAGTCAAATGAAAACACTCGCGCGCGAAGACACGCTGCAGATGCTGAACAAGGTTCCGGAAGTCACCCTCTACTTCTGGATCATCAAGATCATGGCGACGACCGTTGGCGAGACTGCCGCCGATTTTCTCAACTTCGACCTACATTTCGGCCTGAACGGCACGGCGCTGCTGATGAGCGCGCTGTTGGCAATTTTCCTGCTGCTGCAGTTGCGTGCGCGCAAGTACGTGCCGTGGCTGTACTGGCTGGTGGTGGTGCTGATCAGCATCGTCGGCACCCTGATCACCGACGGCCTGGTGGACAACTTCGGCGTGCCGCTGGAAACGACGACCATCGCCTTTGGCCTGGCCTTGCTGGCGACTTTCGCCATCTGGTACACCAGCGAGAAGACGCTGTCGATCCACTCGATCGTCACCACGCCGCGCGAACTGTTCTACTGGGCAGCCATCCTGTTCACATTTGCCTTGGGCACGGCCGCGGGTGACCTTGCCGCAGAAGGCCTGCAGCTCGGCTACGCCACATCGACGCTGATGTTCGGCGCCATGATCGCTCTCGTGACCATCGCTTATTACGTCTTCAGGACCAATGCCGTGCTGGCGTTCTGGATCGCCTACGTGCTGACGCGGCCGCTCGGCGCATCGTTTGGCGACTACCTGTCGCAAGCAACTGCCGATGGCGGCCTGGGTCTGGGCACCGTGCTCACCAGCGTGCTCTTCCTGTTGAGTATCGCCGGCCTGGTCCTCTATCTGACCATGACCATCTCGCGACGCGACATGCAGGCGCAAACGGCAAACGCAGTCGGCAGAAAGCCTTGATCGGGACCGCCATTGAACATTGGAACGAAACATTGCTTGATCCGAATGGGCTGGCTAACGGTCATGACATGTCGAGACACCCCTGATCATGAAAGTCATGACCGTTTCCCTCTTCCCCAGACCCTTCTCCCGCGAGGGGAGAAGGGAGGTTCGTGAGTCGCATACGCGACTTTCACATTAACGGTCATGACAGGTGGAGACACCCCAAGTCATGAAAGTCATGACCGTTTCCCTCTTCCCCTGACCCTTCTCCCGCGAGGGGAGACGGGCGCTTCGTGAGTCGCGTGCGCGACTTTCACATTAAGACCATGACGCCTGCAGACACGGAGAACTTCTAATGCGCATCCTGCTTGTCGAAGACGACGCGATGATCGGCGAAGCGATATCCCTCGCACTCAAGGATCGCGCCTATGCCGTGGACTGGGTCAGGGATGGTGCCACTGCCAACAACGTACTCCAGGACGGCGGACACCAGGCGGTGCTACTCGATCTGGGACTGCCCAAACGTGACGGCCTGGAGGTGTTGCAACGCCTGCGACAGGCGGGCAACACGATACCGGTTCTCGTCATCACGGCTCGCGACGGGATCGATGATCGCATCAAGGGTCTCGATATCGGGGCAGATGACTACCTCGTGAAACCGTTCGACGTCAATGAACTGCTGGCCAGGCTACGGGCAATCGTTCGCCGTCAGGGCGGACACGCCGCACCCCTGCTGAGCAACGGCAAAGTTAGTCTCGACCCGGCAAGTCACGAGGCTCGCTGCGGAGAGACGGTGGAACTGTTGAGTGCGCGTGAGTTTGCCCTGCTGCACGCCCTGTTGTTGCGTCCTGGGGCGATTCTCACGCGTAACGAGTTGGAGGAACGGATCTACGGCTGGAACGAGGAAGTCGAGAGCAACGTCATCGACGTCCTGATTCACGGCCTTCGCCGAAAGCTCGGACCGACGATCATCAAGAATGTCCGTGGTGCCGGCTGGATGGTGGACAAACCAGTATGAAGCGATCGTTGCAGCGACATTTGTCGCTGATGTTGGGAGGCACGATCCTTCTCACCTGTCTAGTTGCTGCCATCGCCTCCTTCGCGCTCGCTTATTCCGAGGCGAAGGAATTCCAGGACGACATGCTGCAGCAGATCGCCGAGTTGAACTCCGACGACGGGTTTGCGCAAAAGACACCACAAAGCTCGCGAAAAATCACGCTCAAGGACCCCGAGTCGCGGATCACGATCATCCACCTGCCCGGCGAACCGCGGCCGGATTGGCTCGCCGCCGATCTGCGCAGTGGCTTTCACACCCTATACGCCGGCGCCGAGCAACAGCGCGTGTTCATCCGCGACATGCCCGCAGAGAGACGCACGGTCGTGACGCAGCCGACCGACGTTCGTGACGAAATAGCGGCCAA